>ODAI012125898.1_pt1 | contig 23743 bp, 18 predicted proteins | sample 1539321 | NCBI WGS metagenome assembly ODAI01 (sample SAMN02144231, study PRJEB22623) | gut metagenome | biome: sheep rumen | host: Ovis aries | place: New Zealand | reverse complement strand
CGAAACCATGGAAGATGGGAACGTTGACCAGAACGCCGGCGCTTACCATTCCGCCGAACTCATGGTTGAATCCGTGGTATAGGTTGGGGTTGGTGACAAGGTAATTGGCCGTAAGGATGATCTTCGGCATCATGTCAGCTCTGGCGACGGCGACCTTCCCGTCATAGATTTGAGAGGCGAGTTCAAGGCTACGGGTCTCAGTCCTGTCGGAGTAGATGTCCTCCAGGCTCTTCTGTGCAAGCATTTCGGGAAGAGGAATGTCGGAAAGTTTCTCGTCGGCGAGGGTTATCTCCGAGTCGAGAGGAAGACCGATTTCCTTGCAGAGGAGCATTTTCGCGAGGACCAGTCCGTTGCTGGCCTTTGTGAGAAGCATGTCGGCTTCGTTGGCCTTCACCTTTATCTGGAGAGCGTCGGATTCGGTGGCGACTCCTTCCTCGACCGCGACCTTCACGTCATTCTCCATCTTGTGGAGAAGGTCGGCATAAGCGTCGGCGAGTTCCTTTTTGTTCGCCACCGAAACGATCTGCCAATATGCCTGGTCGACATCGACGAGAATCTCTTCGTACTTCTGGTCATACTGTGTGCGTGAAAGTTCTTCGGCGAGCTTCGCTATCCTGTTGGCCGCGATGATCTTTCCTCCCATAAATACGGGCTGCTGGAGAGAAAGCGCTCCTACGGCGATATTCTCGATGTCGATCGTGAAAAGATCGTTTATCGAGGAACCTATTCCGTTTATTACGGAGGAGTAATCCATCTGCTGGAGGGAGGCGATGAACTGCTGTATGTCCGGATTGGACATGATCTGCTGCGCCATCTGGGGATCGCTCTGGATGATCTGCATCAATTCCTGCATCTTCTGGTCCTTCATGGCGTGAAGGGTGTTGCCGGCGTTCTGCAGGTCATTCGACATGTCCTTGCTCAGGAGGGAAAGGTTCCTGCTGTTGTGAAGGTACACTCCGGTGGCGGAGATGTTCGGGAAATAATTCGCGAGGGCGGTCTTCCGGTCATAACCGGCCATCTCGACTTTGGTTCGTGCCTGCTCGAGGTCACGGTTGCTCTCTATCGCCATCCTGCGGCAATCCTCAAGAGTGAGGGTCTGCGCGGGAAGTACTGCGGGAATCAATCCCAGGAGCAACGAAAGAGTTAGAATCTGTTTTTTCATCTATGTCGTTTTTTCAATAATCAGGGTTTTCGCACATTTTTGCCGTGCGGATAGGTAAGTATGCAATAAATTTGCCCAAATTTCCCCGAAAATATTTATATTTGCACCCAATCGTTGTCAAAAAGTCGAATATTGCGAATTTTGGATAATCGAGTATGCTTTTTGTTTCGTTTTAATGAACTCCTGTCTTCGGAGTATGGCCGATTGAATGGCGGCTTTTGCCATGATGTCATGCCGGAAGAAGGCACAGTGTCACGTTTCATTTTTTATTATTTATGGAAAACAATCTTCCTCTCAAAATCAATATCGGGAAACTCAAAAGTCTGTTCCCCATAGACGCCGATTCGCAGTTGGGTGATGATTTCTTTATCGCCGACCTCAGGTATGACCAGTCACTCAACGGCCTGACCCATCCTTTCCGTTTTGACGGGTTCCTGGCGATATTCTGCATTGACGGCGACCTGAAGGTGGATATCAATCTGGACTCTTACCGGATGAGCGGGAACACTTTTCTCCTGACCACCCCGCAGTCCATCATAAGGGTCGAGGACGTAAACAAGCCGGATATCGAGAATATTCATTTCATGGTGGTCGCCCTGTCGGCTGATTTCATTTCGGGAATCAGGCTGGATTTCGGCAAGCTGTTCACCGAGTCCATCCGTGTTCTGAACAATCCGTGCATCAAACTGGAAGGGGAGGATCTCGAAATCTGCAAGAAATACCTCTCCCTCGCCGAGGATATCCTCAAGATGCCCCATATAAGGAAAAAGGACGCTCTCGGATATCTGGTATCATCCATATGTTATGTGATGAGCAACTTGTGGGAAAAGAAGATCCATGAAGCGGATGAGGCCGTCAAGCAGCAGTCTCCAAGGGCGAAGATGATATTCGAGCAGTTCCTTCAGCTCGTTTCAGAATACCATACAAAGGAGAGGAACATGGCCTTCTACGCGGAAAGGCTTTGCCTCACCCCGAAGTATCTCAGCAAGCTTGTGAAGAACGTCAGCGGACGTTCAGCCCCGGACTGGATAGACTCCTTCGTCATCCTCGAGGCGAAGAACATGCTCCGCTATTCGGACGCTTCGATCAAGGAAATCGTGTACAACCTGAATTTCCCGAACCAGAGTGTCTTCTACAAGTTTTTCAAGGCGAATACGGGTATGACGCCCAGCGAATACCGTAATAGCTGAGTCGTTGACCCATAACATTTAAAATGTTTTATTGCGATAAACTATAACTAAAAATTAGCGTCTGAATTGAAATTTTTTAGAAAAAGTATTGCTAATACGATTTAAATGCGTACCTTTGCACTCGGACATAAGAAAGTTTTTTTCATGTCTATTTGTTAAGTTCGTTTTATATATGGACCGGAGTTTTGGGGAAAGCTCCGGTCCTTCCTTTTTATTTATGGATGCGTGTTCTGCGCCGTCATTACCTTTTCTCCTTCACTTATCGGCCGCATTTTGTCTTCCTGATGTTTTATATTTCGTACTGATGTATTTTCGCCAGTCTCATTTTGACCTTTTCCCGATGTATTTATCCAAATTTTGTTAAATTTGTGGAAATATCGTCCTTACGCGACGTCCTGATGAAAATTCAAATCAGTTAAATAAACAAAAACACACATGGCAAAGAAAAGTACCAATCTTGTGGCGGTCATCACGATGTTTTTCCTGTTCGCGATGATCGCATTCGTAACCAACATGGCCGCTCCTGTTGGTAACATCTGGACAATGGATGATGCTGTCGGCAACAATCCTGCCCTTGGTTTCATGGGTAACTTCATGAACTTCCTGGCTTACCTCTTCATGGGTATTCCCGCCGGTAATATGCTGACAAAGGTCGGCTACAAGAAGACTGCCCTTATCGCTATCGCAGTTGGTGTCCTCGGTTTGGTTATCCAATATTTGTCCGGTTTCAGCACCGGTGTTCCCGGTTTCAGTATCTACCTGTTGGGTGCATTCGTATGCGGTCTTTGCGTATGTATGCTGAATACTGTTGTCAATCCCATGCTGAACCTCATCGGTGGCGGTGGCACAAAGGGTAATCAGCTCCTTCAGCTCGGAGGCGCCTGCAACTCTCTGGCCGGAACCATCGCTCCCATCATGGTAGGATCCTTTGTCGGAGCTATCACCAAGAGCACGAAGATCACCGAGGTCAGCCCTATGCTGTTCGGAGCAATCGCTATCTTCGTAGTCGCCTTCATCATTATCTATTTCGTCAAGATTGAAGAGCCTCATCAGAGGAAGACTGACACCGTTGCCAAGAAGGATGAGCACAGCCCCTGGAGCTTCCGTCACTTCGTACTTGGTACAATCGCCATCTTCTGCTATGTAGGTATGGAAGTCGGTATCCCCAACACCTTCGGTAACTTCTTGGGCAAGGAAGTGAACTTCAACCTGTTCGATCCCGCCAATTCCGCAAATGCAGCTGCCATCATCGGTGGTATGACCGGTCTGTACTGGTTGCTCATGTTGGTCGGCCGTCTTACCTCCAGCTTCATCAGCGGCAAGATCTCCAGCCGCACACAGCTGCTCGCCGTATCTTGCTGCGGTATCGTGCTGGTCCTCATCTCCATGATCGTTCCCGCTACCACAGGCGTTTCCATGGTAGGTTTCAGCAACGGTTCTTTCGCGATCAACAATGTTCCTCTCTTCACCGTATTCCTGGTGCTGATGGGTCTTTGCACCTCCATCATGTGGGGTTGTATCTTCAACCTGGCGACAGAGGGACTCGGAAAATATACTGAGAAGGCTTCCGGTATCTTCATGATGATGGTTGTCGGTGGCGGTATCCTCCCTCTTATCCAGAACTCCATCGTCGGCACTACCATCGGTTCACTCCGTCTGAGCTACATAATCGTAATCGCCGTGCTTGTTTACATGGTATTCTATGCTCTCATCGGAAGCAAAAATGTCAACAAGGACATTCCCGTTGATTAATACTGACAAGCTCACAAAAAACGCACAATTCACAAACCACATAAACATACCATCAAAACAATATGGGACAGGATTTAGTAATCGGAATTGATGTAGGTGGACAGACCACCAAATGCGGCGTTGTTGACGCCAGGGGTACAGTAATCGCGCAGACTGTCATCCGTTCAGACACATATACCACCTTTGAGCCCTACGTCGCTGAGCTCGCGGAAGCCTTGAAGAAACTTATCGCAGAGGCCAATGCCGAAGGCAACATCCGCGGTATCGGAGTCGGAGCCCCCAACGGAAACTATTATACCGGAAACATCGAGAATGCGGTCAACCTCACATGGGGCGGCACCAATATAATCGAGTTCGCCAAGATTCTTTCCGAGGCTATGGGCGGAATCCCCGTCTCGCTGACCAACGATGCCAACGCTGCAGCCGTGGGTGAAATGACCTACGGAGCCGCAAGAGGTATGAAGAATTTCATCATGATCACCCTCGGAACCGGTGTCGGTTCAGGTATCGTCATCAACGGTGAAGTTGTCTACGGACATGACGGATTCGCCGGAGAGCTCGGACATACCTGCGCAGTGCGTCACAACGGACGTGCCTGCAACTGCGGTAAGACCGGATGTCTTGAGACCTATTGCTCCGCAATCGGTGTCGCCCGTACCGCTCGTGAGTGGCTTGAGATGAGTGATGAACCTTCACTTCTGCGCAGCCTTGACAAGATTACATCCAAGGATGTATACGAGGCCGCAAAAGAGGGAGACAAGCTCGCCATCAAGATCTTCGAGTATACCGGAACCGTCCTCGGAGAGAAGCTCGCTGATTTCATCGAGTTCTCCGCTCCTGAGGCCATCGTCCTCTTCGGAGGTCTCGCTCGTTCCAAGGAGTTCCTGACCGAGCCTATCACCAAGGCGATGAACGCCAACGTTCTTCCTCTGTGGAGGGGCAAGGTGAAACTCGTCTACTCACAGCTCAAAGAAAGCGACGCCGCCATTCTCGGTGCGTCAGCTCTCGCTTGGGAACTGTAGAATCAGTCGACATACGCATATCGGAAAAGGGACCTTCGGGCCCCTTTTCTTAATATATATATGAGTGTTCGCTTCCCGGGCGGAGGGGAACGGAAAAGGCCCCGCGGAATGCGAGGCCTCTGCACTTATGTCAGTCCGCAAGTCATACGAGCTTGTGGATGGCGAGTCCGCTTCTTAGTTTGGGCTCGAACCATGTGGTCTTCGGAGGCATGATGTTGCCGCTGTCGGCTATCCTTATCAGCTGCTGCATCGAAACGGGATAGAGGGCGAAAGCCACCTTCATTTCCCCGCTGTCCACTCTTCTTGAAAGCTCACCAAGGCCGCGGATTCCACCGACGAAATCGATCCTCTTGTCGGTGCGGAGATCCTTTATGCCGAGGATCTTGTCAAGAACGAGATTCGAAAGGATGGTGACGTCGAGAACACCGATGGGGTCATTGTCGTCATACCTTCCTTCCTTGGCCTCGAGGCTGTACCAGCATCCTTCCAGATACATCGAGAAGTTGTGGAGATGGGTCGGGGCGTAAGGATCTGCTGGCATACCGCATCTGCTGCAGGGCTCGGACACCTTCTTCACCTCGAAATCCTTTCCGAGCGCTTCGATGAATTCTTCCGGAGTGAGACCGCCAAGGTCCTTGACGACACGGTTGTAGTCGATGATCTTGAGCTGGCTCTCGGGGAAGCACACGGCCATGAAATAGTTGTACTCCTCGTTTCCCGTATGGGCGGGGTTGTTCGCTTTCTTCTCGGCTCCGACCCTTGCCGCCGCGGCTGTCCTGTGATGTCCGTCCGCTACGTAGAAGGCGTCGATTTCGTTGGTGAAGATTGAAGATATCTTTCCGATCTTCTCATCGTCATCTATCACCCAGAAGGAATGTCCGAAATTGTTCTCGTCGGTGAAAGAGTATTCGGGTTCTTTCTTGACGGTCTCGTTCATTATGGCGCTCAGTTCCGGATTGTCCTTGTAAGCGAAGAACACGGGCTCGATGTTGGCGTTCTGGATCTTGACATGGATCATGCGGTCGTCTTCCTTGTCCTTGCGGGTGAGCTCATGTTTCTTGATCTTGCCTTCGGCATAATCGTCGGTATGCGCGCACAGGACGAGTCCGTACTGGGTCCTTCCGGCCATCGTCTGCGAGTAGACGTAGTAGCAGGGCTTGGGATCCTGGACAAGCCATCCGTTGGATTGCCACTTCTTGAAATTCTCTACGGCCTTGTCATAGACCCTCTGGTCATGATCGGGGAGAATGGGGTCGAAATCTATTTCCGGCTTCGTTATGTGGAGGAGGGATTTTTCTCCCGCCATTTTCTTTGCCTCTTCCGAATTGAGGACATCATACGGAGGTGCCGCCACTTCGGTGACTATTCCCTTGGGAGGGCGGATGGCCGCGAAAGGTTTTACTCTTACCATAGGTTGTGCAGTTGGTTATCGTTGTGTTTATTTGTTAACCTGGAAGCGGGTATTGCCGGTCGCGAAGAAGTCCACTATCTGACGAGCGGCGGCCAGGCCGGCGTTCATGTTGGCTTCCGCGGTCTGGGCTCCCATCTTCTTGGGGGTGGCGAATACCCTGAGACCGAACTTTTCTTTCAGAAGAGCGTAGTTGTCGGGAGCCACGTCGGTGACGTACTTGAGGTCGGGCCTTTCTTCGAGAACTTTCTCAAGCCCTTCTTCGTCGATGACTTCCTTTCTGGCGGTGTTGACAAGGCAAGCGCCCTTGGGCATCTTGCTGATGAGGTCGTAGCCGATGGATTTTATCGTCTGGGGGGTTGCGGGGATATGGATAGAAACGAAGTCGCTCTTCGCGTAGAGCTCTTCCACGCTTTCAGCGGGCTCGGCGCCCATTTCCCTGATCTTTTCGGAGGGGATGAAAGGATCCACGGCCGCCACTTTCATTCCGAGGGCCTCGGCCTTCTTGCCGACGAGCCTTCCCACATTGCCGAACGCCTGGACTCCGAGGGTCTTTCCCATGAGTTCGATTCCGGTAGCGGGGGTGAACTGGCAGCGGCTCATATAGATCATCATCGCGAGAGCGAGCTCAGCGACCGCATTGGAGTTCTGTCCGGGGGTGTTCATCACGACGATGCCCCTCTTTGAGGCGGCCTCCAGGTCGACATTGTCGTATCCGGCTCCCGCGCGGACGACGATTTTGAGTGACGGGGCTGCCGCGATGACTTCTTCGGTAACTTTGTCGGAACGGATGATGAGGGCGTCGACATCAGCGACTGCCTTCACGAAGTCTTCCTGGGCGGGGTATTTCTCGAGGGCGACGAACTCATGGCCTGCGCCTTCGATGATTTCCTTTATTCCTTGGACGGCGGCTGCCGAGAAAGGTTTCTGGGTTGCTATGAGAACTTTCATGACTTTGCTGGATTAAAGGTTCTTCGCTTCGAATTCCTGCATGCACTTGACGAGGGCCTCAACATCCTCCTTGGTGCAGGCGTTGTAGATGGATGCTCGGAATCCGCCCACGGAACGGTGGCCCTTGATGCCGACCATGCCCTGGCTCTTGGCGTATGCCATGAACTCGTCCTGGAGGGCTTCCTTGCCGGGAGCCATCACGAAGCAGACGTTCATGATGGAGCGGTCTTCCTTCGCGGCTGTTCCGACGAACATTGAGTTGCGGTCAATCTCGTTGTAGAGAATTTCGGCCTTCTCGAGGTTGCGGCGGTGGATCTCATCGACTCCTCCGATGCCTTTGAGCCACTTCAGGGTCTCGGTCATCATGTAGATGGAGAATACGGGAGGAGTGTTGAACATGGACTCCTTCTCGATATGTGTACGGTAGTCAAGCATCGTGGGGATGTAGCGGGAAACCTTTCCGAGGCTGTCCTTCTTGATGATCGCGAAGATGACGCCGGCAGGACCCACGTTCTTCTGGGCACCTCCGTAGATGAGGTCATATTTGCTCACATCAACCGGCCTTGACATGATGTCAGATGACATGTCGGCGATCAGGGGAACAGGGCAGTCCATGTCTTCCTTGATCTCAGTTCCGTAGATCGTGTTGTTGGTAGTGATATGGAAGTAGTCTATGTCCGTCGGAATCTCGTATCCCTTGGGGATGTAGGAATAGTTCTTGTCCTTTGAGCAGGCGAGAGCATAAGCTTCACCGATTCCCTGAGCCTGCTGGAGAGCCTTGTGAGCCCATACGCCGGTATCAAGGTAAGCGGCTTTCTTCTCAAGATAGTTCATCGCCACATACAGGAACTGGAGGGAAGCGCCGCCGCCGAGGAACACTACCTCGTGCGTATCAGGAATGTGAAGAAGCTCTTTCCAGAGAGCACGGCACTCGTTCATCGTTTCCTCCCACTCTTTTGTCCTGTGGGAAATGGAAAGGACTGAAACACCCGTACCTTTGAAATCCTTCAGAGCTTCGATGGCGTTGTCTATCGCCTGTTCGGGAAGGAGGCAGGGCCCCGCATTGAATACATGTACTTTAGCCATGATTGATGAGGTTTATGTTTTTTTATAATTTGTAACCCAAAAAATGGTTACGCTTTCGGTTTTTTATTCAAACCGGCGTAAAGATAATAAATTTTTAACGATATCCCAACAAATAAGAAATAACTGCCATTCTTACGTACATTCCGTTTCCGGCTTGCTGGAAATAATACGCATAGGGGGTGGAGTCGACATCCGTCGCGATTTCCGTGATTCTGGGAAGGGGATGGAGGATCTTCATGTTGGGCTTGACTCCTCCGAGCATGGAAGCCGTCAATTCGTATGTGTCCTTGACCCTGTCGTAGTCCTCTTTCGAGGGGAACCTTTCCTGCTGGACCCTTGTCATGTAGAGGATGTCGCAGTCGTTGAGATGCTCTTCGAGGGACTCCGTCTCGGAGTAGGGGATTCCTTTCTCGTCAAGCTGGCGGAGATACTTCGACGGCATCTTGAGTTCCTCGGGAGCGGTGAATATGAATTTTGACCTGAAATTGGACATCGCCTGTGAAAGGGAATGTACGGTCCTTCCGTAACGGAGGTCTCCCACCATGTTTATGGTGAGGTCGTCGAGTTTCCCTTGTGTCTGGAGGATCGTGTACATGTCGAGGAGGGTCTGGGTGGGATGCTGGTTCGCTCCGTCACCGGCATTGACGACCGGAACGGGTGACACGCTGGCCGCAATGGCCGCAGCTCCCTCCATGGGGTGTCTCATCACGATCATGTCCACGTAGTTGGAGACGATCTTTATGGTGTCTTCGAGGGTTTCACCCTTGCTCTGGGAAGTGTTCTTGTTGTCGGCGAAGCCGATGACTTTGGCGCCGAGTCGGTCGATTGCCGCTTCGAAAGAAAGTCTTGTTCTGGTTGAAGGCTCAAAGAAAAGGCAGGCGATGACTTTCCCCTGGAGGAAGTTCTGCTCCCTGGCCGCTTCGAATTCTTTCGCTACTTCAAGAACATGGAGGATTTCATCCTTGGTGAAGTCCTTTATTGAAATCAGAGATTTGGGCATATGAATATTGTCTTTAGTTGTTTTCTTTTTTTGTCTCAGCATCTCGAAACGATGCATCCTTCTATGTTCGAGCACCTGAGGAGGAAATCATCCTCCAGAGTCAGCCGCACGTCGGTCCTGAGTGAGCAATTTTCACCGAACTCCTGTTCCCTCTGGGGTAGGTTCATGTCCTTGAGGACTTTCATCACCTGGTTCATCTGCAGATATCCGAAGGTGATGTTGTAGGGAACGGTCGCTATCTTTTCGACCACGGTGGCGTTGTCCAACGCGTCCGCCGTCGAGGTTTTGTACGCCCGGATGAGTCCGGGGATTCCGAGCTTGATGCCTCCGAAGTATCTTACCACCACGACAAGTACATCACTCAGTTCCCGGGAGTCTATCTGACCGAGGATGGGTCTTCCGGCACTCCCGGAAGGCTCTCCGTCATCATTGGCCCTGAAGACATCCCTTTTGTGTCCTATCCTGTATGCGTAGCAGTGGTGACGGGCGTCGTGGTACTCCTTTTTCAATGAATCCACGATCTCCTTGACCTGCTTTTCGCTTTCAACGGGATATGCCAGGGCAATGAATCTGCTGCCATTGTCCTTGAATAGACCTTCGGAGTTGGATGCGATGCTCCGGTATGAATCCTGGGCCGTGTCCATGGGGTTCAAAAATAGGCAAAATCACATTATTTTGCAACCGGACCGATATTTTTCGCTATCTTTGGACCGCCATTAAAATAAAGCAAGAGCAGTATGATTCTAAGATATCGCGTTTCTCTCCCCGGAATCAAGGGGTTCGCAAGGGTTTACGAAGTCAAATCCACCACCACCCTGTATGATTTCCACAAGAGGATGAGGGATGACATGGACTTCGGCCATGATCAGCTCATCCAGTTCAAAGCCCTTGACGCGGTAGGCTCATTGGTCGCGAGGTACGGAATGTTCGATCTGGGCAGCGGTGCCGTCGATGAGGTAACCCTGGGCAATACGGTTGACAAGGGTGTGGCGTCATTCACCTATTTCTACGATGTGACCAACAAGAAGAGCGTCATCGTCACTTTCGAAGGTGAAGTCGAAGATCCGCAGCCGCGTTCCGCATACCCGGCACTTGTGGAAACGAAAGGTCCCAATCCCATCGATTTCGAGAACGGATATGTCGCTTATGAGGATCTTCCCGATGAGCAGCGTCATCTTCCCGGTGAACCTTCGTGGGCGAAGAAGGACAAAGACTCCAAAGAAGACGATAAGGATGACCTCGACCTCGATCTCGACGACGATGATGTGGACGACGATCTCGATGACGATGATGAGGAGGATGATGATGACGACGAGGACGGAAAGGTGATTTATGACGGTTCAGAGGAACTGAACCTCTAGAGGGCCATGTCACGGGACCTTCTCATCGTTCTTGGGCCCACTTGCGTGGGTAAGACCGACTACAGCATAGGTCTCGCCAAATTTTATTCCTCACCCGTCATATCCTGCGATTCGCGTCAGATATATAAGGAAATGAGAATAGGGACTGCGGTCCCCAGTGCCTCACAGCTTGCCGCCGTGAGGCATTATTTCATTCAGGACCATTCGATACATTCCCTCTATACGGCGGGGAAGTATGAGATAGAGGCCCTGTCGCTGATGGACAGGCTTTGGAATGAAGGCCATCGTACACTCGTGATGACAGGGGGATCCATGTTCTACATAGATGCCGTATGCAACGGCCTGGATGATATGCCCGATGCCGACCCGTCGCTTCGGGAAGAACTGACCCGTAGAATGAAGGAGGAGGGCGTTGATTCCCTCAGGATGGATCTCAAACGTCTCGACCCTGAAGCCTACTCCACGATAGATATAGCCAATCCCCAAAGGGTTCTGCGTGCGGTGGAAGTATGTCTTCTTTCCGGGAGGACATTCTCTTCGTTCAAACTTTCCGGAGCGAAACCGAGGGATTTCACGGTGAAGAAGATAGGACTCCGCAGGAATCGCGACGAACTCTATGACAGGATAGGGGTGAGGGTTGATGCGATGATGGAGGAGGGGCTTCTGTCTGAAGCCGAGGGGCTGTATCCTCTCCGTCATCTTACCGCCCTTCAGACTGTCGGTTACCGGGAATTGTTCTCTTACATGGACGGGGAATGCACCCTTGAAAAGGCCGTGGAAGATATAAAGACGAATACCCGCCATTATGCCAAAAGGCAACTGACGTGGTGGAAAAGGGATGAGTCCATAGAATGGATTGACCTGTGACCACATCTTGTCCGGAGCGGGGACAAAAAAATAACGGGAGGAGTATTCGTTTGGAATATCCCTCCCGTTTCGGGTTAATGTCCTTCGTCCTAGAAAGGAAGATCGTCGCTGCCGAAATCAGCCGGCTCTGCCGGTGAATATGACGGGGCGAATCCGGCCGGAACGTCGTCCACCGCCGGTGAAGGCTGCTGATAGGGCGCAGGTGCGGGTGCGGGTGCGGCTGCCGGAGCTGAAGGCTGCTGTACGGCCGAAGCTATCTTCCAAGCGCGGAGGTTCGTGTAATATTTTCCGTTGTATTCGCGGCTGTTGATGTTGAAGGAGACTACGATTTCTTCTCCATCGGCGAAACGGGCGAGGTCGTTGACCTTGTCCATTCCCCAAACATCGAAGCATGCCGTGGCGGGGAAGTTGCCTTCCTGATATTCCACGAGGAATTCCTGCTTGGACCATTCCCCCCTTGCGGACCTTCCGCTCTGGACGGGCAATTTTCTGAGGAGTTTACCCTGCAGTTCGAGATTTGCCATGATTCTGTAGGATTATTCCGCAGGAGTTTCGCCTGTCTCGACGAAAGGTTTCACCTCTTTGAGGTCGACTTCGAAGATGAGGGTCTCGTTGGGGCCGATCATGCCGCTTCCCTGGGTGCCGTATGCGAGCTCAGCGGGAATGAAGAGTTTGATCTTGCCACCCTCACCCACGAGCTGGAGACCTTCGGTCCATCCGGGGATGACGTTGGAAAGAGGGAAAGTGACAGGGTTTCCGCCTTCGGGGGTCTGGTCGAAGACTTCTCCGTTGAGGAGAGTTCCCTTGTAGTTTACGGTAACGGTGTCACGGGGAGTGGGTTTCTTTGCGGCGTTTCCTTCATCGATGACGATGTACTGGAGACCGGTAGGAGTCTGCTGTACGCCTGCGTTGCTGAGGTTCTTGGCGAGGAAAGCGTCTCCCTTCTCCTTGTTGAGAGCCTGGGAATATTCACTCCTCTTGCCGAGGTATGCGTTGATGAGATCACCCATGTCGTTGGGGTTGATCTTGAACTGGGCGAGCCATGTGGAATCGCCTACTGTACCTTCAGCTGAGAGGAAGGCTTTCATACCCTTCACAATCTCGTTGTAGTTGAGGTCACCGAAATCATAACCTTTTACCATGCTACCGAAGTTGATACCGAGAAGGTAGCTGACGGTGTCGACGGCACCCTGGGTGGGGGCGAGCTTCCTGACCTCGTTTGAAACAGGGCCGGTTGAGTTCTTTGAACCGCATGACACCACTGTGAGAGCAATCAAAGCTGCTGCGAAAATCTTAGTGAGTTTCATGTCTATAATTATTAAATATATTGTCGTTACTTCGGTGCGCCGTTGCCGGAGAGGCGTGGTTTCCGTCAGGTCGCACAATCTGCAAATATCGGAATTTTTCAATAAAAAGTGGCAAAATACTTTACATATTGTTTTCCCCGCGAAATCCCTCACTCCGGCAGAATGTCAGTCAATGCGGCAGAAGTCTTTCCTCAGGGCTCCAAAACAAGAAAATCTGGCCGCCAAACGCACATTTTTTTGTTTTTGTTGCGGATTGTGCTTAATTTTATACACTAACCATAGCCTACCCATCATGGACACTGAGATAACGTCGGAAGCTATTCATGCCAAACTCAAGGAGTTTTTCGGATATGATGCCTTCAAAGGAGACCAGGAGAGAATCATCGCTCATCTGGTCCGGGGCAACAATGCCTTCGTCCTTATGCCTACAGGAGGAGGAAAATCATTGTGCTATCAGTTGCCGGCCCTATTGATGCCCGGAACGGCCATTGTGCTGTCTCCGCTCATCGCTTTGATGAAGAATCAGGTCGATGCGATCAGGGGATTCGTGTCCGGAAATGAGGGGATCGCGCACTTCCTGAACTCTTCCCTGAACAGGGCGCAGATACAGGCCGTAAGGGAGGACCTTCTCAAAGGTGTCACGAAACTTCTCTACGTTGCCCCGGAGTCTTTGACGAAAGAGGAGAATATCGCACTACTCAAAGAAATCCCCATCTCTTTCTATGCGGTGGACGAGGCCCATTGTATCTCCGAGTGGGGTCACGACTTCCGTCCCGAATACAGAAGGATCAAAGCCATCACCGATGAAATAGGCAAGGCCCCGATAATAGCGCTGACCGCAACGGCTACCCCCAAGGTCCAGAGCGATATCCTGAAGAATCTCGGCATGCCTGATGCGAAGGTGTTCCGTTCTTCCTTCAACCGCCCCAATCTTTATTATGAGGTCAGGGACAAGGTGGAGCCGGAGAAAGACATAATAAGATTCATAAGGCAGAATCCCGGCAAGTCGGGCATCATCTACTGCTTGAGCCGGAAGAAAGTCGAGGAAATGGCCCAGCTTCTTTCCATCAACGGAATAAAGGCCCTTCCTTACCATGCCGGACTTGACGCCAAGACGAGGGCCGAGAACCAGGACAAGTTTCTCATGGAGGAAATCGATGTCATCGTGGCGACAATCGCCTTCGGAATGGGAATCGACAAACCTGACGTGAGGTTCGTCATCCACTATGATATCCCCAAGAGTATCGAGGGATATTACCAGGAAACCGGGCGTGCCGGTCGTGACGGAAAAGAAGGCCTTTGCATCACCTATTATAGTTATAAGGATATCCAGAAACTTGAAAAGTTCATGCAGGGGAAACCGATTTCCGAACAGGAGATCGGAAAGCAGCTGCTCAACGAGACCGTGGCTTACGCCGAATCCAGCCAATGCCGCCGAATCCTTCTTCTGGACTACTTCGGAGAAGACTATCCTTCCGACAACTGCGGCTGCTGCGACAACTGCCTCCATCCCAAGCCCCGCTTCGACGGTCAGAAGGAGATCGCAAAGGCCATAATGCTCGTGGATTCTCTTCCGGAGCACTTCAAACTGGAGCACCTGGCGTCCATCCTTGCCGGAGAGAGCAATGCTCTGATCAAGTCGTACAAGCACGACAAGCTTCCACTTTTCGGAAAAGGTTCCGACCACGGGAAGAAGTTCTGGTGCATGGTGATCCATCAGGCGATAATCCTTCATCTTCTCGATAAGGAAATCGAAACTTACGGCCTGATATGGGCAACCGACAAAGGCCATGACTTCCTCAAGAACCCTTACCCGGTCATGCTGGCTGAAGACAGGGTGTTCTCGGAAGGGACGGATGACGATGACGACGAAGACAACGCGGCTGCAACCGGAGCTGCCGCCCGTGGTGGCGGAGGTGGTGATGAAGTCCTTCTCTCAATGCTGAAGGACCTCCGCAAGGATATGGCCAAGAGACTCAAACTCCAGCCGTGGGTGATCTTCGGGGACCCGTCACTGGATGACATGTCCATAATGTACCCGATGACGGTCGATGAGCTCAAGAATTGCCAGGGAGTCGGTGAGGGCAAGGCCCGCAAGTACGGCAAGGAGTTCATGGCCCTCATCCGCAAGTACGTTGAGGAAAATGAGATAACCAGGCCGGTGGATTTCGTGGTGAAATCCATCGCTTCCAAGTCACAGAACAAGATATTCATAATCCAGTGCATCGACCGGAGGATGGATCTTGAGGATATCGCTTCCGCCCGCAATCTCGATATGGAGGAGCTGATGACCGAAATCGAGAATATCGTCGATTTCGGAACCAAGCTGAACCTCAATTACTATATCGAAGAGAATATAGACGAGGAGGATGTCGAAGAGATATATGAATATTTCAAGGAAGAAGCCCAGTCCGATTCTTTGGAGGATGCCCTGAAGGATCTTGGCGCCGACTATGATGAGATGGATATCCGTCTGGTGAGGGTGAAGTTCCTTTCGGAGGTCGCCAACTAGAAATATTCCGGAATCGATATTGTGAGAGAAGGAGTCCGAATCGGGCTCCTTCTTCTGTTATCTCAGAGGTGTGACGACAGGATTCCTGTTTTCGAAATGGATCCCATAGCGTATGCCGTTCGCAACTAGATATTCAGCGGTATCTTGGAAATTGAATCCCACTCCGTCGGGCTTATGTGAATCCGACCCCAGTGACACGAATTCTCCTCCGAGTTCGATATAGCGCTTCAGGATATCAGGATCCAGAACGGGAAGTCTGCCTTTCAGTTCCCGATAGGTCTTGGTGTTTATTTCGAGGGCTTTTCCTTCTTCGGCGAGAAAACGCAGGATCTCATCCAGAAGGTCCGGAAAATCCTTGTAAAGTATACTGGCTTCCGGGTAAGGAGCATATCGTGTTATGTAGTCGTAGTGCCCCATGATGTCGAAACGGTCACCGAGCCATTTCATCTCGGTATAAAGGGCTTCAAGGTATCCGCCGTAAGCCTCTTTGAAGGTTTTGTCGAGGTAGTATTCTCCCCAGTAAGGATCGGTATCGTCCAGATAATGGACGGAGGCTATCACTTCGTCGAAAGTGTTCTCCTCAAGATACCGTCCGATTTTTTCTCTGACATCCCGGTATACCCCGATTTCGACACCCTTGAAGATTTTCAGGGGAGAGCCTTCGGACAGCAGAACGGCTTTCACGCGGTCAATTTCGCTCTGCTGCTTTTCCACTTCGAACTCTTCGTCGGTCTTCGGCTCATATTTCTGCTTCATCAGGGGGACGTGAAGGTCGCAGTGATCCGTGAAGCAGATGCCGCCCAGACCGAGTTCGGAAGCTCTGCGGGCTGAAAGCTCGAGATCGGCTTTCTGTCCGTCAAAAGAAAACTGGCTGTGGTTATGATTGTCGAAAAGTGATGTCTTTCCCATGTCTGTGTTTTGTGAGCGCTAAGTTAAGCATTTTCGGTGGAAAAGTTCTGATGATGTTCCTGTAATGCTCCGGTGTAGCCCCAGTCCGTTTTTGATCACTTCTTTCATAAAAAGGCATCATGTTTGCCGTTTTCGGAATTCTCCCTTCGAAATCACCTCATGTGGGCCTTAAGCCTCGCATTTTTTTGCTAATTTTGCAGTTTGGGCAAAGTGCACCTTTGATTTCGCGGAAGACAAGCGGAATCTTTAGCATTGAGATTTTTTTGCAAGATGATAATCAGCATGTTATTCATATTGTTCGCCATTGTGGTGTTTGTGCTTCTTTTCTTCATGGGATTGATCATGAAGGGAATCACTTCGATATCCGAAGTGTGGCGCAACATCACGGGGAAAGGACAATCGGAGCGTAAAACTTACTCCGGAGGAACTTACTCCGGAACGGGCGGAACCTCCCAAAACCGGGAATCCGATTCCGAACCAGTAATCGGCGGATCTTCGAGAACGGATCTTTCCTCGGTGAAGGACGTCGAGTTCGAGAAGGAAGATCAGTAGCGGACTGAACAAATGGTGAAGTAAAGGATGATTCCTCAGGAGACTGTCGCGAAAATACTTGATTCCGCACAGATTGTGGAAGTGGTGGAAGACTTCGTGTCACTGAAAAGACGCGGAGCCAACTACATCGCGTGCTGTCCTTTCCATAACGAGAAAACTCCTTCATTCTACGTTTCCCCTTCCAAGGGAATATACAAATGCTTCGGTTGCGGCAAGTCCGGAACGGCGGTGGGTTTCGTGATGGAGCACGAGAGCCTCACTTATCCGGAAGCTCTTAAGTACCTTGCCCGAAAATACGGCATCGAAGTAAAGGAAAAAGAGGAGACCGCAGAAGAAATCGCCCAAAGGCAGAGGAGTGAAAGCCTTCTGCTCGTTTCTGAATTCGCCCAGAAGTTCTTCGTGGACAGCCTCAAGACCGACGAAGGAAGAACAATCGGATACAGATACTTCAAAAGCAGGGGTCTCGAAGATGAAACGATAGCGAAATGGGGCCTCGGGTGGGCACCTACCGGAAGGCATGCCCTCAGCGATGCGGCGATATCGAAGGGCTTCAAGGAGGAATACCTCATCGATACCGGCCTTTCCATCAAATATGATGACGGACGTCTGGTTGACCGTTTCTTCGACAGGGTCATCTTCCCGATTCATTCCGTCGGCGGTAGGGTCATCGCGTTCGGCGGCCGTACTCTGAAAACCGACAAAACCGTCGCGAAATATGTCAACTCCCCTGAAACGGAGATCTACGACAAGAGCCGCTCACTTTACGGAATCTGGTTCGCCAAGAACGAGATGTCAAAGAAGGACAGGTGCTACCTCGTTGAAGGGTATCTGGATGTCCTTTCCATGCATCAGCTTGGAATAACGAACGTGGTGGCGTCGAGCGGAACATCCCTCACCGTACCCCAGATTCGTCTCATCCGGAAATTCACCGAGAATGTGACCATCATGTACGACGGGGATTCCGCCGGTATACATGCCGCCCTCAGAGGAATCGGTCTGGTGCTGAAAGAAGGTCTGAACGTCAAGGTCGTCCTTCTTCCGGACGGAGATGATCCCGACTCATATTCCAGGAAACATACCCTCGAAGAAGTGGAGTCCTTCATTTCCTCACATGAGCAGGACTTCATCTCCTTCAAGACGGATTTGCTTCTCGGCGAAATCGGGGACGATCCCCTCAAGAAGGCGGATCTGATAAACGACATCGCCGACACAATAGCCCTCATTCCCGACGCCGTGAAACGGACCGTGTATGTCCAGGCCAGCGCATCTAAGTTCGACGTGGACTCGCAGATACTTTTCAACCGTATCAAGAAGTTCCGCGAAAAGATGCTCGAGGATGACCGGAAAGCGGCCATGAGGGAAAAGATGAGGGCGGAGAGGGAAGCCGGAACAAAGGATGCCCCTTCAACCGGTGGAGAAATCCCTCCGCCTCCCGCCGGGGACGAGTATATTCCGGACGGATACTACGGTGACGGAGAAATGCCGCCTCTTTATGGGGATATCGAGGACGAAGGAATCCCATCTTCTTCTCCTTCCGATGCGAGGGAACTGCTTTTCGAAAAACCGGCCCTCAAGGCATGCGAAAGGGATGTCCTGTCCCTCATACTGAACTACGGCCTTTCGGATCTGGAGTTCGAAACGGATTCCGAGTTTTATGACACGAGGGGATACACGACGGTGGCGGATTTCATAAGGGACGCCTTTGAAACCGACAATCACGAGTTCGCGAATTCTCCCTACCGCCGTATCTACGAAATGTATTTCGAACTGTATGACGGGGATTCGACCTTGACTCAGAATGATATCGTGAAGGCGCTGATGGATGGCCCCGACAGGATGGTGGCCGACATCGTGGCTGACATGACACAGGAAAAGTACCACCTTACAGTAAAAAACTTCGAGGACTCGATGACGGCGCGCTCGACTTATCTTGTGCATGCGGTTCCGAGAACGATATTGGCTTATCAGATCAAACGTCTGGAGGTCAAGGGTTGGGAACTCAAGGACTCCCTCAAGGGACTCTCCTTCGAGGAACAGATGCCGATACTCAAGGAGATGAAAAAGGTAAGCAATCTGCGCAAAACTTTCGAGCAGAAACTCGGTAGAGTGAATTGACAGACGAATAAAAACGGAAACAACATATGGAAAAGAAATTCAAAAGAACACTAGTTACTTGCGCCCTTCCTTATGCGAACGGACCGGTACATATCGGTCATATCGCCGGCGCTTACATTCCCGGAGACATCTATGTGAGATATCTGAGGCTCCGCGGTGAGGATGTGGTCTTCATCTGCGGCTCCGACGAGCATGGAGTTCCCATCACCATCAAGGCCAGGGAGCAGGGAGTCTCTCCCCAGGATATTGTCGACAAGTACCACAAGATAATGAAGGACGCCTTCACGGGACTGGGCATCAACTTCGACATCTATTCAAGGACGACGTCCAAGGTGCACGAGCAGAACGCTTCGGAGTTCTTCCGCAAACTCTACGACGAGGGCAAATTCATCACCAAGGAGAGCGAGCAGTATTATGATACGGAGGCGAAGACCTTCCTCGCTGACCGCTATATCGAGGGAACATGCCCCAAGTGCGGCAATCCCCATGCATACGGTGACCAGTGCGAAAAGTGCGGCAGCACATTGAGCCCTGAGGAACTGATCGATCCCAAGTCAAGATTGAGCGGAGGCGCCCTCGTGAAGAAGAAAACCTCCCACTGGTATCTTCCCCTCGACAAATATGAGCCTTGGCTGAGGGACTGGATCCTCGAGCAGCACAAGGAGTGGAAATCCAATGTCTACGGACAGTGCAAGAGCTGGCTTGACGGAGGCCTTCAGCCCAGAGCCGTCAGCCGTGACCTTGACTGGGGTGTACCCGTACCTGTTGAAGGTGCTGAGGGAAAAGTCCTCTATGTCTGGTTCGACGCTCCCATCGGTTACATCTCCAACACAAAGGAGCTTCTTCCCGAGTCATGGGAGAAATGGTGGAAGAGTGAAGACACACGTCTGGTACATTTCATCGGAAAGGACAACATCGTCTTCCATTGCATCGTCTTCCCTTCAATGTTGAAGGCTTACGGAGACTATGTCCTTCCGGACAATGTGCCTTCGAATGAGTTCCTGAACCTCGAGAATGACAAGATTTCCACATCAAGGGGATGGGCCGTGTGGGTCGATGAATTCGAGAAGGATTTCCCCGGACAGGAGGATGTCCTCCGATATGTCCTCTGCGCCAATGCGCCTGAGACGAAGGACAACGACTTCACATGGAAAGATTTCCAGCAGAGGAACAATTCAGAGCTGGTGGCCATCTTCGGAAACTTCGTCAACCGAGCGGTGGTTCTTACGAACAAGTACTTCGGCGGTAAGGTTCCCGCGAACCTCAAACCCGCTCCCGAGGACGCGGACGCGCTTTCACAGATCCGCCCCTGCAAGGAGGCCCTTCAGAAATATCTCGAGACCTTCCATTTCAGGGAGGCCCTCAAGGAGGCTATGAATATCGCCCGCATCGGCAACAAGTACATCTCCGATACCGAACCCTGGAAAGTGGCGAAGACCGATATGGACCGTACCGCTTCCATCCTCAACACCTGTATCCAGATATGCGCTGACCTCGCTGTCGTTTTCGAGCCGTTCACTCCGTTCGCGGCAGAAAAGCTCCGCAACATTCTCCGCGTCGGAATCAACGCCGGAACTGACCACCGCAAAGGAGAAGGTGTCCCTACTGAGAATTTCTACAAGGAAGGCGAAGGCAAGGCCCTCCACACCAACGTGACAAGCCAGTTCGACATAGTCCTTGACTGGGATATGGTAGGAAACGATACCCTCATCCCCGAAGGTCATCAGCTGGGTGAGGCCGAACTCCTGTTCCAGAAGATAGAAGATGAGGTCATCAATAAGCAGACTGAGCGTCTCGAGAAGATCCGCAAGGAAAGGGAGGCTGCGGAGGCCGCCAAGGCGGCAGCTGAAGCTGCCAAGAAGGTCGAGCCCCAGAAAGAGGAAGTCACCTTCGATGATTTCGGCAAGATGGATATCCGTACCGCGACCGTACTGGAAGCGGAAAGGGTTCCCAAGACCGACAAACTCCTCAAGCTTACGATCGATACCGGTATAGATACGAGAACCATCGTCTCCGGAATCGCTGAGTACTATTCACCCGAAGACATGCTCGGAAAGCAGATCTGCATCCTCGCGAATCTGCAGCCCCGCAAGATCCGCGGCATCGAATCCAAGGGAATGATCCTGATGGCTAAGCAGGGTGACGGAAAGATGAGATTCATCACTCCCGCTGAGGTCGTCACCAACGGTGCGATAGTGGGTTAATTATTTCTTTACTTTGTCATGAGAAAGATATCTTCATCGCTTGCAGCGATCGCTGCCGCTTCACTTCTGATCCTTTCAGGTTGCGGGCAGAACGCTTCTTCCGACGGAATTATCCGGACGGAAGTTCCCTCCCGTCCCGCCGGCCAAAAAGATATGCTGCAATTTGCCGCAGATCCGATCACTGATGTCGGAATAGGCGTAGTCGGCCTCGGAATGAGAGGTGGTGATGCTGTGGAAAGGCTTACTTTCGTTCCCGGTTGTCATGTCGCGGCCGTTTGTGACGTCGAACAGGAAAGGGTCGATGCCAGCATGAAGTATCTCTCGGGCAAGGGCCTTTCCGCCAATCCTTATGGCGGAGAGGAGGAGTCTTACAAGGCTCTCTGTGAGGATCCGGATGTTGACCTTGTGTACATCTGTACCGATTGGCTCCATCATGTTCCCGTCGCCCTTTATGCTATGGAACACGGGAAACATGTCGCCATTGAAGTTCCTTCTGCCGCCACTCTGGAAGACTGCTGGAACCTTATCAATACATCCGAAAGGACAAGGAAGCACTGCATGATTCTTGAAAACTGCTGCTATGATTTCTTTGAACTGCAGATGCTCTCCTTCGCCCAGGCCGGTCTTTTCGGAGAGGTCATCCATGCGGAAGGATCGTATCTCCACAACTTGGATGAGTTCTGGGATTATTACTGGAACAACTGGAGGTTGGATTACAACTCCAAAGTGAGGGGTGATGTCTATGCTACGCACGGTTTCGGTCCGGTTTGCCAGGTTCTCAATATCCATAGGGGAGACCGTCTGAAGACCCTGGTATCAATGGATACCGATTCGTTCAACGGCAAGAAGCATGTGACTGACCGTACGGGAAAGCCCTGCGACGAGTTCGCCAACGGTGACGAGACCATGACTATGATCCGCACCGAAAAGGGCAAGAGCATCCTCATCGAGCACGATGTCATGACTCCGAGGCCATACAGCAGGATGTACCAGCTGGTCGGAACTGAAGGATACGCATCCAAGTATCCGGTCGAGCAGGTGCTCCTCCGTCCCGAGTCCGCTCCGGAGGGGATTCCTGACCATGAGAATCTCAATGCTCACAGGCCAATGTCCGCTTCCCAGGTAGCTGAACTTTCGCGTCAGTATCCCAATCCCATCCTTACTCCGGAACTTGAAGAACTTGCGAAGGAAGTCGGTGGACATGGAGGCATGGATTTCATAATGGATTACAGGCTTGTGTACTGCCTCAACAACGGCCTTCCTCTGGATATGGACGTGTACGATTTGGCTGAATGGTGCTGTGTCGCTTCACTTTCGGCGATTTCCATGGATAACGGGTGCATGCCTGTTGAAGTGCCGGATTTCACCAGAGGGGCGTGGAACAGAATCAATGGGTTCAGCTATGCTTTCGCCAAGTGAAATATCTTGAATTCAATCATATAACTCAAACAAATGAATAGGTTTTTCTTCATTGCATCAGCTTTCGCTCTTTTGCTTTCTTCATGCGGAGGGAACAACACCTCGAAGAAAGCTGAGGCGGAAGCCGATTCAAATGATTCCAAGAACGAGGCATCAGTCGTTTATTTCACCAAGGAAATCACACCCGAAAGTCTGGTGAAGATATACAAGGCCCTTGGCCGTGAGGCTACCGGAAGGGTCGCCGTAAAGATTTCAACAGGTGAGATGGGTGGAAACAACTACCTCAAGCCTGCCCTCATCGCTCCGCTTATCAAGGAAGTCAAAGGAACGATAGTGGAATGCAATACCGCATATGGCGGATCCAGGGCTGAAACGTCGGTCCACAAGGAGACTATCCGGGCGCACGGCTTTTATGATGTGGCCGATGTCGACATCATGGACGAAGAGGGTGAGTTCAAAATTCCTGTGAAGGACGACAAGTGGATCAAATACGACATTGTCGGTTCTCATCTGAAGAATTATGACTTCATGATCAATCTTGCCCACTTCAAGGGCCACGCAATGGGTGGATTCGGTGGCGTCCTCAAAAACGCTTCCATCGGAGTCGCGTCTCCGAACGGCAAGGTCAATATCCATTCGGCCGGAAAATACGAGACCGCAACCCTTGAAGGTGATCTTCACGCTCCCGAGGGATGGTACGAATCCCCCGAGAAAAACACTCCCTTCATCGAGTCGATGGCTGCGGCGGCGCAGGCTGTTCATGAGTATTTCAACGGGGGAAAGAATATTCTCTACATCGACATCATGAACAACATCTCCATCGACTGTGACTGCGATTCACATCCTCACGATCCTACCATCCAGGACATAGGAATCGCCGCTTCTCTTGACCCTGTCGCCCTTGACAAGTTCTGCCTCGATCAGGT
>ODAI011931798.1_pt1 | contig 23744 bp, 20 predicted proteins | sample 1539321 | NCBI WGS metagenome assembly ODAI01 (sample SAMN02144231, study PRJEB22623) | gut metagenome | biome: sheep rumen | host: Ovis aries | place: New Zealand | reverse complement strand
GCATGGTTCAGGTGGACACACAGGACATCAATATAGAAAACGCCTGGATCACAACGGAGGCACTCGGACATGAGGAAACGGATGAATACCATACTGAAACACTGGATACGGGAGAGTTTGCGGTCACAAAGTATGTTGAATATCTCGGATGGTATCTGGTCGTGCAGAGCAGCCCTACATCCATCAGCAGGCAGTTTATTCATGTGATAGAGCTGAATGTTTTAATGTTCCTCCTGGTAATGGTCGTTTTATTCTTCATGATAGCGGCTATTTTAAAGCGGTCAAGGAAGGAGAGGGAGGACAGGGAAAGGCTGATTCTTATGTCTGAACGCGCATTGGCGGCCAGTGAAGCAAAATCCTCATTCCTGTCGAGTATGTCGCATGAGATACGCACACCGATCAATACGGTTTTGGGAATGAATGAAATAATCCTGAGAGAGGCGCAGGACGAGAAGATCCTCGAATACTCCTCAAACATCAATAATGCCGGCAGGACTCTTCTTTCCCTGATCAACAGCATCCTGGATTTTTCCAAGATAGAAGAGGGGAAAATGGAGATAATCCCGATCGAGTATGATACGGCGTTCATGATCAATAATCTTGTGGCTTCTGTTTCGGAGAGGGCAAAGGAAAAGGGACTGGAATTTTATACGGATATAGATGAAGAGCTTCCATGCCGGATGGTGGGGGATGACGTAAGGATATCCCAGGTGATCATGAATATTCTCACAAATGCCGTGAAGTATACAAGAAAGGGCTTTATAAGGCTGACCATGAAGGCTGCCGGCAAAAACGGGGATGAGATCGATCTCTACGTGGAGGTCGAGGATTCGGGGACGGGCATTAAGGAGGAGGATATTCCAAGGCTCTTTGAATCCTTTGAACGCCTGGATGAGGTAAAAAACCGCGGTATAGAGGGGACGGGGCTCGGCATGGCCATTGTTTCGAATCTCCTGGGACTTATGAACAGCCGGATACAGGTAAAAAGCGAATATGGCAGAGGGTCGGTATTTTTCTTTACTGTCCGGCAGGGGATAGGAGATGCCGCACCGATAGGTGATTATACAAAAAGACCGGAGATCATCACCAGACAGAAGGAATCCGGTTCCTTTACAGCGCCTGATGCAAAGGTGCTTGTGGTGGATGACAATGAAATGAACCTGAAGGTTGCAAAGAATCTTCTGGGATTATTCGGGATATCCCCGAGGCTTTCAGAATCAGGTCAGGACGCAATAGAACAGGTTAAAAAGGATTTTTATCACATCGTCCTGCTCGATCATATGATGCCGGGGATGGATGGCAAGGAAACACTGAAGAAAATGAGGGAGGAGCATTATCTTGCCGGGGATACAAGGGTGATCGCACTGACGGCCAATGCCATTGCGGGTGCAAGAGAGGATTATCTGGACGCCGGCTTTCATGATTATCTGTCCAAGCCGATCGGACTTGCACAGCTGGAAGGCATTTTGAAAAAATGGCTGCCGGAGGAGGTCATCAGGCAGGAAGGGCAAACGAAGGAGCAGACGGATGAGGCTGAAGAGCTGTTTGAATTTTATCCGGAGGAAGAGGAGAAAGCTAAGGATATTTGTAGTGCCGAAAAGGATGGGGAGCGCGAAAATGGCGGGGATGATCATCGGGAATTATTAAGCGGGCTTATGATCCTCGGTCTTGATACCGGTGAGGCTCTCAGCTTCTGCGGCGGGGATACATCGTTTTACGTGGAGCTTGTGGGTGATTTCGTGTCGGGCTATGAGGAGAAGAAAAAAGAGCTTGATGAATATTTTTCCGAAAAAAAATGGCATGAATTTGAAGTGAAGATCCACGCCTTAAAGAGCATGGCAAAAACCATAGGTGCGTCAGAGCTTGCCGGCATGGCCGCAGAGCTTGAGGAGGCAGCGGAAAAGCTCAATGAGGGCAGGCTCATGGAAGGGTATCCGGCCTTCATGTCTGAATTCACGCAGATGGCGGAAGGCATTCAGACTGTGCTTGAAGATGATTTATTGGAAACGAATAGTTTATGACTTGAGCTGATGACATTGCAGATTTTCTTGAGAGGATAATTTACATATGTTAAAATAAAAAAATCGGTTCCTTTTAAACCTGACTCAGCAAGCCGGGTTTTCTGCTCACAGGACGCCTTAAGGCTCTGTATCGTTCCGGTTATCAGAGCGGCTGCTGCAGGCTTATGTCAGGGCGGTCCTTGAGGAGCTGAAGTCACTGTACGGCTTTGGCGTAAAGGACGGGGAGCTTGAAAAGAGGCTCAACGAGGATATGGCGCTTATATCGGATGTGATGGATTACAGGGTATCAGAGGGCTATAAGAGCGGAGAATACACGGACTGGAACGCGGATGACACTGAAATAGTGCTTGAGGAGGGAAAGGAGCCATCGATAACGGGCTCACTCAGCACCGCCTATGCCGCGGCTGATGCCCTGCTCCTTCAGTATTATGAGGAAGAGGATGAGGCTGCGGCTGCCTTTGGAAAGAAGCTTACCACAGAGGATTGGGAGAAGATCGCGGATATCTATTCGGCAAATGTTGCCCTTCGTTATATTAACAGGCCGGTGGCCGTTAACGGGGCCCATGTCATGCTTCAGGAGATACTTAAGGAGCTGGATGCCCCTGACAGGAGATTTTCCTTCCTTTGCGGACATGACTCAAATATAGCAACCATCCTCGGCGCCCTGGGGATAACCGATTACGAGCTTTCGGGAACACTGGAAAAAAAGGCCCCCATAGGCTGCAAGCTCCTTTTAGAGAGGTGGCTTGGGGATGACGGCAGGGAATACGGAAGGCTGCGCCTTGTTTATCCGTCTACTGAGCAGCTGAGGAAGACACTGCCGTTAACGGTCGAGGAGCCGCCTATGTCCTGCGTACTTGAGCTGCCGGGGGCTGCAGCAAATGAAGACGGCTATTACCTTATGGACGACATATACAGGGCCTTAAGAGACGCCGTTAATGCATATGATGATCTGTACGTGGAATATGCGGAGGAGGAGCTTGACGCAGCTGCCTGAGATGAGATCAAGGCACAAAATATGAAGCGGATCGGAACGAACTGAAGTTCGTTCCTAAGCGCAAAAACCGATTCGATATTTGTTTGCAAATATCGAATAAGCTTGCAGGCAAATTTGCGCAGACAAGGAAATGATCCGGTCTGGGAAAGCAAGACCGGATCGGTGCAGATAAGGAGGAGAAGATGAGTGTAAATGAGCGGCGGACCGGAACGATATCCAGGGGTATAAGATGCCCTATAATAAGAGAGGGGGACGATCTGGGCACCATAGTCACGGAGAGTGTGCTCGGGGCCTCGGAGGCGGAGGGCTTTTCCCTCAGAGACAGGGATGTCATCGCTGTAACGGAATCCATAGTGGCACGTTCACAGGGTAATTACGTAACGATCAATGATATAGCGGATGATGTACAGGTAAAGCTTGGAGGAGAGACCATCGGGGTGATATTCCCGATCCTTTCAAGGAACCGTTTTGCGGTATGCTTAAGGGGCATTGCCAGGGGAGCGAGGAAGATAGTGCTTATGTTAAGCTATCCCTCCGATGAGGTGGGAAACGAGCTTGTAAGCCTCGACATGCTGGATAAGAGCGGTGTCAACCCCTACAGTGATGTGCTTTCACTGGAAAGGTACCGTGAGCTGTTCGGGTCCAACAGGCATCCCTTTACGGGGGTGGATTATGTTGAGTATTATGGAGATATCATAAGAGAATGCGGAGCGGAGGCCGAGATAATCTTTGCTAACCAGCCTAAGACCATTCTTGACTATACCGATTCCGTCCTGACCTGTGACATCCATACAAGGGCCCGCACGAAGAGGATACTGAAGGAAGCGGGAGCAAGGGCGGTATGCGGCCTTGACGATATACTCAACGCATCGGTAAATGGCAGCGGCTATAACGAAAAATACGGTCTGTTAGGCTCGAATAAGTCAACGGAGGATAAGATAAAGCTTTTTCCGAGGGACTGCAGCGGTCTTGTCGCCGACATTCAGAAAAGGATCCTTGACAGGACCGGGAAGCATGTTGAGGTAATGGTCTATGGAGACGGTGCCTTTAAGGACCCGCAGGGGAAGATCTGGGAGCTTGCCGATCCGGTAGTATCCCCGGCCTTTACCGACGGCCTTAAGGGAACGCCCAACGAGCTGAAGCTCAAATACCTTGCTGACAATGATTTTAAGGAGCTTTCCGGGGAGGAGCTTAAGAACGCGATATCCGAGAGCATCAGAAAAAAGGACGCAAACCTTGTGGGCAATATGGCCGCTCAGGGCACTACTCCAAGGCAGCTTACGGACCTCATAGGCTCTCTCTGTGATCTGACCAGCGGCTCCGGAGACAAGGGTACGCCGGTGGTGCTTGTACAGGGCTATTTTGATAACTACACGGATCAGACATGACCAATTATGAGAAAATGACAGAAACGCCTGTTCCAAGCCTTATCGGGCGTTTGAGCATACCGACGATAATCAGCATGATGGCGACCACCATTTATAACCTGGTGGACACCGCCTTCGTCGGGCGTCTGGGCAACAGCGCCTCCGGTGCGGTTGGAATAGTATTCGGCTATATGACCATCCTTCAGGCGATCGGCTTTATGTTCGGGCAGGGATCAGGCAGCATTATCTCAAGAAGGCTCGGAGCAAGAAAGACGGATGAAGCCTCAAGGATCGCCTCCACAGGCTTCTTTCTGGCCTTTGCCATTGCTGTCCTTACGGCGCTTTTTTCATTTCTGTTTCTTGATGGGATCATTGAGCTTTTAGGCAGTACGCCTACCATAGCGCCATATGCGAGGACCTACCTGATTTTTATCCTCTGTGCGGCGCCCTTTTCGGTTACGAGCTTTGTCCTTAACAATATCTTAAGGTTTGAGGGCAAGGCAATGTTTGCAATGGCCGGCCTTTTAACGGGAGGGGTCATCAACATTGCGGGCGATGCGGTCTTCATGTTCGGGCTTAAGATGGGGATAGCGGGAGCGGGGCTTTCGACGGCACTCTCGCAGTTCTTCAGCTTCTGCATACTGTTAAGTATGTTCATAAGGCATAAGACCACCTCGGTGATCTCTCTTTGGTATCTCCTGCCGGATCGGGACGAACAGAGGTTCATTCCTAAGCGCACAATTTGCAGGCAAATTGGCGAAGACGCCACAGACATTATAGCAACGGGGGTTCCAAGCCTTTTAAGGCAGCTTTTGAACAGTGTAAATACCATCCTTCTCAATTCCCTTGCCGGGGCTTACGGAGATGAGGCTATAGCCGCAATGAGCATAGTTTCCAGAGTGGCATTCTTTATCTTCTCAATAGCCCTTGGGATAGGGCAGGGCTTTCAGCCCGTTGCAGGCTTTAATTTCGGCGCCAAAAGGTATTCCAGGGTGAGGCAGGGCTACAGGTTTACCATCCTCCTTGCTGAGACCCTTATTATTATCATGTCTGCTGCCGTTCTCGCAGGCTCCGGAAATATCATCCGTATCTTCAGGGACGATGAAGAGGTGATAAGGATCGGTACGAGGGCACTGAGACTGCAGGTGGGGGCACAGATCCTTCTCCCGGTCTGCATGGCGACGGAAATGCTGATGCAGAGCACCGGTCAGAGGCTCGCCGCAGCCGTGCTTTCAGCCTTGAGGGGAGGAGTGTTTTTTATTCCTGCGCTGCTTATATTGAGCAGGCTGCGGGGGCTGTACGGCATAGAAGAGGCGCAGCCCGTTGCCTTCCTTCTTGCAGTGCTGCCCGCGATCCCGGTGGCATATCTGTTCTTTAAAAGGATGCCTGAGGAGGACGGAAAGGAAATGAAATGATCCGGTCCACGGAATGTGTTATAAATATAGTTAACGAATATGATTTGTTCGCTGTATAAAAGGGAAAGGTCATGTCTTACGATAAAGAGCTTATAGACGGAAAACTTAAAAGATGGGAAAACTATATCAGGCATTACAGTCTGCCTGACTGGGAGGAGATACCTGATTTCGGGCTGTATATGGAGCAGGTGACGACTCTTATCTCTCAGTATTTGAATTATCTTCCAACAGAGGATGCCAGGGAAAAGGACAGGGACAGGGATACGCTGTTTCTGATAACGCCCTCCGTCATCAATAATTATGTGAGGACAAAGGTCATGCCCGAGCCTGTCAAAAAAAGATATTACAGGATCCATATTGCCTATCTTATAATGATCTGCTCCCTGAAGCAGAGCCTTAATATTTCGATGATAAAAAAACTGATTCCCATGGGGATCAGGGAGGATGAGGTCAGGCGTATATACACGGAGTTTATCGAGAGACACCACTATGAAGTGGATTATTTTGCAGAACAGCTGAGGTCGATCGCAAGCCCGTTATATGGCGCGCACGCTGAAGAGACAGGTGAGGACGGAACAAAGGCGGACTTTACCGCGCAGTCCACGGAGGATCTTATCTTTTCGATGGCGCTTATCGCCGGCTTTTCAAAGCTGCTGGCCCATAAGCTGGTGATGCTTGACGGTAAGGACTTAAATTCCGGGGAAAGCATAGAGCTTCGGTATCCCGAGGAAGGCTAAGGAAAGACTGAAAAGTCGGTCCTTCCTTAAACATCCATTCCGCGGCCCGATTCTATGCGCTTTACATAGACATCCGGATCCCTTTTCATGTCTATCAGGGTCGCAAAGGCGTTGAGTACCATGGTCTCCTTGTTGCAGGTCACAGGGTTTTTCCCGAGTTCTCTTATCAGGTTGTATTTATCCATCTGCCAGACATAGAGATCCGAAAGGGAATAGCCCCTGATCTTTATCCCGTCCTTAAATGTGTGATTTTCAAGATAGTAGACGAATTCCCCGAATACCTCCGGATCAAGCAGGAGCCCTGTCCATAGTTTGTCGCTTGAGTCCTTGGGGAGACCGGCATATTCGCAGAGCTCATAAAAGCCCTGGCAGACCCTTAGCTTTGACGTGGATATTATTATGCTCATATTATCATCCTCTGTTAGCATTGTACGCTGTATATGAACTGCTATGATAATAGCGCCTATGGTCCAAAAGGTCAAGGGAAGGATACGTTCGGGCAGGGCGTCAGGGTATACAGCGGGGGGCAATTATGGTAAAATAGTAACAGTTTACCGGAGGGTGAGCTGCTGCAAAATGGGTGAAGCCTTATGCCCTGAAGGATCGAGAGGTCAAGCATGCCTTTTTATCAGTATATTTTGACTATAAGGGAGGAGATCGCCTGCCTTTTTATTCTTCTCTACATTGCCTGGACCTATTATTCGGTCAAGCGGAAGAATACCTACGCGCATAATCTTTTTTCCTTCCTCAATATGATATCGATAGTAAACCTGGCCTTTGACGCGCTGACGATATATACGGTCAACAACCCTGAGACGGTGCCTGATTTTCTTAATCACGCCCTCCATGTGATCTATATAGGCACCTTTCCGATAATCCTGTATACGACCTACGCGTATATAAAATGCCTGGCCTTTCACATAGAAAGGCACAGGACCGGGTTTCTGGAGATACTCCCGCTTATCATTGCCATAACGGGGGTAGCGGTCCTGCCGATGTACTATGTGAAGACTCCCTACAGCAACTATTCCACGGGACCTGCGGACAACGTGGCGTACGTTTGCGCCTTTATCTATTTTTCCCTGAGCGTCTGGGTGCTCATACGCTACAGAAAGCAGATCGAGGAAAAGGCTCTTAGGGGCATAGCGACCTCCTTAGTCTCAATGGTCACGGTGGTGGTCATGCAGGGGATAGTGGAGCAGCTTCTGATAACGGGCATTGCGGTAACGCTTGTCAATGTGGCTCTTTATTATACCGTTGAGAGCCCGGATGCGGTCCTCATCGAAAAGCTTGCCTATGAGCGGGAAAGAGCGGATGAGGCAAATATGGCCCGCTCCTCCTTCCTTGCAAGGATGTCCCACGAGATACGCACTCCGATAAACGCGGTGCTTGGTATGGACGAAATGATCCTCAGGGAGGCAAAGGATGAGAATATCCTTTCCTACGCAAGAGACATTCAGGTGTCCGGAAGGACTCTGCTTTCCCTCATAAATGAGCTCCTTGATTTTTCAAAGACGGAGGTTTCGGGAGAGGAGGACGAGGGGGTCTCCTTTAGCGTGGACACGGATGATATAGAGGATGTTCTTAAGGAAAGCACCTACAACGAGCTGTTCCATGCTCCCTCCGCAAGGATCCTCGTGGTGGATGATACCGAGATGAACCTGACTGTGATATCAAGGCTCCTTAAGGAAACAAAGGTTCAGATAGATACGGTCCTTTCAGGCCATGATGCGCTGATAAGGGCTACCGAGCATCATTACGATCTCTGCTTAATTGACCACATGATGCCTGTTATGGACGGGATCGAGACCATGAAGAAGCTCAGGGATATATCCGGTACAAAGGATTCCGTATTTATCGTGCTTACGGCAAATGCCATAGCCGGGGCAAGAGAGTCGTACCTTAAGGAGGGCTTTGATGATTATCTGTCAAAGCCGGTCAGCGGCATAAGGCTTGAAAAAACACTGATAAAATATCTGCCGAAGGCTCTGGTCGAAATGACGGATCAGACTATGGAGCCGGGGGAGGCGGTGCATAAGGATACCCTGAGCATTGAAGGCCTTGATACCAAAATGGGTACGGAATACTGCGGATCGCCCGAGGCCTATATGGAGGTGCTTGAGCTGTTTTATGATACCCTGTCCGTCAAGGCCCGGGAAATAGAGGATTTTTATGAAAATGAGGATTGGGAGAACTATAAGATAAAGGTCCATGCCCTCAAAAGCTCGGCCAGGATAATCGGCGCAGGGGAGCTTTCGGCACGGGCCGCCGAAATGGAGGCTGCCGCCGATAACGGAGAAACAGAAAGCATAAAGGAAAATACCTATCCTCTTTTAAAGGAGTACAGAAGGCTGGGGGAGAGGCTTAAGGAGATATTTGAGGACAAAAGCGGCAAAAAGCCTCTTGAAGACGGGATGCTTAAGGAGGCCTTCCAGTCAATAGGCGAGTTTGCCGCCAACATGGATTACGGCCTTACGGAAATGGTATTAAAGGATATTTCGGAATATGAGCTTCCGCCGGAGGCGGAAGAAGCGATCGAAGGAATACGCGAGAGGCTTAATGAGTTTGACTGGGATGGAATAAAGGAGCTTGCGGAAAAAGCAGGGCAGGCGGCCGCCCCCTTATAGTGAACGAATTTGATCCGTTTGCTGTAAATGTAAGGACAAGGAAGGAACGGGAAACCTATGAGTGAGGAAATAAAGCTGGGAAAGATCATCCTTATAAGCAGCAGGGAGAGCTTTCTTGTAAAAGGTATCGAGACCAAGCTCTCGGACTGTGATATACCGATGAAATACTGCCCGCTTGAGCTTAAGAGCCTGGAAATGCTTGCCGAGGAGGCGGAGCTGTATGTAATAATAGCGAGTGAGGAGCTTAAGGAGGCTCCGGAATTTCTTGTATACCTTAAGGATGTCTGCAAGGAAACGGAGAGAAAGGTATTCGTGGCAGGCAATCCTGAGGAATATGAGTTTTCAAGGCTCTATCTTACGGATCAGCTGATACTTAAATGGTTCGACAGGCCTTTGGATATCCCGGGGCTGATGCAGGAGATCCAGAACTACATACAGAATTTTGCCGGTGAGAACCGTAAAAAGACCATTCTCATCGTTGATGATGATGTTACCTATATGAAGCTCATATACAGCTGGCTTAAGGATCATTATCATGTGGCCATGGCCAATTCCGGCGCCGGAGCCTTTGCATGGCTTGCAAGCAATAAGGCCGATCTTGTACTGCTTGATTACGCCATGCCGATAGTATCCGGAGCCACGGTCCTTAAGATGCTTAAAAATGAGACCGAGACCGACAGTACTCCGGTCATGTTCTTAACGGGAAAGAGCGATAAGGAGACCATTATGAGCGTGATCGACCTGCATCCCGCCGACTATCTGCTGAAAACCATTGACAAGCCTACTCTTTTACAGAAGCTGGATAATTTCTTTTACAAAAGGTATTGACAGGCGGAATGCATTTTCCGATGTCAGGGTCAGAAGCCTCCGGCGGCATTTATTTCCTGCGAAACGGGCATCACATTTCAGATCCATATGAGGGAAAAAGATAATATTTTCGAAGAAAAGAATATCGAGGGCGGATCATCCGGCATAAACGGACGGGGCGACAATAACGGAAGGAGGACAGAGCTGTTCAGGGCCTCTCATCTGCTTTTGCTCATAAGCCTTTCGCTCATGACGGTGCTTTTGTTCATCGAGGCCGTTATATTATCCTGGGAGCTGTGGGTGCTGCCGCTTGTGGCAATAGCAGAGATCCTCTGCTGGCATATCCATGTGACAGGAAGGCTGCCGGAGGATTACAGGCTGTGGATATATACGGTCGTTGCCCTTTTTGTCTTTGTCTTCTACGGTATACACGAGTCCAGCTTTTACGATATGGCCATCGTGATCGTGTATCTCATGATCCTTTACAGTCTTTCCTCAGATCAACGTTTTATCCTTTGCTGCCAGGCAGCATATTATCTGACGATGTGCTATGACATGGTTCTCATGATAAAGCACGGGACAAGGTTTGACATCCTTGCCGTAACCAGGATAGCGCTTCATTTCATCATAGTTTTCATGGTTGGCTATGTTTCAAGGGTCATAATGCGTAAGAGGAGCGAGAACTACGATCTTATAGCCTCTGAGGTATCAGGCGTCAAAAACGTCAACCGCAGCATAGGAAACTTCTTAAAGAGCCTTTCCCATGAGATCAGGACCCCGATCAATGCCGTTACCGGGCTTACGAGCGTAGTGCTGAAAAAGGAAAGGGATGAGGAGATAAGAAGGGATCTGTCAACGGTCCTGAGGGCAGGCTTCAGGGCGGCGGACCAGATAGACAATATCCTTGATATGACTGAGATCGACATGGATAACCTTCAGGTGAGGAACAGCGTTTACATGATCTCATCTATCCTTAATGACCTGATCACCGAGTTAAGGCTTAAGGATCGCGTAAAGAGGGAGCTTATCTTTGATGTGGATACCAGTACGCCCTCGGCCCTTATAGGAGACAGCGATAAGATCAAGAAGGTATTGAAGCTGCTGATCGACAACGGATTAAAATATACAAGACACGGCGGTGTGTATGTGCACATCTTTCCCCGGGAGCGCTCCTACGGCATCAACCTCTGTGTGGAGATAGCCGATACGGGTGTGGGAATGACCGAAACGCAGATCGACCGCATATTTGAGCCCTATTATAAGGCCAATCAGGCAGGCTCCAGGACCACCGGAGGCATCGGGATAGGCGTGATGGTAGCCCACGGGCTGCTTAAGGCAATGGGGGGCTTTATAAGGATAGAAAGCGAGCCGAATGCGGGAACCACGGTATCAGTGAGCATACCCCAGAGGATAGCCGATCCGTCGGCCTGCATGTTCATTGCCGACAGGGATTCGGTAAGGGCAGGTGTATATCTTGGCTTTTCCCGATCAGAGGTCCCGAGGGTGAGGGAATTCTATAATACCGCTTTTTCGGGCTTTAAGAACGGCCTGGGGCTTAATGTGAGACGTGCTGACAGCCTCGAGGACCTTAAAAGGCTCAATGAGACCTTTAAATTCACCCATATCCTTACAGGGGACACGGAATACAGGGAGGATGCCTCCTTCTTTGATGATCTGGCGCATTCATGCACGGTAGTCGTGATAGCGGACGACAGCTTCAGCGCCTATCCGGACAGTCCTGTCAAGGTGATGAAAAAACCGTTTTACGGCTTTCCGCTGGCGGCTTTCTTAAATGAGGAGCCCGTGTTCTCAACTGAGGCTTTGGGGAAGAAGGAGAGCTTTAACGGGCTTAAGGTGCTGGTGGTCGATGATGAGCCGATGAACCTCCTTGTCGCAAGGGGGATACTTGGCGGATATGGAATGAAGGTTACAGAGGCAGCCTCCGGAGCGGAGTCGATAGAGCTCTGCAAACGCAGGCATTTCGATGTGGTATTCATGGACTATATCATGCCTGAAATGGACGGTATAGAAGCAATGAAGATAATCCGTGCCAATTCCGCAAAGAAGGATCAGGATATAGTGATCATCTCGCTTACCGCAAACGCCGTAAGCAGCGCCAGGGAAATGTTTTTGTCCGAGGGCTTTGACGGCTTCGTAACAAAGCCCATAGAAACGGCTGAGCTTGAAAGGGAGCTTAAGCGTGTACTGAAGCGCCCTTCACCAACAGGCAGCTTACGGTTGCGAAGGAGCCTTACGGGAGAATAGTATGAGACTCAGGGATCTTTTCGGTATAGTAAACGATAAAAAAAGAGATATCCAGGAACGCCTGATGCTGCTTACGACCCTGATAGCTCTTGTCGCGCTTTTTGCCGTGTTCATCGGCGGCTTTTTTGTGGGAGAGACCCTGGGCGGAGAAATAGTGATAGGCTCCGCCATCGTCATTTTTGCTCTCATTGTATATTTTTCCGCCAGGTATAATAAGCTTCGTCTTGGCGCCAATATCTGTTCGGTCATAATAGTCTTTGCGGTCATACCATTTACCTTCTTTACCAGCGGCGGGATAATCGGCGGAGCGCCGGTGTGGATAATCCTTTCCGCTATCTTTATTACCATGACTACTCAGGGCAGGATAAGGACGGTGCTGTGGTGTTTAGAGACAGTGGTCACCTGCGCATGCTATTACGCGGCGTATAACTATCCCTTTCTGGTGACGCCGCATACACTGAGGACCGGCTATATGGACTCCCTTATGTCGGTGGCGGTGGTGGGCTCAATGGGCAGCATGATGATCGGCTTCTCCATAAGGGCCTACAGGGAGGAGAATATCAGGAGTGAGGAAAGGCGTAAGGAAATAGATGAGCTGAGCAGGGCTCAGAACCAGTTCTTTTCAAATATGAGTCATGAGATACGCACTCCCATAAACTCCATTCTCAGTCTTAATGAAATGATACTCAGGGAGGATACCTCAGAGGAGGTAAGGGAGGACGCAAGGAACATCCAGGCTGCCAGCAAGCTGCTTTTGCACATCATTAACGACATTCTCGACATGTCCAGCATCGAATCCGGTAAAATGGAGATCAGACCCGTTGTATACAATGTGAGGGCTCTGCTTTCAGATATTATAGGAATGATAGAGATCCGTGCCCAGGAGAAGGATCTGAGCCTCCTTATAAACGTCGACCCGTCCCTTCCGCTGGAGCTTTACGGTGACGAGATCAAGATAAAGCAGATACTTATCAATCTTCTTACCAATGCCGTGAAATATACAAAGGAGGGCTCTGTAAGCCTTTCTGTCGGGATCGAGGAGAGAGAGGGAAACAGGGTGCAGATCTCCTTCTCGGTAGCCGATACGGGAATAGGCATCAAAAAGGATAATCTCTATAATCTTTTTACGGCATTCAAGAGAGTGGATACGGATAAGAACCGTTACATCGAGGGCACCGGGCTGGGGCTCTCGATCGTAAAGGAGCTTACCGAGCTTATGGACGGGAACGTTAAGGTCAACAGCGTTTATATGCAGGGCTCCACCTTTGTGGTCACTATCCCTCAGGACAGCGTGTCAGATAAGATCGTGGGCGACTTTAATATGCTGAATATCCGTGAAAGGAACAGCGCTCCTTACGTGAAGAGCTTTGAAGCGCCCGAAGCAAGGATACTGGTGGTTGACGACAACGCAATGAACCTGATGGTCGTGCAGAAGCTGTTAAGGGATACGAAGGCCCTTGTGGATACGGCAGAGAGCGGTGAGACGGCTCTTCAGAAGACGCTTGCCGAAAAATATGACCTTATCCTTATGGACCATCTGATGCCGGAGATGGACGGTATTGAGACGCTTCACAGGATAAGGGAGCAGATCGGGGGCCAGTGCAAGGAGACAAAGGTATGCGCCCTTACCGCCAATGCGGGAAGCGATAAGCAGAGCATGTATTATAAGGAAGGCTTTGACGGCTATCTGCTGAAGCCGGTAAGCGGGAGTGAGCTTGAAAACGAGATCATAAGACTGCTTCCGCCGGAGCTTGTAAAGCTTCTTAATACAGACACGAAAAAGGCAGCGGAGGCGCAGTTCTGGACAAAGGACAGTCAGAGGAAGCTTCCGGTCATCATATCCACCGAAAGCGTCTGCGATCTTCCGGAGGATATGATCAAATCCCATGGGATAGCGGTACTGCCATTTCATGTGATCACCGAAAGCGGTGTTTTCCTGGACGGAGTTGAGACGGATGTGAGGGAGCTTGCGGGTCTTATAGGGCATTCGGACGATATACGCTCAAAGGCGCCGGATGCGGATGAATATGAGGCCTTTTTTTCGGGGCTTCTTAAAAGGGCCAACAATGTAATACACGTTACGATAGCCCAGAGCGTGGGAAACGGCTACAGCGCGGCCAGTGAAGCCGCACGCTCCTTTGATAACGTTACGGTCGTGGACAGCGGACATCTTTCCAGCGCCATGGGCATGATGGTGCTTGAGGCTGCCGGGATGGTGCATGATGAGCAGCCGCCCGAAAGGATAGTGGAGGCTCTTAATGACCTGCGGAAAAGAGTGCATACAAGCTTCCTGGTAGAGGACACCGCATATCTGATCAGAAGCGGAAGGATAGACCCTCTTTACGGAAGACTGGCAAGAGCCTTTATGCTCAATCCGAGACCGATATTCACCATGAGAGGCAGCAGGCTCAGGCTTGGGGGAGTGTGCTTCGGAGCGACGGAGGCAGCCTACAGGAAATACATATCCTCGGCGCTGAATACGACACATCCTATCGACAGCAGCCTGTTGTTCATCACCTCCTCCGGTCTTTCGGCCCAGGAGCTTAAGCAGATAGAAAAAGAGGTAAGAAAAATAGTCAATTTTGAAACCGTGATATTCCAGAAGGCTTCCTGCGCCATCAGTGTAAACTGCGGACCGGGCTGCTTCGGACTCCTGTTCAGGACGATCCTGTGATAAGGTAAAGTACTTGACATGATAGACTTAAACTGGTAATCTAATATTGCAAATCAGATATAATACTTTTCCGAATTAATGAAACGGTTATGATCGTGAAGCGGTTCAGTCTTTACCTGTAAATACCAAGTCGAACCGGATCGGCACAGAAAGGAGAGTTCATGGCGGAGTATACGGTTTACACGGATTCTTCCTGTGATATGGGAAGCGATATCCTGAAGGAGTGGGGGGTCAGATATGAGACTCTGACATTCAAGTTTGAGGATTCCGATAAGGAATATACGAATGACACTATGTCCTGTGACGAGTTCTACGACAGGATGAGAAAGGGGGGCATTGCCAAGACCTCTGCCGTTAATATGCAGACCTTTTATGACGGCTTTAAGGAGGAGCTTGAGAAGGGCAATGACGTGATATATATCGGCATGTCCACAGGGCTCAGCAATACCGCGAACGCGGCGAGCATAGCCGCGGACGAGCTTAAGGTGGAGTTCCCCGAAAGAAAGATATACACTATAGATACCCTTACGGCTACCTGCGGACAGGGGATGCTTATCGACCATGTCTGCCGGATGAAGAAGGAGGGTAAGAGCATTGAGGAGGCAGCGGATTATGTATACGCAAATATGCAGAAGGTCTGCGTATGGTTCATAGTCGATGACCTCATATATTTAAAAAGAGGCGGGAGGATCAGCGCTACCGCGGCATTTGCCGGGGGCGTCCTGCAGCTTAAGCCGGTGCTTCGCGTCACCCCTGACGGAAAGCTTGAAAACGTGCAGAAGGTGAGGGGACGTACACAGTCGATAAAGGCCCTGGAGAAGATATTCTCACAGAAGTGTACGGATAAAAGCAATTACTTTATCTGTCACGGCTCCTGCCTTGATGAAGCGAAGACCTTAGAGGATATGATCTATGCCTCCTGCGGGAACAGGGCAAGGTATATTACCGAAATGTCTCCCGTTATCGGCGCCCATGCGGGGCCGGGGGTTATCGTCCTTTCATTTATGGCGAAGGAGCGGTAATGATACTTAAGAAGGGATTGGTGCTTGAAGGCGGCGCGATGCGGGGGCTTTTCACCTGCGGAGTAACGGATTTCCTTATGGAGAAGGGTATCAGGTTCGACGGGATGGTGGGAGTGTCTGCCGGAGCGGCCTTTGGCTGCAATTATAAGTCGCACCAGCCCGGAAGAGCGCTCAGATATAATAAGGCTTACTGCAGGGACAAGCGCTACTGCAGCCTTAGAGCGCTGCTTAAGACCGGAGATATATACGAGGCTAAATTCTGCTATCATACGCTTCCGACGGAGCTTGACCCCTTTGACAATGAGGTGTTTGAAGGGGACCCGATGGAGTTTTATGTGGTGGCTACCAACGTAAGGAGCGGGGAGGCCATATATAAGAGGCTTGATACGATAGACCATTCCGCTCTTGAATGGATAAGGGCATCAAGCTCCATGCCTCTTGTATCCAATATAGTGATACTTGACGGGATGAAGCTGCTTGACGGCGGTATCTCGGATTCGATCCCGCTTAAGTTCTTCCGAAAGAAGGGCTATGACAGGACAGTGACCGTGCTGACCAAGCCCCGGGACTATGTCAAATCAAAGAATCCGGCCATGGCCTTTATCAGAAGAAGGTACAGGAACTATCCTGAGTTTGTTGAGGCGATGGAAAACCGCCATGTAATGTATAACAATCAGATGCGCTATGTCCTTGATCAGGAGAGAATGGGCAATACCTTTGTGATAGCGCCCTCCGCTGATCTTCCGATAGGACATATCACACACAGCGCGGACAGGCTTCAGAAGACCTATGATATAGGAAGAGCAGAGGCGGAAAGGGTCTTTGAGGACCTGTTAAGGTATTTAAGATGAAGAAATACTATAAGGATGCGGATAAAAGCATCATCATGGGACTTTCGGAGCTGTCCGAAGGTCCTTTTTATCCTATGCATATGCCCGGGCATAAAAGGCGTCTTCTAAGGGACAACGGGCTTCCATACGGACTGGATATCACCGAGATCGAGGGAATGGACGACCTGCATCATGCCGGTGGGATACTTAAGGAGGCAATGGAGCGGGCCGCCGCGGTCTTCGGGTCGGAAAGGACCTGGTTTCTGGTAAACGGAAGCACCTGCGGAGTCATGGCGGCACTCGGTGCCGTTCTTAAGCACGGTGATAAGGTGATAATGGCAAGAAACTGCCATATCTGCGCTTTTAATGCCGCGCGGCTCCTCGGGCTCAGTACTGCCTTCGTAATGCCGGAGTACAGCACCGGTTACAGGATATCCGGAAGCATAACCGCTTCATCCCTGAAAAGAGCCATCGCCGGGAATCCGGACGCAAAGGCCGTTATCCTGACAAGTCCTACCTATGAGGGAGTGGTATCCGATATTGAAGCCTTATCCGGGATATGTCACGAAAACAATATCCCTCTTATCATTGACGCGGCACACGGGGCTCATTTCAGGTTTTACCAAAGTCTTCCGCTTATGAGCGCTTTGGAGGCAGGGGCGGATATCGTCGTAGAGAGCGCTCACAAGACCCTGCCCTCCCTGACCCAGACGGCTCTGCTCCATTTAAGGGATTTTAAATATACCGATGAGAAAAGGATAGAGGAACAGCTTTCCATCTTTGAATCCAGTTCACCCTCCTATATCCTGATGGCATCACTGGATGAATGTACAGATATACTCAAAAGGGAGGGGGAGCGGCTGTTTTCTGAGTATGAAGGAAGGCTTGTTGAGCTGTATGAAAGGCTTTCAGGCCTGAAAAGCATAAAAGCGGCAGGAGCCTCGGGGATAACCTCCCTGCCCTTTGAAGAGGGGCCCTTTTCAGCAATCTATGCCAGGGATCCCTCAAGGGTGCTGATAAGCGGAAGGGCAGCAGGCTTAAGCGGTGAGGAGCTTGCCGGGATATTAAGGAGGGAGTATAGGATAGAGCCTGAAATGTGCAGCGGAGAGCATGTCCTTTTACTCACCTCTGTCTGCGATACGAAGGAGGGCTTTGACCGGCTTTGTGATGCCGTAACCATGCTCGATCGTAAAAGCCCTGTTAAGGAGCCGGCAGAAAACACGGAAGGAGAGGAGCTTTCTGATGCCCTGTACGGAGAGGACCCGCATCTTAACGGAAGCAGGGATACGGTCTGTGCCACGGAGTGCAGGCTTACGATAACCGAGGCCGCAGAGTCGGAGCAGGAGCTTGTCAGGATGGAGGAAGCGGAGGGAAGGATCTGCGGGGAATATGTTTATCTGTATCCCCCCGGGATACCGCTGCTCATACCGGGAGAGGTGCTGACTGAGGGCGTGCTCAGGTACATGAAGGGCCTCGGGTGCAGGCTTAAAAAGACGAAAAGCCCGAATGCCGGAGAGATAGCGGTGCTGCTTTAGGTATGCCTGCGCTTGCTTAATACCTCAAGGCTGTGTGGGATATTAGTGCGCGAGCTCAAACAGGGTTGAAAGGTTTTCAATAAAAATCGCTTTTTGTCAAGTGAGTTGCGCAAAAGCTCAGATACGGGCTTTTTATAATCTGCATATCCAGTAAGGGTTATGAGGGTATCAGGCAATCGCTGAGCAATCGCTGAGCAGAAACGAATGACCTTGACATAAACGGCCGCAGAAGGTATGATGTAGACTGGTTGGGTACAATAAATATATTTAATGAGAGGAAGAACATATGAAGCATATCATTACGCTTGGTTCACGGGATATCAAAAAAAGTGTCAGAGAGGGCGGCTGCGGCGAATGCCAGACCTCATGTCAGAGTGCCTGCAAGACAAGCTGCGGTATCGCGAATCAGTCCTGTGAGAAGAAAAAGGCCTGAAGCGTGAAAACGGTTTTATGAAATGAAGGACGGACAGGTGTTCGTTCCAAACGCGATTTCCGGCTGCCGAAACGATAGTTACGGCAGCCGGAAATGCTTTTGCGGCTTGGTGTATCTTATGGGATGGTTCAAGCCGCTTGCGGCGCAGGAGGAGATGAGAAAATGATCCACCGATACAGGCTGAACAGATATAATATTGTGCTGGATGTGGCAAGCGGGAGCGTTCATTCCACAGATGAGGCTGCTTATGAGGCGATAGGGATAATAGATGAGCTCTGTAAGGGTGACGCGGATACCGCGGCCTCAGAGCTTTCAAGAGATGATTTCAGGACAAAGCTTTTGGAGAGGATGCGGAAGCTCCTGCCGGAGTACCCTGAGGAGGAGCTTTATGAGGTGCTGTCCGACATCCGGGAGCTTATCGGAGCGGGAAAGCTGTTTGCAAAGGATGTATACAGAGACCTTGCCTTTGATCTTAAAAAACGAAGCCCTGTGGTAAAGGCCCTGTGCCTGCTTGTATCACACAGCTGTAACTTGAGCTGCGACTACTGCTTTGCGGCCCAGGGAAGGTTTAAGGGAAAGAGCGGGCTCATGAGCTTTGAAACAGGAAGGAGGGCTCTCGACTTTCTTGTGGAGAATTCGGGGACAAGGAAGAATCTTGAGGTGGATTTTTTCGGGGGAGAGCCGCTTCTGAATTTTGAGGTGATAAAAAGGCTGGTTGAATATGCCAGAAGCATCGAAAAGGATGCAGGAAAGAATTTCAGATTCACTCTGACTACAAACGGCATAGGTCTTAACGATGAGGTCATGGAATGGGCCAACAGGGAGTGCTACAATGTTGTGCTGAGCCTTGACGGCCGCAGGGAGGTAAATGACAGGTTCCGTGTGGATCAGAGCGGTCAGGGAAGCTATGACAGGATAGTTCCGAAATTTCAGGAATTTGTCAGGAGAAGGGGCGGAAAAGGCTATTACATAAGAGGCACCTTTACCCGTCACAATACCGATTTCACGAGGGATATATTTCACATGGCGGACGATCTGGGCTTTACGGAGCTCTCGATGGAGCCTGTCGTATGTGCACCCTCCGATGAAAACGCCCTGAGAGAGGAGGACCTTCCGGTACTGAAGGAGCAGTATGAGATCCTGGCAAAGGATATGATCAGGAGAAGGCGGGACGGCAGGCCGATTACCTTTTATCATTATATGATAGATCTTGAGGAGGGTCCCTGCATCTATAAAAGAATATCCGGCTGCGGCTCGGGTACGGAGTATCTTGCAGTGACCGCCTGGGGAGAGCTTTATCCCTGCCATCAGTTTGTTAACGACCCGCTCTATAAAATGGGAGATATATGGGAGGGCATCACCGATACCGGGCTTCAGGACAGGTTTAAGCTGTGCAATGTATATTCGAAGCCTGACTGTGATAACTGCTTTGCCAGGCTTTACTGTGCCGGGGGGTGTCCGGCGAACGCGCTCCATGCAGCGGGAGATATCCACGGTACCTATGAATACGGCTGCGAGCTGTTCAGAAAGAGGATAGAATGTGCGCTTATGCTGAAGGTGGATGAATTATGTCATACAGACTTGAAAACGAAATAAACGGGGTCGTGGATGCTCTGCTTGAGGATTACGGCGGAAATAAGACAATAGACGAGATGAAAAGCTTTGACCGGCCAAGCACGGATATGCTCGAGGAAATACTGAACAAGCTTCAGAAGATCATATTTCCGGGCTATTACCGCAACGATCTCTATAAGATATATACCGTAAGGAACAAGGTCACAATGCTTATAGAGGATGTCATGTTCAACCTGACAAAGCAGATATCCATTGTTTTTTCTCTGGTGGAGGAGGTTATGGACTGCTCAGACGAAGCGCAGGGGAATCCAGGGGCCAGAGAGGACAATTCGGACAGCATGGACAGGGCCGAAAGGATAACGGTGGAATTTCTCCACAGGCTTCCCGCTATCAGAGAGGTGATCGAAACCGATGTACATGCGGCCTTCATGGGCGATCCCGCCGCCTTTAACATGGATGAGATCATATATTCATACCCGGGGCTTTTTGCGATCTTTGTATACAGGATAGCCCACGAGCTGCATATACTCGGTGTGCCGCTCATACCAAGAATGATGACCGAATTTGCCCACGGGAGGACAGGTATTGATATCCATCCCGGAGCCACCATAGGCAGGCATTTTTTCATAGACCACGGCACAGGGGTCGTCATTGGGGAAACTACGATAATCGGAGAGAATGTGAAGCTTTATCAGGGCGTTACCCTGGGGGGGCTTTCCACGAGAGGCGGACAGTCCCTGAAAGGAAAAAGACGTCATCCCACCATCGGCGACAACGTGACCATCTATTCCGGGGCCTCAATACTGGGCGGAGAGACAGTCATAGGCCGGGATTCGGTCATAGGGGGCAATGCGTTCATAACGAGCTCCGTTCCGGCGGGCTCAAGGATAAGCATAAGGACGCGGGAGCTCAAATATAACTACGGCTCCGAAAGGGAGGAAGATTTCGGGGAGATAAACAGTAACGGCTGGTTTTATGTGATATGAGCTTTTTCGACATTTGGCTGCAGTTAATGACATTGGATGACAAGCACACGATCTGCATAACAGATAGGTGCAGGGAGGGAATATGGACAGGCTGACGGAACAGATCACGGAGATCGTAAAGGATTGCGGTCTTTTTATATTAAATGCGGACAGGAGAAAGTCCCATGTAATAAGTAAAGAGGGGCATGCTAATTTTGTTACCGATTACGATAAGAAGGTACAGGAGATATTGAGAAGGGAGCTTTTAGCCCTTCTTCCCGGGTCCCGTTTTGTGGGTGAGGAGGATATAAACACCGGTGCTGACAATGAAACAGCAGACGCGGCATCACAGCTAAGTAACGGATATTCCTTCATAGTCGACCCCATAGACGGAACGACGAATTTTATAAAGGACTACCACGCAAGCTCCATATCTGTGGGGCTTCTTAAGAATGGAGAACAGTTTATCGGGGTTGTATACAATCCTTATCTTGATGAAATGTATTCGGCAAAGGCGGGAGAGGGCGCATATTTAAACGGAAAACCTGTCCATGTTTCGGAAAATGAGCTTTCGGACGGCCTGGTGATAATGGGTACGGCTCCATATTATGAGGAGCTGTATGACGATACCTTTAAAATGGCCAGACATTATTTTTCCAGGTCTCTTGACCTAAGGAGGAGCGGATCATCAGCCATAGACCTCTGCAGCATAGCCGCGGGCAGAGCGGAGCTTTTCTTTGAGCTCAGGCTCATGCCCTGGGATTTTGCGGCAGGAAGCCTTATCGTTAAGGAGGCGGGAGGCGTGGTCCGTACCGCGGAGGGAAAGCCATTGAGGTTTGACAGGCCCTGCTCTGTTATCGCCTCAAACTATGCCTGCGGGAATGATTGAGCTGGAGTGAAATTTCCTTAAAAAGAACCCAGTATTTATGAGGGTTGCAAGCATATTTGTTTAAGAATTGGCAACAATTTGGCAACAAAATCAGAGTTATTCTCTGAATAATCTCATATCACAATAATAAAAGACCTTACTGATTCATATTGGATGGAGAATCGGTAAGGTCTTATCTTTATTTCTTCTTATTGGATTTTGATTTCTTCTTTTCTTCTTTTATCAAGGCATCGCTGATCTCTTTTGGCAGGACATCCACCGAGAACTGATGCGTATCAAGTTCCGGATATTTGTACCGCCAGTCATCATACTGATCTTTCGAGATTTCTCCACCTTTAAGTTTTTTGGATTCCTGAAGCCAGGAGCGAAATTTGTCATAGAGCTCCGGAAATTCCGGCGTGAATCTGTCGAGACGAAGAACCATCTCACCATCAAGCTCATCAATCTTCAGACCATACATATCTTCTATGGCAAAGAGCGTGTGCATGAGACCGAGCTGAGTGTCTATGTCGGGAACTGTCAGAGCTCTGGGATCCACATCAAGCAGATCGGACATTTCTTTAACCAGATCTGCTTTCGGAACTCTGACCTCGGATTCATATTGGGTAATCCTTACATCAGAGGTTTTTCCGAGAAAGCCAAGCTTCTCACCGAACTGCTTCTGAGTCATGCCCTTGCGGTTGCGAAAAAACTTTATTCGTTGCCCTATAGCCATAGCAATTTCCTCCTAAACATATATGTTGAGGATATTGTAGCAGATACAGAATAAATACGCAAGCAAAAACTAAACAAAAATATTTAAGAAAATACTTGACCTAAACAAATATGTATTGTAATATGTGAGACAACAACACAAAGCAAATATGTTTAGGCGTATGAGAGAGGAGGTGAATATCGTGGAAAATAAAGCATTTTTGACTGTAGAAGAAGTGGCTGCGGAGATGGGAGTTTCAAAATCTTACGCTTATGTACTTTTATTTTTGTTTCAGAAAGCTTCCTGCTACAAGCACAAATACTGAAGTCTCAAAGAAATATCCGGAGCCGGTCAGCGCAATAAAGGAAAAGGGACGGTTTGCGATAAGCTGTATTATCTTTGTATCGGCGGTCATACTTCTTGTAACTCATGCCATAACAGGCCTGACCGTGGCCTCGATCGGTGTTATGATAGCAGCAGCAACGCTTTTGACGTCCGGAAAGGAATCTGTTAAGTTTATAAAGAGGGCAGATTACAAAACCCTGTCGTTTTTTATAGGTCTTTTTATTGTAGTCAGCGGTCTTGAGAAAACCGGTGTGCTGAATCTGATCGCCGGCCTGATCGAAGGTATCAGTGGGAATGATTCAAAGCTTATGGTCGCTATAATTTGTGGCTGTCCGCGATTGCCAGCGCATTTGTGGACAACATTCCCTTTGCGGCCACCATGATACCGGTGATTAAAGCATTGGCAGCAAGCTCCGGAACAGATCTTTCAATCCTTGCCTGGACGCTCGCCATGGGAACGGATATTGGCGGTTCGGCCACGCCTGTCGGTGCATCGGCAAATGTTGTGGGCATTTCGATTGCTTCCAGGAACGGACATATGATCGG
>ODAI012292260.1_pt1 | contig 23747 bp, 31 predicted proteins | sample 1539321 | NCBI WGS metagenome assembly ODAI01 (sample SAMN02144231, study PRJEB22623) | gut metagenome | biome: sheep rumen | host: Ovis aries | place: New Zealand | reverse complement strand
ATATCCTGTGTCGCTATGACTTGCTGGATGCTGTCAACGGTTTGTTGGATCAGGGAGTAATTTCCGTTGATGTCCTGAATCAGCGACCTAAGTTGATCGATTGTTACCTCAAATTCGTGTAGCTGCGTCTGCGCTCGGAAGTCTTTTCGGATCGCCGCGCTTGTTGTAGGCAGTTCGGTATCGCCGCTTGAAATGATATCCGCAAAAACGTACCCGCCGCGCCACGTTATGCCTTGCTGGAAGATTGGCAGCGCATATGTTTGACCGCCGTTCAGCACGTTAACAATGTCCCCGGCCTCGATAGCCCAATCCGCTATAACGCGGATCGTGATGGGATTAAATGCGGGCAGCGTGTTTAGCTTGTTGTAGATCGGCGTGGCTTTTTCGGTTATTTCCGCTTCGTCCGCGCCAAACAGTAGCGGGTTGTTTAAGATGCTGTATACGTTGCTGCCCGATCCGATGGAAACGCCCACATCCGTATCGGTTGCCTTTACATTAAGCTGCGATATCTGCGGGAAGGTGTACTCAGCGACTTCGATTGACATACACGGATTGCCGATTGTGTCCGTATCGATTTGGGCGGTTTCCCCATCAATCTGGGCTGCGGCATACCATTTCAGATCAAGCGCACCGTTCCTATCAAATCGGGCGATGGTTCCCGTGAACTCCGCAAGGTATGACAGGATATCCCTATATGTCATTTCAACGGATGTAAACGGGGCCGCTGTAAATGAAACGTTCGCGTTCGCCATGTTAGAAACCGCGTTCGGGCTTAATGCCACGCCAACCGTGTTGCATAGGCTCTGTACGATTTGGGCGGTAGTGATCCCAGCGGCCCAATCCATTCCGTTCCACCACGCATCGGCTATAATATCCAGCCGTTGCATTTGATCGAATCCAGTAGCGGTGACAAGTTGCACTCTGCGCCGCTTCGGGATATCAATGTTGTATACGCCCATCGGACACGGGAGCCACGTTTCGTTATCTGGATCGTACACATCGATGTACACCTTGCACCGACCAAACGTAAAGTTGTTTAATGCGCCATCGGAATTTATCAGCGTCATTCCGATTTGGGCCGAAACGGTTTCTCCGATGCAAACGTTCAAATCGTGATTGAAATACTCATCAATCATCACGCCGCCCTGTTCGATCCGCGCATTGGAATCCGTGTCACCAGCCGCGCCGACAAGCAGCGTTCCGTTTTTCTGCACATCGTTATCATCGGTGCAATTAACCGTGTCCGCTATAAAGTAAATCCGTATGCGTGTCTGCGGGTTGTCCGAAACGGCTAAAGCGTGAAAGTCTGCCGAAACCGGGTACATCGTTTACCTCCAAATTAAATCGGGATCAGTACCCGATAAAGGCGTATCGCAATTCTTTGTAATTCACCACGTTGTTTGCCGCGTCCACGTTGCGAATCTCATACTTCACATCGGGCATATAGCAATCGTGCGTCTTGTACGTGTCGCTTTCTGGATCGTAGTATTCAACCGTAAGTTTCCGTTCAGCTACAACGGAGAAAGCGGAGGCGATTATCCCGTTTAAGATGCTGATATCCCGGTTCGTCATAAGCGGGGTCTTAAACTCGATTTTAGGCGGCATATTCGGCGTGGTTTCACGATGCAGTACGCCAGTTACATCACGCTCCGCCGACCATTCAAGCCGTTGGTTCGGCGTGACGCTGTACGTTTCGGCCCGCATATACGTTAGCGGTATTTCCGTTCCGGGTGCTGTGCCAACTTTAATTAGATAGCCATTAAATGCCATAGGTTATGCCCTCGCATATAACGATGCAGACCGCGCCACAACTTGCCCAAGCGCAACGGACGGGGAGATCGTCAAGTCTTTGTTAAGCAGTTGCATAAGGATGGAGTTTTGCTGGCGGAGAAGATCGTTTTGCTCCGAATTGGCTTGTGCAACGCCAGATTGGATGCCCTCTACGATTTGATCGTTGTTGGCAACCGCCGTACTCGTTCCAATGGAGCCAACCAACTCCGGGCCAGCTTCACGGGCAATGAATAACTGCCCCTGTTCGACAAATCCGCCCTCTGCCTTTTGCTCAGCAATGCCAATGGTCTGCATATGCCCTACGGTACTTTTTGCCCCGTTGTTCGCCGTGTACTGGATTTTAACCTTAATCCTCGCCGCATCGGATAGTTGCTTGTTGAATGCTGACGGATTGCTTAAATTCGCGGTAATATTCACCGTTTGAGCCTTAGTCCACGCGGCGATTGCTTTCTCCGCTGCGGAAGTTGCGGGCGCGGTGATTTCTGATTTTACTTTGATTGGGGTGGGAGTATAGTTTACAAAAGCCTTGTCAAGTTGAGCGTTGTCCAACTTCGCAATCGCTTTCAGCACCCTGTCTTTTGTTACTTCTTCCTCTACCTTCTTCGTGAATGCGGAAACCGCGCTAAGAATCGGGGAAACTTCAACACTTCTCTTTTTGGTCAGCTTGTCGCTCACTTGCTGATTGTACTCTGTCTCTCCAACCAGTTTCGGAGAAATGTCCATGTTTCTTTTTTTTGTTAGCTTGTCGCTGACTTCTCGATTAAACTCAACAAGCCCAACTACGCTCGGCAACATTCCAAGGCCAAGGGTTATCCCCTCTCTCCCGGCTTTAACGCCGCCCTCAAAAGAAAACAACTTTTGAGGTGTTACCTTGTCCACATCAATATCAATTTTTGTTTTTACATCTTTCTTGTTTAACTCATCTAATTGCTTTTCAAGCTCGACCCCCTCGATAGTAGCCATCGACAGTTTCGTGGATATTGCATCGATCGATTCATATAGGCCCTTTGGCTGTAAAAAGCTCGGAAGTTTTGTTTGCCAAAGCAGGAAATCAAGATACCCTTTATAGTATGTTTGCTTAATACCGTTCCATAGCAGCTTGAAAGATGTTATCGCACGTTGAATCGCCTTTGTGTTGATGATTGCGTCTATAATGACTTGCCAGTACGGTTTGTCACTATACCCACCTTCTCCAAACACTTCGTCCATCTGCCTGTCAAATTCTTCCTTTATTCCAAGAATAAACAGTTGGATGGCCTCCCATATGCTGTCCCAATCAACGTTTGTAAAAAAGTCTACAACAGCCGTTGTAACAACAGCGAATGCTTTGCCAACCGATTTGCCAAGGTTGGAAAACGTTTTCTTGTCATTGAAAAATCCGTTGACTAAATCGGCAATCTTTAGTCCGATCCCGTATTCTTTAACTTTTTCAAGCCAATCGTCAAACCCGGTGGTTATAGCTGATAGCCCAGAATTTAGCCATTCTCCAATAAATGACCAATCGCCATCCCACTTGAACCCGGTTTCCACGTACTCATACATATCGCCGTAGTTCAAATCGGACGATCCGCCACCACCGCCACCAGATTCCTTGCCGATAACGTTCAGTTCGTCCCACGCGGCAAGCAAACCCTTAATCTTTCCGCCAGCACCGCCAGCAGCCTTGCCCACATCGTCAAAGCCAGTTTTCGCCACCTTGTAGGAGGATTGCCCGCCAAGTATGGCAAATAGACGGGTGATAGCTTCCGCTAACCTCGTCACAAGCGAGATAACTTGCTCGACAATCGGCGCGATCAGCGTTATCAATCCGCCAAACGCCGCGCCAAGTTGGTTTTTCATCGTACCCGCTGCCGACTTTAGCCTGTCCATTGATGCCGCCAGCGGGCCGTTATTCATTTTGCTGAACTCATATGCGTTTTGCAGACCCTCGCGGAATGCCTGCCCCACGTATTTTATTGCTGTACGGATCAAACGATAGTACGCAATACGACCAAGGCTGGAAGTGAATTTAGATAGTCCACTCGCTCCAGTCTTGGCCGATTTGCCGACATTAAGACAAGCCGCGCTGATTTTCTTAAATCCGTTAGCGGCAGCCGTTCCCGCCGTGGCCGCACTCTTTGACTGCGTGGCCATGCGCCCCATTTCGTTGGCAAGTTGTCCAACCGCCGGGGCTGCTTGTGATGCGTTATGCCGTATGTTTAAGGTTACATCTGCCATTACTTGTTACCTTTTGACTTTTCAAATGCGTCTTTCCAGGCATTAAGCCGTTCAACCAACTTTTGGTTGTTCGCTTCGATTTGCGCCTTGCGTTCTTCCTCTGTCGGCGGGAAGATCTGAATTGGTTCTTTGATATATTTCTGCTTCTGTTTGCTAAATGCGTTGTTGATAGCGACAGAAACCGCGTTGTGGTTGTACAGGCCAGCCATCCATAGTTGCTGGTTCATCTGTTCAGTACGGAGCCGGTGGGCTTTCCGATACGATACTGCCCGCCACGGTTCGTCATACCAAAACTCGTCATAGGTCATGCCGTATACCATGTATAGCGGGCAAACATCGTCAAACACATCGGAAGGATACTTGTACTTTGGTACGGACGGTTCGCCCTCTCTCAGAACGATACCGTCACTTTCCCGTTTTTTTCGTCACCATCAAGCGTCTTGTATGCCTGGGCGTACAGTTCGCCAAGCCGCTCAAAAAGGCCATCCGGAGCGTCCGCAACGCCGCCAATGGAATCAAGCAGTTCGTCGGTCCGTTTCCGCTTGATCTCACGTTCGTGATGCATCAGAAACGCGTAATACCACAGGTCATAGCACATCGTGGGGAATTTCGCGCAATCCTCAATGCTGAACCCGTTCCGTTCGGCACGACGCACGGTGTCGCGGTTGAACTCCAGGGTGTAGGTCTTCCCCGTGTCGTTGTCGGTCAGTTCGATGGGCTGTACTCTCTCGATTGCCATTGTTTGCTCCTCCTCAAAAAACTTTATCGGGGGACGGATTAAACTGCGGTCCCCGGCGCAGTATGGTTTCATTAGGTGCTGGAAGTATCCCAACCGTGGATCTGATTGGGCGTGATGTACACGCTGGTTTCGGCCACCGCGTCAACAGCCATACCGTTGATGCCCAATTCGGCAGGGATACCGGCGAAGTAGAAGCTACCGACGGTGGGTACGCTGATCTCAAACCAAGTCGCCTTGCTGGATTCGGCAGCAGTTTCGTATGCGCTGACAAGGGTTTCCCAAGCGGTCTTGAACGCGCTGGTCAGGTTCGCGGTGAAGCTGAGTGCGCCACCGGGGTCCTTCAAACCGGCGACGTAGCGTTTCCAGACCAGATCGGACAGGTCCGTCACTTCCAAGGTAGAAGGCTCCGGATTGAAGTCAGGGGTTTCCTTGATGTTGGGGATCGCGGTATAACCCGTAGTGGGCCGCGTCCCGGCAGTAGTTTCGACCGCATACTTCAAGGCAACGCCAGCGGTAGAAATTTCAAGTGCCATAGTTTTTCCTTTCTTGACGATCGCTCGTCATTCTCTGTACATTTGATATGTAATGTCGTCGCCGTCCGTTACAATCGGTTCGCCAGCCACGGCCTCCCATCGTAACGTAATGCGGTATATCGTTCGGTCCAGGTTCGGCATCGGTTGGAAGAACGTGCGAGTGAATTTCATGTCCTGCATCGATTCGTCAACCAGTTTCGCGATGGCCCGCGCTTCTGTTTTCTTCCCTGTCACCTTGTCGCTGTACACATTGCATTCATACATCAAGTTTGCCTGATGCTCTTGCAGGTCTGTATCCTGCGACCGGCGATAGGTCGTATTGTTTGATTCGTAAATGCATACGCAAGGAAACGCGGCAGGAACGGCAACATATTCTCCGTAGCATTGGCATTCTGGAAAAGCAGAACGCACAGCAGTAAAGACATCGTTTAAGACCTTGTTTTCAATGTCGATCATGCGAATACCTCATCTGCTATGCGTTGCACTTCTTGTAATACATCCTGTTTTGCGTTATACATGGCGGCGGCCGGCGGATTACCGTAACTGTGTTCGTGATTCCCGTACCACCAACCGTTCGGATCGTCCCAATGCCCTTTGCCTGGGTACGTTCCCGGCCCGTATCCTTCCGGTTCCGGATGCCCGTATCCGTAAGACGCGCCGGACCCAAATTCGATGAACAGAACAGCGTTCCCCGTTGCGTGGATAGCGTACCCGTTGTCGATTGGTTCAACAGTTACCGCTACATCGTTCGTGCCGTTGTATATGGCTCTTGAAAAATCAAGGCTGGCACGAACCGCACCGATGGTCGCAAGTCGTTCGCATACTGTGTTAGCCTTTTCAATCAAATCGGCAAAGTATTCGTCTAACCGTCTTTGCGCCCTGGATACGCTGGCGTAATCGAATACATTCACATCGACCGTCACGATACGTTCACTTCCTGGACAAGTATCGCAAGCTGGTTAAGCGACCGTTCCGGTGCGCCCGATACCACGTAGTTGTGCGCAGGACTGACTTCTCCGGTCTGCTCGTCAACGGTCGGCGTGATTCCGATCCACAGGACCGTGCTGTCCGTAATGGGTACATCCACATCGCACGTTACGATTCGCCGCGTTCCGGACTGGTTCAAACCGAAACCGTCCAATTCGACTGATCCGGAATCCCAGCGAATGTTAGCGGCCCATTTGACCGGCGTGGAATAGGTCAATTCGTATTGGCCCGTTTTGTTTCCGTATTCGTCGGTCAGTTCGGTCTTTCCGCTAACCGTGGCGTAGTATATGGTTGTCTTGTTTCTTGCAAGGCAGTTCATATCAGGCCCCCGCTATCCACGCATACGGTGTAACTTCGGACAGCAAGTCCTCATCGTTCACACTTGCGTAGTGCCGGTTCACGCCGTTCTCATCATGGATGTATTCGCCCTCTGCACCACGGCGAAGGAAGTACCGCATGGCCAGCTTGCACCAAAGCAATTCGTACACGGGCGGAATGTCCGCGTCCTCATACCCGCCAAACGGGTACAAACGGCGCAGAATGGCCGCTTTCGCATCGTCAAGGTAAACGTCCACAAGAGCGTCCGTTGCGGCAGGATCGCTCTCTAAAAGCGTCTGAACGATAGTGATTGCTTCTTGCTGTGTCATGCGGTATACCTCACTTGGACTTTGCCTTGCGCTTCGCCTTGGGTTTTTCCGGTTCGGCCAAACCGGGCTTTTCGCCCGGTTCGACCGATTTGAGCAGTTCGGGGAGGATCCCCACGGTCACGCTGCCATCCGCGTTCTTGCGGACTGCCATGTGTTAGGCGTGGGACACGTAGATGCCGTTGTCCTTGTGCGCCTTGACCCAAGCACCGTGGGCGAACCTGGGCTGGACGCGCCAAGCGTCGGCCTCGATGTTCTGGTTGGGATTGAAGATCCGGGGCGCATAGTGGGCCATGACCTGGAGGATGGCGGAAGGATGCACGATCATGTAGTTGATGGCAGAAGCACCAGAAGCAGGAGCAAATCCGCCAGCACCGCTGGAGGTGGTGGGAGCGTTCAGCGTGATAGCGGTCTGGAACCGGCCGGTGGGAACCGTGATGACGCGCATATCGTTGTACATTTCAACGTTGTAGTTCACATCATTGTCGCGGTTCATGACCATGCGGGTGATGCCGCCCTTAAGGAACCGGTACGTGGTGGGGTTCACGAACAGGATGCGGCCCTCATAAGGCACTTCGGCATCGTCCAGGGTCGCGGTGGCCAGGTCAATGGAGGCCACGGTAGCAGCACCGGCGGAAAGGGTTTCGGTGACCACGTTGGACGCGGCAGCACCACCGGCGTACTGAGCGAAACGATAAGCGTCCACTTCGGGGATGATGTGCTGACGCTCAACGGTGGCAAGCAGATTGGGGACCACAAGACCCATCGCCTGGTCGTTATCGAGGAAGTCCACCTGATAGGACCGGCCACGGTCGGTTTCCAGCACGTAGGGCTGCCAAGTTCCGGTCACATCGCCGGGAACGAAACCGGCATCACGGTCGTAGTTGGACATACCGACGGGGTTCAGATTGAAGATGTTGACGGTGTTCGCACCGGTAAACTGAACGTAGTCGGACAGGGTGTCGAGGATAGCGGTCTTGGAATCAGCTTTGTAGGCTTCATCCAGAAGGGGCAAATACTTCTGTGCGTAGGCAATGCTATTTGCAGCCGGGGCAACAACGGTAGTAGCCATTTGTTATTTCTCCTTATGTTTTTTATTTATCGGAGAGGCAGTCCCATGTGCTTTCGCAACAGGTTTTCTTCCTCTCTCTCTGCCTGTGCTGCCGTTGGCGGAGTGCCTACGGACAAGCCAGGCTGTTTGTTGATGGATTCCGTCAGTAGTTTCTGACGCTGGTTGTCAAGGAAACTTTTGGTGGCCAGGAAATACTCATCCGATACTCCCTCCGGAAGGGATTTCGCCATCAAATCGGCGGTTTCGGAATCAACGCCCGCGCTCATGAGTTGCGCCTTGTAGCTGCTGATCCGTTCCTTATCGCGGTAGCTTGCCAATTCGTCCTGCAACGCTTTTTCGCGCTCTGCACGGTCCGCTTCGGCTCGTTCCGCTTCGGTCTGCTTCTCGCGTAGCAAGCGTTTGTACTCTGCTGCTTCGCTGTTCGCCTTGGACAATGAAGTTTTTAGCTTCGTTACATCCGCCGGTTCGGTCTGTTCCACTTCGATCTCCTGATTCAGCAACGCGGCCACCTTTTCATCGGCGGACAGATTGTCGAATCCTTCGATCTTGGAAGGGTCGATCTTGTACTTGTTAGCCATATTCAGTTCCTTTCGCGCTTGTTAAAGCGGATCACCCCGCTATGTTTTCTGTTTGTTGAGGATGTTTTCTTCACCCGTAATGCGCTTTTTAGACTGCATCACCGCAGTTTTATGTCAAAGGCTTATGCCATTGATAGTGAAATGCGACAGCGGCAATTTATTGAGTTTGCCGGGTTTGAAAAGTCGCCAGGATAGCGGGCCGAATCGCCGTCATACGTGTAAAAGCGTCTGCCGACTGGAACCGTCATACCCTCTAAATATTCGTGGGTATCTCTGACGCGGTTATCTAACATCGTCTGCCACGTCTTCATAACCCGGTCTTTCGTGTCCGGTGCGGGCAAATCCTCATTGCTCCACTCGACCCTTCCCGCATTCGCCTTTTCTCCAACATCCAGTACGGAATCGTTGTAGATCCGGTTCATATCGGTATCGACCACGCGGATCACATCGTCTACTGTTCCGCTATCCGAATCGTAATATTCCGATACGCGCTGTTCCCAATCCTTACCGGCGATGTCCTTGAATACGGATTTGTTCATATCGTCCACATCAATTCGCACGGGTCGGTTCGGTTCGTCCGGGTCGATGGTGTCCACAATGTCCGGACCGAATAGCATGGTGTTCGCTGATTCGTTGCCAAACATATAGGCCATAATCAGCATTTCAAGGATCTCGTCGATGCGGTCACGCTTGCGGCGTTTCCGTTCCTCCGGTCCAGCCGCAAAGTCGCTTTCCAGTTCGGAACGCAGTACGGCAAGCTGGTCGAACGGAGGAAGTCTATCCATTACACGCTGCCTCCGGATACGTTCTCACCGTTGTTGTTGTCCGATTCGATGATCTCCGCTTCGCCCAGGCCGTTCGTCTGCTGTTCGGTTTCGTCTACGCGGAATGGGTCGCCCCAGATCATCTTCAAATACGGTTCGGACATCTTGACATCGCTGACCGGATCGTTGCTGATGCCCGATTTTGTGAATGCCAGTTCGGGGGGCATACCGGCAGCCAACATGGTCTGCAACGCCTGGGCCTTGGACTGCATACCGGCAGTTTCATTACGGACGATGGACAGTTCAAAGTCGGACGGGTTAATGTCCAACAGGCCCTTCTTCCGCAGTACATCGGTGAAGATGATGTCAAACTGCTCGTTCGATTTGATAAACAGTTCTTCGGTCTGCCGTGCGGACGCTGCGGCCTGTTCCCATCCGTTGTTGAAGATGGCGGCGCGGCCCGTGCTGTCGTAGGCTCCCGCGCCCTTCCGTGCCGTCATAGGCATGGCGCAGATAAGCAGCACCTTGTCGTACAAATCGTCCACAAGGGTCTGCGTCTGGGACTGGTTAAGTTCCTCGGACAGAATCTTGAAATCGGCCTTGTTCTCACCGACCGACTTCAACGCGATCATGCCAGCTTCGCGGATCTGATTCGCCGTGGTCCCTTCCTCAAACTGGCAGTTCACGGCGACCGCGATGGACTGGATAAACTGTTCCACACCGTCCACTCGATTGGACTGGATGTTGTTCATAGCATCCAGTAGGAAGATGGCTCCCTCAAACGCGGACATATTGACCGAATTGTAGCGGTACTCGATAATCGGGATATGCCCAAGCCGGTTTTCTTCGACCCGTTCCAGGGTGCTTGCAATCGCTTCGTAGGTGGGATAAGGCGTGGTGGTCTTGCCTGTTACGGCCCCGCCCAACCGGAAGATCCGGTCCTTTGTGAACACATCGATATGCACAAAGTCGCCGTCGATTACCATGTTCACCGCATAGACCGGTTTCTTTCCAGGCCGAAGCGAATAGACAACGAATGCGCTGCGCGGGTCGATTGCATACGCCTTGATGGGAGAATCCAATTCGTCCGACGGCTCCACATACAGCGCGGCCTTGCCTACCGTATGGAACCAGTTCGCCAGTTCGTTGTCCGCATTCTGCTTTCCGGAACGGTACAGGTATTCGTTAAGACGATTGACCTTGTTTTTGACCCCAGCGCGGCGGGAAATATAATTACATTTCTGCTGGAACAGGTATCCGTCCTTAAATTCAACAATTTCCTGCGCGTGGTTTTCGACCACCTTGTTCAGCACGAAGCTGTTGCGTTCCTTGCGACGGTTCAATACGGGCTGCAATCCGCGCCGATACCAGTACAGATATTCCTCTTCCAGGATGTTCTGAAAGTGGTAAACCAGGGCAGAATTAACTTCACCGACCACATTCTCAGCGGTCAGTTCGTCAATGGCCGTAAAAATATCGCGCCGCCCAAATAAGGCTCCGCTTACCACGCGAATGCTGTTTTCAGTAGTGTTGCTCTGTTCCAAATTGTGGGGGCCGGTCTATGTTTTCCTCCGGACCGGCACGGAGGCTCATGGAGGGATGAAGGAGGTCACATGAAGAAGGACTGTCCGGAATATGCAGAAAAACGCAAAGATGGAAACCACCTTTACATAGTAAACATACCACGCTACCATTCCGCAAAAAATACCGCGTCACCCTGTATAATTTGACAATGTTGTGAAAATGAGTAAAAAAATAAGACCCGGTTAAGGGTCTTTTGATGAATTGTATATTTTAGAACGGTCTGTGCATAACGACCGCAGTATTCACATCGGACGATGCGATCATGTCAACGAACATGGCAAGAACATCCGGAACATCATCGTGCTTGTTTTTTCCAGCCATTGTGTATCCGATAAGCTGGTTCATGGCAAGTCGGTATTCCTTGTTCTGTACTGTGTTATCTCGGAACAGTACGTGCGTTTTCACCCATCCGCTGTTCGTTTGTATCCGCGCTTCTTTGTTCGTCTGCGTCCATTTCGTAGTGATCGTTGTTATTCCGCCCAATTCGCGCAGCCGCTTCTGCACATCTGCGGCAAACAGCGTACCACCACGATTTGATTCAATTCGGCACAGGCGCACCTTCCGGTCAATCAGCGCACGGACCACTTTCTCCATGAGAATTTCAACCTTGCCGTTGTCGCACACCCATTGTTCAAGGTAGTAGTCCTGCCCGTATTGATAAAAAATCGGCATGGCCAGGTAGTCATCGCCTTGTTCCTTTGTATCGCAAATCGCAAGGATGCTGTCCGGTTCGACATCGGGAAGGGAGAAATAATACCGAAGTTCCTCCGGATCGTACAATCTGCCCTCGCGCTCTATCGGTTCGTTCATGTACAACGCCCGCCAGCTTGGTTCGTCCATGATCTCCCGCTGCTGTTTGTACATCTCCGTTGTGAACCCAAGCGAATACGGATAGTCAAAGTTTGATTCGTCGTTCTTGTTCATTGCTGGGAACACAAGGAATTTTGCCCGCTTGTCGCCGTCATACTCCTGTTGCAGCCGTCCGATTGGGTCCCAAATCGACCACCGCGTAGCTACGTGCAGTTCGGCACAGTTGCCGATCTTACGCTGCCGCAAATCGGTGTAATACTGCTGCCACAGTTTGTCCAGCCTGTCCCTCGACATTGCGGTTTCTATACCGTCAATAAGGTCATCACAGTACAGCAACCGACTGCACCGCACCTTACCGGCGTTTCCGGAACCGATTGAACTAAACTCAAATGTTTCAAATCGCTTCTGGGTTTGCAGGTCAATTCGCAGTTCCTTGCCCGAATTGCCCACCACCGGCGCAAGCGGGAACACATCGTTGTACAGGTATTCGCCATCTTTATCAAGGACCCGAAGCAATTCGTCGAATATGCCGTGCAACAGACTGTTGCTGTGGGAACCACCCAATACGGACAGTTCCGGATTCTTACCGCCGATCCAGGACAGGAAGAAGATGGATAGCGTGGTCTTGCCCGTGCCGGGAGGGAGCGAAACGGCCAGCAGATCCAATTCGCCATCGGCCAACTGCTGCATAGCGTCCGCAATCGGCTTCAGCTGTTTCCGCCTCGGTTCGTAAAACTTCTTCTTCGCCGGTCTGTTCCATTCCAGGTAGCGGCAGTAGCAGTCGAAGTTGTACTTAGCGTCCAGCAGCAGACTGCGCTTGTACAGTTCTACCGCGTCCGGGTTGCCGTCCTTCTTGATGAATTGCCCCGCCATTTTCCGGATCTCGCTGTTGTACCATTGAGCCGCCTTAAAGTTCTCTTTATCAAATACGGGATCTCCGTCTACCAGCACCGCACCCTCGATCTGGAGCTGTCTGGTCAAATCGAACAGGTCGTTCAGCGTTTCCATCTTGCCCACACCGTTCCGCATGATGCTGTTCAGCATACGCATGGTGTGATTCTGCTGTTTCGGAAGCACTTGGTTGGTATATTTTATCATGGTTCACCCCCTTAAAGCGGTCTGTTCCGGATCGTGTCATCCGCGTATTTGTCGCGGTCCGGAATGTCGTGCGCGTCAACCAACGGCCTGATCTCGTCCAGGATCGCCGTGTGTGCGCCCTTCACCCATTCATCCATGTTGCCGTACTTGTAGTAGCCCTCGTAAAACTTGCGGTTGTCACGGATCGACCGGATATGGTAGAACCGGAAATGCTTTCCGCTACGGGTCCGATACCCCTGGTCATTCAGTTCGTCCGCAACATCCTCCATCGGCCAACCCGCGTCCAGCATCTTGAAGATTTTCCGGACCATCTCCGCTTCGTCTTCGACTACTTCCAACCGGCCCGTACCGCGCTTGTTCATATAGCCATACGGTACGTTCCCACCGCAGTAGCCGCCCTGTCTTGCTTTGGTGGCGCGGCCACCACCAGTACGGAGTGTGATGTTTTTTCTTTCCTGTTCCGCGACAAACAGCATTAGTGCGCGGTAGACCGAAGACAGGCCATACGGGTCGTCATCGAATTGCTCCTTGACGGACAGCAGTTTGATGCCCCGCTTTTCCAATACGAACAGGAAGTAAAAGTACAGCTTAATGTCACGGGCAATACGGTCCGACTTGTACGCTATGACCGCTTCGACCGGAGGATTGCACACTTCATTGTCGTAAAGTATCTGGTTCAATGCCGGTCTGTTCTCGGAAGTGCCGCTGATGGTGTCATAAAACCACCTATCGATGGTGTATCCGTTCTGGTCCGCGTATTTGATGATCGCGTCACGCTGTACTTCCGGTCCGTATTTGTCATCGTTGCCCTGTGCGGTCGTGCTGACCCGGATGTATCCGACCGCGTGCTTCTTGTTAGCTTTGGCTAACTCGGCCTGGTACGCTTTCTCCGCCGCGTCACGCTGCGCCGCAAGTTCAGCGACACGCTGTTCAAATGCCGTCGGTTTCCGCTTCAACCCGACAGTTTTGCCCGCCACGGGCGGGGTTTGCAATTCGGATGATACATGGTTGGTCTGCTCCGGCTCGTCCCGCCTGATCCCGATCGTCTTGCCCTTCTGTTCCATGATGTTTTCCTCCATTCAATTTACTTCAAACTTTTTAAGTATTCTGCGTTCTCCGCGACCCGGTCTGAACCGTTTTGTTGCCGTGGCAACAATTCCGATACTTCAAATTTTTGAAGCATTTCGCGTCCCCCACCAATAAGTCTACTGACAGTATACTCCTATAACATCAACTTGTCAACCCACATGATACAATTTTTCTCGACCACCCACCCGACCCCCTCCGCACCTCTCCCATTCGGGCCGGGGCGAACTTTCCTGCTCCGATCCGGGCTGGTCGGTAGCGAAAGTTTCAAAAGCAATTCGGGTGACGGCGTATCGATTTGACCCGCACAGGACCGAATTGGGCGGTAATAAGTTTTTCTGAAATCTGAACCGAATCTGAACCTTTTCTGAACCCCCAAAAAGTGACGTAATACCTATATATTTATATCTTTATAGTAGTAGTAGTAATAAGGTTTCAGATAATTCACAACAACTACGCGTGACGTGAGGCATCCATATAAATATAGGGGGCTGTAGTAATATTTTTTCTGATTTTCTGAACCCCCCCTCAAAATACACGCTATGCCGTCATTTTTGCGGTTCAGAAAAGTATCAGAAACGCGGTATAGAAATCTGAAACCCTCACCCCACCGGGTCAGAACGGGCCGATTTGACCCCGAATCGGGTTAATTAGACGATGAAGGGCTGTGCGGGGTAGAGAGGGGTAACCCCGCCCCAAATTCGCGCCGCCCGTCCCCCTCCGGTGGGGCTGATCCGCAACCGCTGGTTGATGGTCCGGTTGAACCGCTCCAGCCTGGCAAATCCGGGCTGATCCGCCGCATTCCGGGCGGTTATCCACGCAAAATATACACCGTGTCAAGATTCGGGCTTGTATCATGTATTGACAATCCACGATGCAAGGGGTATTATTGCCTTGTTTCCAGGGCGGGAACGGGGTTACTTTAGTCCGCTAAAGTGTCCCGGACCGCAACGGAACGAATCGAACCTTGACAACCTAAACCGAACCGAAACAAAAAGCCCGGACCGCGCAAGCCTGGAAAACGAACGCGGACCGGACCGAACCACAACAATCCGGGGTGGATCGCTGCTATTCAATATAATAGCGCGGTCCTCCGGAAAAATCAACTCAAAATAATTTTACGGAGGATCGAAAAATGAAAAACTATTACACAAATGAAAACCTGGAAAAGTTCATTACAGAGTTGAACGAATGGAAAAAGATCGTGGAAAGCGGCGCGCCGGTAAATATTACAATTAGCAGCGGCAATATTAAAATGGGGCTTGTCGGGTCTGTTTCACTCCTGCCGTTTTTAACCTGCCCGAATTGTTGTAAAGAAACTTGTGGGAAATATTGCTACGCCGCTAAACTTGCGCTTTTGCGGTCCAGCGTTAGAAAGTCATACGCAAAAAATACAGCCGTTGCAATCTTGCGACCCGATTTATATTGGATACAAGTCCGGGCAGCCGCCGCCGGTTATAGATTTTTTAGGTTCCATGTTTCCGGCGATATTATCGACGCGGCGTATTTTGCCGAAATGGTGAAGACGGCCGAAATGCTGCCCGGTACAATGTTCCTTGCATTTACAAAGCGTTACAGCGTTGTAAACTCCTGGATCGATAAAAACGGATCGCTGCCGTCAAATCTAAAAATACTGTTTTCCGGCGAGAAGAATCTAAAACCTGTCAACCCGTACAGCCTGCCGGAAACAACCGTATATAAAACGGATGACGAATTTAACAATAAATGGTTGACATGCGGCGGAAATTGTTTTAATTGTGCTTGCGCCGGTTTGGGTTGTTGGAAGGCAAGCGCGGGCGAGATTGTAGCATTCAAAGAACACTAAACTAAAATAATACAGGAGGAAAAGAAAATGGAACGCGGAAAAACTATTGCAACGATTCATTGGAATTATATCGGCGGCGGGCGGATCCGCCTTGACTTTGAAAACAATATAACGGGCGTGACAGTATCGCGGGAATACAAAAACAGGGCGGCGGCAAAAGCAGCGGAAACAAAGTATTTCAAAAAGGTTGCGCGTATGTATAAGGAGGCATAAAACAATGAAAAAGTCAAAGAAAACCGCGTTGGAATTGCTTTATAATGAAACAGTAGAATATTTTACTAAAACCGTTCCCGGATATAGCGATATAAACGCTATCAAAGCAGCCGATAAAGTTTATATGCTGTACTTAAAAGGAATGCTAAACTATACGGAGGCAATAAAAAATATGGCGTACATTTTCACGGAATGGGAACGGAGTGTATAATATGATAAAGTTTATCCTATTATTGCCGTTTAAAATAATCGGCTTGCTATTTATGGCAATCGGCGCAACCCTGGACGGAGTAAACCGGCGACGAATTGAAAGAGAAAAGCAGCTTGAAAAGCAGCGGCGCGAGTATGAACGGATCGCCCGGATTGAATCCGCCCGAATTGAAAAAGAAAAGCGCGAGCGGTTTAGACTGGAAAAGCAAGCGCAGGCGGACCGGCGACGGGCCGAAAAAGAAAAAGCGGCGCAAGCTGTAAAGGCACAAAAAGCAGCGGACCGGCGCAAGGCGGAAACATTCAAAGCGGATCAGGCGCGGACCGATATAGAACATTACAAAGTACAGCGCGCCGAATTGCTAAAACTATACAATGAAATAGAAAAGCAATACAGCGACGCGGCAACGGACAGCAAAAAAGAAATTGCATTCCGTAAAATGATAGCATTGAATAATCAAGTACGCGGAGTAGATAGACAAATTGAAAAGGCACAATATACTATAAACCGGGCCGGATAAAACCGGTCCTTTTTTATTGGCGCGGATCGTCACGCCCTGGAACGGTTGACGGCTGGCGGGGTCCTTTACTCCGTATTGAATTATAGCAGCTTTACATGATAGCAACGGACCGGCGCGAACGGTCCTTTTTTAACGGCCCGGAACGGTCCTATTTTAGCATTTTAGCGCGGTCCTATATTCCAGTATTCCGGCGGATCGAAAAAGGCAATACAGGCGCATTGTAGCCCGTCAAAACATAACCGGCGCGGACCATAGCGGCGCGGCGTGGATCGTCAAAAATAGGCGATTGCCGTATAAGGCACAAAAAGGCCGCTAAAATCGATTTTTAGGTTGTTTGGCTATACTTATACTAAACCATATAAAAAAGCTAAAATAAAGCCGTTTTAAGGCTTTACGGGGCCATATCGCTATTGTTTACTCCGTCACGCCGTGAACCGTTCACCGCCGAATTGCATAAACCCATTTTGTGAATGTTCATAATTTGTTAATAATATATAATTTACGTCGCAAGCCTGGAACAGACCAAACGCCCATTATCAACCACCAGTTGACCCGGCCGGAGCTGGTCGCCGCTGACGGGTCGAAGAAGTGCTAATTTGCCCTTTCTGCGCCTTTCTGCGCTTTCTGGCCTTTCTGCGCTTTCTGTGCTTTCTGCGGATTCCGCAATTTTGCAATACGGGGCGCAGTACAACCAACCTGTTCTGTGCAGATCGGCATGGTTCAACCGGAATCTTCCCATCACGAATTGAACGGCATGGCGCGACCGATCCCGAATAATTCAATACGGCGCAATGCGGATTGCCACAAATTATTGCACACCAAATCGGGAAAAATCTGCTCAAACTGCACAAAACTCCCTTGAAAAATATGCAACAATAAGCGGATCTAAGCGGATATGCGCTGTACGGAACGGACAGTCTCAATCCAAATTGGTTTATTCCCCAACGGCGCGGTGCAGTTCGGATTGGGGAATACGATCCTGGCTGTACCTCCCCTACCATACCTCCCCTACCTCCCCTATACTACCTCCCCTACCCCCTCCTACCCCATACCACCCTACCCTGTTCCGGACCACCACCATATCTTTTCTGCGCTACGGAGCGGGCCGGTTCGCCCTATATTGAATTGTTCCGGAAAAGCTGTCCTGTCCGAATTGAAATGTCAGGCTAAAGTATAGTCCGGTTCAGATCGTCCGTATTGCAAAATAAAACTGCCCAATCCGATTCGGACGGAGCAGTTCTGCATAACATGGTCACTTTGGCCTTAAAACCACGGCACAGCCCGCAGTTTTTCGGTTCGACTATTCTTCCTCGACTATTTCCTCGTCTTCTGTGTTCTGCTTCTTAAAACCACCGACAGGCTTTGCCCGCAACGCATCACGAATTGATACATCCCGCCGCGATCCGGTGAATGTTGCATCGACTACCACGCCGTCCTGGATCGTTTCTTTTATTAGCGTCCAGTTCCGCTTCTTCAACAGGCGGATGTCTGCGGGAATGCTCGTCCAAGCGTGCCACAGGCCGTCAACAGGGTCATAGTTTAGAATCGTTTCTCTTTCGTCCAACTTGTACATATTTTCTCCTTTGCTTAATTCGGTCCCACTCTACTCCATAATAATATCCGCATACTTTTCCTGTATCTCCTTCTTACTCCGCATCTCTCCAAGGGGGTCACCCGGCACTACGATATGCTCCGTAGCATCACGCAGTCCGTCGTAGTTCTTCTGCCAGAACATTCCGGTCGAGGGCGTAAGCTGACCGTCCGACATGAGCGATTCGCGGTAGCCGCCGCATATCATCTTGACTTCTTCAAGCAGATCCTTCTGTTCCTGCGTACCGTGTTGCATTAGCTGGGATACCTTTGTTCCGGTCAGTCCCATACTCATGTATGCGTTCATGTTGGACAGTTTGTTGTTAGTCTGTGCGGCCAATTCGACATAGGCGTAGAAACGCATCCTAAGATCGTTTACATCGTTCCGGTCCGCACCGCGTCCGATCGCCGCGATTGCCAGCACGAAGTTAGCGTACCTCGCGTTCTTCCGGCTTGCATCGACTTCGTTGATCCGCTTCGCCATGCTCTCGATGGACATACCGCCCGCCATGTTGATGTACGTATTAAGCTGGTCCACCGTGACTATTGCTGTCCCTCTTTCCCAATGCCGCCTTTCGTCTTCAGTTGCGGAATTTTCCAGGTACTCCGATACGCCGCGAACGTGTTTTGGTTTGTTCTTTCTGCCCCAGGGCCTACCGGGACCGCGCTTTTCCGGCGTTGGGGTCCAGTCAGCAGCGGCCTGTTCTTCGGCGGACAGGTCCGAATTGGGTTGCTCCGGAATGTCGCTTTCCGAATTGGGATGTTCGGAATCGACAAGTTCTTTTATGTTCTGTTCGATTTGGTCAATCTGTTCTTTCTGTTCCATCCTTGTACCACCCCTTACTCTCTCTACCATACTCGTCCGTCAGCACCTCCACGGTACAGTTCTGCTCGATCCGCATCGTCGGCCACCGCAACCCCTCGTTATGCCGCACCCCGTCCGGACCGATCCACATGAACCCGTCCAGTCCGTCCAGGGTTATGATCGTGCAGTTCGGAATGGTATGCTGCGAATCGAACCGGAACAGGTTGGAAACGGTGCTGTCCGAATTGGGGTTGTCCGGTTCGCTCCGATTTGCCATGTCAGATCTGAATCTGTCAAAGTCGTGCATTATGCGTCCTCCTGCGGTGGCTCTATCCTGTTAGTTGTCATCCATTTGCTCTTTGGGAGAATAATGGTTTCTGTTCTCGCCACGACTGGCTCGGTGCTTATATAATACGGACACCACTCTGCCGAAACGCAACCTGCTGTGCCTTGGTCTTTATTGCATACGCTGTTCCCACATATTTTTGACACGGCTATTCCTCCTTCGGCGGCTCGATGGGCATCCAGTACATACCCGGTTCAACTCGTTCCCAATAGTTATAGCCGTCCGCTTCAATCAGGAAATACCGTTTTCCCTTAAACATATCATCGTCTGTGCGTTTTCCTATCATCGCAACGCCTCCTGCCCATATGAGGATGCTATGCCCAATCTCAGGCAGTTCCTCCTCCACCCTGTGCCACGGGGAGGCTGGTTCAACGGTTGGAGCATCGTCAACTTGTTCCGCATACAAAACGCTTTCAAGTTGCTCTCGCCCGTCCTTCAAAACTACAACAGTATGTACTTCTGTTGGGATGAGCGCATCCGCATCAATCAGCCTCATGTTTCGGCCCTCCTGTTCCATGCTTCTATTGCTTTGCTTTTTGTGTCGGTTATGTACAGTTCACCATCATCTTGTAAGATTGACGATACTACGAATGTTTGGAATCGAATATTGCACTTTTCGCACGTTATAGTGAAATTTCCATAATTATTTTTTCTTCCTGCATCATATCCACCGTTCAACTTTACGATTGTTGGTTTCGCCCCGCAAAACGGGCACGGTTTCAGTTCGCTCATTCCCTATCCCTCCATTCCTTAACAACCTCAATCCATATCCATGCCGCCGCACCACCAATGAAAGCAGTAAAGGCTATGCCAAATACAGTACAGATAACAATCTCGACAACGCTCATTCGCACCTCCTAAAACCAAGTCAAAAACATCCTTGACAACCCGGCTATAATCAACAACGCACCAATGAACAGTAGGAGCTTTTCCTCACTCGCCATCCTGCACCTCCATCTTCGCCCCGCAGTTGGGGCAGAAGGCTGGTTCTTCACCATGTACCTCTGATTTCTTCATGCATGCAGAACATGTCCACTCCCAAGGATCGTCACCTTCGATATGAATCCACTCGCCCCGCTTCGGCAACTGCGCTTGCAACGCCTCTATCGCATCGGCGGCATCATCGTCTTTTGCGGCATATCGGCACATCCATCCTTCGTCATTGTCGAGGAAAGCAAGGTCGCATCCCGCGCAATCGTCACGCTTGCACCGCAACGCCTTGACCAGCTTCGTGTAGTCCGTCATGCTTTTTCCATCCTAACCAAATATTCCAGTATGTGCCAAACGGCCCTGGTCAGCGCGATCATCCATTTATACGGATCTACAACCCGTAATGTTCCATCCTGTTCGTGCCGGTCCAATTCGGTCAACGCCTGTTCGATCTGTTGCCAATCCTCCACAAGCAGTTTCCGGTCAACCATTCGCGTCGCCACCTTCCGATTTGGTCCGTTTTGATACAGCTTTCTTCGATGCGTACCACAGGCAGTTCCGTTCGCCCTTCTCCCAAGCGTACCAGTTCGCCGCACCGCCTACTCCGTGCTTACACGACTTGTTCCTGGCATACTTGCAATGGCTACAACCTCTGTCGTGTTTCCATACCAAGTACTTCCCCTGTTTGATCGCAGCGTTCAGAACCAAATCGCCGCTGACCGATGTCATGTCGCGGTACTGGTCACTCCCGAAAAAATCGGCGCACTCCGCAAAAACCTTGTTCGATTCCACGATTTGCCGTTCCGCCAGCTCTTTTCGCATGACTGCCTCTGCCATATCCGCAACGGCTCGTTCGATGACTGCGTTTGACAGGTCCTCATAACACTCGTTTTCACTTTTCTGTTCAGCGTATGTTCCCCATGAGTAGTCCCTAACTTCCGACATCTTATCCCTCCGATTTTGTTTGTTCTTTCCCGCCTTGCATGATGTAATCCAGGTCGCTGTATTCCGACCGTAGCAGGTCGATATAGTCTGGATCCACCAGTTGCAATACGGCCTCTCTTAGCTGCTCCTCTGCCGCCTCGGTGCAGTTCGGGCAGTAATCCGTGTAATCCCACAGTTCGTTTGCTAATGGTATGTAGTATTCGTGGCACAGTTTACAATACGCGGCCTCAGTCAATACGGTGCTGCCGCATTCCGGGCAAAGCATCTTACCTTTCTTCCATGCGCCCTGACTGAACAGGGAGCCGCAATCCTGACAGATGTACATTGTTATTCCTCCGTATTGGGTAGATTGATCCGGACGCAGTATGTTGGCATCCCGCAGATCTTCACAAGAAACTGGTATCCGCCTCCGTTACCTTCGCGCTTGTTGATGTACCCTGACGCTGCCCATTTCTTCTTGATCGCATCGAAGTCGAAACCAGCGTCCGTCAGAACACGTTCCAAAACGGTCTTAATAAAATCGATCCGCCTCGGTGATTCTTCGTTGTCGCACTTCCCCCAGACGATCCTGCTCCCGCTTTGGAAGTTCGCGCTGTTCTCAGCAATCACGCCAAGTATGTACTTATAGGCCCGTTTCGCTACATCTACCTGGCTCCGTGTCGCAAGGTATTCGGCAACCTGTTCGGCGGTGAGTTGTTCCTCTCCGTGCGCTACGTGGTCGGCCTCTCCGTTCCAGAACAAATCGTGCGCTATGCGGTCGCCCGTCAGCATCAACGCCATTGCACCCGCCTGTTTCTCGGTCGTATTTCCCTTGACAAGTTCGGAATAGTACGAATCGTACAAGCCTTTGACCGTGTAATACACCGGAGCCAGCCCAGCCTTGATCGCCATGATCCGTTCGATGTATGCGCGGCCAGCGTTTCCGTAATGGTTCCTCGCGAAGTTAGCGATCTTGTTTCCGCTGTCCGGACCGTCCTTGTCGAATACGGCCTGTTTGATCTCAACCTGGATGCATCGGTTCACAACGCCGCCGCCGGATGTCGCTTTCACACACGGTTCCTCGCCCGTGAACAGGAACGCGCATTTCCACGACTTCATTTCCTGCACTTCGTTGTTCTTCATGCGGCCTCGGTTGATACCTTCGGTTATCTGCATGATGAGCGAATCGTATGTGCCGGTCCATCTTGATTTGATGGTCTGCAATTCGTCACCGGCAAACGGCAGCGAATTGAGGAATGTCGCCCGCTCCATCATCGCGTTTACCGTGGTGTTCATGGACCGAAGTAGCTTGCCCTGGTCAGGATCTCCCCATATCGACATGGCCAATAGCATACACACCGTTTTGCCTGACCCACTTTCGCCGTACAGATGGAACACGAACGGGTTCTCCTGTATCAATTCGATCAGCGGGCTTGCGAACGATGCCGCCATCATGAGCCGCACTTCAAAGTTTACCCGCAACGGCTCCAACCGTTTCACCCATTCGTCCAGGGTCCCTTTGTTCCGGATCGCCTTGTACTCGGCCTTGTACTCGTCGCCGCCGTCGAATTGAATCAAATCGGTGTACGGCATGAACAGCGTCCGTTCGTCCAGTTCGCACCAACCCATTACGGACCGCGCCGGTTTTCGCGGCAGTTTCCCGTCAAACTCGCACAGCAGCGTATTGAAGTAGGTTGATAGCACCCTTGCGTTGTCGGACCCTACCGGTACGCCACGGTCCGCCAGCTTCGTAATCTTGCTGTTGTTGACCAGCGTTTCGCGGTTCGTGACGGTGCGTTTCCATTTGGACGGGCCACTCTCCCACCATGCAATCTCAACCTTCTGGATCTCACTATCCAAATTATCCAGGATTGCGGTCGGAAGGATCGGTTTGGGCGAAACTGCCTTGTCCGATTTGAAATTCCCAGCTTCGTCCGTGCTGCCAAGCTTCACGCCGAATGGGTCTATCCGGTATTGCTTCTGGAACAGGTAGTCGTATTCGGTTATCAGTTCATCGAATTTGCTCATTCAATTCCGTCCTTACTCTCATCGCCTCGCACCAGTCTTCCGGCCATTCGTCCCAGGGCGTTTTAGGGGCCTTTTCCCGGCAGATTATCTCGACCAAGTGCAACAACCCTACCAAGTCCGCTACCAGCCTTTCGCGGGCCTCTGCATCGCTTAAACGGGCATCCTCCAATCTGCGGTGTTCCTCGATCTTACGGTTCAGTTCGGCCAGTCTTTGCCGTTCCGCATCGGACGGCTCCGCGCCAATCGGCAGACCCAATCCGAAGTCATCATTTATCCGCCGCATAGCGTCCTGGAACGACAGGCCCAATACGGACATCACGAATTGGATCGCATCACCGTGCGCGTGGCAGACCCAACAGTAGTAGCTTTTCGGATAGATCCGCAGGTTCCGGTCCTGCCCGTGGTGTATCGGGCATCGTATCCGGTTCAGCCGTATCTGTTCGCCGCTGTACCGT
>ODAI012196804.1_pt1 | contig 23753 bp, 26 predicted proteins | sample 1539321 | NCBI WGS metagenome assembly ODAI01 (sample SAMN02144231, study PRJEB22623) | gut metagenome | biome: sheep rumen | host: Ovis aries | place: New Zealand | reverse complement strand
CGGAAGAGTATTCCGGGTCATGGAAGGAAATTACGAAATACGTAATTTTTGGCTCAAAAATTTTCCGCGCTTCGCGCGGAAGGGAATCACCGCTTTCGCGGTGATTACAGCTTTCAGTTAAGCAGCTGGCAGCTTGATATAAGCGGAGCGGAACCCGATGTTGCCGTACGCGCTGGACCGAGCGTAGGAGCCGAGGAACGAGGCGAAGCAGCTGGCGGTGTAGCTGTAGCTGCCGCCGCGGAAGAACGAGCGCTCTGCCTGCGCGTTGTTGAAGTAGCACTGACTGCCGGTGATAATGGAACCGGTCTTCGGCATCATGCCCAGCGCAATCAGGACGTTCTTCGCATCGTCTCCGATGCTGGCGCCGGCTACACAGTTTGCGAAGGTGCAGTTATGCTCGCCGGGCGCGGAATCGGTGATGGTCGCAGCATACGTCAGCTTGCTGCTGACCCAGTCCATCTTGATGGAGTTGGTGGTCGTGCCGGAGCCGTCAGGCGTGATCAGCTCGCCGGTGGTCGCATCAATCGCCTTCCATTCAGCGGAGGACGCGCCCTGGCTGTGATCGGAATCAGCCGCGTTGTTGTTCACAAGAATCTGCAGCTCGCCGTAGACGCTCCGGATGCCGCCCGTCCATTCCCAGACGTTGCCGCACAGATCCGCGATGCCGTCCAGCGTCTGATCGTGATACCAGGTCAGAGGGCCGGTACCGGTCCGCGTCCGGACTGCGTAATGCGTGTCGTCCGTGGTGGCCGGCAGCGCCTTGTAGTTGGATTCGGAGCTGTGCTTGCCGTAGTTGTTGTTGCCAAGAGGAATAAAGCCGTTCTTCTCGCACCAGGCAATCAGCGCGCCCCATTCAAAGGCGGTCATCAGATGCCAGCCGTCACCCTTCGCGGAGCAGGCCGCAATCGCCTGATCGAAGTTGATGCTGGTTTTCGGATCCTGCCCGGGAAGAGAATAGGCGCGGCCGTTCATGACGATGTTCTGATACTTGGAGATGTAGATCTCATCAATCTCAGTTCCATTCACGATAAAGGCCGGGAAGGTGGCGGTGGAATCCCCGAGGCCCAGCTCCGCGTAGGTCATCTTCGGGATCTTCACCATGACGGAGGGCATGCCCTGATCGTCATACAGAATTTCATTGCTGGGGCAGACTGCTTTCAGCGCAAGTGCGCTCAGATCGAAATTAGCCATGTTCGGTTGCCTCCTTTACTCCACAGCCCACAGGCTGAGGGTGACTTTGTCCAGATCCAGCGGAACAGGGGTCGGGGGCTCCTGCTCTTCGCCTTCATCGCCGGGTTCCGGATAGATGTACTCCCGGGCCGGGATGTCGATCTCCGCGACATAAGCGCGGCCGGCAGCGGTACCGATGACCAGGCATCCGTCAGCATCGAAGCAGACATCGATGTGTACGGGCCAGTCTTCCTCACGCTTAACCAGGTTGATGGTCAGATCATCGTCAAAGGTGATCTTCTTCTTGGTGGCCGTGTTCTGGATCTCGTAGTCGATCTTCGGGCCTTCATTCTTTTCCACGATAATCATTTGTCGTAACCTCCAATCACAGCATAGACTACCGTCACGCTCTTCGAGCTGCCGGTGAAAGCGATCTTGAAGCCGTTGACCTGCCGCTCGGAGATCTCAATCTCGCCGATGTTGCCGCCGTCAGCTGCGGTCTTGCTGACCACCACGACTACATAGTTCAGATTGTCTCTCACGTTGGCCAGGGCCACGGACTTCTTGGAATTGTTGAACGGGAATTCCTGGCTGTTCGTCAGGGTGACCGTTCCGGTCTCCTGCACGGTGGCCTTCTCCAGGGCATCCAGACGGTCATCGTCTTCCCAGCCTTTTTCCCGGAAGGCCTGGAGAAGAAGGGCATGCGCCACATGCGCGTCCATGACGCCGTCTTCGAGGTTGTTGAAGTTTCTCGCGCTCTGGGGAGTGCCCTCAACATACACTTCCCCGGTGACTTTGGTGTGGGTGATCGTACCGTCATCGTTGGCTACTTCCCGGTACCGGTTTTCGTACTGATCGGTTTCGTCTACCCAAAACGTCCGGTTGTACATTAGCTTTCCTCCTCCGTGATCTCAAAGTCGAACCACTGCAGCAGGTTCGTGTCTGCTGTTTCCAGCACAACGCTGATCGCCTTGGTGGCCCAGACCTGATTGTCGGTGTTGATCAGCCGGACACCGGTGATCGTGCAGGCAACTCCGGGAGAAATCTGCACCTTGATCCGGGCAATGCCCTTCGAGGTCACTTCCTTACTCACCAGAGCCGTGTCGTACCAGGAGCCGCCTCTCTGATACTGTGCTTTGTAGATCCGCTTCGTGATATAGTTTCGCAGATCCGTGAAGGCTGCAGCTTGCAGCATGGCTCATCACCTCCCTCAGAATAGTGAATTGATCGGCGTTCCGCATTTCCGGATGCCGTAACCGACAGATTCAGAAGCTGCGGACACTTCCACGCCTCCGCTTTCCATGTCTCCATGGGTGGAATAATCCGGATACGTTCCGGCAGTTACCTGACCGGTAACCGGCACATGATATTCCTGCCCGTCAGATTCCGTCTGGATGACGATATCCTCATAGGATTTGTCTCCGTGAGTGGATCTTCTCGGAACCGTGCCGGCCTGAGGAACGTGATACAGAATGTTCGCACTCTTCTTCGTCTTGATGACGATTCCGCAGCGGATCCGGAGAATCGGATACCCGTCAATGTGCGCCCGAACAGGTTTGAATACTTCGACCATCCGGACAGCTTTATTAAAAGGCACCGTTCCTTCGGTGTTCAGGCTTAGAAGAACTTGGAAGTATCCGGGATCGCCGCCGTACTCATACCATTCCTCCACAGTCGAATCCGGCCATACATCCCGGATCGCCGCTTTGACGGCGCCGACTGTTCCGATCTTCTTCCGGACGAACCAGTTGCTTTTCAGCTGATTGCGCTTGGTTTCGATGGTGCCGTCATAATCGTACCAGTCAATCTTGTAATCCTTGGCCAGCAGATCCAGCAGCTCTTCATCCAGGCTGTCGATGTTCTGGAAGATGGCCGGAGAATCGATCTTGCCTCTGTCCTTGTCGATGATCCAGCCGATCAGCTGAGCCAGGCTGTACATGCCGTCATCCCGGGCCAGAACACCCGGCAGGACGCTCAGCATGGCCTCCTGCGTGATTCCCTTACTCATCTTCATACCCTCCGTTCGTGAGGGTCACTGTGCCGATAGTGGCCAGCTGGGGAACGTAGTCCTCCGGATCCGCGACCGTGGGATCGTCCACGGTGCCGTTCTTCAGAACGGTGAAGGTCGGAGAATGAATGACGGTCCGCTTCGCGCCTGCCGCCACAACCAGCTGATTCAGCTTGGAGGGATTGATGTCCCGCCCGACCTTCGCGCTCTCCCAGGCGATGTATTCCTGCACGGCAGCAGCCACATTCTCTTCGATGGTGGCGGCGCTTTCGGTGGAATCCCTGCTGAGGTAGTAGGTCAGATTGATGTTGTAGTAGACCAGCTCCACATCTTCCACGGACACCTGATCCGTCAGAGGCCGGACATCCTCATCATTGCATGCCGCAAGGATCGCGGCCTTCATCTCGCTGGATGCGGGTGTCCCGTCATCCATGACCGCGTAGATGTGAACCACACAGGGCTCCGGCGAATTGACCACCACATTCCGGATCGATGTCGATACCCGCCTGGCGTAATACTCATACGCGCCTCTGGCTCCGGCAGAAGTGTAGGCGTCCTGCCCGGTGACCAGCAGATCGTAGAATTCATCGTCCGTGGCGGTATCGCTCCCGCTGTCACTCGCCGTGATGTTGGCCACGCTGGCGTAGTAGTCAAACAGGTCTACACAGGTGTTCAGCTGCCCGGCCTCGTACCCGTTGCCAACGGTCCCCGCGGTCTCGCAGGTGGCAGCAACGTCCGCGTAGATGGAATCAGCCGGAACATACACATCCTCATCCGTTGCAAAGACAATCGCGGAGTCCGAAGTCGTGACTCGGGTGCCCTGCGGGATCAGGATGGAGAAGTCTCTTGCTCCGGAGCTGGCCGTGGTGTTCGTCACAGACCGCAGGCCAGTAATCGTGTCCAGGCATCTGGTCAGCGTTCCGACAGCTTGCCCGTTTCCGGCCGTTCCGTAGGTCGTACAGGTGGCGCTGACCGTAGCGAAGGCGTCTCCTGCCAGAACTGTCACTTCTTCGTCTGTTACGAAGATGAGCGTTCCGGCGCTGTTCGCGATCCTGGTTCCCTGAGGGATGACGATTTCATTGTCTTCATCCGGGGAAACCGAGAAGCGGATGTTCGCCGTAGCATAGCCGGAATTCCCGGCAGATACCGTGAAGCGCAGCGTGGTCTTTGCCGGCGTAGCCTGGGGCCGGGTCTGCGCGTAGAAGATCTGCGCCAGATTGTCCAGCCCTTCGCCGACAGCCTTACTCGGGATGTTCTGGTTCCCGGCGAAGTTGATCTGCTCTGCCAGCAGAACCATGGTAGCCGCCACCCACTGAATGAACAGCTTCTCCGGGCTGGCCGGATGCACGGTGCGCTGCGCGATGCTCTCATACTTCGCGGTCAGCGTTTCCACCAGAGTCTGCGGGTCCGCATCGATGAAGATGTACGGAGTCGTATCTCTGCTCATAGGTCACTCACCTCCAGAATCGGATGCGCAATGCCCTGCATCCCGTCCTCAAAGTTGAACCGGATGCTGTCCAGCGTTACATCCGGCATATACCGCTTCAGCGCTTCCGTAACCGCCATGGTAAAGGATGTCTGGGCCGCGTTGGTCGGCATGTGCAGGTAATCCGAGGCAATGCCGAAATCTCTGTACAGAGGGCATTCGCCCTTGATGGTGCTGATCAGGATGTACAGCTCCTGCTCTCTGGCTTCCTGCTCTGTCGCGGGGGCCAGAGTCAGCTTTCGCTCCTTGGCCGTGTCGATGATGATCACGCCTCCGGCCTCCTTCCTTAGTTGTATTCCTTCAGATTGATCGTAGCCCGGTAATCTGCCGGAGTGCCGTCCTTGTAATAGAATTCCGTGGCGTACTGCACATCCTCCAGAACCCACTTGTCCCCGATGGGCGCGGTGCCCAGGACGAAATAGACGGCCTTTCCGTTACGCAGCATCTTGTCCAGCTTCTTTCTCCAGGTCTCCGGATTCTCACCGAACCATGCGGAGAACAGGATTTCAAAGCTGATCGTTTCCGGATCTACCCCGGTAAATTCCAGAATGCCGGTCTTTCCGATCAGGTTATGGGTGGGGTAATTCGCCTTCGTGGATCGCGTCAGGTTCCGGATGGTCCGGTAGGTCTGATCGTTGACCTCGAAGGTAACGTCTCCCAGCATGCCCGTTTTCATCGTATGCACCCCACAATGTAGCCGTGGCTGTCGCACCCGGTCGGAAAGATGCAGATCGCTTCATCCCCGATGCCGGGCCACCACTGCAGGTATTCGATTCCGTGACCGTCCCAGATGATCTGATGCAGGTGGCCACCGTCAGCGTCCGTCTTGCCGCCTGTCAGGTTCCCGCCGAGGGAGTCCAGGATCATCGTCCACTTGGCGTCAATGTCGTGCTTGTGCCGGGCGCTCTGGGTCTTGTGCTGATCCGTGATCACCCAGTGCGGGAACTGCGCGATTTCCAGCCAGTCAGAGATGATCCCCTGAGAGGTAAACTTCACTCTGGCCCGGTTCCCGGAGATGTCCACGACCTTTCCGATGCGAACCATCTCCCCGAAGCCCAGGGTGTAGTCATCGTACCCGGTGGAGTGCCGGCTGATATCGCCGCCCAGCTTAATCTCCGTGGTGTATCCGGAGGAGCTGAGCTTGTGCTTTACGTACTTGATGGGATGTTTCCCGTCCCAGTATCCGAAGCCTTTCAGATCGACATTCAGCCCGGCCATCAGCGCGGGATTCCCCGGCAGCGTGAAGGTAGCCGTCTCGCCGAATTCGTTTTTCAGCCGCAGCTCCTGCGCCGCGATCTCCTGCGCCTCGGCCTTGCTTTCCACACGGCGATTGGTGATGATCAGCTGATTGTGCTCGGAGTTCTCCGCGTACTTCTCCGATTCAGCGGACCCGGTGATCAGCCCCTTGAAGGGATGCGCGTACCGCAGGATGCAGGAGTCGTAGGAGATATCCCTCGATCCGGTCTCCAGGCTCCATTTGGTGTAGGAGCCGTCATTCCAGCGGATGGTCATGACACTGGGCTGTTTGGAATACGCCGCATTGTCGAACAGTGCCATCTTGCCGTCAGAGATTTTCAGATTGATTCCGGCTTCTCGGCAGAGGATCCGCAGGAAGGCCAGGTCTGCCATCTCGTTCTGCTCACGGCGCTCATACTTGTGTGTCGGCGCGTCATAGGTCAGGGACAGCCCGGCCTTTCCGGCAATCTCTGCCGCGATGCCCTTTAGCGTGTAGTTCTCCCAGGCTTTATTCCGCTTTTCATCGGCAATGCCGCCTTTGGCAGGAAGTGAGGAAGCCTTGATCGTGACGGTGTTTGGCGGTCCGTTGGCCTTCAGACTGTCCATGTGGAAGGTTCCGGCCTTCTGCTGGACAACCTTTTCTCCGATCCGGACGCCAACCCAAGCCTCGATCTTCAGGCCGCGCACGGTGGCGCCCTGGAAGATGCTTTCCGTCAGCCATCGCTGAACCCATTTACCGTCCCGGTCTGCCACCTTGATCTGAATATCGTCCGTGGCTTCGCTCTCATTGTCCGTGATGTCCACGGAGAGCAGATCCCGGTTCACGATGTCGGTCACGTCTACGCCTTTGATCTTGATCTTCCAGGCAGGCCGTCTGGCCAGCTCCTGCGCGGCGTAGGTCATTTGAGTCCGATAGATATCAGCATCAGCCAAGCGTCCTCACCTCATTTCTTCCACGGCGGGTAGAATTCCTCATCGGCCGCGTAGTTATTGAAGTCCGGCACCGTAAGCTCGATGCCGGCTGAAAAGATGTAAATATCGCTCTTGTCCAGGTTCGCCTCGATCAGCTGGGCCACAACATCCGAAGCGCCGGCCAGCTTATGCGCGATGGAGTCCCACATGTCCCCCTGGACTGTTCTGTAGGTGGTGGCCATGGTTCATCCCTCCTTTACGCATAGGCTGTCCGTCTGTGATCCGTCAGCACATCCTCCATGATCCGTTCAACCTGGTCTCTCAGATCCTGCGTCTGGCTTTCCAGCATCGACCGGATCTCTGCGGCGTTTCCACCGCTCACGTTGTAGACCGGGGAGAACGAAACCTCGATGACGTTGCCATCGCTTCGGGTGGCCCCGGAGATGGCGTTTACGGTTTCATGGGCCGTCAGAATCTTTTCGCCGCCGCCCATGTAAACCAGCTCAGGGCCTTCCTCACCGACCAGGTGAATACCTTCGGCTGCGTAATCGGAACCGATAGCGTTCTTTGGGACACTGCCCTTCGGTATCGGAACGTTCGGCATCGGATCCACGCTGTAGCCGATGTGAATGGTGACGTCTCTTTCGATGGTGGCCAGAGCCGCGTTGACAGCGGAGGCCACTTCGTTGCCGGCTGCTCCGGCGTCACCTGCGGCACCGGAAATGGACGCCACATACGCTTCCATGGTGGCTACTGCAGCTTCACCGGCTTCGGAGCTCATGTCCAGGTCCGCAACGGTGGACGCCAGCTCTTCCGTCAAAGCAGCCATGCCCTCTGTGAACTGGGTTTCCATATCCGCAATGGTGGTGGCCAGCAGCTCCTTGGCGGCTTCAACCTTCTCGAAGGATTCGTTGATCTTGCCGATCTCTTCTTCGGAGGCATTGGCCAGGGTCTGCAGAGTGGCCGCGCTTTCGGCAGATCCGTCTGCCAGCTGTTTGGCAATGGCCGGAGCCAGACCTTTGTCCAGAGCAGTCTGCAGGTTCGTGTTATACTGCTCCCAGTATTTGGTCTGGGCGTCCATGTTGGTCTGCATCTCTTCGGTGGTCTTGGATTCCGCTCCTTCGCCCACCTCATCGAACAGCCCGAAGCGGCCTCCCAGGGCTCCCAGAGCCGCCTTCTTGGCCTCATCGTAAGCCTTCTTCAAGGCTTCCATCCGCTCGATAACGGAGCCCACAGCAGCAACAGCGGTATCTGCTTCGCTCTGTGCGGTCTGTCCGGATCCCTCCGCAGCGGCCTTGGCGGCATTCACGCCGGCCTCAACCTGCTTCATGGTTTCCGCTACGATTTCACCGCCGTTTTCGTAATCAGCATAGGCCGCAGTCAATGCGTCCCTCAGCTGATCGTATGTCATGGTGCCGTCCACGACACCGTTGATCAGGTTCTGCAGATATTCCTGCTGGATCTTGTCCGCTGCTTCCACCTGATCGGCATACTTGCCGGCCTCATCAATCGCCGTCTTCCAGCCGTCCGCAACCGCCAGGGTGTCGGTCTTCATGCTGTTGATGGTGGCTTCCATGCCGGGGAGGTAGTTTCCGGTGAAATCATGTTTCTCCCCAGTGACAGCGTTGATGGTTTCCTGCAGTGCGAAGAATCTGTCTTGCAAGCCCTTTGCCTGCTCGTTCCCGTCTCTGAACCAGTCATCGCCGTCGTAGTCTTGTATAGCCTGCCCGAGCGAATTAAGCTCGCTGCGCAGGTATGTTGCGGCATCTCCTCCGGCAGTCAGCTCCTGGGCGATTTTTGCCCGTCCCTGCGCCTGCTCAAGGTTCCGCATGGCTTCGGCTTCATCCTGGAGAGACTGTACATACTGTTTGCTCTGCTTCTGGACCGTATCAAGCGCCTGCGCGGTGTAGGAATCCTTTCTGGCCTGCGCCACAGCCTCGTATGCTTCGATCTGGTTCCGGAGAGCTTCCGTTTCCTGATCGGTGGCGCTAACCATGCCTCCGGAGGAATCTCGCAGGCTGTCGGTAACTTCCTTCAGACGCGCACGCTTTGCCGCCAGTTCATCAGCTGCCGCAGCGGATGCCGCCTGGGCTTCAGCCAGCGCGTTCTCATCCTCCCAGGCCTGCTTCAGCGCGGCCACATCGCCTTCCACGTTCACCGTCTGGGTGACGGTACCGTCCGCATTGACAACAACCTCGCCGGCATTCACAGCCGCCACGAAGTCTGCCATGGTGGCGTAGCCCAGAGCCGCCAGCTGGTCAGTGCTGACCATCGCCTCCAGCTTCTGGGTAACCTTGCCTTCCTTGGTCTGGACGTTCCGGATGAAGTTCTTCAGCTGATTGATCTGGTAGGGAGTGGCATTCTCAATGCCCTCCAGCGCAAGCAGCTGTTTCAGCTCGTGATCGCCGTCAGCGGTGTTCGCCTTGACCTGCAGGAAGGTGTTCAGCTTTTCGGGAGTAACGTTCTCCACGCCCAGCAGTTCCAGCTTCTGGGTCAGCTTCGCCTCTTCGTTGGTAACGGCCTGCTTCAGCCTCTCAAGCTGCTGAAGGTCTTTCTCCTTAAAGCCGCCGATGTCCAGCGTCTGGGTCACCTTGCCGTCAGCTGTGACCACGTAGCCGTTGTTCTCCGCGATCTGCTTGATCAGCTCCATGTCGGTCGGCGCGACCTGCCCCAGATCGAGGCGCTGCGTGATGGTGCCGTCCGCGTTGACCACCACGTTTCCGGCCGCTACATCGGCTACGAAATCCTTGTAGCTGCCATAGCCCATGCTGGCCACAGTGGCGTCATCGAAACCGATCAGCCGAAGCTCCTGCTCCAGTGTGCCGGAATCGGTCGTGACCGCACTGGCGAAATCGCGGACCTGCTGAATCATCTCAGGCGTGACTTCGTCCACGCCCATCAGCTCCAGGGTCTGCTTAATCGTATCGTCAGAGGTCTGCGCATTCGCGGCCAGCTCGATCAGCCGGGCCATGTCGTCATCGGAGATGTCATCAGCCCCGGCCAGCTCAAGCGTCTGCTTCAGCTCGGCGGTCTTGTTCTCCATCTTGCCCTTCAGCTCGTCAATGAGCTTAAGGTTTTCCTCGGAGACATCGCCGATGTCCAGCTCTGCCTTGAACTTCATCGCCGCTTCCATGTTGGCGATTTCTTCAGACAGGGACTTGTATTCTTCGGCCAGATCAATGATGTGCTGCTGTTCCTTGGCCTTCTCGTTCAGCGAATCGAACTGCGCGTCCAGATCCTCGAAGGAGGGATTCGCCGCGTCAATCGCTCCGGAGATAGCGCTGATCCCGGCCACAAGAAGGCCGATGCCAGCGGCAACTCCCAGGATGATTCCAATGCCGGGGATGGATCCACCGAACAGCAGGTTCGCCGCTGCCGCCAGCTTCGTGACGGCGGTATATGCGGTGATCGCCGCAGTGGCCAGACCGAGCACGCCCACGAAGGCGGTCAGTCCCTGGACGATAGCCGGGTTCTGCTCAATGAATTCCGCAATGGGCTCCAGGACGCCCGTAAGGCCGTCCGCAACGCTGGCAATCATTGGAGTCAACGCATCGCCAACGGAGATCTTCACATTGTTGGCCGCGTTGGAAAGCATCTTCAGCCGGCTTTCCGTGGTGGCATACCGTTTCTCTGCTTCAGCGGAGAGGGCGGTATTTTCCCGGAAGGCATTATTCGCGTCCCGGATCGCGTTAGCCATCAGATCGCCGGAGCCTGCCAGAGACAGGATCATGCGCTGCATCCGGGTTTCGGTGATCCCCAGGTCGTTCAGAATGACGGATGCGGAGGCGCCGTTGCGCTCCACATCATTAAGGCCGGTGATGAAGGTGGCCAGCGCGTTCGCCGCGTCATTGCCCCAGGCTTCCGCAAACTGGGATGCGCTCATGCCGGCTACGCTGGCGAAGTCTTCCAGACCATCCCCGGTTTCCACGGCCATGTTCAGCTTGCTGATCAGCTTCGACATGCTGGTGGAGCCTGCCGCAGTTTCGATACCCAGGGAGGTAACAGCTGCGGACAGGCCCATCATGTCGGCCTCGCTCATGCCTGCCAGGGATCCGGCAGCGGCGATGCCTTGGCCCATGTCGATGATCTTCTGCTCTGTGGTGGCGTAGTTGTTGCCCAGATCGACCACCGCGGATGCAAGGTTGCTGTACTGGCTCGGATCCATCTGAGTGATGTTTGCAAACTGGGCCAGCATGGTAGCTGCTTCGTCTGCCGTCATGGTGGTGGCGGTGGCCAGCATGCTCATGGTGGTGGAGAAGTCCAGCAGGTTGTCCTTGCTGATGCCCAGCTGCCCGGCAACCTCCATCACGTTGGCCAGCTCCGTGGTGGTGATGGGGATCTCCGTGGAGAGCTTCATCACAGCCTGAGACATGGCCTCCAGCTCGGATGCCGACATATCCGTTGTTTTGGATACGCCGGTCATGGCGCTTTCAAACTCGATTGATGCGTCCGCGCATTCCTTCAGCGTTTCATAGGCTGCTTCCAGCCCCTTAATCACGCCTGCGGTCTGCAGGGCTGCGGAGATGCCGCCAAGCAAGTCTCCGGTGCTTCCGGATGCGTTCAGCGCATCCAGCTTGGCTTTCATGTTGTCGATCTGCTGTGAACCCTGTGAGAAAGCGGAAGCGAAGCCGCCGCCCAGGGCCGCGTTCAGCTCGAACAACATCTGATAGTTTGCGGCCATCTCTGCATCTCCTTTCGGGTAAAATAAAAAGGCTTACCGCTTCTTGCGAGCCTTTCTGATTTCTTCGTTCTCTTCTTCGATCACGGTGTTTCCGGCGCGGATCCAGGCGGTGAAAGCGGCCAGGGGCAGGCTGATCCAGTACGACACCGGAGTGTTGAAGGTCTTCGACATCTTCAGTGAGTTCTGTCTCAGCCAGTCCCCGCCGTCACCACCGCTGGCGCCTATTTCAGCAAAAAATTTCTGACAGCCTCCTTGACCTTGTTGAAGTCCTTGAGGCTCATCGTCAGGAACGCATCGGATCCGATCGGTTCCTTGCAGGCCTTGGCGGCAATGCCCAGGATGTAGTCGTTGTTCAGTGCGCCTACGATGACAGCGCCCTTCTTGCGCTGTATCAGCTCTGCCTCGACCTCCATGCTGTCCTTGCCGGTCAGGTTCTCCAGATCGAACGTCAGACTCTCGTAGATGTGGCCGTTATAATCCAGAGGCTTCTTCAAATTCACGACAACAGCGCCGGTGCTTTCCTCGGTGGCCACGTCCTGCGGGAGTTCTTTTTTGATTTCAGCTGCCATGGTGTTTCGTCTCCTTTCATGGATAAAAAGAATGGGGCTCTGGTATTACGCCAGAGCCCGAGGTGTTACTTGCCCAGGGCCTTCCGGATGGGCGCGAAGTAATCCACGCCGTCCACGACGCAGATGTAGTTCGTGGGATCGACTTCCCAGATCTTCTGGCCATCCTTGTACCCGGCGTAATAAACGACCGAGAAGGTGTTCGCGGTGTCCGCGGGAGTGGCCGGCTGGACATTTCCGGGGTTCATCGCCTTCGGCCGGGTGACCATCACGTACTTGTCGGCCTCGATCCCGTACTCAGCGCCGACATTGTCCCAATACTGGGCCGCGACACGCAGGTCCAGATGGTGGGACTTGGGCGCGGCCAGGGACTTCGCCGCATCCGTGGGGCTCCGGAAGTTCAGAGACAGCTCCATCGCTTCCAGCATACCGGCAATCGGCACATCGATGTTACCATTCATGCCGGCGCCGCTGATCTGCTGAACAATGAAAGCGATGTTCGGGAGAGTGGCCTGCGTCAGGCCCATGTAGTTGTTGCCGTCCTCGTACAGTTCGAACAGGACGTTGGATTCAGGCTGCTTGGACATTGGTCATTTCCCTCCTTAGCTCAGCGCTTCGGTTACGTACGCCGGGTCGTACTCGATCACGAAATCGAGCTCCTGCATGGGAGACGGCGGCGTGACGAACACGTGCAGCTTGATGATGCCAGCCATCAGGTTGGTCTCGGGATTCTCCGCATCGATCATCTCGCACCGACCGCCCAGAATGTATCCGGAGCCGGTCAGGCCATTCAGCCAGATGTTGCAGGAATCCAGGATGGTGTCGATCAGACGCCGGTTCATGGGCAGATCCAGCTTTCCCCAGAAGGTGCGGATCAGGGTGTTGCCCACGAAGTCCACCATCCGGGACACGGAGATGAAGTAGTCTTTCACGTCCTGGTTGGTGGGATAGCAGGCAGTGTAGTTGCCCCAGGCCTTGAAGCCGCCCATGAAGTTCAGCGCGGTCACGACACCGCCGCCGTTGAGGATGTTCGCCTGCTCCAGGCTGAGGATGACTTCGCCGCCAGCGGCAGTCACGAGGCCATCGCACTGCAGACCCTTGTTGGAGGGGCTGACGTGGGGCGCGGCGTATTCCGCATCGGTCGCGGCGATGACGCCGGCCAGCTGGGTGGACAGGTGGAAGACCTTATCGCTCAGCTTGACCAGAGGCCAGCAGACGATCTCGTTTTCATCGGTGAAGTTGTTGGAGTTCTTCAGAGCGATGACTTCGTCATAGGTGTCCGCGCCGCCAGTAGCAGCGGTGGACAGGTCGATCAGGGCCTTCGCACGGAACATGCCGTTGATCGCCTCGGCCTTCGCCGCCATGACAGCCGCGACACCGGTGTTGTCGGAATAGCCGGGGGCCACGATCAGATCGGGGATCAGGCCGATCGTGCTCATGCACAGATCCACCGCCTCGATGCCGCCTGCCACCACGTTGGTGGTCACGCTGGCGGGAGTGACTTCATCGAAGGCCACGTTCAGCGTGGTCGCGCTGTAGGCGCTGCCGCCGCTCAGAACCTCGATGGTCAGAACCTCATCCGCGAAGTACAGATCATAGTCGGTTCCGAGAACCAGCGTGTTCTGGCCGTTCTTCACGACCACGCTGCCGGGGATCGCCTTGGCGGTCAGGGCAACCTTCTTGCTCACAACATTCTTGTCGGCCGCGGCAACCGCGCTCTTCATGGTGCTGGAATCCAGCATGTTGCAGAAGATCGCGGGAGACACGTTGAACAGCTTGAAGTGAGAGTACATCGCCTCGCACAGGGGATAGGTAGCCCAGTCATCGGAATAGCCCAGCTTCTGAACGGCCTCGTTCCAGCTGGTGCACAGGACAGGGACGCCGGGGGTAGCCGGGGAATCCGCGTTCTGAATCGGGGAAGCCCCAATGAAGAACGGGACGCCGGTTTCAACCGTTGCGGGAGTCGCGGCACTGGTGGCCTGCTCCAGCACAAAGACGCCATGCTTAGCCATTGGTAATTAACCTCCATTCTTTGTGAGTCCGTTCACGAACCGCCGATACACGTTGTACAGGCGGGTGCCGGGCTGCTTAATCTGTTTCCGGGCTTCTGCCAGCTCATCGCCGCTGATCAGAAGCTGTGCCATCAGGGGATACTTCTCAATCGCGCCGGCAAGCTTCTTCAGCACCTCATCCCGTGTTCCGGTGATGATGGTGTTGTGCTGCGCGGCGCTCTTGATCGTAGGCCCGATGTACACGAAGTAGGTGTTCTGATCCTTCAGAACTTGTGTGGTTGTCCGTCCCATACGCTTCGTTCCTCCCTTCTGACGGGTGGCATCTTCCACACCGTCATCATCTCGCCCAGATAAAACGGGGCGGTGTCATCCGGATAAACCAGCTGCTCAATCCCGCCTTCGTAGTCCAGCCGGAACTGCTTCTCCACAACCGGGTTGGCCATCAGGTCAATCCGGATGCGCTCCATCAGGTTGAGGAGCTGCAGACCGCCTTCCTGCTCATCTGCGGAATACACGCAGAACAGCGTCCGCACGTTGGCAAGCCCCAGAGGCATGTCCCCAGGCTGCTGGGTGTAGGACGTGTTCACAATCGTGTGCAGGACATACGGAGCGTATTTGTTGGACGCCTTTTCATCCGGAAGCCTGGCAATGTAGACGGCCGGAATCCGGATCTCCGGAGCCGGTTCTCCCTTGGTCGGCTTGATCGGCATGAAAAGCTCCTCGATCGCGGCTTCTGTGCGGATCTTCAGAGCCTCCAGCAGCTTCACGCTTGTCATCTGTCAGCCCTCCTTTACCGTCCCAGAATGCGCCCGATCTCGTGAGACAGACGCTCGTTAAAAACTTCCATGATCCGCTTTCCCAGCGGATCGGCAACCTCGGTATCTTTCAGCATGTGAGGCGTGGAAGGTCCGAGTTTCTTTCTGACAGGAAATCTCGGCCTGCCGACACGCTCATATACATGACCGCCGTACGCCTGGATGTCGAAGGCATGCTGCAGGTGAACCTCGTTTCCGCGCTTCGCCTGATATCGCACACCATCGGAATCTGAAATCCTCGGATTGAATTCCAGCAGATCCAGCATTGCGCCGGCATACCGGATGATCACCTTGGTCGCGCCACCGCCGCCGCCCATCACCTTGACCGTGGTCGTGGTGTTCTTTGTGAACTGGCCGGCTTTGATGTTGTAGACCCGGGTGGCATAGCGCTTCGCCTCCGTTTTACCGGCTGCGCCTGCGCGTTTTGCGGCCCTGTTGACTGCCACCATGGCCTTGCCCGGGAAGGAGAAGAGCACCGTGTTGACGTAGTCCAGTGAATTCAGACCGGCCTCGTTGACGCTGACATCAATCACGCCCATGCCGAATCACCTCACTCATCCAGCGCTTCCAGCTCCAGCCGGACCATGCCATGGTCACAGGAGGACTGGCCGACATAGTATTCCCGGAGAAAGTTGTCATCCGGATCATAGATTACGAACTTCCGGCCTTTCTCCGGGATACTGCCGCCGATGTCCTGCAGGGCGCAGTGGAAGACTGCCGACACGCGGTAGATCCCGTGTTCGTGGTCACTCATGACGGTGACCCTGTCCTGCTCCTTCATCTGGCTGATCACACAGGCGATTCCCTCATCATCGTCACCGCTGTAGGTTTCCCCATCAAAGGTGACGGTTCGTTTCTCGCCGAAGGTGCTGATGTCCAGGAAGGTTTTCAGATTGTCCTGCAGAGCCTGTTCCTTGAAGCCCATCAGTCGATCACATCCTGAGCGTCAAGAGATGGAAAGCCGTCACCTGGATCCTCCTGCGCGGTGGTGATCGCCTCGATCAGTCCGGCCTTGCTCCGGATCCCGGCGATGTCAATGCCGTTCTCCTGAGCAAGCGCTTTCAGATCGTTGAAGCTCATATCCTCCAGAGCGGTGCCCTCTGTTTGGGCCTCAGAGGCCCCTTCTGGCGCCTCCGGCTCCTGGGCTGTGATCTTCTCAGGTGTGACCTCTGCGGCCACTCCCAGGGCGATCAGGCGTTCTCCCTCGGCCTGTTCCACCTCAATGGGAGGTTCGCCGGGCCTCACGGGGATCACGTAATGAGATTTCTGCCCGTTCGGCAGAATGGGACGGTGCCCATAGGTTGTGTTAATGATCTTGATCAACATGGCTGCGTATCTCCTTTCACGCGGCTATCAGGCCACAACGCCGGCCGCGTAGATCCACGGGCTGTAGTTCAGCGGAGCGGCCAGAGGACGGCTCTCCAGGATAATCTCCCGGGTCTTCTTCTTCCGGTCCACGAACAGGTCGGGCACCCGCTTGCCGGTGATGGTATCGACATTGCCTTCCTCGTCCATGTGGACGATGTGGGCATACATCAGATGGCCGGCGTTGGGGGCGGTGACCATCATGGAAGTGGCCGGGAAGTAGTTCGTGCGAACCACGGAACCGCCAGAGACGGCGCTGTACTTCTCATTGGCCACGATCACGTTCAGCTCGTAGCCGTTGAAGTTGATGGTCCCCAGGAACGTCACGCCCTGATACCGGCTCAGGGTCTGCCGGATGCCGCCCTCAGCCACGATGATTCCGGACTGTTTATTCACCAGGTCGCGGAAATCGCTCATGGAGAGCAGGAAGTCACGAACCTTCCGGCCGATGACCAGGTCAACGGCAGGCAGTCCGCGCTCGCTCAGCGCATCGCACATCGCCTCGATGTCAGCCGCCACATCCGCGAAGGTGGTGCCAGCTCCCCACTGGGTGATGGTGTAGGCACCGTCGTTTCCCTTGTTGGCGTCGTAATACTGCACCGTCACGGTCCGGGTGTGGGTTTCGTCCAGATGCTCCTGGACGGTGAAGCCGTTGTTGATCATGGTCTGGGAGCACAGATATTCCTCCGTGCGGGAGAACCGGCGTTCCAGCAGAGCCAGGTCTTCGGACACCAGCTTCGCGGCACGTTCTTCCTCGGTGCTCTGGCTCAGGATCGCCTCGCCGAAGCCGCGCAGCTTCAGCTGATCGGCGGTCAGGTTCCGGGCCTGCTTGATGCAGACAGGCTCATAATCATGGATCTCATAGCCGCCGCGCTTCACGTTGATCGGGTCGGCATCCAGCACCATGAAGGGAGCCATCTCGTTGTCACCGTCCCGGTATTCCACAAGCACCTTGTTGGCCGCGTAGATATCCTCAGGCGCGGTCGGGAAATAACGGTCACGGAAGAAGGTAGGAACAGGGGAAAGTCCTTCCCAGAGACCCGCCATGTAGTAGGTATCCAGGATGTTTACATTCACAGGATTCGGCATTGTTGTTTACCTCCTTACACAGTAACGCTTTCGTTTTCGGAAGCGCCCAGGAGAATGCCGCGGATACGCAGCGCATCCTTGTCAGCTTCCGTCAGAGTCGCGCCGGTGGCCAGAATCAGGGCATCTTCGTTGAAGTTGCCGGTGATGAAGACCAGGGCGGGCTCATCGGCAGACGTGCCGACCGGAACATCCTCAGCCAGGACGCAGTCGGCAGTCAGGGTTTCATTGCTGGCAGCGGTGGTTCCGAAGATCACCAGCTTACCGTCCCCGGCAGATCCTGAAGACTTGGCCAGCAGAGTACCACGGGCCAGGGTACCAGCAGTTCCCAGCTTACGAAGAATGCCAGTCTTTTTCAGCGGGGAAGGTTCAAGACCGGCAAACAGGTTTTCCGGCACAACGGAACCGATCTTTTCATGCAGATCACGAGTCATGGTTTCTTACACCTCCTCAGTTTTCTCGCCGCGAAGCTTCTTGGCCATGGCAGCGCCAGCGGCTTTCCGCGCTTCAGCGGTCGTGGGTTCGGCCTCCTCTTCGGGGGCGGGTGCGGAAGTGACTTCGTCCGCGCCATCCTCTTCATAGTCGGCCTGCAGCTGACTCATGAAGGCTTTGCCGGATTTCGCCGCCTCCTGCGCGGCCCGGTAGCACATCTCCTGCGCGGTGCAGGGATTCGTGTACTTCGCCGCATTCACGGTGTCCGCGTCAAACAGACTGGCCACAGCATCGATCTCAGCAATCCGCTGACGCTCTCCGCTGACAGCTTCCTCATGGCTGACGCTGGCCTGAGCCTCTGCAAGCAGGGCTTCAGCCGCTTCGGGATCGCTCTGTCTGAGCTCTTCCAAAGTCATGGGAATACCTCCTTTGTTTCTGCCTGAGGTCTCAGGCGTGATGTTATCTTCACCGTCACTCGTCTCCGTAACGGATTCGATCTCTTCGTACACCGGAAGTCCTTCCGGCAGCTGGGCCATCGCCGCCACCCGCATCTTCCGTCCGCAGGCGAACAGAGCGCGGTGATCAGCGCTGACGGACACATTCGCGGCCGTATTCTCCAGCAGCTCATCCGCGAAGCCCAGTTCCGCAGCCTTCCGGCCCGTCATCATGGTCTCCTTGGCCATCATCTCCCGGATCTCCGAAGCCTCCATTCCTGTCTTCCGGACATAGATTTCAGCCTGGCTTTCATTGATCACATCCAGATCATCGGCCAGTTTCCGGAGGCCGGTGCTGTTCATCCGGCCATAGGCGTAAGACCAGCAGTCGTGGATCAGGATCAGGGAGGAAGGATTAACCTTCACGGTGTCGGCTGCGCACATGATCAGACTGCCGCCGCTCATGGCCGCGCCGTCCACAATGCAGGTGATGGTCATGCCGGCGTCTGCCAGCTCCCGCAGCCGATTGTGAATGGCGAATGACACGTAGGCATCGCCGCCGCAGCTGTTCAGATGGATGGTCAGATCCTCGGCGCTTTTGATGGTCTCCAGATCGGCCAGAAACTCATCCTGGGTGATGAAGTTCCCGGGGACCGGTTCATCGGTCCACCAGTCAATGGGCCGCGTCTCCACGATGTCACCGTACATCGTCAGCTCCGCGTGCTTCCCATCGACCACGGCAAGCGTGTAGGCCTGCCGCTTGAATTCCTGTCGTTTAGGCATTGTTCGCACCTCCATTGTCTGTGGGATCGTCCGGCTCATTGATGAGCTGATCCGCGTCCCCTCCGGCGCTCGGATTGGCATCCCTGAGCACCTGGTTTTCTTCCTTCAGGCGCTCCATGTTGTCGTGCCAGTCACCGCCGCCGTATTCTCTGGTAACCTGCTCGTGGGTCTTGAACCCCTTGCTGATGGCCAGAATGTCGGCCTTGACCTCCTTGGTGGGATCCAGCTGGCCCTGTACCGGCCCGAGCCATTGCGCCTTGCACCATGCCGCCCGGACTGCCGGATCAAGGAAAAACCCCGGTGCGCTGATGCGCCCCAGGGCTACGGCTTCGGCAAGCCACACCTCATAGACCGGCTGACAGAATTGATAGACCAGCGATTCCCTCCGGATCCGGAATCCCTCCCAAGCCTCCATCAGGGCGGCTCTGGATGCGCTGTAGCTGGCGTTGAATTCCTTCAGCAGCGTGTCGTAAGGGATATTCAGCGCGGCCCCGATCTCCTTGCAAATGACCTTCACGAAGGTATCAAAGCCGGGCGTGGGAATATTCGGATTTCCGAAGGTAATCTTCTCGCCCTGTTTCAGCACGTTGATTGTGCCCGGGCCCATCTCGTAGTCATTGCTGTTCTCCGAGATGTTACGGTCCGGAGGATTCTCCGGATCGTCATCGTCCCCATAGGAAGCCTCATTCATCGGAATCTGGGCCGGGTTGGTCTCCGTCTCGATCCATGCCGTGAAGAAGCTCTGGATCAGCGCGGCCATCAGCTCAGATTGCGTATAGCGGCTAATGTTCAGCAGGCTTTCGATGACAGGCGCCAGGAAGGAAACGCCCCGATACTGGTCAGGCCGCTCTGAATCCATGACATGGAATATGTTCGGGAGGCCGGTTCGTGTGCTGTACGCCCTGACGCGCTTCCACTCGATCTTGTCCCGTTCCCGAAGCGTCTGGTTCGGGTAGGTGTTGCAGATCCAGTAGGCCACCACCATGCCGTGCTTATCGACTTCCACGCCGTCATAGATCCGGTTCCCGTTCTTCGGGTTCCGGCCGTCTGTCCAGCTCCCGCCAGGGATCAGGCGCATTGTGTTCGGCGTGCTGATCCGGTCGGCTTCCACCAGCTGTATCCGCAGGGAATACGGATTCAGCGGTGTCGGATCCCGCATCTGGCGCACACCGATCAGATCGCCGTTCACCAGCGAATTCGACACAACCAGCTGCTGCATGCCGGCGAAGTTGTTCATGCCGATGGCATCGCAGTTTTCCTTCTTGCTGGCCCACATCGTCCACTCGCGGACCGTCTTCCGCTGCCATGCTTTGGCGGCATCCGGAGTCAGATGAAGCAGATCCAGATCAAGTTCCGGCTTAGGCGTCAGTCCAGTGCCGACAACCTTGGTGCGATTGGTTTCAATCGCGGATCTGGCCACGGGCGAGCTCATGAAAAGCATCCGTCCGCGCTGCCTGAGCAGCATGCTGTTCCAGTTGATGTCTTCGTTCGGCGAAGAGGACTTCGCCGTGAATCCCTTCATGGATCTCCGGTTCCTGCTCGCGCCGGCTTCAGAATAGCCGCTGGCCTGTACAGTCCGCAGAGCTTTCATGTTCATTTGCTGTGCAAGCGCTTCAAGGTCGAAACTCACGTTTACCACCTCCTATCTTTGCAGAATGAAAGGCACCAGCGGCGAAAGGAGACGAAACTCCGCAGCGGTGCCAATAGATAAAGCCGGCGTGGATGATCCATGCGCCGGCGATACCCCAAAAGGGAACCCGTAACGATGCAGGCATCGTCCGGGCGGGATTTCTCCCTGATTACCAGTCTCTGGGAACAACTGCGAAGGCTTTCCGGGGCCGTTGTCCTGCCAGCATGTTCTCGTACAGATCGACCTTCTTCTCCGCTTCGTCAATCGCTTTCCTCAGGGAGGGAATGTCGAACCGGGTGAGGGATCTGTCATCGATCTCGTAGGACTTCACGCCGCCCTCGATCAGCGCCGTGTAGGCGTCCATCAGCTTTCCCAGCTGATCCTTCCAGAAGGTCAGGCGCTCCTGGATCGTTTCCTTGGTCATGCTTCTCACCTCACCAGTCAAGCAGATCGCTCATGCGCTGCTCCATTCGTTGTACGGAAGAGCCCGTTGTTTTGGCCCTCTGTGGCCTCTCCTGCATCCTCGGCGCTTCGCCCTTAGGAGTTCTCCTCCTCCGGAGCAGAGCGTCCATATCGGGCGCCAGGGCCGTAAAAGCGGCCTGTGCGTAGTTCCGGCAGTCTAAAGCCTCGTTCCGCTCGTGCCCTGGAATCTTTTCCCAGACCCACGGGTTTTTGTTGTGCTCCTTGTAGACCAGATGCTCAGAGAGCAGGCCCACAAAATACCGGTGCTCATATCCGCATTCCGGATTGATCGGGAAATGGCAGTATCTCGGGCCTGGGGTCTGCACCTTCAACCCGTCCATGATCAGCTGCTTACCGGCGTCTACGCCCAGCTGATACTGCCAGCACTCTCCGATTGTCTTGCCTCGGATGACGATCTTGACCTTCTTCGGCGGGGATGTGTAGGGCTTGCCATCGCCGCCGTAGCCCTTGCAGTCGAAGACCCGCATCCCGATGCGCTGCGCACACCTGAGCCGGACTTCCTGCGTGAAGTGACCGCCGTCATCCACGAAGGTCATGCTGATCCGGAGGCCCTTTCCGTCTCCGAAACGGTACACGCGCTTCACCAGCTCGTCCAGCTGAGCCCATACCTCCGGCGTATCCGGACGGCCCAGGATGATCCCGCGCCGGATGCCCCAGTTTTCCTTCCGGAGGCCCCAGCCGATGATCTCATACTCAAGGCGGTCATCCTGCACGTCCACGCCCATGGTCAGCACCAGGACGCCGTCCGGCAGCTCTGCGGTGTATTCCTCGCGTCTGGCCATGTAGTCATCCTCGTTGGCCAAGCCGCCGCGGTCTTCCCACAGCTCCCCGAACAGGGTGTTGTAGACCACCTTCAGCTTCTTTGTATCGCCCCTGGCTTCCAGATACTTCGTGACGATCTTCTCCCAGCTCACCCAGGGCGAACAGAAGGCGTTCAGCCAGAACGACCGAACGCCGTTGCGCAGCGCTTCCGGATTTTCCGGAATCCACTTCGCGTGAGCACGCTTCATATCGTGCTCTTCGGAGATCCCTCCGCATTCCGGGCAGACGTAGTAGACCTTCGTCACGATGTAGGTAATCTCGTTATCCACCTCGGACTGGTCAAACTCATACCGGATATCCTGCCAGCGGATGTTGTGGTATTCTCCGCAGTGCGGACACTTGGAGCACCAGCGCTCCTGGGTGCCGTTCTTAAACGCCTTCTCAATCGGGGAAAAGCCCTTGATGGTCGGCGTGGAGCACTCGTAGGATTTCGCGTTGTAGAAGGTCTGCTGTCTGGCCATGGCCAGCAGCCACGGGTCACCTTCCTTGCCGGCCTCAACGGCCCAGCGGTCGCGTTCATCGCCCAGCACGTACCGGATAGGTTTCGATGCCAGGGCGTGGGCTTCCGTGGATCCGCACATGGTGAGGATCCCGCCCGGATAGCTCTTCTGCAGGATCGTGTTTCCGGTATCGCCCCGCAGCGTCTTCGATACCTTCTTCCGGAGCGTTTTGCTATCCCGGATCATCGGCGCGATACGGAGCTTGGAATACTCCTTCGCGTCTCCGTTGGTCGGCTCGATCATCAGGATCGAACCGGGATCCTGATCGATGATGTAGCCGATGATGTTGTTCATGCACTCAGACTTACCAACCTGAGAAGCTGCCACCATGACGATGTGCCGGATCTTCGGATTCGTCCAGGCGTCCATAACCTCTTTGAGGTACGGTGTCTTTTTTGTCCTCCACGGGCCGGTCTCTGCGGAGGACTCCGGAGACAGTCTCCGGAATTTATCTGCCCATTGGCTGACGGTCAGATCAGCCGCCAGGGCGAAGGATGCTATGTTCTTCCGGAGGGCGCGGAACAGGCGTTTCATTTCAACGGCCTGATTGACGCTCATTCGGAATCATCCTCCACTTTCTCATCCATGTTCTGGCGCTCCCTGACCAGTGCCTCATACTTCTCCGGATCATAGTCAAACTCCGACAGCTCGGAGAGAACATCCCGGATGGCTTCCTTGATCAGGACAGAGCACTCTTCGGCGGTATCGCAGAGGGAGACTTCTACCGCCAGTCTGCCGGGCAGAGAAAGCAGAGCGTTCTTCACGGTATCGATCAGCTCCTGAGTGAAGACTTGAACATCCTCGCTCCTGTGCATCTTCCCGGACAGCTCCTTGGCCTGCAGCTCAGCCATGGCCGCTTTGGCAACCTTCAGCTTAACCTCGGCCGTAGCCTTCGCCTTGTCCAGCTTTTTCTCTTCGGCAGTCTTTGTGACCTTCTCGTTCAGAGAATCCATGTAGCCGTGGACTGAGTCTCCCAGGTTGAACAGCTTTCCGTGTTCGGTCTGCATCTTGTTCAGCGTTCCCTGTCCGGTGAGCTGTCCGACCCACTGATTGGAAACTCCGAACCATGAACACAGGTCAGCGGTCTTGACATAGATCGTCAGGCCCGGCTGGAGGATGTAAAGCACGTCATCCTCGAGGATCACTTTCTCCTTGTCTGCCATACCTTATCCCTTCAGTCAAAATCCTTTCTCAGCTTCTTCCGGACGATGAATTCAGATTCGATTTCGATCCGGAATAATCTGTTGCAGATACGGGCAAAATGTCGCAGATTTCCAACTAAACCACCCGTTTTCCCCTCAGTATCGTAGCGATTTTTGGGGGGCGAACAGG
>ODAI014096060.1_pt1 | contig 23761 bp, 18 predicted proteins | sample 1539321 | NCBI WGS metagenome assembly ODAI01 (sample SAMN02144231, study PRJEB22623) | gut metagenome | biome: sheep rumen | host: Ovis aries | place: New Zealand | reverse complement strand
GTCAAAATGCTCGTCCATGTACTCCAATACGTCCTCGATGCCGATTTGCTTGCCGTTTCCGATGCTCCAGACGGAGTTGAATTGCAGCCCTTTTGACACGGCCGACTCCAGGATGAACACCGCCGTGGCACCCGATCCCGAGATGAAGTCGACACCTTTGGCGCTCAGTGCAGGAATGGGCTTGGTGAAAACAGAATGGTGCCATGCCGTGAGCAAGCCGATGCAGTTGGGGCCGATGAGCGCCGCTTGGTATTTCTCACAAGTATCTAAAATCTGCTGTTCCAAGATAGCGCCTTCGTGCGTCTCTTCGCCAAATCCGGCAGATAGGATGATGAACGCCCGCACGCCTTTTTCGGCAGCGAGGAATTCCACGTATTCGGGGCAGTATTTTGCTGCCACCACTAAGATGGCCATGTCGGTTTGCGGCAATTCGTCGGCCTGATGGAACGCCTTGATGCCCTGCACCTCGTCTTCCTTGGGGTTGATGACGTGCAGCTGCCCTTGATATCCGCCGCTCAGGAGGTTCCTGATGACGGCGCCGCCTGGCTTCTGTGTATCGTTGGACCCGCCAACGACAACAATTGAGTTAGGTTTTAAAAGTTGTTGGTTGATCATATGAAATAATGTTTATTGAGGTCAAGTTTTCATGCTATGCAAAGTTACGATAAAGTTTGTGAACAGCAAAATAAAAGGGGAAAATCTTCGTCAATGCCATTTTTTTTACCATCCATTGATGGATGGAAATAACAATGAGTAAGTCTTTTGGGGATGAAAACACAAAAAAATCATTAAAATTGTATTTTTTTTTCGTAATTCTAATTATAATGCGTATTTTTGTGTGAAAATCTAAAAACCTAAACCATAAATTATACCGAAAAATTATGATGAATGAACAACTGATTATGAATGCCAACGAAGTCGTTGCATTCTTGCAAAAGCCGGCATCTGAGTTTACCAAGCAAGACATCATCTCCTATGTGCGGGAAAATGGCATTAAAATGATTAATTTCATGTATCCGGGCGGTGACGGAAAGTTGAAAACGCTGAATTTCGTCATCACCAACTTGGAATACCTCAACGCCATCCTCACTTGCGGCGAGCGCGTGGACGGTTCAAGCCTCTTTTCGTTTATAGAAGCAGGCAGCAGCGACCTTTATGTGCTGCCGCGCTTCTCGACGGCGTTCGTCGACCCATTTGCCGAAATCCCGACTTTGAGTATGCTTTGTTCTTTTTTCGACAAAGACGGCAAACAGTTGGAAAGCTCACCGGAATTTACGCTTGCCAAGGCGTGCAAAGCTTTCCGTGAGGTGACCGGCATGGAGTTCCAAGCCATGGGCGAGCTCGAATATTACGTCATACAGCCCGAAATCGACGAGTTCGCTGCCGTTGACCAGCGTGGCTATCACGAGTCTGCCCCATACGTCAAGACAAACGATTTCCGCACGCTCTGCATGTCGTACATCGCAAAAACCGGTGGACAAATCAAATATGGACATTCGGAAGTGGGCAATTTCAGGCAAGACGGCCTTATCTATGAGCAGAATGAGATTGAGTTCTTGCCCGTGCGTGCCGAAGACGCCGCCGACCAGTTGATGATTGCCAAGTGGGTCATCCGCAATTTGGCATATGAGTGCGGGCTCAATGTCACTTTTGCCCCAAAGATCACTACGGGAAAGGCCGGATCGGGGCTTCATATCCACATGCGGCTCATGAAAGACGGCAAGAATCAAATGCTTGAAGGCGGCGTGCTCAGCAAGGACGCGCGCCGCATGATTGCCGGAATGATTGACTTGGCTCCCAGCATCACAGCATTCGGCAACAAGAATCCGATGTCCTACTTCCGCCTTGTGCCACACCAGGAAGCTCCGACCAACGTTTGTTGGGGCGACCGTAACCGCTCTGTGCTCGTGCGCGTGCCGCTGGGCTGGGCAGCAGACGTGGACATGAGCCGTGTAGTCAATCCGTTGGAACCGGAGAATAAATACGACACCTCGCTCAAGCAAACCGTTGAGATGCGCTCGCCCGACGGTTCTGCGGACCTTTACCAGCTGCTGGCCGGGCTTTGCGTGGCTTGCCGGCATGGGTTTGAGATGGAAAATGCGCTAGAAGTCGCAGAGCGAACATACGTTAACGTCAATATTCATGACAAGCAAAATGAGGACAAGTTGGCGCAGTTGGCACAGCTGCCTGACAGTTGTTTCGCCTCTGCCGAATGTCTGGACAAGCAGCGTGAAGTATTCCAGCAGCATGGTGTCTTCTCGCCTGCCATGATCGATGGCGTGATCAAGCAGCTCAAAGGCTTCAACGACAAGACTTTGCGCTCGGACATCGAAAACAATCCGGCAGATATACAAAGACTTGTTGACGAATTCTTCCACTGTGGATAGGATGAATTGCAGCCATGAAAAAAGCGGAGGCCCAACCTCCGCTTTTTTCATGGCTGTTCCTTGCCGGCTTCAAGCAGATGTGTCGCAAGACCGTCCGCCGCTTGCGTCAAAGCCACCAATGGCACGTCGCTTGCCTCAGAGACATTGCTTTTCTGTTCGTAGCTTTGGAACGGCAGGTCCCATGCCGACATGTGCCAGCGGATGGCCAGGATTTCATCATTGGTCAATTCTAATCCCAGCCGAAGCAACATAATGACCGACTTTTCGCCGTGTCCGACAGGGAAGCGGCTGTAGTCGGGCTCATAGCCAATGTATTTTTCCCAACGGTCATTGGCATCTTTTCGGAATTTTTCTTTCTTCTTATAAATGGCAGACTTGCAAACATCATGCAGCAATGTAGCAATTGCAATACTCTCGGCAGGGAGCTGCGCCTCCAATTCGGCTTTGACCAATATCATGCTTTCGCGCAGTTTGACCGCTACACGGTAAACATTCATCGAATGCTCCAGCAGTCCGCCGTCATAGCTCAAATGACGGTTGACCGATGCCGGCGCTTGAAAAAATCCAGAACGCTCCAAATAGTCAATCACGTTCTCCATCCCTTTGCGCCCTGTTGAGCGCAGAAGTTCTATAAATTCTGTCTTCATCTGAATGGTTTTTGATTCAAAATATTGTTTTCAACAAACTAAAAGCCAACTTTTTGGTCAAAGTTACGAAAAAAATCAATGAAAAGGATGAAATATACATTAAAATCAAATAAAAATGCTATTTCGCAACAATAAAAAAGCAAAAAAACGAACTTGTCTGCCTGATTTTGGCATTTCTTCATGAAGAGGTCGGGCGAACGGACAATGCCATGGGGCAAAACAAAAACGCGTACCTCCGGAGATGAGGCACGCGTTTCAGGATTTTTATTTTCGTACTAGGATACTCGAAAAACGGCATTCAAAATTCCACAACCATTCCCATGAGTGGTGCGTGCTGCTGTGCGCCATAGACGTCTGTCTCGCCCAGTGCCCCGCTCGCAATGGGGCGGCGGATGGTGATTTTCACAGCCTTCGCAGGATCGAAATAGACGAGGTGGAAGATGTCGCTCTCAGGGATTCCATAGAGTTTGGCAAAGCCTTCCTTGGTGATGGACTGTGTGGCCTTGACCTTTTCGTAGGTGCCGAAATCCTTGAAAATCACGTCGAAGGTTAGTTCATAGGGGCCTGAGTTCTTGCTACGAATCACTGAGGCTATTTCTGTCAACTTATGTTTTTCCATGTCTTTGTTCCTTTCTTTTTTAGAAGTTCATGTATTCGATGGGGAACGGAGCGCATGTGTCTTCAATGCGCATGAGGTGATAGACGTTGAACTCGTATACCGCGCCCATCTTGCAGTCGCTCGGTGAGAACGGGAATGCGAGGTTGCCTGCGGTGGAGATGCGTCCTTCGTAGCCGTAGTGCAGCATCGTTGAGCGTGCAAATCCGCAAATGGTGTTCGCCTCTTCCTGAGTGGGAGCCACCGCCTCGATGATGATCAGCAGTTCGTCGCTTTGAGAGTCTGGAGTGTCGGGGAACATGTGCATCACGCCTTTTTTACCGTAAATCTTGAAATCGAGGTGGAAGTTTTTCATGCCAGAGTTGCGGAAGTTGTCTTCCACACGCTCGCGCACCTTCTCTACAATCGTGTCGATTTGGCTGATCATTACGGGGTCGTGCGTCGCCGCTGGCGACATCGTGCGGAAGCCCACACGGCGTACGCCTTCTAGTTTCACGAAGTACTCTTCTGTAGGCACGAACTTGGTGCCGCTCACTTCCACCTGCGTGTCGCTCAGTTGGTCGAACTTGGTCTCATGCAAGTCCAGTGCACCGCCAGGGCCTGGCAGGATGTAAGGATTTGACTTTTCATACAAAGAGTGTGCAGCCACTGAAAGTGCCGTACATTTGCGGATGGGGTTCAGCGGCTCTACCACGAAGCTGTCTTTCTTCAATGTGCCCAACATACAGTCGCTGCCGCTTCCTGGCAATGCGGTGATGGCTGCGCACTCGAGAATCTTGCCCATGTGGATGGCCAATGCCTTGTCGAAGCCTTTGCTGATGGCCAGTGCAGAGAACTCGCATGGGTCATAGCTGCGGCCGGCGAGAATCACCTGTGCGCCCTCTTCTAATGCCTTGATGTAAGGCTCTTCTCCCATCTGGGCCACGATGTGGACCGATTCATCGACGTCAGATTCTTTCAGTTCGGCAACAGGACCGAGCGGTTGGATGTCGCCTTTGCGGACTTTTTCTTTCACGAAGTCTTTTTCAAATTCTGACTGGATGACAGCCATTTTGAAGTGAAGGTTCTTTTCGGCAACGATTTCCTTGATGATACCGACGGTCTCTTCAACGTGCGGACGTGCGCCGCTGCCACCTGCCGTTCCAATCATGACGGGGATGCCCGCTTCGAGTGCTGCTGGAATCATGATTTCCAGGTCGCGTTTTACGGCATTTCGGTCGGTGAAAGAATATCCGGCACCGAGATAGTAGGGGCCGGGGTCGGTGGAGCCGGCGTCAACTGCGATGACGTGTGGCCTGCGACGCATGCCTTCTTCAAACGACTCGACGGGGAATCCGTAGCCGAGGATGGCTGTGGGCGACAACACGCGTATTTCGGAATTGTAATCTAAGTTATTGTCCATGATTTTGTCTTTTTTAAGTGGTGGGAATGATTAGCGTCCAGCTTTGCGCAGTGCCAGGATACGTGACATCTCGTTGAAGACAATCATATAGCCTTCGTCAACGCCCATGCCGGGCTTTGCCAGGTATTGTTTGGGCTGGGTGGCCATGGCGATGTGTGCACCGACCTCTGCCGAGCGGTTGGTCTCGTTGCAGGTGCCGCCCAGATAAGCGCCCATGCCGTTCTGGCGGCAATAGAGAACGGCTTCGATGGAGTTGTTGATGCCGCCGAGGTCTGGCGTCTTGATTTGTGCCATGTGGCCTGCTTTTGCCTTTGTGAAGTCTACCACGTCTTCAAAGGTGTTGCACCATTCGTCTGCCACGATTTCCGCGTCGGTGCCGAGTTCTTCCATGTGACGGCGGATGGCGGCGAGTGCCTCGATTTGGGCTTGTCTTTCGCCCATGTCAACGGGGCCTTCAATGCGGAGATGGAATGGCTGGGCCTTCTTTGCCAGGCCTGCGATATATTCAGCAATGCGCTTGAAGTCGTTGTTGAAGACTAAGCCTAGCGTGCCATAAACGTCGATGTGGAAAATCGGGTTGTAGTCTGCAAATGGTTTCTTGTCAAGGATACGGTCGCGGAGCCACTCTACATATGCTTCCAACTTCTCACCATTGATGCCGGTTTTTTCCTCGACATGGTTGAACAGAGCGTGGGGGAGCACTGATGCCGCTTTCATGATCATCTTGTCGGCGTTCATGTAGCGGTCGTCGCCCGACTGTGTGAAAATTGGAATCATGGTCTGGCTCACCTCGGTTCCGTATTCATCGGCAATCACTTCTGCCATAATCTTGTTTTGGCTTTTGGCAACAGCATCGAGGCATGCCTGGGTAACGCCATAGCGGATGGCAGTGTGGTACACTTTCCCCGTTGATGGTGAGACCATCTTGTCTACGATGTCAGCCATCTCGCGGAAATTCGTGATTTCAAGCCCCTCGTATTTTGGGGCAATTTCCTTTTCAATAACCGGAATGAAGTTTTCCGCAAGAAATAACGGGTCGCGGCCGCCGGCACCGGAATATTGTACGGCGGCACAGTCGCCATAAGCTATTTGTCCGTCTTCAAGAACAAACATGACTGAAATCGACTCGCCCATCTGACGGACGGCAGTGAAGCCCGGGGTCACGGGTGTTCCCACATAGAAGTTGCCGTCGTTTTTTGCACCAGCCTTAATGGCTTTCTGATCGTCGAAGAAGAAACCTGTCTTCCCGGCAGAACAAACTACTTTCTTGATTTTCATTTTTGTTAGGGTATGGATTGTTGATTTGTTGCTTTATTTTAGATGTTGCCCGTTATGCCAGCCTCAGGTCGGCCGACGAGGAAGCCCTTTTCGATGGCGCTGACATCGTCAATCACCATTTGGAGCGACACTTGACGGTTTTCGCTCTTGGCACGCTCTTCCAATTTCATGCGGTGGAAGTCTCGCAAGTCTTGGCTCAGTGGCAGATTGCCCATTTCGAGGATGCGGATGGCGCCTTCGTTGTCACGGGCGGGCAAAACTTTTCCGGCGTTGTTGCGATTAGGGGCAAACGGGATGTCCAGCACGCCGGACTCAAATCCGGCAACGGTTCCCAGGGCAATGTCGCCGTGCCCGAGTTCCTCGACCTTATCGATGATGCACTTGACCTCAGTCTCAATGACCTCGCTTTCGCTGATTACAAAGGGAATGTTGCGCAAGTCCTGGTCGCGCAGCATTGAAACGACTTGTTTTGTCGCCTTCAAACCACAGGCATTTGCCTCTTTTGTGGGCACGCCGTATGCCTCGTGCGGTGTCTTGACGATGACTTTTGTCGCTTTTGACAGTGCTGCGGCGGCCGCGCCCCATGAGATGACACCAAATGCTTTTGACTCGTCTTGTGGAAATCCGCCCATCCACTGGTGGAATACTGTCGTGACGCGCACGTCGTTGAAGCCGTATCTCTTCAAATATTCCTTGGTTTGTTTTGACAGTGCGCGCATGGCGGCTACGTCCTGGATGAGGTTGCCGCATTGTCCGTAGCCTACGGTGATGTCTTTTACACCTTGAGTCGCTGCCAGCAATGCCTCAATGATGGCAACGGAGTTTGAAATGCACGGGGGAATGAGCGTACCTGTAAGCGGGCCGAAGGGCTCGCGGTTGATGCTCACGCCTGCCTCTTCGTACATGCCCACTAGCCGGTCTGCGTATTGCCAATAGAGGATGGTGTTTTCAATCGAATGGTTTTTTGAATACGGGATGTTGTACGAAATTCCGCCGCCTTCGTATGAGGTGAAGCCGCCGGCGATGGCTATCTCGGTCAGCAGGCGGGCGTCCGGCGTTCCATGGCGTACCTGAACAGGGTTTTTCAGCGCAGAGGTCACCATCCGGCAGACTTTGGCACCGTAGTTGACGGCTGGGAAGCCATTGAGCATTGAGCGTCCTGACTGCTGGCTTTTTTTGATGCCCACTTCGCACTCATTATAGCGGTTCAAGCGGGTGTAGCTGTCGATTGTGGTTGGAAGAAGGTCTGCGCCGCCTTCGTTTTCCAGGTATTGCAGCAGCTCTATTTGTTCTTGATAGAGTGCCACGCCAGCGCGTGGTTGGATGAGTGTGACGCGGTTTTTGTCCGCTTGTGCCAGTTTCTCGCCAAAGCGTTTCTCTTTCGGAATAGACAATTGATAGTCTACGGCTTCCTGAAAGTCGATGTCCTTTCCTGTTGGCCATTGTTGGAGTACTTCCTTGCGCTCTGCCATGAACGCGTCATTTGGAATTTTCTCGTTCTTAAGTTTTAAGTTCATATTGTTTGTTTATATTTTGATGTTTCCTTGTTTTCAACAGCATCCGCATGTAAGAGGGATGGTGTGCCGTCAGCGTCGCTCATGTCGGGAGGCTGGTGTTCTCGGCTTTTGCAATTTCAACGGTTTCGTGCCGGAGAAGCTCAAACGCAAGTTCGGCGTCAATGGTGCTTAAAAGACCCATTGATGCGTAGATGTAGCGCTTGTCCAAATAGAGTGTGGGGTGTTTGGGAGTTGTACATTCCGGATGGCGAATGTCATAAAAGCATCCTTTTAAGATTTCCTCAGGGTGCCGGCTGTTGCGTACAACGCCGCCGATGCCGATGACGACGGGGACTCTCATCAAGTCTTTACCTTCGAGCGTGTGCATCAGTCCCATCGGCGTGTAGACGTCTTCCAGGCGTCCGCAATGGCGACGCACGGCAAGTGCCACGGCAGTTTGCCCGAGAAATTCTTCCATCTTCTCTTCATCGCTGTCAGGCTGTGCCAGTGTCTCAGGATTTTGGCAGCACCGTTCCACCCATTTTTCGAGTTTTTCGATCTCGACGGGCTTGTGGGCGGTGTTCTCGAGTTGTTCAAGGACGTGCCTCATGCTGTAGCGCATGCCCAAGTCGCCTTCAACGGTCCGTTTGCTCCATGGCTCCGGAAGTCCTTTGGTCAGCGTGTTGTCGATGGTGGGCGCGCCGCTTGCCATGGAGTAAACGTCTGTGGTGGCACCGCCAATGTCGATGGCCAGCAAGTCGCCGATGCCTTTCTGCGTTTCGGTTCCTTTGCTTAGCAATTCGCAGGCTTGCAGCACTGCTAGCGGGGTTGGGATGATTTTGCAGGATGTCATTTCCTGCATTTTGTTCAGCCCTTTTGCCTCAATGATGCGTGCGATGAACTGGTTGCGGATGGCTTCTCTAGCCGGTTCTATATTCAACTTGTTGAACTCTGGCATCACGTTTTCGGTGATGATGAACGGGCGCTTTGCCTCGTTGAAAATTCTCCTGATCTGTTCTGCCGCACTCTTGTTGCCTGCAACAATTGTGGTGAACGGGCGGTCGATGGCACAGAGCCTTCGGGCATTGGCGATGATGACTTCTTTGTTGCCGCCGTCGGTCCCGCCGCATAGGAGCACCAAGTCCGGGTTGATGTCATAAATCTCTCCTTGCTCAGTATCGCTGATTTCGTAGGCATACGTCTTCATCACTTTCGCCCCTGCATTTGATGCCGCCGTGCGCGCTGCCTTTGCCGTTAGGTCGGGCACGAGGCCCAGCGCCACCATCTTCAGGCCTCCTGCTGCCGAACTGCACACGAGCAGCTTGTCGTATTTGAAGTCGGCGCACAGGTTGTCTTCACGCTTTTGGGTCAATTGTTCAAAAGCGTTGTCGAAGCCCGTCATGACGTCTGTCTCGATGGTGGTGAACGACTGTGACGTGCCTATAATTTGGCGTTTCTCCCCATCGATAGCGGTGAGTTTCGTGTATGTGCTACCGATGTCTACCGTTAAGACTTTCATACTTTTTCCTCAAAAAGCGGTCGGCGGTCGCTATGCCATTCCCAGCTTCTCTTTCAAGTCGCCAATGGTCGACTCAATCGGTGTTCCGGGAGGATAGACATAGTCGAATCCCATGTCAAGGAAGCGCTCCTTGACATCGTTGAAACTTTGTTTGCCAACAACGAGGTTTCCTCCTACAAAAAGTGGGATACCCTTCAGTCCTGCTTCGTTGCATTTGTCGCGCAACCCCATGCAGTCAATCTCTCCGTGTCCGTAGAGTGACGATACTAAGATGGCTGATGCCTTTGTCTCAATGGCGGCCTCGATGAATTCTTCTTGAGAAACCATAACGCCGAGGTTAATGACTTTGAAACCGGAATTTTGCAGTGTCAAATCGATAATCTTGTTTCCAACTGCGTGAGCATCTGCGCCTATCACTCCGATAACGACAGTTACTTGTTCCATAAAATATTTTGATGTTTAGACAGCTACAAAATTATATTTTTCTTTCTGATTTCTACAACTATTTTCCAGCTTTTTTTACAAATTTGTTTTTTTGAAAGCATTTTGTGCGAAGTTTCTGTCTGTTTCGCAAAAAAAACGGCTTTAAATTTACAAGTTGTAAGTATGGTGTCGGGCGTTTTTTGTGTCTTGGGACATCGTATTGCTTAGCGAAGTTTGTGCTGATGGTAGTGTGGGGTCACTTTCAGTAGGAAAAACAGCATTGAGGCAATACAAAGCAGTGCGCCCAACCAGTAAACCATGTAAAAGGTAAATTGCTCGGCAATGATTCCGCTGCTGAGGATGCCGATGCCCAAACCGATGTCCCAAGCCGTGAGGTAAGTGCTGGTGGCAGTGGCGCGCTGGTTGTTGGGCGCAAGGTTGATGTACAAATTGTTGAGGGCGGGGAACATTGCGCCAAAGCCAGCGCCCAGTAGGATGGCTACTGCAAAATAGGAGACGGCGGCAGCGGTGTGGCTCCATTGTACGCTGAACCGGCAGAGGCCGAGCGTGAAAAATGCCAGGATGACGGGGTAAAAGCCCAGGTGGATGCAGTTGGTGATGCGTCCTTTGTCCACTTGTTTCCCTGCGATGATTCTCGACAGCCCCATGCCCAGAGCCATGAGCGTGAAAAAGTAGCCAGTTTGGACGTTTAGCCCAATTTCTTCGGCGTAAATGGCTACAAAATTGGTCGTCGCGCCATAGGGGATGGATAGTAGCAGCAGGGAGAGGCTGACGGGAAGGCCTTTGAGCAGGATGAACCTGTCGAGTGATAAGGGCGGGCGGGAGATGCGCTCTTTGGGCTTGGTACGAATCACGGTGGCTGTGAGGAAGCCGATGGCACAGGCGAGGAAGCCGATGGTGAAAATGCTGTTGTAGGGTATTTTCCCGTGCAGGAAAAGTCCGGTCATCGGTCCGAGCGCCATGGCTACGTTGTTGGTCAGTCCGAAATAGCCCAGCCCTTCGCCGCGCCGCTCGCTGGGCATGATGTCTACCACGAGGGTGTTGCCGCCGACGCTTACGCCGCCGAAGGCACCGCCGTGTATCATGCGGATGATGAGGAAAAGGGTGAGTGTGCCTGCTAAAATATAGCCGAGGAATAGTGTGGCGCAGAGGAAATAGAAAAAAAGGTAGAGTGGCTTCCGGGGGAAAGCGTCGAGAATATAGCCCGAGAAAGGGCGGACGCATAGCTCCGAGATGGTGTAGCTGCATAGCAGAAATCCTAGCATGCTTTCCGTGCAGCTGAAGTTTTCCTTGAGGAAGAAGGGTAATACGGGGATGAGCAGCCAAAATCCGTAGCTGAGCAGGAAGTTGGCAATCATGATCGAGATGTAGCTTTTCGTGAAGAGTGTTACCCGTGCCATACATCTTAGATAATATATAAAGGGATTCTGCCGCGTCGAAGTTTTCGTTGGGCAGAAGTTCCCTTTTGGTCTTGGTTGATGTCTTAGTTCGCGGCTTCAAACTCGTGGAGGAACCTGATGTCGTTTTCCGAGAACATGCGCAGGTCTGCCACTTGGAATTTGAGGTTGGTGATGCGTTCCACGCCTAAGCCGAAAGCATAGCCGGTGTAGATGCTGCTGTCAATTCCGCAAGCCTCGAGTACGTTTGGGTCGACCATTCCGCAGCCCAGGATTTCGACCCAGCCCGTGTGTTTGCAGAATCCGCAGCCTTTGCCGCCGCAGATGTGGCACGAGATGTCCATCTCGGCGCTGGGCTCGGTGAAAGGGAAATAGCTCGGCCGCAGCCGGATTTTGGTGTCGTTGCCGAAAAGTTCGCGGGCGAAAGAGAGCAAGACTTGTTTCAGGTCGGTGAACGAGACGCCTTTGTCGATGTATAGCCCCTCGATTTGATGGAAGAAGCAGTGGGCGCGCGCGCTGATGGCTTCGTTTCTGTATACTCTTCCCGGGCAAATCATGCGGATGGGCAGCTCGTGCGTCTCCATGTAGTGCACTTCGTCGTTGGAGGTGTGCGAGCGGAGGATGACGTTTTTCGTGACGTCGTTCTCGGCGTTTTGCTCGATGAAGAATGTATCTTGCATGTCGCGCGCGGGATGGTCGGGAGCAAAGTTGAGCTTGGTGAAAACGTGCAGGTCGTCGTCAATCTCCGGCCCCTCGAAAATCGTGAATCCCATGCGACTGAAAATGTCTACAATCTTGTTCTTGACAATGGTCAAAGGGTGCCTCGTGCCCAGTTTTATGGGGTATGCTGTCCGTGTGAGGTCTATCTCGTCCTCGCTTGGAGCCGTGTTGTCGCATTGTTCCTTGAGCTCGTTCAGGCGTGTCGTCGCGGCTTGCTTGAGCTCGTTGATCTTTACGCCGATGGCTTTTTTCTGGTCGGCGGCGACGTTCCTGAAATCGGCCATCAGCTCGTTGATGGCTCCCTTTTTGCTGAGGTACTTGAGTCTCAGCGCTTCTATTTCCGCTGCATTGCCGGCTTGCATTTGCCGAACTTCATCAAGTAGGATTTCTATTTTTTCGAGTAACATACGTTTATATAATTTTCATTGCAACGATTTTAACAATCTAAAACGATGCAAAGGTAATATTTTTTGAAAAAAAAGCTGTTATAAATAGAAATAAATGTGTAATTTTGCGGAAATTTTATAGATAATTAGGGAATTTAAGATGAAAAAATGGACTCTTGGGGCAATGTCTCCACTTTTGTTTATAGCGTTTTTAACATTGATGGCATGTGGCGACAAGAAGTCGGTGGAGACGAAGGGTGGCGGCGAGTGTTCCGGCGACACCATGTGGTTTGATGAGCGTGAAGACGAAACCGTGGGGATGCCTGCACCGAAGAAGATGGACGAGGTTTTCAGCGATTTTTTGTTTTTCTTTGCCGAGCGCCCGAACTTACAGCGCGAGCGCATCGTCTTCCCATTGCCTGTGCGTCGCGGCAACCAGACGACCTACATTGAAAGGTCGCAGTGGAAAGCCGAGAGATTCTTCTTTCAGCAAGGCTATTCGACAATGCTGGTGGACTGTATGCAGCAGTTGGAGCTGTCGCAAGACACGTCGTTGAACTTGGTGGTGCTGGAAAAGATATTTTTGGATAAAAAAGTCATCCAGCAGTTTGTCTTTTCCAAAAATGAGGGGAAATGGATGCTGGAGGGGATTGAAGATGAGCCTTTCGATACTTGCAAGAACAGCTCTTTCCTGAGTTTTTATCGCCAGTTTGCCGCCGACTCGCTGTTTCGGATGCAACACATCAAAGAGCCGTTGGAATACCGCGGGCCTGACCCGGAGGACGAAAGTCGTTCATTAAAAGGAGTGATGACACTTGAGGAATGGGAGGAGTTGGCGCTGCCCATCCCTTCTGGTGTGATTTATAACGCTGATTACGGACAAAAATATACGCATGCAAAGGAAAAAATACTGGTTGTCAGTGGCATTTCAAACAGCGAGCAGATCGCATTGAAATTCCGTAAAGAAAAAACGTGGCATTTGGTGTATGTGGAATATTAACCGGAGGAGAGGAGATGAAGGAATACCCTAACTATAACTTGCTGAAGAACAACACGTTTGGCCTCTCTTCCCTTTGCAGGCGATTTTTAGACCTTGAAACGGCAGAAGAGGTGGCGCAATTGCCTCAATACATCGGGCAAGAGGATTTCCCGCTGCTGATCATCGGTGGCGGCAGCAATCTTTTGCTTACGAAAGACTATCCTGCCACAGTCGTGCATGCCGCCATCAAAGGCTGGGAAATCATCGGAGAAACCTCGGCGGACATCTTGGTGCGCTGTGGGGCGGGAGAGACATGGGACGACTTCGTGGAATGGACCATCGGGCAAGGCGGATATGGCTTGGAAAACTTGTCTGCCATACCTGGCGAGGTCGGGGCGAGCGCGGTGCAAAACATCGGTGCGTATGGTGTTGAGGCGAAGGACTTTATACATGCTGTCGAGGCCGTGGAAATCATTACAGGAGAATATTTCAAGTTTACGAACTTTCAGTGTGAGTATGCCTATCGCGACAGCAAGTTCAAGAACGAATGGCGTGACCGCTTCATCATCACGCATGTAACCTACAGGCTCTCAAAAACGTTTCGTCCCTGTGTGGACTATGGGAACGTGAAGGCTGCATTGGAACAGCGGCACCTCAAAGCACCGACGGCAAAGGATATGCGGCAGTTGATAATGGATGTCCGGGCAGAGAAATTGCCGGATTATCACGAGGAAGGCAATGCCGGAAGTTTTTTCAAGAATCCCGTGGTGTCGTATGGGAAATTTGAAAAACTACGAGAAGTATATCCCGGGATGCCGTATTTCTTGCAAGATGACGGTGAGGTGAAAATCCCTGCCGGATGGCTCATCGAAACGTGTGGATGGAAAGGGAAATGTGTGGGCAATGCCGGGGGGCATGAAAAACAAGCCTTGGTGTTGGTGAACAAAGGAGGGGCGTCCGGGGAGGAAGTGTTGGAACTGTGCCGTCAAATTTGCCAGACGGTCAGGGAGAATTTCGGGATAGAACTCCAGCCAGAGGTGAACATACGCTAAAAACAATTGCGAAATAGACAAAGGCCGCATCCGCACGACCTCGCGCCATTGGTTGTAAGTGATAAACGTTTAAAAGCAGTGAAATGGACGTAAAAAGTGTTTTTTCCTTGGAAATGTGCTCAAATTTTGGTTGCCAGACTTCTTCTGGAAACATTTGAAAAGAGGATACCGAACAAACTTCCCATTTTCTTGTCTTTATCCTTTAAAAAACGTTAATTTTAACAAAGAAATCCTTTGTTTCTGAAAATAAAATTGAAGTTTTTGCGTTTTTTTGCACGATTCTCAAATAAAGTTTGTAATTTTAGCCCCAAACTGCGAATTGTAAAAATGCCTTTTAAAGTAAGGTAAAAACAGGCTAACGAAGATTGTCAAACGCTTATTTGTTCAGGTTAATATTTATTCAGGTTAAAGAAAAAAATAATGAAAAAAATGATGGTTTTCGCTTGCGCCCTGCTGTTTGCAGTGGCTGCGCAAGCCCAGTGGGATCTTGAAGGCATCACGGTGGACAAGTCGAAATGGGTCGATTTTGCCCCGACGTGGAATCCCGATCCCTACATTATGACGCCCGGTGCCGGCAGCATCGGCAGTGTGCGTCAGAGTACAAAGTTCAGTAACGGCAGAGGCCCGCGCAAGGCACCGCAGAAGGCCGAAGGAACAACCGACTTGCCCGAATATTGGGACAATGCGAACACCAAGCACTTCCCGCCCGTGTTCAATCAGGCTGGTGGCTCGTGTGGCGTTTCGTCGCGTGCCGGCTATATGCTTTGCGAGGAGCTGAACGCCTATCGCGGAACGGATGCCTCGCATCCCGACAACCGCATTGCCCCTAACGTGCAGCATCCTTTCGACAACACGGGGCCGAACAAGAATACGATGGCCTATCAGATTGGCTTCCCCAGTGTGACGGTCTATGGAGGTTTTCCCTATAGCAGTGCCATCGGATTCTATGGCCCGACTTCCGACAATGCAGGCTGGATGCAAGGCTATGACAAATGGTACAAGACAATGCACAACCGCATTTGGGGCGCGTCGAGCATTCCCACGCCCGTCATCGGCTATCCTGAAGACAATCCTGAAGATTGGGGACGTGGCGGATTCGGTCCCGGTGCCATCGCCGCCAAGCGTTGGCTCTACAACCACAATGGTGACGAGTCGTTCCACACGGGCGGACTGTTGGGACTCGGTGTGGCATCTGGTGGCAAGGTGCTCAACATCCCTTCTTCGACGGAAAACCGCAAAATCGGTTTGGTGGGAAAGAAATATTGGGTCACGGGCACATCGGTTGACCACGCTGTGACCATTTCCGGCTACGACGACCGCGTAGAGTTCGACCTCGATGGTAACGGAAAAGTAGGCGAGCGCAAGAATTCCGACGGCCTCGACGAAAAAGGCGCGTGGATTGTCGTCAATTCGTGGGGCGGTTGGGCCAACAACGGTTTTATTTATGTCCCCTACGCCCTTGCAACGCCCACCTGCAAGAACAACGACAGCGGAAAGGGATACCTGCCCGTCGGTGGCGGCTTCACGCCCGAGATGTGGCACATCCGTAAGGATTACACGCCTGCGCGCACCATCAAGCTCAAAATCAGCTTCACCCAGCGCAGTGCCATTAGCTTGAAGGCTGGTATTTCCACCGATTTGAACGCAACTTCTCCGCAAAAGACTTTGTTGTTTGAGCATTTCAACTACAAAGGCGACGGCGATGGCGACGGCAAGGATGCTATGACCCCGATGCTGGGTAAGTGGAAAGACGGCGTGCACTACGAGCCGATGGAGTTGGGCTTCGACCTGACCGACCTTTTGGCCGATTTCGACCCTTCTCAGCCGTTGAAGTTCTTCTTCATCATCGATAGCAAGGCTTCAGCCACTGGTGTAGGAGGTATTCATGAGGCGTATATCATTGACTACATTTCTAATGCAAATGGTGTCGAAACACCCTTTGCAATTACTGGTGACAGCGTTAATATCGCCAATCAGGGTGGTAGAACCATCATTTCCACCGTTGTCCATGGAGAAGCGCTCAAAGTTCCGCAAAATGTCAGAATTTCCGGAACGACTCTTTCTTGGGAAACTCCGCAATTTGCAGCCTATACCCCGCAGGGTTATGTCGTTTATCGTAACGGAACAGAGGTCGCCCAAACAGCGGCCAATGAAACTAACTATAATATCGGTACATCTGGTGGAACATTTACGGTCAAAACGGTTTACACCATCAACGGTCGCCGTCAGTTGTCGGGTGCATCTGCGCCTGTGAAGGGCAATCTTTCCTTTGCACAGGAATATCTTAATTATGTCGGGACACCCATTAGCGCCGTCAGCGAGTTGCAAGATGGTATGAAGGTCGTTCTTTACAATAATGGTCGTGGAAAATACATCTGCGATACGGGACAGAACACATACCGGTTCAAGGGAAATGCCCCCGGCATACTGGTCTCTGACGGCTGTCAATATGTGTTCACGGTACGAAAGTCGGGAAATACATATACTTTTACTTCTGCAAACGGCAGCCTGCCGGCATTCAAATCTAACAATGCGACCATTGCGGTAAGCCAAACCGCGGGAGACTTTACCGTGACGCAGGCCGACGCCAACAACAAGACATTCTATATTAAGTCTGGGTCGTGGTATCTCAATGGAACAGATTCTGAACCTGTGACTTGGCACGCGGTTGAAAAAACTTCGCAGTATAAAATCATTCCTGTCCGCGTGAGTGGTGTCGAGATTGAAGGCCTCGGCGATTACACTTCTGTGACGGCATCCAACCTGAAAGACGGCCAGATTGTGGCTCTTTACAACAATGGAAGAAAATTCTTCGTCGTAGATGAAGGAAGCACCTATGCTGCGACCAATGTTGCTCCGACGGCCCAGTCTTACAAGTATCTGTTCCGTGTAGGCAAGAATGCGAATGGAACGCTCACATTCACTTCTATCAATGGCGCAATACCCGTACTGTTGTTTAACAAGCCGTTCGCTCCAAGTGATAACGCCGACAGCTTCACGGCCACATCTGCGGGAACGGGTCTGTTCTTCTTGCAGAGTTCCACCGCGGTGGCTTCCCAAAACGGGAAAATGGAGAGGCAATACTTGAATGGAACGGCTAATACGCCTGTTGGCTATCCTATGGCAGAGTCCAACTCGGTGTATAGGATTTATCCCGTAACGATTGCAACGCCAGCGCCTGTCGCAAGCATTGTGGCACCGACAACCATACAGGCTTCGATTCCTGCCCAATTCAGTTTAACAGGCGATGGAGATATTGCCTCGTGCAGTTGGACGATTGACGGTAAAAATTATGTTACAACAGCCCCGACCGTAACTTTCGCGTCGGCAGGTAATAAGACCGTGCAATGTACGGTTGTCAATATGAAGGGCAAGAGTTCTACCATCAGTCGTACGGTGGCGGTGCAGGCCGCCCCGGCTCTCTCGGCTGACTTCACGATGAGCAAGTCGGAAGTTGCTGGTGGCGAAAGGGTCAGTTTCCTTGCTTCCAACCAGCTTACGGGCTGTACTTACCACTGGAATTTCCCAGATACAAAGGAACTTACAGCAGACACCCGTAACGCATCGGTTGTCTATACTTCCATCGGACAGAAAAACGTGACGCTTACGGTTACGGCACCCAATGGAACGCAAAAGAGTGTCACGAAGACGGTTACGGTAAAGCTGGCCCCACCAGCTCCTGCTTTCAGTTTGTCCGACGCTGTCATCTTGAAAGGTGAAAGTGTAACGATTACTGACCAGAGCCTCTACAGCCCGTCTGTATGGTCGTGGACTTTGTTGGAGGAAAAGATGGTTCGCTATCAAAGTAATGAACAAAATCCGACTTTCACTCCTGTACCTGGCAGATACGAGGTGCTGTTTACGGCCTCTAACGTGAAAGGTGATGCGACAATCAACCAGAAGAAAGCACTCCTCGTTTGCAATGCGCCATCTTACAATGGCTTGCAATTTACAGGCGGAAACAACCGTGTGACGGCGAATCTTCCCAGTGGAATTACCTCGCAGTGGACCGTCGATTTCTGGCTGAATCCCACTGCGCTTGAGGATGTAAGTGCTGGTATCTTCGGTTCCAACGACCTGCAACTTACCTCGAATACTGCCGGCGTTGTTACGCTCAAACAAGGATCGACAGTTCTTGCCAAGTCTGCAAAAGCCTATTATATTGCAGACGAGTGGCGTCATTACGCCATCAGTTATAGCAACGGAAATGTCATTTTCTATCGCGATGGTGTTGAGTTTAGTCGGGCTGCTTGCTCTGTGAGCGATTTCAGCGGTCATTTCAATACTATCCAAATTGGCGGTTCTGCTGCCCCGTTGCAGGGTATGATTGATGAGTTCCGCGTATGGAACACGGCAATTTCTGCTGCTAAATTCCGCAACTATGCGGTGGCTCCCATCGCCGACATCCCCGCTGCTGTCCAAAATGATGGCCTGCTGCTCTATTATCAGTTCAACCAGAGTGGCGGCAACTGCACTGATGCCACTTCTTACGGCAATGTGGGCACGCGCCACAATTTTGGGCCTGATGGTGATGCCTGGACGGAATCGCGCGGCGTCTTTGCCCTCAATTTGGAGAATAAGGTTCCTGCAATTGTTGGCGGAATGTTGAATCAAACACTCTATCGCGTCATCGATGCCAGCGATGAGGAAATTGTGAATGAATCCTCGCCTGCAGTGAATGTCGTCGATGGAAAAGATGGAACGATGTGGCACAGCAAGTACAAGCCGTCGGTAGTAAGGTATCCGCACGGAATCACTTTGGATAGAAGTCAGTTGGACGAAATCTACTCTTTCAAAATCTATGCGGAAAGAGGTAATGACAAATCTTATCTGCCTACGATGATTAATGTCTATGAGAGCGACAATGCCACTTCGTGGACACCTGTTTTGAGGAATGGTCATCTTATTTTCAAAGGAAACTTTGGTGAAGTCGCCCTGACGACTCCAGCAACTCGTCGATTCCTCAAAATCGAATTTCCGACTGGCGGTACTTATCTCGCCCTCAACGAAATCTTCTTCTACGGTAAAGATGGAAATGTTATCGACAATCAGGAGAACATCCAGTCAGAATCTGGCTATACCGTAACATGGAGAATTTACGACGAGACGGGAACCAAACTGTGGAAGCTTTGCAAACAAACAGATGTGGAGGCCGGTACGCAAATCAGCGAACTGCCCGATACATTCCGTATTAAGGGATGTACCTATTCACCTGTTTCCGCAACGGTGAATCGTGACCTCGCTATCGATGTGCGTTGCACATGGAACCAGTTCTCTATCAGCACGCCAAATGACACGATTTACCAACACCTGAAACTTAATGGCAAGTTTGCTCGTTGGGATGCAAGTACTCAAAAGGTACTGCTCAGGGCTGCCCGTCCGGGTGATGACGATATGACTGGAAATTGGGCATTCTTTGGCAATCCCTACTCAGGCTACCTTGTTGTGAATGCGGCTGAACCAGATTTGTACTTGACGGGTAAAGCGGGTAATAAAGAATATGCTTACCTGGCAGTTGGAGGCACGCGCTTCAGCGTTCGCGGATCCGACCATCAAGGTGGCGGATTCTTGATGCAAGTAGGCCAGAGCGTAGCTTATCTCAACGACTTCGCTAACGAAGGGAAACTTGCTACTTGGGCGAATGCGAATGCCGTCAGCGGTGCGGGTTCGGCATTCAGTGCGACGCTTGTCGGCGAAACAACAGGCATTGAAACCATTGAGAATAGACAACTGACCATTGCCAATGAGCATTGGTACACCATCAGCGGGATGAAGCTCAATGGCAAGCCGACGACGAAAGGTATTTATATCTATAATGGCAAGAAAGTCGTGATAAAGTGATAGAGTTCCAGTTCAAGAGGGGGAGTGCATCGGAAACGGTGCGCTCCCTTTTTTTTGTCTCTTTTTACTTGGTTAAGAAATAGAGAACGTTTAAAAAACCTGTTGGAGAGAGACGGCTTGACGAATTCGTAAGCGAGTAGAAAGTCATTGTGTTTTTCATGGTTTACCGTTTGCAAATTGATATTTTCTTACTATCATTTCTCAAGAAATGATGTAATATACCAAAGCCAAATTAACATAACACAGAGTTCAACTACGATAATAAACTAATGGCTTGAATTGCAATAGTGCATACTTATTTAGATTAAGATCTGCATAATGCACATTTCCTACGAAAATAAATCAAATACTACGTAGAAAATACCGAAATATACGATAAACATAAAAGTATTTATCAGTGATTTTAAGAATGATATTTCAAATTTCAAATATTGCACGATAAACATAAATAACAACACACCAAGCCAACCAAAATAATTAATCAAATTAAACTGCGCAGTACTAAATGCTCCAATCCTTACAATATTAGATATTGAATCATTGTCTGTCAATATTCTGCTGAAATTTACATAAAAATTGATAGCATAAAAAGACTCTGTTAACAATGGAAAGATAAATGCTATTGATAACCATTTGGTAATCATTCTAATATGGAATACATGATCTGTACTTGTAACAATGGTTGTAAAGTATATTCCAAACGCTAAAAAAATATAGATGAAAAAAGGAATGGTGAAAACAAAAATCATATTGATATACATCGAAAAACTATATAATGGTATCGCATCAGTATTGATGCCCATTTCTATGAGTTTTTTGGACATCAGAGACAATAAGAAAAATACAATACTTACACACAACGGAATTGTATGATATATTCTTTTCATAATAACATCGTAATATACGCTTCTACAAATGCTGCCAAAAGAATAATGAATGTACATAAAATAAAATGGATGTATAATTTTCCATCAATATTTTTTAATTCTTTACGTCCTATTAAGCACAACAAAAGATAAATTCCGAGATAGATTCCTTCACCGCCAGAAAGGATAATTGCTATCAACTCAAAACTGTGGGGCAATGTATACCTTAGAATAATGGGTGTAGAAATATGATTAGAATAATATCCGATGTAGTTACCAAAAGTGGATCCGTTGAAAGCAAGAGAAGCTAATGAACTAAAACCAAATGATAATGCTCCAAAATAATTGTAGATGACAACTTTTTCATTGTTAATGAAGATCTGTTTGAATCTTTCAAAAGAAGAACTGCTAAACGATACATCATCATCAAAATCAATAGATTTTGTTTCTATATAATAATATATCTCATCATCGACTTGACTTTTATATTTACCTACATAAAACGCAATAAAAAAACTACATATATATGTAGCGATGGCAACATATATACATAGATTGAGAGAGAATAGTTTCATAAATTACAGACCAACAGCAGTGACGGCGACTATTGTTCCCATAGGGCCTGCACCTGAACCAGCTAATGCTGCTTTCATACAAAGAGTCCCGATAGCAGCACCTGCCTTACACCCGTATTCAGACTGTTTATTCCACTTCGCATCATTGCTGTTCCATACAGAGTATGCATGAATTGCACCAAAAATCTCAGATGATTGAGGGGTGGAAATGGCATCTTTTGTAATTTTTGTTGCGCAAGTGCAGGTAAGCTAAACAGTACAATAGGAAATAATTTCTTAACCATAGATAAAAACTTTTATAGAAAAAATAAGAATTCAATTAAAGTGCTACTGCACCAACCGCGACAAAAGTACCTACAGGGCCTGCCCCTGAACCGACTAATGCTGCTTTCATACATGCAGAATTAATTGTGGCACCAAGACCTAAACAAGCGGATGCCCTTGCTTTGTAGTTTGCGGAAGTATCACTATGATCAGTGTAATACTTCATTCCTGCATAAATTTTACTCTGTGATGAAGTTGTAGAAACTTCGTGAACACCTATTGCCATTGTACAGGATAAAAGGCAACAGACAAATGTTGATTTAATTTTTTTCATTGGGATTTTTTTTTGAGATTATAAATTTTATTAAACAACCTATTATGTGTGTTATCAGAATTCCACCAAAAAATAGTATAACAAAGGATAATATATTATTACTGAATGTAGATAGAAGAAAACCACTCATTACTACAATCACGACATACCATCCTTCAATACTGTTTTCTGAATAATTCGGAGAAAACGTAGTTAGAAAACTCAATATTCTGTTCATTCTATAAAACATTCACTATGAATTGTTGCAATCTGCGCATCTGCGCAAGGGCTTCTGCAGAATAGTCATCCCACAGAAATAGAAAACTTCTTCTCTATGAATTTCCCACGGCAAAGTTACGCATGTTTCATTTTTCCTCCAAGAAAATCGTCAAATATTATCTGAAATGGTGGGTTTGGCGGATGAATTGTTGGCGCAGTCTATCAAAAAGCATTTCTCGTGGGTATTTTGCAGCAATTCCCGAACGTGTTTAAGAGCCTCCTTTGAGCAATGCAGTTTAAACGTAAAATGAATGCAGTCGGAAAGGACAAGTTCTTGCTTTAATATATTAATAAGGTGTATGTATTTCAAGTTTACGATGAAATGTCGGCCTATGCGGACAAAATTCTGCGCAATCGTGGGTGTGGCTTGTTGTAGAAGCGAATCCATCCGACCCAAAGTCACATAGACACTCCTCGTGGCTTTGTTTCGGGTCACGATGCTGGTGAAATTGCCGTCTGCCTCGAAATTTTGTACGCAAAGTTACTATTTTTTCAAGACCGTTCAGAACGAAATTTCCCGCTCTCCGTTTTCTGTTTGTCGTATGTACACCTTGACGGTGTTTTCAGGTAAGAGGTCTTCGATGAGCTCTGGCCTTTTCTTCAAGCATCTCGCGCTCGGCAATCTTCAGACCATAGACAATTTTCTCAATCAGTTTATGATGTCCTGCTCTTGACATATTCTTCTATTTTTTGTAGTGTTCTTGTTCTTCTACGATAGTCTCCTGCTCCTTTCCGCCTGTGGCGATGATGGCTCTCGGCATTTCACCATTGTTGATGGGCTGCCACATATCGACAACTGGCATATAGAGGTTAAAGAGGTTTTCCAAGCCTTCGCGATACCCGCGGACGATGACATTTCATCTTATCACATTTCACTTCACCACCTTTTTCCCATTTCTGATATAGATTCCCTTCGCCGTCGGCTCAGCACCAACTGGCTGCCCTTGCAAATTATACCACTGTTCGTTCAAGGTTTTTACAGCGATGTCGTTTTCAAATTCCACGATGTCGGTAGCGTAATCGCTGTCAATGCCATTATAAATGAACACAGAAGACGCAGGCAGCGTAAGCGTCAGCTGCGCGTCAATGTCAATGGGTTGATTGAGGTTTAGACCATTGAGATTGTCTTGTGTGAAGGCTTTGCTCAGCGTGATGCTGCCAGTGACGTAGGCGGGGATGTCGAGTGTCTCGCGAAGCGTGGTCTTGAAGGTTTGCTGCGACGTGGCGGCATTGCGCAGGGCGAGGGTCGCCTTCTTGCCGTTCCACGATGCCCAGCCAAAGAACCCCGACTTCGGGGCTG
>ODAI011861381.1_pt1 | contig 23770 bp, 19 predicted proteins | sample 1539321 | NCBI WGS metagenome assembly ODAI01 (sample SAMN02144231, study PRJEB22623) | gut metagenome | biome: sheep rumen | host: Ovis aries | place: New Zealand | reverse complement strand
TTTCCATTGTATTATCCGTTTGCTTTCTGATAATATTTATTTACCTGATTTAATAAGAATGTTTAAAAGTAAAACTTCGGTGTTATATATACAAGGTGTCAAGGAGCATTCTTGGCCTGCCTTAGATCAGAGACTATGGCAGAGAGGGTACTATGAGCACATTATCCGATGTGACCGGGTCTTCAATTATATTCGTGATTATATTTTTCATAATCCAGAACGATGGTATTACGACCGAATTAATCCACTTTGTTGTTCTGAGCCAGATGATATAAATCGTAAAATAAAGATGTTATACTAAATATATGTCTTTTTTGTGCGGGACGACACGAGGTCATCCCCTACAGGGCTATCGTCTGTTTTGAGTGTTCATCCTCTGTAGGGGTCTAGCTTGTCAAGGCCCTCCACTGTTTCAGTCTTTATCAATTTTCTGGATAGCTCCCGTTTGAGGGTGGAAGATAACACGGGTGTTTACCTTGTTCTTGAATAAATCGTTCACGAGAACTTCGGTTGTACCAAATTGGGTGACAGGTAACTCACCTTTGAAGTATTGTTTCTCCACACTTCTGACAGTGACTCTTGCTTTTCCTGGAATGTTGTAAATCACACCTTCCATCTTTTTCTTCTTTTCAGCAGTTTTGGGATCGAGTGTTGGGATCGGATCGACACTCTCCATGGAGATGTAAACAGGAGCACCAGAGAGATCATCGGCTTTAACAATGCCTAAGCGACGGGAGAAGCGGAAGGCTATTTGATCCTTCATCTGATCCTCTGGGGTGATATAGAAATGGAGCGTCTGGTCCTCACGGGTTGTTGTGCCTGCAAACATCTGCGTCAAGGCTTGCTCTTGTTCCTCAAGGTTGTCCAGCATCAATTTCATCGCTGCACCATCCTTTGGCATGTATTCCGCTTGCCCTTTGATGAGGCTGTTCTTACTTTCGCGGATGCTGTAGATCTCTTTGGCTACCAAATCGGCCATCTTGGCCGTAGAGGTCGTACTCAAGATCTCTTCTGTCAGATACTTCTTTGGATCCAACTTCTTCGGTGCCGGAGATGTTGCTTTTTTGCCGGTTTCTTCCTCGACATCTACCTTTGCGTTGATGGCCAAGACAATGCCATCCTTGCTAAGCTGAACATTCGAAGCCACATCTTTATCCTTTACCTTGACCATGTAGGCATTGTCGGGATCAGGGATACCAGCCGAACTAACCTTTACCTCTTTTATCTCCCAATGTACATCAGTCTGGGCGGACACATTGTTCAGACGGAGATACCGACTGGCATACTGGCATAGTTCGCCGGGAGCGTAGGTTATCTTGGTCGCTGTCACCTCAATATCGATGGCTGTCTTTGGCAGATAATATACCACACCGTCGTTCAGACTGTTGGGGGTGAACGGAGTTATGTCTTGGGCGTAACCGAATGTCGTTACGAATAAAGCTGCAATTAATAAAACGTTCTTCATCTTTTTGAGACTTTGCTTTGCTGATGAAGCAAAGATAGTTATTCTTTTAATATTATCTCTCATGTTCTGCCAATTTCTTCCACGCGTAGGGAAGTGCTTCAATGATATCGCCTGCTGTCATGCCGATCTCACCCTTGTCGGCTGCCGCAAGGTCGCCTGCCAATCCATGCACATATACGCCCAGTTTGCAGGTGTCCTCCGGACTGTATCCTTGTGCTGCTAAGGCAAGAAGGATGCCTGTGAGCACATCGCCGCTTCCTGCTGTAGCCATCCCGGCGTTGCCTGTCGGATTGAAGAAGAACCGCCCGTCGGGTGTGACGATGGTCGAGTAATGTCCTTTCACGATGATATAACAACAGAGTGAGACAGCCAGCTCCTTTGCCTTACGTAAGCGTTCGAAGGAATCGGTACATTTGCCAACGAGCCGTTCCAGCTCACCGATATGAGGAGTGAGGATGGCACCTTTTGTCAGTAGCGACAGCCAGTTTCGATGTGAGCTTAGGATGTTGAGTGCATCTGCATCCAGAATCATCGGGAGTGAGGTCTGTTGAAGTTGCTCTTTGAGTGCCAGTGCCGTATCTTCTTCCTGGCCGATGCCCGGACCGATAGCCACCGCCTGATAGTTGTCGGTATCCTCAGGAACAGCAAAGATTTGTTGATCGACATCCGTATGTGTGATAGCCTCCGGCACTGATAGTTGCAAGAGGTTGTGATTGTTTATCGGCACATGGACAGTCAGCAAGCCGATGCCTGATCTGATGCAAGCCTTCGAGGCCATGATAGACGCACCTGCCATGCCATATTTCCCCGCGATGAGCAGTCCATGCCCGAACGTACCTTTGTGTGCAAAGGCTTTCCGCTTCTTTAATAGACGTTGGATATCTGTATGCTCCATGATGTGATACGGGCTTTCAGCGTTGTCGATAAACGATTGCTGTAGTCCGATATCCAGCAGTTCCCACTCCCCGACAATCTCTTCGTTCTCAGGGAAGAGGAAGGCTAACTTCGGCAGTTGGATGCTCAGTGTCACATCGGCATGGATAATGTGTTGGCGGTTATTGAATGTATTGTCTTCACCCATCAACCCGGAAGGAATGTCGATTGATACCACCGGAGAAGGAGAGGCGTTGATGTATTTGATGACAGCTGCAAAGCCGCCACCCAACGGACGGTTCAGTCCGCTGCCGAACAAACCATCCACGACAAGGTCGTTGGCGGTCAGCGTGGGTGGAGTAAACGAGGTGGTAATCTCGGTGAAGTACACATGACCACATTCCTTCAACCGTTGCAAGTTGGTATGGCACTCCTCGCTGAGTTGTCCGCCGGTATTGAACAGAAAGACTTCCACACCATATCCTTTGTTGGAAAGCATACGAGCCACGGCCAAGGCGTCACCGCCATTGTTGCCCGGTCCGGCAAAGACCTTTACGACAAAGGAAGTGTCCCAGCGGCGAGTAATGGCAGCGACGAGTTGCTCGGCTGCTCTTTCCATCAAGTCGATGGACTCGATGGGCTCGTTGTCGATGGTATATTGGTCCAGTTCTTTTAGCTGTATACTGCTTAATATCTTCATGGTTGGGATATTTCTTTGCACAAAGATAGTGATTTTATAAAAAGAGAGACCCTTAAATCTTCTATACTTAAAATAAAAAGCTTAAATTTGCAGATAAAATCAATGTGACTATGGAAATCATCAAAGTGAAAGATAAAAGTTTCAAACGGTTCATCCCGGAAGAAGAAATACAACGTGAGGTGAAGCGTGTGGCCAAAGAGATTAGTCGTGATTTGGCCGGTACGAATCCATTGTTCATCAGTGTGCTGAACGGCTCGTTCATGTTCGCATCCGACTTGATACGTGAAATCACGATCCCTTGTGAGATCTCATTCGTAAAATTATCTTCCTATTCCGGTACGTCATCGACAGGTAAGATGAAGGAACTGGTGGGGCTGAATGTGGATATCACCGGCCGAACCGTAGTCATCGTTGAGGACATTGTCGATACGGGCTATACGATGCAGCACATGTTGGAGGATTTACGGGAGAGGAATCCGAAGGACATCAAGATATGTACGTTACTGGTCAAGCCTGACAAGTTGAAGGTGAAGCTCGACATCGACTATGTGGCCATGCGTATCCCGAATGATTTTATCGTTGGATACGGATTGGACTATGATGAGCAGGGAAGAAACTACCGCGATATTTATACGGTTGTCAATGATTAACAAACAAAATATAGAAAAGATGTTGAATATTGTCATTTTTGGAGCTCCGGGTTCAGGTAAAGGAACACAGAGCGAGTTTATTGTGGAGAAGTATGGTATCAACCATGTTTCCACAGGTGATGTACTTCGAGGCGAGATGAAGAACGGAACAGAGTTGGGCAAGATTGCAAAAGGATATATGGATGAGGGTAAACTTCTTCCGGATGATTTGATCGTAGACATGCTGGCGTCAAAACTCGATAGTTTCGAGGGCAGCAAAGGTGTCATCTTCGACGGATTCCCACGCACCATCGCTCAGGCTGAGGCTTTGAAGAAGATGTTGGCCGCACGTGGACAGGAAGTGTCTGTTATGTTGGATCTGGAAGTTCCGGAAGATGAACTGATGGTACGCCTTATCAAGCGTGGACAGGAGACTGGCCGTGCCGATGATAATGAAGAAACCATCAAGAACCGTCTGGTGGTTTATCACTCACAGACTGCTCCGGTTATTGATTGGTATAAGAATGATGGAAAATACCAGCATATCGATGGCGTAGGCTCGATGGAGAGAATCTTCGCTGATATCTGTGCCGCTATCGATGGCTTGAAGAAATAAGTAAGTATATTATCGGGTGAGGACGTGCCTTGGTATGTCCTCACCCTTTTTAACGGATAGAATATGGCTGAATCGAATTTCGTTGATTATGTGAAGATTTATTGCCGCTCGGGTAAAGGCGGCCGTGGCTCCATGCACATGCGAAGAGCAAAGTACATCCCGAACGGCGGGCCTGATGGCGGCGACGGCGGTAGAGGAGGTCATGTTATCCTACGCGGTAACCGAAACTACTGGACACTGTTACACCTTCGTTACGAGCGACATGCCTTTGCAACACATGGTGAGAATGGTTCCCGCAATAAATGCTTCGGAAAGGATGGCGTCGACAAGATTATCGAGGTGCCTTGCGGTACCGTTGCCTACAATGCCGAAACCGGAGAGTATATCTGTGATATCACCGAACACGGACAGGAATTTATCCTGCTGAAGGGTGGCCGTGGCGGATTGGGCAACTGGCATTTCCGTACGGCAACAAACCAGGCACCGCGCTATGCCCAGCCGGGCGAGCCGATGCAGGAGATGGAGGTAATCCTCGAGCTGAAACTGCTGGCCGATGTGGGTCTGGTTGGCTTCCCGAATGCAGGTAAATCAACCTTGCTCTCTTCCATCACCTCTGCGAAACCAAAGATAGCCAACTATCCGTTCACAACGATGGAACCGAACCTGGGTATCGTTTCCTACCATGAAGGGAAATCATTCGTCATGGCCGACATCCCGGGCATCATCGAAGGAGCAAGCGAAGGGCGGGGACTCGGTCTGCGCTTCCTCCGTCATATCGAACGGAACTCATTGCTGCTGTTCATGGTTCCGGCCGATACCGAGGATATCAAAAAGGAATACGAGATTTTATTGAACGAACTGGCAACCTTCAATCCGGAGATGTTGGACAAACAGCGTGTCCTGGCGGTCACGAAGTGTGATCTGGTGGACCAGGATCTTATCGAACTCTTGGAACCTACCTTACCCGAGGGAATTCCTCATGTGTTTATCTCTGCCATTAGCGGACTTGGCATTGCCCAGTTGAAAGACATCCTCTGGACGGAACTGAACCGAGAGAGCAATCAGCTGAAAGGAACGGAGACATTGGTTCATCGGGCAAAGGACCGTACGATCCTGCCGGAGGAACTGCGTGATATGGGAGAGGATGAAGACTTGACCGTAGGCGTGGAAGATGTTCCGGAAGATCTGGACGACTTTGACTATGAATATGAAGAAGACGAAGAATGAACGTAAAAATCATGATATCGCCTGAGTTTAAGGCAGTCTGGCCCGATTTCCGGGGGAAGGCGGTCTCTGCAACCGTCAAGAATACTCCGTACAACGAGGATTTGTGGAAGGAGATCGAACAGCTGACCGAACAATATCGGGCAACCTACACACCTGATACCGTGAAGGAGATTGTTCCTATCAAGGCAACGCGGGACGCTTACCGGAAATTTGGGAAGGATCCAAGCCGCTACCGCCCTTCCAACGAAGGATTGTGCCGGCGCATCGTGAGGGGATTGCCCTTGTATCAGATAGACACGCTGGTCGATCTGGTCAATGTGATCTCCATCCGTCACGGATATTCCATCGGTGGCTTTGATGCCGATAAGTTTGTGGGCGACACGCTGACCTTAGGTGTCGGCAAGCCCGGCGAGCCGTATGAGGGTATCGGTAGAGGCCTGTTGAATATCGACTGTTTACCTGTTTACCGTGATGCTGTGGGTGGCGTGGGTACACCGACAAGTGATAACGAACGCACGAAGATGGATGTGCAGACCACTCATTTCCTGGCACTGATCAATGGGTACAGCGGTGAGAAAGGGTTGCAGGAGGCAGCCGACGACATGGTGAGGATGCTGAAAGCCTATGCGGACGCTGCCGACATCGAGGTGGAGGATTATAAATAGACGACTATGGATAAGAAAACGATAAGCACTTTGCTCTTGGGAATGTTCAGCATGTTATGCTTTGCACAGTCGCCCAGCATGACATTTTCGGCATTCGAGACGCAACATGTGAGAGTACAGACACCGGGTTTGTTCGATGGGATCAACAAGTTCGTGATCCATCTCGACAGTATTCCGTCATCCGACTATTGCTTTCCGCTTCCCGGCGGCAAGGTAATCTCCCCCTATGGAGGGAAACGCCATCATGCAGGTACGGATATCAAGACCCGCGCAAACGATACGGTGCGTGCGGTGTTCAGTGGCGTCGTACGGATGGCCAAGCCATACAGCGGATATGGAAATGTGGTGGTAATACGGCATCCGAATGGGCTGGAGAGTGTGTACAGCCATAACTCCAAGAATTTGGTAAAGTCGGGCGATAAAGTAAGGGCTGGTCAGGCTTTAGGGTTGGCCGGGCGGACGGGACGTGCCACAACCGAGCACGTACATTTTGAGTTCCGCGTCAACGGACAGGCCTTCAACTCGAATTTGATTATTAATTATGATGACAATACGTTACACCATGGCGACCTCGTTTGTAGCAAGTCGGGCAATGGAGTAACCATAAAGCGTAAATGATATGCCAAGCGTAGAAGAACTGGAAAAAGCGATGATGGGGGGCATCACCTTCAAGGGAACAAAGAACGAAGCGAATGCTTCCAACTCAGGTAAGGTAAAGACCAAGGCGAAGAAAAAAGCATATATCTCGGGAGCTCACGGCTCAGGAGCATCGAAGATGAAGGCTGATATCCGGAAGAAGAGAGCCAACCGCCATAAGTGAATCGGTCGGTACTTGAACAACTAATAAAAGGATGGGGCATCAGAGTGCTCCATCCTTTTATTATTTATAAGATCTTTATACTGATTGTTCGGATAAATTACCAATTCTGTTCGTCCTCGGCCATTTATCTCTCCACCGCCAATATTTTAATTGGCGCGCACCAATTTTAAATCGGCGCGCGCCGATTTGAAAACTGACCGTGGAGAATTGCCTAATCGGCCATGCCGATTCCTTGTTAAATTAAGGTGATTTGTAAACTTTTCTGCTGATTAAATCCCCTTAATTGCTGATCTTTAATCCAATGAAGTAAGTCCGGGGCTGAGTCGGTCCGTAGAAATATCCCGAGTCACGGAAACCACCTTTATCCAAATCCTTTTGAAAAGCATTGCCGATGTTCTGGATGCCGCCATTGATCTGAAGATTCAGGTTCTCCTTCAAGGTGAAGGTGTAGCTCAGCTTCATGTTCAGTTCCATGAATCGAGGCGTATGCACCATCTCATCCTTCGAAATGTACTGGCCGATGTATTCTGTCGGCAAATCAGTAGGAGCAAAATGCGGAACGTACATCTTTCCGGTATATACTCCCGACAGCGAACAGTCGAAATGCTTGAACGGAGCAGCTGCCAAAGTGAAGTAACCATAGTAGTTGGGGGTGCGAGGCATGTGCTTGATGAGCGGTACGTCCGGATTTTCGCTCCACGCTTCCCACTGAGTGTATTCACTTCGCTGGGCTGTAAAGCCAACTTGCAGCGATACGTCATCCCCATGGGCGATCTTGCCGTCGATGTTTACTCCGTATACCCGGGCTCCGTTGCCGTTGCGGCGTTCCTTTACTTTGATGCCTTGATCGTCATGTCCGATATCTTCAAGGACAAATACATCATCGAGCATGGTATAAAAGCCCTCGACCAAGAGATTCGTATGAAAATGTCCGATGTGTGATGAGCAGTCGATGGAGCCGCTGAAACTATTCGAACGTTCCGGCTTTAATCCGTCAGCTATTCGGATCACGACACCTTCTCCTCCCACTGCTGTGATGTGCAAATCTTCGTCGTATGCCTGTGGAGCGCGGAATCCGGTCGACCAGGTGGCACGTGCCTGAAAGGCGTCACTCGGCTTATACAGCAGGTTGATTCTCGGACTGATGATTGGGTTGTCGATCAGGTTATGATCGTCGACACGTAATCCGGCCAGCAGGATAAACTGGTATAACTTCCACTCGTTTTGAAGAAAAGTGCTGGCAATCTTCACATCCTGCTTCATGTCTCGGTGATAGCCCGTCATCACATCGTGCAACGTATTAATCTGATATTCGACACCGGCTGTAAAAGTAGCGGGGGCGAAGAGCACTTTGTCGAAATTGCCCACGTACATTCCACCAGCCATCCAGGTCAGATCTTTGGTCTTTCCGTATGCGTTCATGTCCTGTTGAGCTCCATAGTAACTCTTGCGGTCGGTATGCTGTGCTGAAGAGTAGAACGAGAGCTTATGTGCATACTCTTTCCAGAAAAGATCGTAGCTGAGGCCTCCACTATTGATGATATGTTGTGTCTGTTCCGTGATGTCGGACTCGTGTGGCTGCAGGTCGAACTTATTTCCTCCCCGACGGAACTCGTTCGTGGTGTGATACTCCAGGCTGATTCGGCTGAACTGTGTAGGCCGGTAATAGCTTCGGAACCCGAACGTGTTCATGTTCAGTTTCCCTAATTCGGAGAACCCATCGCCGTCGGCATCATAGGGATTCCGGTTTCGGTACGATTCGTATGCTGCAATGCCGTAGGTATTGTCCTTTGAAACAAGTGAAGCATTGGCTCCCAGGTATTGCTCCCAGACTTTCCCGTCCATGTTCGAAAGGGTAGAAGAAACCTGAAAAGAATTATTGATGGGGTCTTTGGTAATGATGTTGATGGTGCCGCCGACAGCGTTGGCGCCGAACAATGCAGAGCCGCCTCCGCGTACGACCTCGACACGCTCAATCATATTGACAGGAATCTGTTCCAGCCCGTATACCCCCGACAACGCACTGATTATCGGGCGGCTGTTGATGAGGATCTGCGAGTATGGACCTTCCAACCCGTTGATGCGGACTTGCGGGAATCCGCAGTTCTGACAATTGTTCTCGACGCGCAAACCCGACTGGAACTTGAGTGACTTTGCCAGATCTGTTGAGTTCACTGCTTCGAACAGCCGTGTGCTCATAACGTTGACTACGACAGGCGCCATCTTCCGGCTGGTCTCGTTGCGGTTGGCAGAGACCACGACTTCATCGGCCATGAAGCTGGTCTCTTCTAATTTGAAGTTGATGACTAAAGCCTCCTTGCCCGATACCGAAACCTTCTTCTCAACGGTTTCATATCCTAATGACTGGACACGCAAGGTATAATTTCCTGCAGAAACATTTGTCAGTTGGTAGTCCCCATTCTCGTCGGTAGCATCCCCTTTGCCCGTCTCGACGATGAGGACAGTGGCGAATGGGAGGCTTTTACCTGTTCTTTTCTCGGATACACTTCCGGATATGGTGTGACCGTTCTGTTCAATAAGAGTTGCGGTTACATCCTTGTTCGTATTCATCCCAAAGAAGGTGAATACAAACAATAAGATATATGATTTCATATTGTTGTATTGCTAATGATAAAACTCGTTTGGATAGTCTCTTCTTTAGCAATAGAAAGGAGGAGCACGCGGCGGAATGCCCTGCTCATGTTTCAGAAGTTGATGAAATGTATTGGTCGGAACCGACAAATGATATATTATCGGATAATCGACGGAGGATAATTCGCATGGTTCACTTTCCAATGATTGGATGGCGCTCAGTAAGGCAATGGTAATGAACTCATTCGTGGAATGTGAGTGACTCTTGTTGGAATAAGGGTGTGAGTGGGCAATGATGGCACCGTTCACCACATGAACATGTGTAAACGCAAAAATGCTTACCCGATACGAGACGAACAGGGTAAGCAAAAGAAAAGATATCAGCCTATATGTCCTTTTAGTCATCATCATTATAACGGCGCAAAGGTAAGAAATTATGACGATAAAGGGCTAAATATAGCTGTTAAAATATCTTATTTAAGCAAAGAGAAGTGGTTGTATGATATTCTATCCCTTTTGGGACTTTTTGTATTCTTTAGGAGATACTCCCATAATCTTGCTAAATAATCGGGAAAAATAGTACGCATCTTCAATTCCTATCTTATAGCATACTTGACTGATTTTCATGTCTGTAGAATCAAGTAAGAAACATGCCTGCTGTATCTTTAGAAGATTGAAATAATTTAGTGGTGAATGCCCTATTTCCTTTTTGAATATCATCGAAAAATGTGAGGCTGAATACCCTACTGCTTCTGACAATTCTTTCAGTGTCAACCGTTTTTCAATGTTCTCTTTCATGTAATGGATGGCACTTTCAATCGCATTATTATCATGGTCAAAGGTATGATTAGCATCCCGGTATTGTTGCACATACCTTATGGAACCTAAATAATGATGAAGTAAAGATGAAACATATCGTAGGTTCTCAGTGTTATAGCCATTCTTAAGTGTTTGAAAAATCTCTTCGAACATATTGATGCGATGGTTTATTCTTGAATGATCTTCTGGGTTGATGCTTATGGGCTGAATGGCATTCTGTGCATATACCGGAGCCATTGTACCTTTGAAATGAATCCAGTAAATAGTCCATGGATTATTTTCATCGGCAGCGTATGTATGAGGAACCCCTGCCGGTATAATAAAATACTGGTTGGCCCTTACTTCGTACCTATTCCCATTGATACAGAACCATCCACATCCATCGACACAATAGATAAATACAAATTGGTTGATGGCTTCTTTTCGTTCACGATAATGATGCTTTGCTTTAGGATAATAGCCTATATCTGTTATATGTAGCATTGATGTTAATGAATCTTTTTCTAATAGCTCGACTATTATTTTGGGTAAAACGATGGCTCTTTCTCCATTAAAACCTTCTTTCAGCTTCAGCATAGCTTCTTTATTATTGGTTACAGAGCAAAAATAGGAAGGAAGTATGGTATATGCAAACAAAAGTGTATAAAATAAGATAATCCATCTTTTTATATGGATAATCTATTTTTTGCAAAATGAAGTCCATCTATCTTTGCATGAGTGTCCTGATCTTTGTTGGACACGAATATGTTCATTTATAATAGGCTGATATCATGAGGAAATTCTTTGTTTCTATTCTTTTTATGATGATTGTATCGTTTGCTATGGCATCATCATATCAACCGAAGTACTCGACGGCTGGATTCTATGAACTATCAAAAACGGGGAGAAGTGTTTATTCTATGAACCCTGCATGGAGGTTTCACAAAGGGGATGCTTTACATGCTGAAGCAACAGATTTTGACGATTCTTCTTGGGATGTTGTTTCTTTGCCCAATGGCATCGAGTATCTACCTACAGAAGCCAGTGGAAGCATTAATTATCAAGGACCTGTATGGTATCGCAAGCATTTTGTCCCAGAGAAAGGGTTAAAAGGAAAGAAACTGTTCTTGCATTTTGAAGCCATTATGGGCAAATGCAAGGTATTTGTAAATGGGAAATTGTTAAAAGAACATTTTGGCGGTTATCTTCCTGTTATCGTAGATGTTACAGAAGAATTAAATTTAGGGGAACACAACGTTATAGCCGTTTGGGCTGATAATTCAAACGACCCACTATTTCCTCCAGGAAAACCACAAGAGGTTCTGGATTATACTTATTTTGGTGGTATCTATAGAGATTGTTGGCTTATAACTCATAATCAAGTCTATATCACTGATCCTAACTACGAAAATGAAGTTGCAAATGGGGGACTTTTTGTAAGTTATGGTGAAGTATCGGAAAAATCAGCAGAGGTAAACCTTCAGTTGCAGGTTAAAAATGAAAAGAAGAATGTCTTCATAGGTAAAATTATATATGAGCTGGCCAAATCAGATGGTAAGACTGTCTCTAAAGTCGTGCATAAGTTACGAATCGCTCCGTCAAAAACGGAAACAACAAAAGATTTAGTAAAGGTAAAGGATCCTCTCCTATGGAGCCCAGAAGAACCAAACCTATATAACCTTGATATTCGTATATATGACAATCATGGAAATGTTATTGATGGTTATCGTCGTCGTATAGGTATAAGAAGTATTGAGTTTAAAGGTGCGGATGGCTTTTGGTTGAACGGAAAACCGTATGAGGATCGTTTGATAGGCGCCAACCGACATCAAGAGTTTGCTGTTGTAGGCCATGCGATCCCGAATAGTATTCATTGGAGGGATGCAAAGAAACTGCGTGATGTCGGACTGAAGGTTATCCGAAACGGTTGTTGTCCTCAAGATCCTGCATTTATGGATGCATGTGATGAATTAGGACTGTTCGTTATTGTAAACACTCCCGGTTGGCAATTTTGGAACGATGAGCCTATTTTTGCTGAACGAGTTTACAATGATATTCGTAATATTGTCCGTCGAGATCGGAATCATCCAAGCGTATGGATGTGGGAGCCAATATTGAATGAGACGAACTACCCGGAAGACTTTGCATTGAAAGCCAAAAAAACTGTCGAGGAGGAATACCCATACCCTTATTGCTATTCAGCATGTGATTCCCACGCAAAAGGACATGAACATTATACACAAACTCAGTTCTCTCACCCCAAAGCAGGAGAAACACGTTTTGCTATAGATAAAATAGAACCTAATGTAACCTATTATACAAGAGAATGGGGCGATAATGTAGATGATTGGAGTTCGCATAATTCGCCTAGTAGAGTTGCTCGGAATTGGGGAGAAGCAGCAATGCTGGTTCAAGCCCAACATTATGCAAAGCCCAATTATGCTTATACGTCTTATGATGTTTTAATGCGTACACCACGGCAGTTTGTAGGTGGATGTTTGTGGCATTCGTTTGACCATCAAAGAGGATACCACCCAGACCCATTCTATGGCGGACTTATGGATGTGTTCCGTCAACCCAAATACTCCTATTACATGTTTATGTCTCAACGTTCGACAAAGATTCAAGAAGATCAACTTTTTGAGACAGGCCCTATGGTTTATATCGCTCATGAAATGACTCCATTCTCTCCAAAGGACGTGACAGTCTATTCGAATTGTGATGAAGTTAGGCTGACATATAATAAGAACGGAAAGACTTGGACTTATAAAAAGGATGAGAAACAGTTAGGCATGAAATCGCCTATTATCGTTTTCAAGGATGTCTATGATTTTATGATTGATAAAAACATGACCATGTATGAAGACAAAAAAGATGATATCTTCTTTTATGCAGAAGGGTTAATAGACGGGAAAGTTGTCGCAACGCATAAGGTAGCTCCTGCTCGCCGTCCGGAAAAGATACAGCTGTCGTTGGATGATGAAAAAGTAGGATTGATGGCAGATGGCTCGGATATCGTAACGGTTGTTGCAAGTATAACCGATAGAAACGGAAATGTTAAGCATCTCAACAATTACTATATTAAATTTCAAGTGGATGGCGAAGGAACTATTATTGGCGGACAAGACATTTTAGCAAATCCAGCTCCTGTGAAATGGGGAGCGGCTCCTGTACTGATTCGTTCAACACTGAAACCTGGTAAGATTAAGGTAACAGCCAGTGTGTTATTTGAAGGGTCGCAAATGCCTGTTTCTGCAGAACTCGAGTTTACGAGTAAGCCTGCATCCATTCCACAATTATATAATGAAGAGGAAGCAAAACTCCTTCCAACGGCGTTACAAACATCATATGCCGAAAAGAAAGATTTAGAGCAAGAACGTATCAAAAAAGCTGAAAACATAGCGAAATTAAAAGAGGTAGAACAGCAACAGAGAGATTTTGGTGAGAAGAAAAAGTAATAATATACTCAATTCTACACAAGAGTGTCCTGTTTTAATGGGACACTCTTATGAAGAAACAAACCATAGTCATGAAGAATTATAACAAGATTTTTATTTATTTTATTTGCCTGGTTTCCGCACTGGGTGGGTTACTATTTGGATACGATTGGGTGGTAATCGGAGGAGCAAAAATCTTCTATGAGCAGTTCTTTCAGATCACAAATAATCCCAATATGCAAGGTCTTGCCATGAGTATAGCTTTGGCAGGATGTTTGTTAGGAGCATTGACAACAGGTTCGTTGGCAGATGGGTATGGACGTAAACCTTTGTTGATAGTAGCGGCTTTCATCTTTTTGATCTCGGCCTATGGAACAGGGGCTTCTGATAGTTTTATCCTTTTCTTAATAGCTCGTTTTATTGGAGGAATAGCAATCGGGATTGCGTCTGGTTTATCGCCTATGTACATTGCCGAGGTTTCTCCAGCTGTGATTCGAGGAAAACTGGTAACACTTAACCAATTGGCGATTGTTGTGGGCATTTTGGCTGCTCAAATTGTGAATTGGGCATTGGCTGGAGATGACCAACTATGGAATGTGGAAATTGGATGGCGCTGGATGTTTTGGGCGGAGGCGTTCCCTGCTTTACTCTTTTTGGTTTTAGCCCTTATGATTCCTGAAAGTCCACGTTGGTTGGCTATGAATAAAAGAGAAGGGAAGGCCAAAGAAGTGTTCTGTCGCATTGGTGGCGATGCCTATGCCGAAAAAGAGTTGAAGGCAATTGCTGATATGTCAACGAAAAAAGAAGAAGGCGGTTTGGCTGTTCTCTTCAGTAAACCCTATCGGATGGTGTTGATGATTGGCATCATCGCGGCGGTATTCCAGCAATGGTGTGGAACGAATGTGATTTTTAATTATGCCCAAGAGATTTTTCAAGGAGCAGGATATGACGTTGACAATACCTTTATCAATATCGTTGTGACAGGTATAGCGAATTTGGTATTTACTTTTGTTGCAATCTATACCGTTGATCGTCTGGGACGTCGTGCTCTGATGTTGATAGGCGCAGGAGGTCTGGCAGCCATTTACCTGATGTTGGGAACCTGTTATTATTACCATGTGAGTGGTATATTTATGGTCGTGTTGGTAGTGGTGGCTATTGCTTGTTATGCGATGTCCTTAGGACCAGTTACATGGGTACTTCTATCCGAAATTTTTCCAGGTAAGGTTAGAGGAGTAGCCGTAGCTACAAGTACGTTTGCGCTATGGATGGGTAGTTTTACACTGACTTATTCTTTTCCTTTCTTAAACCGAGGATTAGGAACCTATGGAACATTCTGGATATATACGGCAATCTGTGTAATGGGGCTTATTTATTTCTATCGGGTGTTACCAGAGACAAAGGGCAAATCATTGGAGGAATTGGAAAACAAATTAGTAAAGAAGTAACTGTATGATAAAGGCTTGGCGAGAAACAGTTGTGATACCTACATACGAAGTAGGTAAACCAGAGAAGAACCCTATCTTTCTAGAGAATAGAGTATATCAGGGCAGTAGTGGAGTGGTGTATCCATATCCGGTGATCGAGTCGATTGCTGACGTGAAAAGAGATAAGGAATATAATGCTGTTTATTTGGAAAACGAATATCTTAAGGTTATGATTCTTCCAGAACTAGGGGGAAGAATCCAAATGGCATATGATAAAATAAAAAAACGACATTTTATCTATTACAATCATGTCATTAAACCGGCCTTGGTGGGTTTGACGGGACCGTGGATTTCTGGAGGCATTGAGTTCAACTGGCCTCAACATCATCGCCCTTCCACCTTTTTACCCATTGATTGCAAGATTGAAGAGAACGGAGATGGAAGCATTACGGTGTGGGTAAACGAAATGGAACGGATGTTCCATCAAAAAGGGATGGCAGGTTTTACCCTTCGTCCAGGATGTGCTTATCTAGAAATACAAGGGCGGGTAAGTAATCGCACTCCGTTGCCACAAACGTTTTTGTGGTGGGCAAATCCAGCTGTTGAGGTAAATGATTCCTATCAGACAGTTTTTCCACCTGATGTGAATGCCGTGTTCGATCATGGTAAGCGCGCTGTGTCATCGTTTCCTATAGCTACAGGAGTCTATTATAAGATGGATTATTCTTCCGGAGTCGATATCTCGAACTATAAAAACATTAAGGTTCCTACATCCTATATGGCTGTTAATTCAAAATACGATTTTGAAGGAGGGTATGAAAATGATACAAAGGGTGGTATGCTTCATATTGCTAATCACCATTTTAGCCCAGGAAAAAAACAATGGACTTGGGGAAACGGGAACTTTGGTCGTGCTTGGGATAGATGCCTAACAGACAATGACTATGAGGAGAAGCCAGGTGTTTTTCGTCCTTATATAGAATTGATGGCGGGTGTCTATACGGAGAACCAACCTGATTTTACTTGGCTGATGCCTTATGAAGAAAAACAGTTTGTACAATACTTCATGCCTTATCGTGACTTGGGCGTTGTAAAACAGGCGACTAAAGATTTCGTGATGAATATTCACGAGAATGGACGTTTACAACTTTATGCTACCTCTTCAAAAAAAGTGGAAGTGATTGTTGCTACCAAGGATAAAAAGGAATTATTTGACAATATCCTGACTCTATCGCCAGAAAAGATATTCGATGAAATAATTGACCTGCAAGGATATACTATAAATGATATCATCGTCAGTTTGTATCGTGCAGATGATTCATCACGCCGTCGCATCTGTCCGTTGATGGAATGGTGCGCTGAACCGGATGAGATTCGTCCAATTCCTGATGCAGCTGAGGCCGCGTCTACTCCTCAAGACACCAAAACAAATGACCAACTTTATCTGACGGGTTTACACTTAGAACAATACAGACATGCAACTTGGTCGGCGTTGGATTATTATGAAGAGGCATTGCGTCGTGACCCTATGGATTATCGATGCAATAATCAGGTCGGCTTATGGTACTTACGTCGCTGTCGGTTTGATAAAGCGGAACCATACCTGCGTAAAGCTGTAAAGGCTTTACAAAAACGTAATCCTAATCCTTATGATGGTGAACCACTCTTTAATCTGGCGCTTTGTTTGAAATATCAACAAAAAACGGAGGAGGCATATCAATGGTTTTGGAAATCTACATGGAACAAAGCCTGGGCTGATGCCGGCTTTTATGAGGCTGCATGTATTAGTTTGGCAGCATACCGTTATGAAGATGCACTTGATGAAGTAAATCGTTCTCTGATATGTAATACTCATAATCATCAAGCAAGGGCTTTGAAGGCAATGATATTGCGAAAGCTTAATAGAAAAGAGGATGCAAAAATGTGGATAAAGGAATCCTTAGAGATAGATCCATTTAATTATGGATGTATGTTTGAGGAATACCTACTTTCGAGTGATAAAACCATATTATCCGACATGATGGATCTGATGCATGATAATGTCTATAATTATCATGAGCTTGCCCTTGATTATGCACAAGCTCATCAATGGGAAGAAGCAGAAGAAGCCCTTTCCAATAAAGCTATAAAAGATATCCTGAAAGGACAATCGCCTTTAACATATTATTATTTAGGATATTTCAAGTATAGACAAGGTTTAATAGATGATGCCGTTGCATTCTTCCAACAAGCAGAAAAGGTGGATCCTTCATGTTGTTTCCCCAATCGTTTAGAAGATGTACTGGCTTTAGAAGTCGCTAAGAAATGTTGGCCTACAGGCGCTCGTGCTCCTTATTATTTGGGAAATCTTTATTATGACAAGCGTCAATATACATTGGCAAAAGAGAATTGGGAACTTTCTCGCAATCTTGATCCAACATTTCCTACAGCCTGGCGTAACCTGGCTCTTTATTATTTCAATAAAGAAAAGAACAAAGACAAGGCGCTTGAATATATGGAGCGCGCTTTTCAATTGGATGATACCGATGCACGTGTTTTGATGGAACTTGACCAATTATATAAAGTCATTGGAGTCTCGCATTTGAAACGTTTGGAACTGTTGAAAGAGCATGCGTCTTTGATTGAACAACGTGACGATTTAAAACTTGAATATATCACGCTGCTTAATATGATCGGACGTTATGAAGATGCAAAGATTTATCTTGATAAACAATTGTTCCATCCTTGGGAAGGAGGAGAGGGTAAAGTGCCTGCACAATACCAATTTGCAAGGTTAGAGCTTGCAAAAAAATGCCTCGTTAATGAAGAAAACGAGAAGGCTTTAGAATTGCTGGAGGAGTGCTTGGTTTATCCATCCCATCTGGGAGAGGGAAAACTTTATGGCGCACAAGATAATGATTTCTATTATTTTATGGGGTGTGCTTACGATGCTCTGGGAGATGAAGTTAAAGCTAAAGAATGTTGGACGCGTGGTACGGAAGGCCCTACGGAGCCGGTTGCTGCTATGTATTATAACGATGCCAAGCCAGATAAGATCTTTTATGCTGGTCTCTGTTGGAGGAATTTGCATTTTGAAGATAAGGCAAGGTGCCTTTTCTATAAACTGATATCTTACGGGGAAAAGCACTTATTCGATTCTGTAAAGATGGATTATTTTGCTGTCTCTTTACCTGATTTACAGATTTGGGAGAAAGATTTATATCTATTCAATGTGATTCACTGTAAATATATGTTGGCTCTAGGGTATTGGGGAATAGGACAGGAGGAAAAATCCAGAAAATATTTGGATGAAGTTATCAATTGCGATAAGAATCACATCGGGGTTCTTGCTTTAATGAGCTTAATGTCTATGAAAAGAAAAGTCACTAATTGCTAAACAATTAGTGACTTTCTGTGGTGCCACCAGGAATCGAACCGGGGACACAAGGATTTTCAGTCCTTTGCTCTACCATCTGAGCTATGGCACCTTCTTTCGTTGCGGTTGCAAAGGTAGATAAAGTTTTTATATCTGCAAATTTTTAATCATAAAAAAGTATGCTGGCCCTGAAGATTGGTTATTCATCCGGTGCAGAATAAAAAATATCTGTATTTTAATAGAAGAAAAGTTCTTGTTCTTTTCTTTCTGTCGTTGATTTTATTATCTTTGCCCAAACGAAGAAAATCTTCATTCAACGGTATGGTTTCGATAAAAAGATTATGGATATGGTGTCGGCGAATCCGCCACTCGGCAGGTTTCGGTGTGCAATCTCCCACCGACTTCTTCTTGATCACCTCGGTGATGTATGAGAAAAGTCCATATTATGCTTATCAGACCTTATCACAAGAACATTTCGATCCTCTCTTGCCTCACTATCGGACGAAGGTGAACCGTCTGCTCTTCCGTATGGTTAATTATACTCAACCTCATAACCTCTTAGAGGTTGGGCGTGACAATGGAGCGGCATTCAAGTATATGTGTACGGCAAAAAGAGATATGCAGACATGCTCGATCAAAAGTCATGAACAGCAAATTACCATTCGCCAACTTCAGGAGAAACTGGATGAATGGAAATCGTTGGATTGCTTACATATCGGGCATACCTTATATTATAAGGAGATTTACGAAAAAGCCGTTCCGCATATGAATCCGGGCAGTTGGATGATTGTCGGAGGAATCCATGCAACGAAAAACCGGGAAGCGTGGTGGAAACAACTTCAGCAAGACGAACGTACAGCCATCACGTACGACCTCTATGATATTGGTTTCGTATTCTTTGATAAAAAACGATACAAGGAAAACTATATTGTAAATTTTTTATAATTACCATGAAGATCTATACAAAGACAGGTGATAAGGGAACGACCTCGTTGGTAGGAGGCGTGCGAGTATCGAAGACAGATGCCCGGCTGGAGGCTTATGGCACTGTGGATGAACTGAATTCAGAGTTGGGACTCTTGCAGACCTATCTAACAGCAGAGGAAGATTTGGAATGTATCGCTTTCGTTCAACGGAAGTTGTTTGCTATAGGTGGGTATCTGGCTACCGACCAGACTAAGACGGATCTGAGAAAGAGCTGTGTCATTACTCAGGAAGATGTTGAAAAAATGGAACATGCCATAGATGAAATTGATCGTGTCTTACCTCCTTTACGTTCGTTTATTATTCCAGGTGGTTCGAGAAGTTCAGCCGTTTGTCATGTTTGCCGTACGGTATGTCGAAGAGCGGAAAGACGCATCCTCGCCTTGAATGATTTATATGAGGTGGACCTTTATCTGACCTCTTTTATGAACAGGTTGTCGGACTATCTGTTTATTTTGGCTCGAAAATTAAATCTTTTAGAGGGTGTTAACGAAATTTTACTTGATAATAGTTGTAAATGAGCGAATTCATCGTATATTTGCAGCCTAAAATATAAGAATAAAAATTTAACATCATAAAAAGTAAAGACTATGTACTGGACATTAGAGTTAGCTTCAAAGTTAGAGGATGCACCATGGCCTGCAACCAAGGATGAGTTGATTGATTATGCGATTCGTTCGGGATCCCCTATGGAGGTAATCGAGAATTTGCAAGAGATAGAGGATGAAGGCGAAATCTACGAAACGATCGAAGATATTTGGCCTGATTATCCTTCAAAAGAAGATTTCTTCTTCAACGAGGATGAGTATTAAAGAAAAAGCGAAGTAACATTCAAGTTACTTCGCTTTTTTCTTTAATAGCCAGCAGTAAAGGTATTTATCATATATGAAGTATTTCCTATTGGTATTTGTGATGCTATCTTTAGCTTGAAGGGCAGCCAAGCTCCTTTTTACAAAACTTGCAGAGGTAAAAGAATACTTCGTGAGTGGCCAGACTCTCAGTCGTTATACTCGAGGCCTATGATATATAGCACTTATTACCTCAATGAGTCCGAGAACAAAAAAGATGTTACTCATTGTATTTAAACCAAACAACCACCATTCAAGGATAATCCAAATCATTAGAATAAGTCCGCTAATAAGAACGGCCCATGGTGCAAAAGAATATCTTTTGAATAACAGGAATGTAGCTGTTAGTTGTGTGAAACCATTTATAACAAGTAATACGATACTTGATGGAATGTAGTTTTTGAAAAACAGATCTGGCCATGGCATCTTTAACCTTAGCATTTCAAGAAGAGAATCTCCACCCCAAGTCTTGCCTGAAGGATCATTCCACATCATCATCGCACCAACAACCGCACCAATGCCAATCACAAGTGTTATTAATTCCTGAAGTAATACTATATAGTTGATCTTACAAACTCTTGTTCCTTCTTTCATAGATATGCTATTAAGTATTTCTTTTAATACTCTTGCGTATGATATTATTCCGTGCGCTAACTACGGCTGGTTTATAATAGCTTATTTCCATCGATTCAATGATACGTTGAAACTCATCGTTCAATTCTGGATATAGTTGGCACATGCGATAAGCGACTTTCATACATATCGCCTGGATTCCTGGTAATTCCTCCAAATCGGTCATGTGCTCTAGGCAGAAATCAAGGAAGTCAGTCCTCAGCTCATCTTGTTTTATCTCCAAACGCTCAATGATATTTATGGTCAACCTTCTGACAGATGAATTCTCTGTTCGCATAGCTAAGTCAATGAGTTCGTTGAGTATAACTTGTAACTGTGAGATTTCCTTTTTGTTGGCCTTGGTAAGTCCCCATAGTGCACTTCTTGATACCCGATCATCTTCATTGAAAACGTATCGTCGGCCAAAGGCAAGAAAATCACCTTCAGCCTTCACTTCTTGGTAAATTTCTTGGGCTCCACCCTCACTAAACGTTTGTTTTAGTCTCTCGCTGGTAATAGCCATGCTATCATCTTAATACTTTTCAATAAAATCTCTAACAATCTTGAACACCGGTTCATAGCTATCGAATACAGCGTGCTTCCAGTTGTCGTATATGGTGTGGTAATAAGGGAAGGCGTCACCCTCTTTGTTCTCTAAGAAGATGCAGGGCACATGCCGTTTGGCAAATGGATAGTGGTCACTGTTGGCAGCTAACTCGCCCTTGTCCAATGCCTTGAAATAATGTTTTTCGTCATTGATTTGTTCAAAAACGCTATATCCTCGCATACCCTCATCACTTACTTCACAGTATTGTACGGGGTTGTTATCACCAATCATGTCGATATTGAATAAATAACGTATTTGCTCCAACGGCACTATAGGATTATTCGCAAAGAACTCCGAGCCTCTGAGGTTTGCATCCTCGCCTGAGAAAGCAAGAAAATACATATCGTACATCGGACGATGCTTAGCATAATAGGATGCCAAGGTGACGATGGCGGCTGTACCTGAGGCGTTATCATTAGCACCGGCATAGAATACCTTTTTGCCCAAGTTGCCCAGATGGTCGTAATGTGCTGTAAAAACGTAACAGCTATCGTGACGAGCACCTTCTACTTTGGCGATAACATTAAAGAGTTCGTAATCCTTTAGGAATTTGTTCTCCACATTTAAACGAACGGTTTTTACTCCTTTGATGGCTTCCGGTGTTACCCATATAATGGGTTTGTCTACCACTTTCTCGCCGTATGCCTTATAAAACTTGATGGGTGATGTCCAGATTTGAAACAGTCCTGCATTATTACACTCTCCAGCCTTTTGCAGACGTGAGAAAGGTTCACGATGGTTATATGCGAACCAGAAGTCACAACATACTAATGCATTCGTGTATTCGGGTTTCTGCAAATCAGCAAACATCTTGTCGGCATCGAAATGGAGGGTATCCACATGATAGACGGGGAACGTGCCTTGAACGCCAGGTGAATACTCACGCATAGAGAAATCCACACCTGGAGTAAGCTTTTTCCCATCTGCCCACATCTCCATCTTCCCGCAGAACGTGTTGATGTCGATAGTGAAAGGCTGCAGAATTACCTCGTTTACGCCAGCTTTCTTATATTCTTTTTGCAAAAACTTGCCTGCTTTATTAGCACCATCCTTAGCATAGCCTCGACCTTGGTACTTGGCTGAACTGATTTCCTTGACAACCTTTTTGTAAAGAGCCAAATCCTGTGCATGAACCTGTATGGCCAACAAAGCCACCAATAAAAAAAGTATTTGTTTCTTCTGTCTCATATGTGTTTTATTGAAAATTGTCATTTATAAGCTAGATAGACGATATAAATCCATAAACCAATTATAATCGTTAATATTGTAAATGAGATAAGAATACTCAGTATTATATACCAGAGTACACGCAGTTTGCTATACCCGGAGAACTGTTTGAGCGATACGAAAATCATTAAGATTGCTATGATCTTTAAGATACCGAGATCTAATAGATTTCCTGCTGCTGAAAAAATACTGTATGAGTTTGATGTATAGACGAGAGCCACAATGAACTCTGAGAACCTCAAATCAGGAATTGCAGGCGTAGTACGGAAGAACATGAATAGAGGAATAGAGAAAAGAACTAAAGATAGGAGAGAGAAGACTGCAGGATTCTTGTCCCATAAGGAAGACATTACTTGGACGAATTTAGCGCTGATTTTGAGCATCTTAGACTCTCTCTCTTGGTCTGAGAATTTCTTTTCTAGTTTGGTATCATCATTCTCTTCTTCTTGATTAGCAACAACTTCTGTTTTCACTGGATTGGTTTGCTGTTCTTTTTCACCAAGTCCCAAACTAATGCCATGCTCTACAACCAATGAGAAAGTAGCTAGTAAGAAGAACATATTAAAAGGCGGAAAATATGCTGATTGCATGCCTCTCAGATAGTCACGGATCATAAATCCAGGGCGAAATATTAAGTCGCGTATTGTTCGGAACATACTACGATTACCTACTCCCCATACATCTAAGAAATGGAGAATAGCTTTTTTAAATGAAAATCGTCCGATTTGAGCAGATTGACCGCAACGTGGACAATAATTCCCAGTATACTCTGTGCCACAAGATGTGCACTTATGAGAAACATCGGAGAGTGGTGCTACCTCGTATGGCCTATGTTGCCAAATATGGAAGGCTCGTAGCAATACTGCCCGCTTCTGTTTTGTATATAGG
>ODAI012079876.1_pt1 | contig 23771 bp, 22 predicted proteins | sample 1539321 | NCBI WGS metagenome assembly ODAI01 (sample SAMN02144231, study PRJEB22623) | gut metagenome | biome: sheep rumen | host: Ovis aries | place: New Zealand | reverse complement strand
GCCTCCATGAGATCTATTGTATAACAGTCCTCAGGCATCCCGTCAGCTATCGTCTGCTTGACAAGATTCATGCTCTCAAGGGCTTTTTTAAGGCATTCTTTCTGCCTTATGTTTGCAAAGTATATATTATCTGTCGAAGTATCAGTCATATTAAGAAACATCTCAAGTATGACCTTCGTAAGTTCATCAAGTCCCTCACCTGTCTTTGCAGACAGATACACAAGAGGCTTTTCCTTAAGATATTCAAAATCCTCTGTCGACAGCTTATTATCAAGATCTGTTTTGTTGATAAGAATTATAGAATTCTTATCCGCGATCATATCCAATATGTCTTTATCATTATTATCCAATTTCTTAGAACTGTCAACTACATATAGAATAAGATCGGCAGCTTCAGCTGCTTCTTTTGCTCTGTTCACACCTATATTCTCGACATAATCCTCAGTTTTTCTTATACCTGCGGTATCACGAAGATTAAGAAGTATACCATCAAGACTTATCTGTTCTTCTATGATATCTCTTGTTGTACCTTCTATATCAGTAACTATAGATCTGTCCCTCTTTGCTAGGAGGTTAAGAAGACTTGATTTGCCGGCATTAGGCTTACCAAGTATTACTGTATTGATACCTTCTTTAAAAATGTATCCATTATCTATACTTACCCACAGTTTTTGTAGTTTATCCACTATTTTATCCACATTGTCATTAAGTTGTCCACTATATTCACTAATATCATAGTGTTCAGGATCGTCTAATGCAGACTCTATAAGAGCAGTATTTTCAAGAATTTCTTCTCTGATTTTTCGGATCTGTTCACCCATACGCCCTTCTAATTGCATAACTGAGGCTTTTCTGGTCATTTCATTCTTAGATGCTATCAGATCCATAACTGCTTCAGCCTGAGTAAGATCTATTCGTCCACCAAGATAAGCTCTCTGTGTGAATTCTCCTGGCTTTGCAAGTCTCGCTCCGTTAGACAATACCACTTCAAGTATTCTCTTACATATGTAAGAACCGCCATGACACTGGATTTCAACTACATCCTCAGTGGTATAACTTTTTGGTCCACGCATGACAAGAAGTATAACCTGATCGATCACTTCAGAGTTATCCACAATATGTCCATAACTCGCTGTGTATGAATCCATGTCATCTATATTCTTTCCGGATGCTGAAACAAACACATTTGAAGCAACTTTTAGGGCACTATCTCCACTTATTCTGATTATACCTATTCCACTGTTATACACAGTGGATGTGGATATCGCTGCTATAGTTTCTCCCATACACAACCTCCTATTCAAGTCTCGTACTGCGAGACTTGCGCACCTGATGATAAAAGGGGCTTGTCCACATAAGCGACAAGCCCCTTAATTTTGCTTTAGTTTTACATTCTAAGCAAATATTATCTCTTAAGACAAACTACTACATGTCTGTTAGGCTCTTCGCCTTCACTCTTTGTAGTAACATATCTGTCATTCTGAAGAGCAGAATGTATAATTCTTCTCTCATAAGGATTCATAGGCTCAAGTGAAACGCTTCTTCTTGTCTTCTTAACTTTATAAGAAATATTTCTTGCTAATGACTCAAGTGTTTCCTTTCTTCTCCTTCTGTAATCCTCTGTATCAAGTCTTACCCTGATATATTCTCTTGAATCCTTGTTTACTGCAAGACTGAGCAAGTACTGCAGTGCATCGAGAGTCTGACCTCTCTTACCTATAAGGATTCCAGTTCCTTTTCCCTTAATATCCACATAAACTTCAGCTAATTCTTTGTTAACCTTAACCTCTACATCCACATTAAGACCCATGCTCTGGCATACATCCTTTACAAATGTTGTGGATATTTCTGTTATCTTGTCAACATTAACATCACTTGGATTTACTACTCTTTCCTTAGGCTCTTCATCTTCCTGAGCTCTCTTAAGAGCACTGGTCATAACAGGTATCTCTTCGATAGTCTTCTTTCTGATCTTTATCTTAGCCTGCTTATTACCAAAAAGACTCAATATTCCTGATGATGAACCGGTTTCGATTGTCTCATACTCAACGTAATCGCTGACAGTTCCAAGAAGCTCGCAACCCTTAGCTAAAGCTTCATCAAGAGTTCTACCGGTTACCTCTATATAATCGTCCATATTATCTTCCTTCCTGGTTATTTATCACCTTTATACTTATTAGCTATTCTTGCCTTACTTGCCAAAGAAGAATCACTTCTTCCTGCAGTTGATGATGAATTACTCTGTGAAAGAGAAGACTTTGGAGGAAGCCCCTGTCTTTCTCTTTTTTCTTCCATCTTCTTCTGGTTTTTGGCAATTATATCGTTAATGTCCTGGCTATCAAAATACTTGTTTACACCTAACTGTATGAATATGGTAAATACGGATTGAGCAATCCAGTATAAACCGATACCTGCAGGGAAGGTGAGACAGAAGATAGCGGATATAACAGGCATAACTCCGTTCATAACAGCCATAGAATTATTGATTTCCGGCTCTTTGAACTTGCCTTGTTGTCTCTTCTGTACAGCAGCCTGTGATATCTTAACACTGAGCCACTGAGTTACTGCAGCCAAGATAGGAATAAGAACAGATATACTAAGTATCTGTGGCTTATCTGCAAGATTAATACCGAAGAATCTGTTGATTTCAAGGATTGAATCAGAATTAGTCTTGATATTCGCACCTATATCTCCTGAATATATCTTGCAAAGCTCATTCCATTCGCTTGTACCGAAAGAATTAAGCTTATCTATCAAAGCTTCTGTAGTCTTTGCGTTAGTAAGTGAAGATACGGCTTTTGATACACTCTTACCTGATGAGGAATACTCTGTTATATGATTCAGGTTTTTGAATAAACCCTGATTGCCGTCTGTAATATTAGTAAAATACTTATTGACTGCAGGTACATACGAAGGAATATTCCTTATAACGCTATACAAAGCAAAAATTATAGGCATCTGGATAAGAAGCTGGATACATCCTGCCGACTGGCTTGTTCCATACTTCTCATAGATAAGCTTCTGTTCTTCTCTCATCCTGAGCATGGATTCTGTATCAGTCTTACCCTGATATTTTCTCATGAGTTCCTGAAGTTCAGGATTCATAATTGATGATAAACGGGAAAATCTCTGTTGTTTTATGGTCAGAGGCATCAAAAGAAGCTTGGTTATAAGAGTGAATAATATGATAGATAAACCTATATTAGTCACACCCAGCTTACTTGTGAAAAGAAATAAAGCCTCCATAATATAACCAAAAACAATGGCTAAAGGTCCTATTATGAAATTAGTGGATTTTGCTAATAAAACCATTATTTCCTCCGAATTTTAATATTCTTAGGAACAGGATCATAACCACCCTTTGAAAAAGGGTTACATCTCAATATTCTCCACATACTTAATATCAGACCCTTTATAAAACCATGCTCTTTAAATGCCTCTAGTGAATAGGCAGAGCATGTAGGGTCATACTTACACATACCATATGGTTTCATAGAAGAAATGTATCGTCTGTACAAGATTACCAACTTAATACTTATTTTCTTAGGGATGTCTCTGATCATAACAATAACTGATGTTTTGAAAGAAGCTTCATCAAAGACTCTGAAACCTCAAAAAGCCCTTTACCGCACAAATTCTTACGGGCTACAATAACTATATCATATCCAGGCTTAATTCTTTCTTTGTTAAGCCTGTAGCTTTCCCTGATCAATCTGGTAATCCTGTGTCTTATAATACTATTCCCAACTTTTTTGCTTACTGAGATACCAAGTCTTGAATATCCCAGTGGATTGTCTGATATATATATGACCATAAACATATCCGAATATGTTCTTTTCTTATCATATACCCTTTTAAATTCAAGATTATTCTTTAGTGATACATAGTTCTTCATAATCCATCCTTATATCAGACGCTTTTAAAAAAAGGTCACATATGACTGCGACCTAGGCTGACAATACTTTTCTTCCCTTAGCTCTTCTTGCAGCTAAAACCTTTCTACCATTGGCAGTGCTCATTCTTGCTCTAAAACCATGAACCTTAGATCTAGATCTCTTCTTAGGCTGGAATGTCATCTTCATAATATATACCTCCTTTTACTTATTATTAAAATTTGTGCTATATCATTATAGCTTCAATAGAAAAAAATGTCAACCACAAAATGGAAAATATTTATCCACATTTTTCTATCCACATATACTCCACATCTCGTGTATAACCTAAGACCTTTTTTTCTTGAATATTATCCTCAATTATGGTATCATATATGTTGAAGTATTAGCGTAAGGATGGATGTTATGTCACTCGATATATATAACGAATGGGATAATCTTAAAGATAGATATCATAAAGAATATGTTCAGAACGAAATCTCATATCAAACATGGATCACTCCTCTTGTCTTAAAAGAGGTATCCGATTATGTATTATATGTGGAAGCACCCGATGATACTATATATGAGATAGTCATGGCTAAGTATCAGTTCTCTTTGCAGACATTCATAAGAGAAATAACCGAAGATATTAACTATAAGGTAGTTATTCTTAAAAAAGGAGAATATGAAAGTAAGTCTCCAAAAGAAGATATAAAGCCTACTACAGGTAATATCAACAAAAAGTACACATTTGATACCTTTGTTAAGGGAGATAATAATTCCCTTGCTTTCAATGCTGCGCTTTCTGTTGCTGAAAATCCTGCAACCCAGTATAATCCTCTTTTCTTATATGGAAATTCAGGACTTGGTAAGACTCACCTCATGTATTCTATTAAGAACTATATCAATGAATACAGACCTGAACTCAAGGTTTTATATGTTACAAGTGAGGAATTCACAACTGATCTTATAGAATCCATAAGACTTTCCAAGGATTCTAATAAGGGATTCAGAGAAAAGTACAGAACTATAGATATCCTCCTTATCGATGATATACAGTTCATACTTAATAAGGGTACATCACAAGAAGAGTTTTTCCATACATTTAATGCTCTGTACACTTCAGGCAAGCAAATAGTTATATCTTCTGATAAACCTCCTAAGGAGTTAACAGCATTTGATGATCGTATGATATCCAGATTCGAACAGGGATTAACTGTGGATATCCAGCCACCTACTTATGAAACACGTATGGCTATTCTTAAGAATAAGGCTGAACTTGAAGGATATCAGAATTCTATGTTCCATATATCAGACGAAGTGTTTGATTATATAGCTACACATATCAAGTCTAATATAAGAGAACTTGAAGGTGCTCTTACTAAGATAGTTGCTTATTCTAAGTTAGCTAAGAATAATAACATAGAGCTTGAATTCGCTAAGACTGTTCTTCAGGAATTCATCTCTTCTAATTCTAAGAGAGAGATTACTCCTGAACTTATAGTAGATATAGTAGCTTCTCACTTTAATCTTACTGTGGAAGAACTTTATTCTGCGGATAAGAGTAAGAGACTTGCAAGACCAAGATTCATAGCTATGTACCTATGTAAGACTATGACTGATGTATCATATTCTTCCATAGCTAATGCACTTCACAGAAAGGATCATACTACGGTTATCAATGGTGTAAAGAATATAACTAACGATATCCAAACAGATCCTAATCTTGCTTCAACTATTAACATATTGAAGAAGAAGATATCACCGGTATGATATACACATCATAATCACAGTTTATAAGGATCTAATCCTCATATTTATCAACCTGTGATTATATGTTAATCACAAGGGTTTGGAGTAGTTTTACACATAATCCACACCCCCTACTACTACAACAACTATTTATATAATAATAATAAAAGGACAATAAAGCATGAAGATAACTTTTTCGAAGAATGAACTAATCAATTCTATCAACATATCACTTAAAGCTGTATCTTCAAAAACAACTATGAAGATACTTGAGTGTATCCTTATAGAAGCCAATGATAATGTGGTATTCACCACTAATGATAATGATATAGCTATTAAAACTATAGTTGGCGGAGATATAATAATCAATGAACCAGGAACTGTAGCTGTTGATGCTAAGATGTTCAGTGAGGCAATCAAGAAGATGCCTGACAGTGAAATCATAGTTATGTATGATAATGATAAATTAGAGATAAGATGTGATAACTGTAATTACAGTATTCCTGCTTTCAATGGTGATGATTATGTAAGAATGAAGGATATAGAAGAAACTGAATATATATCTATATCTCAGTTTGCTCTTAAGGAAATCATAAGACAGACTATATTCTCTATATCTAATAACGAGAACAGCAAGATGATGTCCGGTGAATACTTTGAAGTTGAGAATAACAGACTTAAGGTTGTAGCTTTGGATGGTCATAGAATAGCTCTTCGTAATATAGAATTAGCAAAGAGTTATGGAAGTATCAAAGCTATAGTTCCTGGAAAGTCACTTAACGAATTATCAAAGATTCTGAATGATGATCATGATAAGATTGTGGATATATATTTTACAAGTAATCTTGTAGTATTTAAGTTTGATGATACTGTATTCTCTTCAAGACTTATTGAAGGTGAATACTATAAGATAAATCAGATGATATCCAACAATTATGAAACAAAGATCAAGATTAACAGAAAAGACTTCTTTGACAGTATAGACAGGGCTTCTATATTGGCAAGAGATGGAGATAAGAAACCTGTTATCCTCAATATAACAGATGGTGACATGGAAGTTATCATCAAGTCAACTCTTGGTAATATGAATGGTAAGGTTGATATTGAGAAGACAGGTAAAGATATAATGATAGGATTTAATCCTTCATATCTCATGGATATACTTAAGGTTATAGATGATGAATATGTGGATTGTTATATGGTTAATTCAAGATTTCCATGTATAATTAAGAATGAAGATGAGTCTTACATATATCTTGTTCTCCCTATTAATTTTGTGGTTTAACAGAGGGATATTATGAATACGATTAAAGTTAAAGAGGATTATATAAAGCTTGGTCAGGCCATTAAGGCTGCAGGTATGGTTGAATCAGGTGTAGAAGCAAAGATTGTCATACAGGATGGTCAGGTTAAAGTAAACGGTCAGGTAGAAACACAAAGAGGTAAAAAACTCGTAGGTGGAGAACTAGTCGAGTACAATGGTTTGACTCTTAAGATAGAGAAGTAATATAACATGATTATAGAATCTTTGGAATTGAAGGATTTTAGGAATTATCAGTATCTGAGCATAAGTCTGAATAAAGATATCAACATATTCTATGGACAGAATGCGCAAGGAAAGACAAATGTACTTGAATCTATATATGTTGCGTCTACTACCAGGTCTCAGTTAAGAGCGAAGGATAAGGAGATGATAAGATTCGGATGCGAAGATTCCCACATTAAGATGAATATGGTCAAGAATGATATCCATTACAGGATTGATATGCATCTTAAGAATAACAAGAATAAGGGAATTGCTGTCAATGGAGTTATATGTAAAAAAATCAAAGACTATATAGGAAGTGTGCATGTTATATCATTTTCTCCGGAAGATCTCAATCTTATTAAGAACGGACCGGCAGAGAGAAGAAGATTCTTAGATAGTGAGCTTTGTCAGTTATATAAAGCCTATCTGTATGATCTGACAAGATATAATAAGATTATTGTTCAGAGGAATGCTCTTCTAAAAGAGCTTTCATTCAAGACAAGCAATATGGATACTCTTAATATATGGGATGAAGAACTGATAAGATATGGTCTTAATATAATAAGATATCGTAAAGAATATATAGATGATATCAACGAGATAATAGGAGATATCCACAGAAAACTAACTAACAAAGATCAAAGATTGTTATTAAAATACGAACCTGATATATCAGATGAATATAGTTTCAGAGATAAGATTGGGAAAAACAGAGCTTATGAGATCAAGATGAAAACTACCATGTATGGTCCTCAAAGAGATGATATATCTTTTGAACTTGATGGTATCGATATGAGAAAGTATGGTTCTCAAGGTCAAAAGAGAACTATAGCACTGGCTCTTAAGCTTGCACAGATAGAAATCGTAAAGAAGAAAACAGGTGATTCACCTATACTTCTTCTTGATGATGTTATGTCTGAATTAGACAGTGAAAGACAAGGTCTTCTGCTGAATAATATAAAAGACGTTCAAACTATTATAACCTGTACGGGTATTGATGAGTTCATAGAACATAATGTTCCTTATGAGAACATATTCTATGTAGAAAACGGAAATATAAGTTATAAAGGAAAGAGTGTATAAGATGGATAATGAGAATGTAAAAGAAGGATATGAATACGATGCCGATAACCTCCAGATGCTGGAAGGCTTAGAAGCAGTCAGAGTAAGACCTGGTATGTATATCGGCAGTACCTCTTCAAAAGGTCTTCATCATCTTGTATATGAGATAGTGGATAACTCTATAGATGAGGCTTTGGCAGGATTCTGTACTGATATCATGGTAACTATCAACAAGGATAATTCTATAACAGTTGTGGACAACGGTAGAGGTATTCCTGTTGGTATTAATTCACAGCTTGGTATATCAGGCGTGGAGATGGTATTTACTAAGCTTCATGCAGGTGGTAAGTTCGGTAATGGTGGATATAAGATATCCGGAGGACTTCATGGTGTAGGCGCATCTGTAGTAAATGCTCTTTCTGAATGGCTTGAAGTATGGGTATATAAGGGAGGCAAGGTCTACAATCAGAGATATCAAAGAGGTGAAATCATGTATCCTCTTAAGGTTGTAGGAGATTGTGATAAGAATCTTACAGGTACTAAGGTTGAATTTCTTCCTGATTCACAGATATTTGATGATACAGTATATGATTATGTTGTTCTTAGAAACAGACTTAGAGAGATGGCTTTCTTAACTAAGGGTATCAAGATCATCCTTAAGGATAACAGAGGTGAGAATCCTGTTGAGGAAGTATTCCACTATGATGGTGGAATTAAGCAGTTTGTTGAATATCTCAATAAAAACAAGACTCCTATATATGATGATATCATATATTGCAATTATGTATATAATGGCATAGATGTTGAAGTTGCGTTCCAGCATACTGATTCATATGATGAGTCTATCTATACATTCGTTAACAATATCAATACACCTGAAGGTGGTACGCATCTTGTTGGTTTCCGTAATGTAATAACTAGGATATTCAACGATTATGCCAGATCTAATAAGCTTTTTAAGGACAGTGAGCCTAATCTTGCAGGTGAAGATTATAGAGAAGGCATGACTGCGATTATAAGTGTTAAGATAAGCAATCCTCAGTTTGAAGGTCAGACTAAGATGAAGCTTGGTAACGCTGAAGCTAAGACTGCTGTGGAAAATGTTCTTGGCACAGCCCTTACTTATTATCTTGAGCAGAATCCTTCAACAGCCAGAATTATCATCGATAAATCGATAAGTGCCTACAGGGCAAGAGAAGCTGCTAAGAAAGCCAGGGATCTTACAAGAAGAAAGTCCACACTTGATGGTGGCGGACTTCCTGGTAAGCTTGCGGATTGTTCTGATAAGGATCCTAAGAATTGTGAGATATATATAGTTGAGGGTGATTCCGCTGGTGGTTCAGCCAAGACAGCTAGAAGCAGAGCTACACAGGCTATCCTGCCTCTTAGAGGTAAGATTCTTAACGTAGAGAAAGCAAGGCTTGACAGAATCCTTGAGAATGCCGAGATAAGAGCGATGATCACTGCATTTGGAACAGGTATCAAGGAAGACTTCGATATAACGAAGCTTAGATATGATAAGATCATAATCATGACTGATGCCGATGTGGATGGTGCTCATATAAGTACTCTTCTTCTTACTTTCTTTTATAAGTTCATGGAGGATCTTATTAAGACAGGTCATGTGTATCTTGCACAGCCGCCTCTTTATAAGCTCGAGAAGAATAAGAAGGTATGGTATGCTTATAGCGATGAAGAATTAGAGAAGATTCTCAATGAAGTCGGAAAAGACAAGAATAACAAGATTCAGCGTTATAAGGGTCTAGGTGAGATGGATGCCGAGCAGCTTTGGGAAACTACTATGGATCCTGAAAAGAGAATTCTTAGAAAAGTCATATATGATGAGTCTATAAAGACTGAGATCAATAACACTTTTGAGGTTCTTATGGGCGATAAGGTTGAACCAAGAAGAGAATTCATAGAAAAGAATGCCAGATACGTTAGCAATCTGGATGTCTAGTGGAGGTAAATATGGATGAGCATATATTCGATAAGATCAAGGAAGTAGATCTTAAGAAAACTATGGAGAGCTCATATATCGATTATGCGATGAGCGTTATAGTTGCCAGAGCGCTTCCTGATGTTAGAGATGGCTTAAAACCGGTACAAAGAAGAATACTGCACTCGATGAGTGAACTTAATAACGACTATGATAAGCCACATAGAAAATGTGCGCGTATAGTCGGTGATACCATGGGTAAGTATCATCCTCATGGAGATTCTTCGATTTATGAAGCCTTAGTTAAGCTTGCTCAAGATTTTTCTACAAGATATCCTCTTGTAGACGGTCATGGAAACTTTGGTTCGGTGGATGGTGATTCTGCCGCAGCCATGCGATATACAGAGGCAAGACTTAGCAGGATATCTGCAAGTATGCTTGCTGATATAGAAAAAGATACAGTTGATTTTGTAGATAACTTCGATGGAACTGAAAGAGAACCTGTTGTTCTTCCATCGAGATATCCGAATCTCCTTGTTAATGGTACTTCAGGTATTGCCGTAGGTATGGCTACTAACATACCTCCTCATAACTTGGGTGAAGTAATCGACGCAAGTGTTAAGCTTATAGACAATAAGATCTTAGAGGATAGAGAAACTACTGTTGATGAAGTCATGCAGATCATCAAGGGTCCTGATTTCCCTACAGGTGCTAAGATTCTTGGTCGTATGGGTATAGAAGAAGCTTACAGAACAGGTCGTGGCAAGATCAAGGTACGTGCTGTCACTGAGATTGAGACTTTGCCTAATGGTAAGAACCGTATAGTTGTAACTGAACTTCCATACATGGTCAACAAGGCTAAGCTCATAGAGAAGATAGCTGAGCTTCATAAAGAGAAGAAGGTTGACGGTATCACAGAATTAAGAGATGAGTCAAATCGCCAGGGTATGAGAGTATGTATAGAGCTTCGTAAGGATGTAAATCCTGAGAAGGTACTCAATAAGCTCTTTAAGCATACTCAGCTTCAGGATACATTTGGCGTTATCATGCTTGCACTTGTGGACAATGAGCCAAAAATCCTCAATATCTGCGAGATGCTTAGATATTATATCCTTCATCAGGAGGAAGTTGTTACAAGAAGAACTAAGTATGATCTTGGAAAGGCGAAGGATAGAGCTCATATCTTAGAAGGTCTTCTTATAGCTCTTGACAACATAGATGAGATAATAGCTATTATTAAGGCATCTGCCAATGTTTCGGAAGCTAAGACTAATCTTATAAACAGATTCGGTTTCACGGATATCCAGGCTCAGAGTATAGTAGATATGCGTCTTAGAGCGCTTACTAACCTTGAGCGCGAGAAGATAGAAGAAGAATACAACGAACTTCTTGCTAAGATTGCTGAATATGAGGCTATCCTTGCAGATAAGAAGAAGCTTCTTGCACTTGTCAAAGAAGAGCTTCTCGAGATAAGAAACAGATTTGCAGATGAAAGAAGAACAACTTTCGAGGCAGATGAAGGAGAATTCACTAACGAGGACTTCATACCAGATGACAGTACTGTCATAGCATATACCCATATAGGTTATATCAAGAGGATGACTCTTGATAACTTCAGAGCTCAGAAAAGAGGCGGTAAGGGTATCAAGGGTATGGAGACCATAGAGGATGACTTCGTAGAAGATCTCTTTATGACGACTAATCATCATAATCTTCTTTTCTTCACAAGTCTTGGACGTGTATACAGGCTTAAGGCTTATGATATACTCGAGGCAGGCAGAACTTCAAGAGGTAAGTCTATAGCTAACTATCTTGAACTCATGCCGGATGAGAAGGTCAATGTCATGATACCTGTCAGGGATTTTGATGATGATAAGTATCTGTTTATGGCAACTAAGAGTGGTATTGTGAAGAAGGTAGCCTTAAGTGAGTTCAAGAATATCCGTAAGATGGGTATGAGAGCCCTTGACTTCAAGTCTGATGAGGACGAACTTATAGAAGTTAAGTTAACTGATGGCAAGCAGGATATAGTCTTAGTTACAAAGAATGGTCAGTGTCTTAAGTTCAACGAATCAGAAGTCAGAAGTATGGGAAGAACTGCGAGTGGCGTAAGAGGTATGAGTCTGACAGATGATGATCAGGTCATAGCTATGCAGCTTGAATCACAGGGTTCAGACCTTCTTGTAATATCTGAGAACGGTATCGGTAAGAGAACGTCCATAGATGAATATGAGGCTCACCACAGAGGCGGTAAGGGTATCAGATGCTTCAAGCAGACCGAGAAGTCGGGTGTACTTGTAGGCGCTAAGGCTGTAGATGATGAGAGAGAAATCATGCTCATAACTACAGAGGGTATCCTTATAAGAATCAAGGTAAGCGATATCAGACGTACAGGACGTAACGCAACAGGCGTTAAGCTCATGAACTTAGGAGATAATATTAAGATTGCAACTGTTTCGAAGGTTAGATCGGGTGATGAAGAGACCGACGATGAGACAGAAGAGAGTCTTATAGAGGAAGTAATCGATGAGAGAGATTGATGTAAAGCTTATAACTAAAGCAGTGCGAGATATGTGTATAGATTCTAATCTTCACCTGGCACCGGATATGACAAATGCTTTGAAAAAAGCATATGCTACGGAAACAGGGGAGCTTGGAAAGAAAGTCCTCGATCAGCTGATGCAGAACTTAGACATAGCAGATAGCGACAACATACCTATCTGTCAGGATACAGGTATGGCTGTAGTCTTCGTAAGAGTTGGTCAGGAGGTTCACATAACAGGTGGCAACTTAACAGATGCCATCAACGAAGGTGTTCGTCAGGGTTATGTCGAAGGATATCTTCGTAAATCTGTAGTTAAGGACCCTATCGACAGAGTCAATACAGGTGATAACACACCTGCAGTTATCCACTATGAGATAGTTGATGGTGATAAGGTAGACATAACCTATGCACCGAAGGGCTTTGGTAGCGAGAATATGAGCAAGATATATATGCTTAAGCCTGCCGATGGAATAGACGGTGTGAAGAATGCTATCCTTAGTGCAGTTAAGGATGCAGGACCGAATGCGTGTCCTCCTATGGTCTTAGGTGTCGGAATCGGCGGAACATTTGAAAAGGCCGCACTTATGGCTAAGGAAGCTCTGACAGAGGATCTTGATACTCCTAAGTCAGAGTTCCTCAAGAATCTTGAGGATGAGATGCTTGAGAAGATTAATTCCCTTAACATAGGTCCGGGTGGACTTGGCGGTAAGAACACAGCTTTGGCTGTCAATATCAAGTCATATCCAACTCATATAGCTGGACTTCCGGTTGCCATCAACATCTGCTGTCATGTTAACAGACATGCACATGTATGCTTATAGGAGGGATCATGGAAAAACATATCAATCTTCCGTTAACTAAGGAAATCATAGATGATCTTAAAGCAGGTGATTATGTATACTTAACAGGTGAGATGTATACAGCAAGGGATGCTGCCCACAAGAGAATGTGGGATGCGCTTGCGGAAGGAAAAGAGCTTCCTATAGATATAGAAGGCCAGGTCATCTACTATATGGGACCATCTCCAGCAAGACCAGGAACAGTTATAGGTTCAGCAGGACCTACAACAGCAAGCCGTATGGATAAGTATACTCCTAAGCTTCTTGATCTTGGATTAAAGGGCATGATAGGTAAGGGCAAGAGAACTCCTGAAGTAATCGAGGCTATGAAGAGAAATGGTGTCGTATACTTTGCTGCTGTCGGTGGCGCAGGAGCGATACTCTCAAAGTGTATTAAGAAGTCAGAAGTGATAGCATATGATGATCTTGGGACTGAGGCCATAAGAAGGCTCTATGTAGAGGATATGCCTGTAATAGTTGTAATAGACAGGTATGGGAAAAATCTGTATATGTAGTAAAAAATAGGGACTGTAAAATACAGTCCCTTAATTATTAGCGGAGCAGGAGGGATTCGAACCCTCGCGCCGGTTGCCCGACCTACACCCTTAGCAGGGGCGCCTCTTCGGCCTCTTGAGTACTACTCCGAATTCATAAAACGTTATTCACAACATATAAATTATATCAAAGATGTGCAGACGTGTCAACACATTTTTTTGCCGAAAGGAAAATAATATGATAAGAAAGATGAAAATTGAGGATAAGGCTGAGATTCTCGCCATGATGAAGGTTTTCTATGCCTCTGATGCAGTTATTAATAAGGCCTCAGATGAGATACTTATCCGTGATATAGAGGATTGCTGCGGAGATTGTCCCTTTATAGAGGGCTTTACCTTCGAGAAGGATGGTCAGATAGCTGGGTATGGTATGGCTTCCATAAGCTACACCACAGAATACGGCGGAATCAACATATGGGTTGAGGACCTGTATGTGAAACCAGAATACAGACGTATGGGTTTTGCGACAGAATTCTTTGCTTATATAGAGGACTACTATAAGAACATAGGAGCAGTCAGATACAAACTCGAGGTAGAGAATTATAATGAGAATGCGATCAAGACATATAGGTCGGTTGGATATAGTGAACTGAAGTATGATCTTATGGACAAGCTTGTCTAATCCTGTATTTTACGACATTTCTCGCTTTGTGTCGTAGGATTATGAGAGGTGATTTAGTACACTTGTATCGAAAGGAGGACATCCGTATGGATCAGGTTAAGGTAGGATCTTTTTTGAAAATGCTTCGAAAAGAAAAGAATCTTACTCAGGAAGCTTTGGCAGAGAAGCTCGGAGTTTCCAACAGAACAGTATCTCGATGGGAGACTGGCAGCAATATGCCAGATATAGGTATGTTAGTCGAGATAGCTGATTATTATGATGTAAGCATACCGGAAATAATTAATGGTGAAAGGAAAAGCGAGACCATGGAACAAGAAACAAGAGAGACGGCAATCGCTATGGCTGAATACAGTCATAACGAAGTCAAGAAAAGTAAGATGAAGACGGTAGGTATACTGTTTTCGTTGTTTGGATTTTTAATCATAGTGTCAGCGTTAGCGATGTTTCCAAGTGACAGTAGCTGGGGGAGTTTTCTGTCAGGATGGGGAAGTATTATAATGGTGACAGGGATTTATCTTATAATTAAACCTTTGATACAAAAAAGAGGTTTTAGAATAGGGATTGTTATAGGCTGTTTTATTGCACTGTTTGCAGTATTTATGATATCTGATTATATGGCAGTGAAGTATCAGCATCAAGTCCCTAGATTTAGATATAAGGTTACGACTACCTTTGATAAAGGCAAAAGAATAGAGTATGATACGCTATTTTATAAGGTAATGTGGGAAAATCCGGATACAGATGAGGAGAAAGTATATATCGTAAAGTAAATATAAGGGGTAATCAGATATGAAAAAGAAAAAAATCGGAATCATAGTTGTCGCAGTTGTAGCTTTGTTAGCTCTTATCATATATATTAAGTTTTTTCCAAGGGAATTCAAAGTAGGAAATGACGAAATAGCCTTAAGAATACAGCTTGATATAGATGAGGATATAGGACTACTGGTCTATGATTACACTATAGACGGTCATGATTATAGTGGTGGGACATCCAATGCTGATAAGTCAAAAATCAAACATAACGATGAAATTATAGAAGTCTGGGATAGAGAAATGTTAACGCAAGATTCTGAAAAAGAAGACAAATCTGACAGTTTTCAATGGCGAATAAGGTTCAGAATCATCACAGATTATGTAGATCCGAACTTTGAGAATGTCTATCCTGAGGAGATAACTTGTTACCTAGATCCGATTGAATGGACTGCCACAATTGGACACGAATATAAGTTTACCATCACGGGTAATAAAAAAGATGGGTATGGGGTGGAACTAAGAGAGTGAAGTAGTATAAGAAAAAGGGTCCATCGCACTTTCTTAGTGCGACAGCCCTTTTTTCTATTAAGGATTAAAGGTATTAAGCGATTGGGATATACTTCTTAGTCTCTACAGCTTCTTCTACCTTCTTAGGAACTGTAACAGTAAGTATACCGTTATCAAAGCCTGCCTTGATGTCGTTCTCTGTTAAGTTGTCGCCAACATAGAAGCTTCTCTGCATAGAGGTTGTCTTTCTTTCTTTTCTGACGTACTTATATTCATTCTGCTCTTTTTCTTTGTTCTGAGTAGCACTTATGGTGAGGTAGCCGTTCTCAAGAACAAGCGATACATCATCTTTTGAAAATCCAGGAAGCTCGAGTTCGAGCAGGTAGTCGTTCTCGCTTTCCTTGATATCGGTCTTTATAGAAGGAATCTTCTTAGGAGCGCGATCATCATCAAACACATCAAAAAAGTCATCATAAAAAATACTAGGTAATAACATAGGTAATTCCTCCTTAAAATCTTTTGTTGGTAAGAAATGCTGCATCTCATTTCTTATCTTGAATACAATATATCACTTTTATTAGCACTCGTCAAGAGTGAGTGCTAATAATTTTTGTGAAAATTCTGTGAACAAAATATATGGGAAGGATTTTCACTAGGCATCAGATGTGGTAAAATACAGAAAGAAATATGAATAGGAGGATTATATGAGATACGAAGAACATGATGAGAATCTTATATGGGAAGAGGTAAGCGTAGAGCACATTATAGAGGATCAGTGGATTGACTTTAGAAGAAGTTGCTATAGGTTCCCAGACGGCACAACATTTGAGCCTTATTACAGCTATAGCAGGAGAGATTATGTGGTTATCGCAGCCACAGATACTGAGGGCAATCACATCTGTGTAAGGCAGTTCAGGCAGGGTATCGGCAAGGTCACTACAGAATATGTGGCGGGCGGAATCGAGAGAACTGACGGGACTGAGTATGGTAAGGATGGGGCTAGTGCAGAGGATTCGCTTGCGGCAGCCAAAAGAGAGCTTCTAGAAGAGAGTGGATATGAGTCCGATGAGTGGACTAAGCTCTTAGTCATACCTTCAAATCCGACTATCGCGGATAATTATGCGCATATATATATGGCGAGGAACTGTAGGAAGGTATCTGAGCAGCACTTGGATGATACTGAGTACCTGAATGTGAGACTCTATACTGAGGAAGAACTGAAAGAACTTATATCTGATGGAAACTTCCTGCAGCCTATACATGTGTTGGCGTATGAGTTGGCGAAGAAAGATTAGGATATGTTGCGATTTTTATCTCAGTCGGAGATTGGACCCCGACTTAAGTTGGGTTTGTTATAAACACGGCTTACACTTTGCTAAGAGGAAGGGGTCTTCTCCGATTGAGATAAACCTATAGTTCATATTGATTTTGAATTCCTTTTGTTCATTTGTATAATTTTTTGCCTGAAAAATCAAAAAAGTGTTGACAACTAATCATATATATGATATTCTAATATCAGAGTTGCTCGTCAGAGTTGCTCGTCAGAGTTGCTCTTATTAAATAATAAGGGGCAATTGTAGATATGATGAACGGTTGCTATCTGGGTTCAGATAGTTTTTTTATGTCTAAAATGCCTAGAAAGGAGTAACTTTATTATGTTTATCGCGGATATTTGTGCAGCAGTACCTATGAGCCAAGCTACAAGAGACATAGTTGTTACAGCGATTAATGCTGGTGCAACAGCAACGGCAATTATCGCATTACTTGGCGGTGGCGGTTTAATCGCTTTTATTGTTAAGCAGGCTTTTAAAAAGGGTGCTAAGAAAGTTATAATCGCAGCATAAGAAAAGGACAGGGCTGTAAAAAGCTGGAGATAGTTTTTTACAGCCTATTTTAATGGTTGAAGATATGATAAAAAATGAATTAGAAAGAAACTTTCAGAAATGTGCACTCATTTTCTTCACTCTTATGCTTGTGATTATAGTTATAACTAAGCTGATATTTAATCAGTACAGTACACATGAAGATGTTGGTGAATTTGAGCAAGCAAAACTTACGGTAATAGGATTATTAAGTAAGAACCTTATAGTATGTTTTATAGCGATATTGGGATTAGTATCTAAGAAAATCACAAGTTGGTTTATTCTAATAATCAATTCTGTAGTTTTAGGATTTACATTAGGTATTAATTGGGCGGTTACAGGTAAATTTTGGTACTTTGCAAAGTATATAGTTTTTCATGGTATTTTTGAATTATCAGCTATTTTTTTAGCGTGTGCTATAGGTATGTTAAGCGTAGCAAGTAAAAAGGAATTAACGGTTAAGAGACTTGCAGTACTTGTATTATGTGTAACAGGTTTATTGGTAGTTGCTGCATTTATCGAAACGTATATATCAGCAAATTTGTAAAAGGGAAATATGAGATACATTCAATTTTTCAAATGGTCTGTATACAGACTATATAAAAAGCGTTGGAAGAATAGTCCTATAGTTAGAAAATATTCTATTCTTTCCAATATATATCTATGTATATTATTGTCTTTCATAGCTATGGTTGGTGTATACTTTGCGGCTATACAGCTCTATGATATGATACCATCATCTTATAATGGGAGATTTGTTCGAAGAGTATATGAAATCGTTCTTATAGCATTTTCCGGGATGATTATATATGGTTCTCACAGGTATGCTAAGGGAGCGAGGGTGCCGGATCTTATAAGCGGTGGCCATGATGATGAGAAAGCATTTAAAATTATAGATGGTGTGAGCGATATAGTGTACAATTGCAAAGAATTGCTGACTATAGCGCTTCCGGTTGGAATCGTCATATACAGGCATGATGGACAGGGGATTATGAGGCTATTGGGGTTTGTTATAAGTGTGTTCGTGGTGAGGGTTATGTTTCTCATAATCATGTGCATCGCTTCATATAGCAGGATAGTTATATATCCGGCTCTTTTTTTCTGTAGTTTGTATCTGGGGCGATATGTGTCTGGATGGGTAGGAGCATTTCCAATAATAGGAAAAAATATAGATTCAGAGCGAGTGGAACAGTGGTTTTCTGACGGAGAAGGACTTTTTTGGGGCCTTGTTGATAAAGTAGCAGATGCGAAGTACATAATAGTTATAGCATGCGTGCTAATTCTGATATGTTCAGTGATTCTTTCGAGAATAGATAAAATCTGGAGTAGATGGTATAGTGCCGTCAGAAGAAGAAAGAGTTATAAGGATCTGTATGATAAGATCGCGGCGTCAAAGAAGATATCAGTGTTCAGAAATATACCTATGTGGATGGGCACAGGTATGCATATAGGTGTGATTAGTGGTATAGATAAGCAGGATACAAAGATTGTATTCTTTGTATCTATGGTTTTTGTGGTTTACTTTGGATACTTCAGTGCCATGTCGGCATATAAGAATAACCTGAAGATTTTCAATATGTGCGGCGAGGGGCGCAATATCATATTCTGGCATAACGATATGTACAGGCTTCTTATGAAGAAGTGGAAGCTATGGGCTAAGGATATGATCGTCTTCACAGTACTTGAATATCTGTGTATTCTGATAGTCTCAGGGAATCTGTATGTGCTTATATTCATGGTTTTTCAAGCAGAATATATGCTTATACTGTTCTTTATCTTCAACATACCAGCTATAATAGCGCCTTTTTACATGTATGACAATGTCGCAGATATAGAAAAAAGTGTAGGTTATAAGATACTTGAGGAGAACATCGAACCAGTTATGCTTATAGTTGTGAATTCGATGTTTGCCATACCAGTTGCTTTGTATATGACCGATTACTGTTCATATGCGATGTACATGGTACTACAGGCAGGCCTGATGACGGTTCTTGCTATGGTATTTATCGTCGTAGCTATGGCTGTGTACAGAAGAAAACTTAGCTCTGATTCGTATAAGAAGCTCATATTCAGGAGATAAATCATGAAGGATAGAATAGACATAAAAAACATATGCCTTGATATAGAAGGTAAGAGAATATTAAGTAGGGTAAGCTTTACGCTTGATAAAGGGAATATATGTGTTATCTTAGGTCCTAATGGTGCAGGTAAGACAACCCTGTTCAAATGCATCAAGGGTTTTTACGATATCAGCGATGGGCAAATCATCTATAAAGGCAAAGAATCTGCCTCTATACCGGAGGCTGTTATGATGTTTGATGAGCCTGTACTTTATGATGAACTGACTGGCAAAGAGCATATAAAGCTTATGAGAGATATTAACAAGATCGCTTATGATAAGGAATGGATAGCATATCTGACAGGGATGATGGAACTAAAAGGGGCTATGAAGCAATTAGTCGGTACATATTCTTTGGGTATGAGGAAGAAGCTGCAGCTTATCTGTTCACTTGCGGCAAAGCCAGAGCTTATTCTTATGGATGAGTATATCTCAGGACTTGATCCTGCGATACTCTATAGTGTTAAGAAGGTACTGAAGGACTATGTAAGCGAAGGCAGATATGTGATCATATCGACGCATATGCTTGATATGGCAGAAAAGTTCTGCGATAAGGTTGTTCTTATGAAGGAAGGGCATGTGGTAGATGACAGAAGCTTTGCTATAGATGAAGTCTGTGCGGTTTATGGGAATCTCGAGAGCTTCTATATGAGCGAGATTTGAAGAATAAATGCAGAGGCTGTAGAAAAATCCGTGGATTGTTCTACAGCCTCAAAAATAAAGGAGGTACAATACGGTTTTAACCGTAATAAGCCTTAAGATACATATCTTTTATCTCGCTCATGAGCGGGTATCTAGGATTAGCGCCTGTGCACTGATCGTCAAATGCCTGCTCAACCATATCATCGAGGGTATCTAAGAAGTACTTCTCGTCTATACCATAATCCTTGATGGTCTTCTTGATCTCTATCTTATCCTTAAGGTCTTCTATCATTTGAATAAAGTTTTCGAAAACTTCATCATCGTTCTTGCCGGTTGCACCACAGAAGCGAGCAGCTTCTACATAGCGCTCCTTAGCATGTGGATAAGCATACTGAGGGAAGGTTCCCATCTTGGTCGGCACATCTGCTGCGTTGTAGCGGATTACTTGTGTCAAGAGAAGTGCGTTAGCAATACCGTGTGGAAGGTGATGGAAAGCACCAAGCTTATGCGCCATAGAGTGGCAAAGTCCTAAGAAAGCGTTGGCGAAAGCCATACCTGCCATGCAAGATGCGTTAGCCATCTTTTCTCTAGCTTCAGCGTCGGCAGCACCGAGTTCGTAAGCTCTTGGAAGATATGTGAAGACATTCTTCATGGAAGTGAGTGCGATACCATCTGTGAAATCGGTAGCCATGATAGATGCGTAAGCTTCGAGGCAGTGTACGAGAACATCTATACCTGATGCTCTTGTAAGTCCCTTAGGCTGATTCATCATGAGATCTGCATCTACGATAGCCATATTTGGTGTGAGAGCGTAGTCGGCAAGTGGATACTTGCTGCCTGTTCTCTCATCTGTGATAACTGCAAAAGGAGTAACCTCAGAGCCAGTACCTGCAGATGTAGGGATGGCTACGAAGTAAGCTTTTTCACCCATCTTAGGGAATGTATATATTCTCTTACGGATATCCATGAATCTCATAGCCATATCGAGGAAGTCGATATCCGGATGCTCATAGAGAACCCACATGATCTTACCTGCATCCATAGCGGAACCACCACCAAGAGCGATGATAACATCAGGCTCAAAAGCGGTCATAGCTTCAGCACCAGCCTTAGCGCTAGCCAAAGATGGGTCTGACTGAACTTCGAAGAAGCAGCTATGTGCGATACCCATAGAATCGAGCTTATCTGTTATAGCCTTAGTGTAGCCGTTCTTGAATAGGAACTCGTCTGTAACGATGAAGGCACGCTTCTTGCCCATGATCGTTCCAAGCTCATCAAGTGCTACAGGAAGGCAGCCCTTCTTAAAATATACCTTTTCAGGAACTCTGAACCAAAGCATGTTTTCTCTCCTTTCAGCTACGGTTTTTACGTTGAGAAGGTGCTTGATAGTGACATTCTCAGATATGGAATTGCCGCCCCATGAGCCACAACCAAGAGTAAGTGATGGATTAAGAGCGAAGTTGTAGATGTCGCCGATACCGCCCTGAGCTGCAGGTGTGTTGATAACCACACGACAGGTCTTCATGGCAGCTGCGAATCTGTCCATCTTTTCCTTCTGTGTTGCCGTATTGATAAAGAGTGAAGAGGTGTGACCGAAGCCACCGTCTGCTACAAGGTGAGCGGCCTTCGCGATAGCATCGTCAAAGTCCTTAGCCTTGTACATAGCAAGAACAGGAGAGAGCTTCTCGTGAGCGAATTCCTCAGATATGTCAACACTTGTAACCTCACCGATGAGGACCTTAGTGTTGTCAGGAACCTTAACGCCTGAGAGTTCAGCTATCTTAACTGCTGTCTGACCTACTATCTTAGCATTGAGAGAGCCGTTGATGATGATGGTCTTACGAACCTGATCAAGCTCCTTGCCCTTAAGGAAGTAAGCACCTCTTGCCTTGAATTCAGCCTTAACGTCGTCATATATGGATTCGTCAACGATGCATGACTGCTCAGAAGCGCATATCATACCGTTGTCAAATGTCTTGGAATGAATGATCGAATTGACCGCGAGTCTTACGTCTGCGGAAGCATCGATGACTGCAGGTGTATTGCCCGCACCTACACCAAGAGCAGGCTTACCTGAAGAGTAAGCTGCCTGTACCATGCCCGGACCACCAGTTGCTAGGATAGTATCTGATGAGTGCATAACTTCTGTTGTAAGCTCAAGAGATGGAACATCGATCCATCCGATTATGCCAGCAGGCGCACCAGCCTTAACTGCAGCATCGAGAACAAGCTTTGCTGCTGCGATTGTAGACTTCTTAGCTCTTGGATGAGGGCTTATGATGATGCCGTTGCGTGTCTTAAGGCACATAAGGCACTTGAATATCGCTGTGGATGTCGGATTAGTAGTCGGTATAACCGCAGCTATAAGACCGATAGGTTCAGCGATCTTCTTGATACCGAAGCTTGCATCCTCTTCAAGTACTCCACAGGTCTTAGTATCTCTGTACTTGTTATATATGTATTCGGATGCAAAGTGATTCTTGATTACCTTGTCTTCTACACATCCCATGCCTGTTTCCTCAACTGCAAGCTTTGCAAGTGGGATTCTGGCCTTGTTGGCTGCCATAGCAGCTTCATAAAATATCTTATCTACCTGTTCCTGAGAGAAGGTAGCATATTCAGCCTGAGCTTTTCTTATCTCATCCATGCGGATTGCAAGACTGTCAAGGCTGTCTACTATCTCTGGACTTACTATAGTTTTCTTTCTTGCCATAGGTACCTCCATCTTCTTTGATAACTATTTGACAATGGTATTATAGTATAAATTTGTTTATTTGTCAATATCTCAGGAATATTTTTCAAAGTTTCGGTTTTTGTATCTTCCGATCATGAAGAAGACAGGTATGAGTATGAGGTATAGTAGGTATCTGTGAAGAAAGAGCGTCTTGTCAAAGCATTTGTCCGAATAATATGATACTAAGATGTCTCTTCTTAGGATATATGAGCATACGATCACATAGGTTCCGACAATCAGGTTGGTGGCCATGTAAGAAGCGCTTATGTAGAGAATCATATAGTACATGCTGACAAGAAAAGCGCCTATTATGCAGAATCTAGCATATTCTCCGAGTGTAAATCCAAGACTTAGGTCAAAGAGAAGATGGCTAATCACGAATGATACCGAAGACAGAGTGAGCGATACGAAAGCTGCACAGAGGTAGTTTTTAATCTT
>ODAI012861905.1_pt1 | contig 23773 bp, 20 predicted proteins | sample 1539321 | NCBI WGS metagenome assembly ODAI01 (sample SAMN02144231, study PRJEB22623) | gut metagenome | biome: sheep rumen | host: Ovis aries | place: New Zealand | reverse complement strand
GTAAGTGAGTTCTTGAAGATCTGCTCAAATCCAAGGAACTTGATAATTCCAATATTAACAGAAGGATGAAGGCGAAGGCCTCCCTTGTAAGGTCCAATGGCTGAGTTAAACTGTACTCTCATCGCATTGTTAACCTGAACCTGTCCCTTATCATCAACCCAGGGAACTCTGAAGAGGATCTGACGCTCGGGAGTGGTGAGTCTCTCAAGAAGCGCGTCCTTCCTGTACTCTTCCTCATTAGCCTCAATTACAACTCTGAGGGATTCAAGGACCTCCTTAACTGCCTGATGGAATTCGGGCTGTGCGGGATTCTGTGCTACAACTCTGTCATAGATCTCGTCAACGTAAGACATAAAACAACTCCTCCTGTAAAAATGTGTTCTTTTGCACGGTTTTTTCAAACCATTACATAATATAATACATTATCATGATAAAGTAAATACAAAAATACAAAAATACTTGTATACAATGTTGGTATTAGCTTTAGATTTAAACTTAACAGCCTTCCGGGAATATATTCAAAATGCCCGCCAGTGCCTTCGCTGTTTCGTCTCTCCGCTTTCCCGCAAAAGGCAAAATCGCCCTCGGGCAACTCGCGACGTTCGCGCTAAATTGCGCGAACTGCTCGAACGATGCCCTCGGGAACCGATTTATGCGGGAATGCTACGAGACGGCTCAGGCGGGCAGGGCATTTCAAATATATACCCGGAAGGCTGCAAAACATACATAAAAGATACACCTTATAAGTATGTCTAAAAAGACAATTGTATACGAAGATTTTAGGATTAAAAAAAATCCCCTGCATAAGCAGGGAATTTTAAACTTGTTAGCTTATTTCATTCATCAGTCGTATTTGATATCCAGGTACTGGGAGCTTAAATATACGACTTTATTGTTGTAGATAACTTCACACCAGCCGTCACTTTCGGAGACAAGTCTTGCGGTGGAATCCTTCGCAAAGGAACCCATGATCATTCCGTCCGTACTTGCAGAAGATCTGATATTAAGGGTTTCCTTGGCAGTGACGGTACCAATGGTTTCAACGGAATTGACGTCAATATCCATTGTAAGGTATTCTGACTTAACATAGCCGGTACTGTCATTGTACTTTATGGCTACCCATCCGTTTCCTTTTACTTCAAGGACTTCGACAGTCTGTCCTCCGTTAACCTGCCCCATCTTGTCGGCATTAATTGAGTCGGAGACTCTTACGTTAACGCTCTGATTGACAGTGGCAGTTTTGGTCTCACCTTCTTCGGTTTCATCCTCAGGTTCTTCCACTTCCGGAAGTTCCACCTCAGCGCCTGAATTGATGGCTGCCAGTTTTTCACCGGCATCGGTGCTTACTATGGTATCCAGTTCCTTCATATATGTAAGGAGTTCGGGATTAGCCGTGATGATCTCATTGTAATCTGCAGTTATCCTGTTTCCGAGTTCAACCACATCATCACAGGAAAGTATGCTGTTTATGAATTCGCTCTCTTCTGCTGATGGCTCGGTATTTTTTATGGTAAAGGTGGCATCAGCATTTTTCAGTACATAAAATCCCTCATACGAAGGAAGTTTATATTCGGGATAATTGTCAAAGATAACATTGGTGACAGGAAAAACCACAACGGAATTCTCGTCAAATCCGGGGGCGGAATATATATCAAGTACTTCATAGTCAAGATATCTGCTCTGCTCCGCCTTCACAAGCATATCCATGGTCTCAAGTGAATCCACGAGGCCTTTAAGTGTATCCATATCCCCGTTTGAAAGACAAAGATAATAATTGTTAATGAATTCCGAAAGGTTTGCATCGGTATTCAGGCTAAGTGTTACAGGAACAGCTGCAGTATCGGGTGATACAGCCTGGATATCTGTTTCGGTACCGGTAACAGTCTGCTGGGCCGGCGCTTCATCAGAAGGAGTATTTCTGAAAGAAAGGGCAATGTAGGTTACCAGAGCGGTAATGGCAATAAGCCCCACAGGGCCTGCAATCTTGATATTATTTTTTAAGAAGCGGACAATTTTTCCGAATATATCGCCGTTCATAAATCTCCATGTGCAGCCGACAGGAATCGAACCTGCATTAAAGGCGTCGGAGGCCTTCGTTCTATCCATTAGACTACGGCTGCATGTCAAAAATAACTTTAGATCAGTTGTTACAAAATTATTACAATCTTTGCTATATTACCATATTAAGCATTTTCTGTAAAGTTTCGGTGCATGTGTGTAAGGACCGGGGCATGTGTGTAAGGACACGGGGCATGGGCAGGACTAACCCAAGCGGGCATATATTGACCGGGTGATAGCAAAGTCCTATAATTTACGCATTATGAGTAAATATATAGCTGACAAAAAATTCTATAATAATGTACTGAAGATATCCGTTCCCATAATGGTTCAGAACGGGATATCCAATTTTGTGAGCCTCCTTGACAACATCATGATAGGCCGTGTCGGTACAGAGCAGATGAGCGGTGTTTCCATAGTCAACCAGCTTATCTTCGTGTTCTATCTGTGCATTTTCGGCGCCGTATCGGGTGCCGGGATCCTCGGGGCCCAGTATTACGGTCAGAAAAACTATGACGGGGTAAAAAAGGTATTAAGATCAAAGCTGATCATTTCATTTACGGCAATGATCATTGCAATCCTTATATTTATAAATCTGGGAAGTTTTCTGATATCACTTTATCTTCATGACGGATCAGCAACGGGAAACTTAGAGGCCACTCTTTCCTATGGTCTTGAATATCTCGGTGTTATACTGATAGGGCTCCCCTTCAGCACCATAGAATTCTCATATTCTTCTACGCTGAGGGAATCCGGAGAGACAAGTCTTCCCATGAAAGCAAGCATTGCCGCAGTCTTCATCAATCTTGTCCTGAATTACCTTCTTATCTACGGAAAATTCGGTTTTCCCGCCATGGGTGTTGTGGGTGCTGCAATAGCGACAAATATTGCCCGTTTCATCCAGGCAACCATCATAGTGATCTACAGTCACACTCATACCGGAAAGTATCCTTTCATGAAAGGAATGTTCAGGAATTTCAGGATAGAAAGAAGCATACTGGGAAAAACCCTGGGACTGTCCATGCCTCTCATCTTCAACGAAACATTATGGGCTGCGGGAATGGCTGCACTTACTTCCTGTTATTCCACAAGAGGACTTTCCGTGATCGCTGCGCTTAATATACAGTCAGTCATATATAACATCGCCAACATCATGTTCATAGCAATGGGTGATGCCATTGCCATAATCGTTGGTCAGATGCTCGGCAAAAATGAGATCGAAGAGGGAAAGGATGCGGCAAACAAGATAATCGTGATGAGTATCTTCTTTGCCGTCATCGGTGGAATATTTATGTTCCTTATATCAGATATATTCCCCGGCATCTACAAGACATCCGATGAAGTAAAATCCATAGCGCGCACCCTGATAATAATTTCCGGGTGCACCATGCCCATAGGTGCTCTTCTGCATTCACTTTATTTTGCCATCAGAAGCGGAGGAAAAACACTGATAACCGTTCTGTTCGACAGCGTATACCTTTGGGTCATCGCTTTTCCCACAGCTTACATCCTCTCCCGCTACACAGACATGCCCATAGCCCCTCTCTACCTGACACTTCAGCTGGTGGATCTGATCAAGGTAGTCATAGGTCTGATCATCTACAGGAGTGGCATCTGGGCCAGAAATATCACGCAATACTGATCTTTTCAGACTCTCTGTCAAAATAATACAGGGAGTCTGAAAGAAAATCCTGAGGCTCAACCTGTGTCCTGTTGATAGAATAGATCATATTCTTAAGGCCTCCCACATCATCAAGACCGTCATCGGGAAGTATTATGATCTCATGGACCGAGCTGGGTATTATGTAAAGATTCCGGTCAAGCTTAAGTGAAAGTTCCTTCATGATCCCGGGATACAGCATGGCCGAAGCTCCGTTTACCATTTTGGTATTTGAAACAACATACATGGGAGGAAGATCGTTAAATTCATCTTCATCTATTTCCAGACCGTTTCTCATACTGTTAAGCACCGATATCATATCCCTGTAGCTGCCGGGCAGGATCTTCGGACCGTTCTTCATGGCATCCGCGAAAAGAACCTCCTTGTCAGTCCCCCACATCTGCAAATGTGTATCTCTTATAAGTATCGTCCCGTCAGGTATCCCGGTTTTATCAAGCGAATAGTAAAAAACAATGGCAAGATCCAGAAAGGGAACATAGGGTATGCTTTTTAAAAGCGTACTGTTCCTTTCAACGGATATCAGTTTATAAGAAAGTCCTTTTTTTACCTCTTCATAATCACCGAAAAAAGACATATCGGTTTTTACGGGAGGTATTGCCAATCTGTAATTTTCCACAAGCCTTGCAGCACCGTCCCTTATGGACTCACCCTCCGTATGTTCATCATAATAAGGCTTTAAATACATGGTAGGTGCAAGCTGGTGTTTTTTGTCTTTGATAACAAGAGCGTCAAGATCCACTCCGTTATTTTTCGAGATCACCTTTTCTTCTATCTCATACCCTTCCCCAAGGATCGTTTCCACCGCCTTCTTCATATTGGCTGAAAATTCTTTTATCTCCATATACATCCTTTCATAAAACTGATTATGTGTGACAAAAATGCGCAAAAAAAGATCACGCTTAAAAACGCATGATCTTTTCACATTGCAATAAATTATGAAAGGACTGAGTGTCAGACTCTGGAGAGATACTCACCTGTTCTGGTGTCGATCTTGATCTTGTCTCCTGTCTCAACAAAGAGAGGAACCATGACCTGTGCTCCGGTCTCAACTGTTGCGGGCTTGGAAGCACCTGTTGCGGTATCTCCCTTAAAGCCGGGCTCAGTATCAGTGATGTCAAGTTCTACAAAAAGAGGAGGCTCGATGGAGAAAGCACTTCCGTTATGAGAGCAGACCTTACAGATCTCATTCTCCTTAACGAACTTAAGAGCATCCCCTACAAGATCGTCTGAAAGCTGAACCTGATCATATGTCTCGGTATCCATAAAGGTGTAAAGCTCGCCATCCTTGTACAGATACTGCATATCCTTTCTGTCTATATGAGCCTGAGGGCATTTCTCGGTAGGTCTGAAAGTACGCTCTACAACACCACCGTTTTTGATGTCCTTAAGCTTGGTGCGGACAAATGCCGCTCCCTTACCGGGCTTAACATGCTGGAATTCGATGATCTGATATACGGAATTGTCGAGTTCAATAGTAATTCCGTTTCTGAAGTCACCTGCAGAAATCATAAATAAAACCTCCTAAATGTCTGTGCAACCAAAAATAATCCTTGAATATATTACATTAAAAAAATGTTATTGTAAAGAATTTATGCTAAAGGCCCGGATATTATACGATCCATGGCCATAATGTAACCCTGAAGCCCCTTACCATAGATCTGCTCATCACAGGCGGGAGCTGTCACAGAGATCTTCCTGAAATCCTCACGGGACCGGATATCCGAGATGTGCACTTCCACCTTTACGGGTTTTTCAAGGCTTTTTAAAGCATCGTGGATCGCATAGCTGTAATGAGTATATGCACCGGGATTGATCACAATACCATCCGTTCCGTTAAAATAGCATTCCTGTAACTTATCTATTATGGCACCCTCATGATTGGACTGGAAGCATTCAACTTCAACGCCCTTTTCCTTTGCATGATCCTTAATGAGCTTAATCAGATAATCATAATCTTCGTTTCCGTATATGGCTTTTTCCCTGATCCCGAGAAAATTAAGATTAGGACCGTTTATGACAAGTATCTTCATGAATCCATCCACTCCTTTGTATCTGCAGGGATATTCCATCCTGCTTTTTCAAGCTTTCTCAAAACATCCTTCATAACGTCGTCTCTTTCGGTATCGCCGGTATCCACTATGATATCGGCACATCTTTCATAAGCGGGGCCTCTGACAGCGATCAGTTCCTTTATCTTTGAAAGGGGATCGCTGCACTGAAGAAGCGGTCTTTTGGTATCCTCCTTAAGACGCTCATATACCTGCTCCGGAGAGATCCTCAGATACACGACGGTACCGCACTTTTTTATAAGGGGCTGGTTCTGCATCTGCACGGGAGTTCCGCCTCCCAGGGAATAGATCTTCGGAGACAGATCGCTTCTTATATCCCTGAGCACCTGTGTCTCAAGACCGCGGAAATATTTTTCTCCCTTTTGCCCGAATATCTCCGACACGGTCATTTTCTCCATTTCCTCGATCATCTTATCCGTATCGCAGAAGGCCCGTTTTAATTTATAAGAAAGCCCCCTTCCTATGGAGGTTTTTCCGCTTCCCATAAACCCTATAAAGATCAGATGCGGAGCTTTGTCATATTCTCTGTTTTTCTGGTGACTGTTATTCATTCAAAAATCCGTTTGTAGCATTCATCAGCAAGTTCATCGCTTACTTTAAGACCGGTCCAGTGTTCATAAGCTATGATCCCCTGATAAAGAAGCATCTTTGAGCCGTTAAAGGCCTCTGCTCCGGCCTTTTTGCATAATTTCATGAACATGGTCTCAGCGGGATTAAATATAAGATCATAACCTGTTTCAACATGAGCGTAAAACGATCCATCGGTGATGACACAATTTTCCGTATCCGGATGCATGCCAACACTGGTCGCCTGTATGACAATATACTTCCTGCCGGAAGGAAGTCTGTCCGTATCACCTATGGCAAGGGGTCTTGCAAAATTTCTTCCGCTGATAAAATTGACATCACCCGCCAGGCTCTCGGCATGGTCCGCATTTCTGTTTACGATAACAAGACTCGAAGCTCCGCTTTCTTCAAGAAGCATGGCCACTGCTCTTGCAACGCCACCCGCTCCGAGTATGATGACATCCTTATCCTTTACAGATACACCATCTCTTTCAAAGGCTCTCATGAGTCCGGGCATATCGGTATTGTATCCCTTGAATCCGCCTTCACATCTGACCAGGGTATTGACCGCACCTATTTTTTTTGCAAGGGGATCTATATCCTTCAAAAAAGTTATCACTTCCTGCTTATAGGGAACCGTGACATTAAGTCCGCAAAAACCGAGAGCATAAGCTCCCTCAACCGCCTTCGATACACTTCCCTCTTCCACGGGAAAGCATGCATATGCAAGATTATATCCCATTTCAGAAGCAAGAAAATTATGTATCGCAGGTGACTTGGAATGTGCCACCGGATTTCCGATAAGTCCGCAAACTTTTGTATTGCCGTCTATCTCTCTCATTTTTTACCTTTCTTAAGACCGGAGCGTTTTCTTTACAAATCCTGTTTTTGCCTGTTTTTTTTGTGATAGCTTTTCAGCACGATTTTTTCCAGTTTTCTCTTAAGCACGATCTGGATCTCTTCCCTGGGATCGATGGGTGAAGTAAGAACGGTTTCGATCCCCGCCCTGTTGGCGCCCCATACATCCGTAAAAAGCTGGTCTCCGACAAAAAGAGTCGATGAAGGATCAGTATCCATCATCTCCATTGCGCGCTTATATCCTTTTAAAAGAGGCTTGCCGGCTTTATGGAGGTACATGCTGCCAACGTCATCCGCAAAGGACTTAACACGGGGTTCTTTATTGTTGGATAGAAGGACCGTCTTAAAACCAAGTTCCTTAAGTTTTTTGAACAGTTCAATGCTCCGTTCATCGGCAGGTGCACCGTGCATCACAAGAGTATTGTCTATATCATAGATGATGCCTCTTTTTCCGGATTCAAAATATTTTTCATACGGAATGTCGTATGCGGATGCTATCTCGATTGTGGGATAAAATACTTTAAACAACTTTTCTCCTAAAAAAACAGGCCTACCCTGCCTGATAATGATATAATTTATGAGTGCATTTGACAAATCCAATTTCCAGACAAAAAAGGAATGAAAACAATGGAAAAAAGATTACTCGATTATATGGCATACATGAAAGGCATTGCTGAAAAAGCCTCATCCGGAGAATACTCCGAAGAAGAGATCGAAGTCCTAAAAAAGCAGGCTCTTACACAGATCTCATTTTTCCAGCATGAAAGGCTCATTCATCTTATCGTAACAATGACATTTGCCATCATGACCATGGTGATACTCGTTGCAATCTGCTCCACGGGGTACTTGCCTCTGGCAGCGCTTGAACTGCTTCTTCTCGTGCTTCTGATCCCCTATATCAGACATTATTACATACTTGAAAACGGAACACAGACTCTCTACAGATATTACGACAGCTTAGAGGGCGTGGATTTTCTGATCCCGAAAAAATAAAGGCAGGTTTAAACTGCATTACATCAGTCCGGATTCCAGCTCATGCTTACAATCTCATCACAGCATGCGGGATCTTTAAGCACCGCGGCAAGTTCGGGTTTTATTTTACCATTTTTGTCAAACATTGATACGTTTTCATAAAAATCACGATCATCAAAAGATCCCCAATTTCTGATATGTGAAAGATTTACATTGTCAAAACCTTTATCTTTTGCCCATCTGATAAAATCCGGGATTTCTTTATAATTTGCCCTTTGCACGATTAGTATGACCGTGACTTTATCAACTTTGTTTTTCTTTCGAAGATCGGAAAGAAAATCCATATTTTCCATAAGGCGTTCAAAATTACCGCCACATCGTACGCGTTCATAGGTTTCCTTCGTAGCAGCATCGACAGATACCAGAAAACTTACATGCTCATACTTTCCTTCAAGCCTGTCCCATTCCCGCCTTGAAAAAAGAGTTCCGTTTGTCATTATGACAATACTGTTTCTTTTAACATTCGTATCATACAGTACTCTTTTATAGTGCCCGGAAAAAAATGCTTCTCCTCCACCGCCCACAAGAAGAGTATCCGCTTTATCAAGCCATCCTGATTTCAAAAGAGCGTCAATGCAGGAATCAATCTGAATATCTTCATCTTCATCATTTTTGACCTTCAGAGCCTTCCTGCAGGATGGACAATGAAGATTGCACAAATAATCACAAGCAAAATTTAATGTAAGCGGATGGTCGCGTTCAATTACTTCTCTCCGTTCAAGAAAAGATTCCGTAGTTTTTCCGCCTGCAAGTCGCGCACACAATTTTTCGTTACAGAATGTATATGTATTGTTAATGACTGACAAGCGGATTATCTTTGCCAAAGGCGAATGCCATACATCACTAATATCTGTAACTCCGATATTCCCACAGCTTATATCAAGAAAATCGGGACAGTCACAAAGCCTTGCAGTTCCGTATCTGCCGATCCATACGGTATTAAACGGAGTGTCGCACGAGCAGTCGTTCTGCCTTCTGTCAAAATAAACCGCTCTCATGTATAAAGGCGCCATAGTGTGAGTAAGTAATTCCTCAAGAGTTATGACTTTATTTACTACAGTTGGGTAATCCTTTATAAATCTCACTGAATCGGACACATCACAAAAACAGATATGATCGCAGGAACTGTAGTTTCCCTTTTTTGAATGGATTCTTAGAAGCGCACTTGGCAATCCAAGGATCAGATACAATGCATAAATAAATAAAATTCTGCGCCCTGCCCCAATCCGGTCACTTTCATATCTTCCTTTAAGAACCGCTCCGTATTTATTCTCGGGCAGTATTATTGCGTGCTTGGCCGCATATCCGAAGATGATACTTTTAAGCCATCCTCTGATAGAACCTGGATAAGAAACAAAAGCAATTTTGCTTTCTTTCATATCATCAAGAAGACAAAAAAGGTCTTCTGCAAAATAATAATCTATTTTGTATTTAAGGCCTGCGGCATCAAGCTGCTTTTTTGCACCCTTGCGATCATATGTACAGCAGACATAAAATGAATTATTGTTTTTGGGCAAAGAGGTTATTATGTCATATTCTGCGAAATCGACAATTTTAAGCTTACCATCAAATATATATTTAAAATCGCTAATAAGCTTATTGCAGCCGGTTCCAATTCCTATTAAACACAGATCTTTAGTTTTAAGGTTAGCAGGAATTTTATTTACCATTATTTATCCGTTCCTGGTATTTTCTCTGTCTGAAATATGAGTATGCTCATTCAGGTTATTGCCGTTATCTATGATGCTCATATATTCATAGCATTCATTTCTACTGTGTTTATACAAATTGCTCATAAAACTTACCGATGATTTTCCGGCAATCAACCCGTCACACAAACTTAAAGCATACATATCTCTTGCAATTTCATATCCGAGCAAATAATGATGATACTTTCTGTCATCATGTGTAAAAGCTACTGAGATATCACCGTCACTACGATAAACATTTTGAAACTGCATGATAGTAACTTCCGGGAATGACTCCTTAACATTGTCATAAAAAGATGCAACATCAGTTGCAAGAAACACTGATCCAAACTTCTCCCCGCTCAACACTTTTTTGATTTCACATAAGACCTGTTCTTTCTCAATACATACAGGATGTCCGCTGTAAGCCCTCTTATAATCTGTTCCCCTGTAATGCACACCAAGAATCTTTTTTCCACCTGCATATGTTTTACAGATCAATTCACTTGCCTCAGAAACAATCTCAGGTTTTATTTCCATATACTTGTTGATAAGTGGAGAGCAAACTTTAAACAAACCTTCGTCATAATAATTTTCTATTGAATATGCATTCAATTTTTCATATTCCGGCAGGGACATCATGTGATAATATTTACAATAACAGACGTTCGATGCCAGGTTTTCATCATAGTCATCACCGTGCGACAAAAAATAATACTCCCAGGGATTCGGTATCTTTTCATTCATACCTTCATCATAATAAATAAATTCCTTTGAAAGTCTGATTACAGGTTCAAATCCGTAATTCTGCGCATAAAGCAGATAACCGAGAATAAACCTCATCGTAGCGCAAAAGCCTTCTCTATCGGAATTTTCCTTTATGACATAAATGATCTTTCCATAATCTTTATAACCGTTATGTCTGATATCAAGATAATCGCTTTTGGGGTCATCAAAAAGCATTAATGACTTTTGAATATATGTCTTATCCCTACGAATAACGCAATACACGGTTCGTAGAATAAGGTACAAACCTGGAAGTCTCTTTTTTAACTTATTTTTAAATCCGTTTTTTTCGTCTGATTTCATTTATCCCTAACCTCCCATTTTAGAACAGGAGCACATACTCCGGGACGTCTTATGGTCCAAAAAGGAGAATCACTCAGTCCACCCTGGATATTCAACTCCAGACAAGGAGAATCTTCATCAGGATTTACAATCCACTGCATATAATGCAGGGAAGAGGACAGATGAATAAAATATTCTCCTTCATTTAAAAATCTTTCAGGAATCTCGCCCACAAGATGATTCATTCCAATCTTTAGATTCTCTTCTTTTCTACATTCATCTGTAATATATGAAAGGTACACAATTTCACCATCCGAGTTATAAATTGCATAACCAATGGTAAAAGCATGATGTAACTTCTTTATATCGATCTTAATACTAACAAAATACTTACACTTGTTTGTAACAGGTTGTGAAAGATCATTTCCATTTTCATCAATAAGTCTGAAATCAAGAAGGTCAAAAAACTCATTATTGTAATGGGAAAGATCTGCATCCATTTTCGTATCATACAGACCGCTCTGATATTTATTTATACATTTATCAATACTGTCATTAAGAACTATCTTACCCTTATCAAGCAGCAAGCCTCTGTCACACAAAGACTTGACCGCATTCATTCTGTGGCTTACAAAAAGCACGGTTCTTCCCTGGCTGCTGCTTAAGTCGTTCATTTTTCCAAGTGCCCTTTTCTGAAATTCCGCATCACCCACTGCAAGAACTTCATCGGCGATCAGGATATCGCTGTCAAGATTTGCGGCAACAGCAAATGCAAGGCGTACATACATACCGCTTGAATATCTTTTTACGGGAGTATCTATATGTTCATCTATCTCACTGAATGCAATGATCTCATCAATCTTTCTGTTTATCTCGGAGCGTTTCATTCCCAGTATTGCACCGTTTAGATATATATTCTCCCTTCCTGTCATCTCAGGATGGAAGCCTGTTCCGACTTCAAGAAGGCTTGCCACATTTCCTTTAATGCCGATACGTCCTTTTGTGGGCATAGTGACCCTGCTTATGACCTTAAGAAGAGTTGATTTTCCGGCACCGTTTTTTCCGATGATGCCTACTTTATCACCCTGTCTGATCTCAAAGCTGATATCATCAAGTGCCCAGAATCCGTCACCGGAAGGCACTTTTTCACCAACCTTAAGAGTCGTGTCTTCACGTCCCATTTTCCGTGACATCCACGACTTTACATCAGAATAAAACATACCCGTACCGATCTGACCGAGTCTGTAATATTTTCCGATATTTTCAGCTTTTATGACAACGTCATTCATTCCCTCACCAATCAGATAACATCGACAAATTCTTTTTCATTTTTATTAAACAAAAGTATTCCCGCAAAAAGAATGATCAGAGTAAAAAATACGCTGTAAAGGATCATAAACAGAGATATCTCACCAGCGCCAAAACATGCATATCTCATGCATTCAAGCAGCCCCGTGACCGGATTTAATACAAAGAAGATCCTGAAACCTTCAGGTACTTCAGAAAGCGGATATACCACAGGTGATACGTACATGATAAGTGACAGGAAATATTCAAGAGCCTTGGCAAGATCCCTGTACTTTGTGGTTACGGAAGAAACTGTAAGTCCGATACCCGTTGCCATGAGTATCACCCACAAAACCATAACAGGAAGCAGTAAAAGCTTTACTGAAAAGAAAACGGAATATCCGTTAAAAATATAAAAAATAAATACGAATGCAAAAAGCAAAAACTGGATCAGGAATTTTATCAGTTCGCTGATGATGACGGATATCGGAACGGTCAGCCTGGGAAAATACACTTTACCGAAGATATCTTTGTTGGAATATAAGACTTTTGCCTGGGCAGTTAACAGGCTGCTGAAGAAATACCAAATTATTGTACCTATGGAATAAAACAAAACAGGTGGAACACCATCCGTTCCCAAAGATGCAACATGTCTGAAAACGATCATGAACATGACGGTTGAAAAAACAGGCTGGAAAATATACCACAAAGGACCGAGGATTGTCTGCTTATAGGTTGTTGCGATATCCCTTTTGACAAACAGAAAGATCAGATCCCTGTACTCTGAGATCTGATTAAGATCAAAAGAAAACGGATGCTTCTTTGCTTCGATCACCGTATCCCATTTTCCTTCGTCAAAACTCATCCTCTAAAAAAATCCCCACCGTTTTTCCTTTACATGACCGCCTTTTTTCAGAAAGGCAAATTCGGTTTCTGCCCTTGGGATATCATATACCCGCAAAGCCCTGTACGCGCTTTTGTACTGTTCCTCGAGATATTCTTCATCTATCTCACAGGAATATATTATCCTTTCACTGACTTCATCAGCCAGTAAGTAAAATGCATCAGGGTCATCTATTGCAGCAAGTTTCAGCATTACTATATATCCTGCAAGTTTCTTATATGATTTCAGATAAGTGTCAAACAGATTTCTTTTTTTTAGTTCATCATGGATAGCACGAAGCGCATACGTACAATCAAGAATATTCTTACCTGCATTTCCGCGAAGACTGTTTTTATTTTCAACTCTGTAGTAAATAAGGATCTTATCAAGAAACAGGATCCTTTTTGCCATAACTGTCGAAAGCCTTGAAAAATACTCATCATTAGTATTTTTCAGTTCCTGGAATCTGATACCCAGGGAGCGTAAAAACTGCGTCTTATAAAACTTGTTCCATGGCATTCCGTGATCTGCCTGGAATAATCTGTCCGACACCTGATCAGGTGATATTACCCTGTTCATCGGAACTTTTAAAACCTTTGCGGAAAAATCGGTATGAACCTTTTTACTTCCGGAAAATTTCTGATATCCGAAAAGTACTATATCCGTATCATTTTTTAGCGCTGTTTTTACTAGGATCTCCATCATCTTCTTTTTCAAAAGATCGTCCGAATCAAAAAAGAAAATAAAGTCTCCCGTGGCATGATCCATTCCGGTATTTCTTGCAGCTCCCGCGCCATGATTAACATCAGAGATCACCCTGATCCTTTTATCTTCGCCTTTCATCCTTTGAAGGATAGAAAGACTGTTATCTGTGGACCCGTCGTTAATGCAGATGATCTCAAGGTTTTTATATGTCTGATCCATAACGGAGCGCAGCGATGATTCAAGGAACTCTTCTGCGTTATATACCGGAATGATCACACTTATAAGCGGATTACTCATCTCTTCAGACACCTCTTGAGCCTGGAAATATGAAAAACTGCCCTTTTCATCTTAAGCAAAGAAAAAATGATAAGCAAATACTCAAAGAGCCCCGTCCTGTCCACATGACGCATCCTGCAAGTGTTCCTCAAAATGTATGCAGAGACTTTCCTGAATATGCCGTCATTATAAACATGTTCAATTGCAGATAAAGATCTTTCGCACATCCGCTCTTTGCTTAAGTTTTCAAATATATATGTGTAAACTCCGTAAAAAAAGACTTTGCATATATGAAAACCTGCAGCATTTCTTATCTTTTTATCAGATATCTTCCCTGTAAGTTTAAAATTTATTTTAAATAATTTAAGGATACCCGAATACGTATCTTCTCTGAAACTACAGGTAAGTCCGCCTTCACAGACTCTGTATTCATACAGGATATCATTTATATAAATAATGCGGGGATCGTTGTCTAAATAATAATACAGACAAAACAAACTGTCCTCGCATGAAGATATGCTCTCATCAAATAAATGTTTAATCTTTTCCCGAACAAATAATTTATTCCACAGGATGCATAAAATATCCTGCCTTACGATTCGGTACAATTCGTTTTCGCAGGTCTGATCTTTCAGATCATGGAGAGTCCTTTTCCCGTCACAAATCCCGGCATATCCGCAGACGGGAAGATTTAAGTCGCTGCCTTTTGCAGAATCGCATAGTTTTTCAAGAAAAGACCTGTCTATGGAATCATCAGCATCTATAAAACAGATATATTTTCCTGATGACTTTTCGATACCAAGATTACGTGCCGCACTGACACCGCGGTTTTTGGTATGAAATACCTTTATCCTGGCATCAGAAGATGCTAATTTGTCGCAAAGATCACCCGAACCGTCCGTTGATCCGTCATCTATAAGAAGAAGTTCAAAATCGGAAAATGACTGCCCGGTAACAGACCTTACAGTATCTTCCAAATAACTTATCTTATTGTAAACAGGGATTATGATACTGATCATGCGCATCTTCATCTCCGGCTGCAAATCATCCCATATATAGCATACGGGCAGGACATACGTCCTGCCCGCTTTTTTCAGTCACAAGATCACTTGATCATGGCGTGATATTCCTGAAGGGATCTGACGGGAACTCCCTCACCGGACAGTTCAGCCTTGATACCTTCTGCGGTTGCCCTTGCTCCCGCAATGGTAGTGATATAAGGCACGTGATGCTTTATCGCATTCTGTCTTATGTAAGAGTCACTTACGTCATCCTTCTTGGTACTTGGAGTATCAACGATAAGATCTATCTCACCGTTCTTGATCGCATCCACGATATTGGGACGGCCTTCAAAGATCTTGTTGATACGCTCTGCTTTAATGCCGGCTTCAACGATCTTGTCATAAGTTGAACCGGTGGCAAGGATCTTAAATCCGTCATCCGCGAAACTCTGTGCAATGGGAAGAAGATAAGGCTTATCCTTATGGTTTACGCTGATAAGCACGGTTCCGGATAAAGGAAGCTCGGTCTTTGTAGCTTCTTCCGCTTTATAGAATGCCTTTCCGGCATTTTCGGATATTCCAAGAACCTCTCCGGTGGAACGCATCTCAGGTCCGAGAAGAGGATCCACTTCAGGGAACATATTGAAGGGGAATACCGCCTCTTTGACTCCGTAATAAGGGATATTTCTGTCCTTAAGTCCGGGCACGGGCGAAGGTTCTCCGGTTAAGGAACTCATCATTATCTCTGTGGCAAGCTTTACCATATTGATATCGCATACCTTGGATACAAGGGGTACGGTACGTGATGCTCTGGGGTTTGCCTCAAGTACGTATACAACATCGTCTTCTATTGCATACTGCATGTTCATAAGACCGACAACATGCATCTCTTTCGCGATCTTTCTGGTATAATCCTTAATCGTCTCAACCTGTTTTTCGGTAAGATGCTTGGAAGGAAGGATACATGCGGAGTCCCCTGAGTGGATACCTGCAAGTTCGATATGCTCCATAACAGCGGGAACGAATACGTTCTCTCCGTCACTTATTGCATCAGCTTCGCACTCAGTTGCATTGTGAAGGAATCTGTCGATAAGGATGGGTCTGTCGGGAGTAACTCCTACAGCCTCTGCCATATAGACATCCATCTGCTCATCATCATGAACAACTTCCATACCTCTTCCGCCAAGGACATATGAAGGACGTACCATAACAGGATATCCGATACGGTGTGCGATCTCTTTGGCACCTTCAACATCGGATGCCATGCCTGACTCTGCCATGGGGATCTCAAGTCTTTCCATCATATCGCGGAACAGGTCTCTGTCTTCTGCCATATCAATAGTCTCGGGGGTTGTTCCGAGAATATTGACACCGTACTTCTTAAGATCTGCGGCAAGATTAAGAGGAGTCTGTCCTCCGAACTGGGCGATAACGCCAACAGGCTTTTCTTTTCTGTAAATGCTGAGAACATCCTCAAGAGTAAGAGGCTCAAAATAGAGCTTGTCGGATGTGTCATAGTCTGTGGAAACGGTCTCGGGATTACAGTTTACTATAACTGTCTCATACCCCAGCTTTTTAAGTGCAAATGCAGCATGTACACAGCAGTAGTCAAATTCAATACCCTGACCTATACGGTTGGGACCGCCGCCAAGGATCATTACCTTCTTGGGGTTATCGGATGCTGTGCTCTTATCTTCGATATTGTAGCTTGAGTAATAATATGCACTGTCTTTGGTGCCGCTTACATGAACGCCTTCCCAGCCTTCGGTAACGCCTGCAGCTTCACGTGCCTCACGGATCGCCTCCTCACTGACATTACATATCTGTGAAAGATACTTATCGGAAAATCCGTCCTTCTTAGCCTGAATGAGCATTTCTTTTTCAGGAACCTTTCCATTTGAAGATGCTATGATGGCCTCTTCTTCTTCAACAAGTTCCTTCATCTGCTCAATGAAGTACTTCTTGATCCTGGTCATCTCGTGAAGTTCATCAACGCTTGCGCCCTTTCGGAGTGCTTCGTACATGACGAACTGTCTTTCGGATGTCGGGTTGACCAGTTCCTTCATAAGATCTTCAAGGCTCATTTCATGGAAGTTCTTAACAAAGCCCAGTCCGTATCTGCCCTTCTCCAGTGATCTGATGGCCTTCTGGAAAGCCTCTTTATAGGTCTTTCCTATACTCATGACTTCACCTACGGCTCTCATCTGTGTTCCGAGATGATCGTCAACTCCCTTGAACTTCTCGAATGCCCATCTTGCGAACTTTATAACGATATAGTCACCGTCCGGCTTGTAATTATCAAGTGTGCCGTACTTACCGCATTCAATATCCTTAAGATCGAGTCCGCATGCAAGCATTGCAGAAACGAGTGCGATGGGGAATCCGGTTGCCTTTGAAGCAAGCGCAGAGGATCTTGAAGTTCTGGGGTTGATCTCTATAACGATGATACGGTCAGTCTTGGGATCGTGTGCAAACTGGCAGTTACATCCGCCGATAACCTGTACCTTGTCTACGATGCTGTATGCATATTTCTGAAGTCTGTCCTGAACTTCCTGAGAAATGGTAAGCATGGGTGCGGAACAGAAGGAGTCTCCTGTATGAACGCCCATGGGATCGATATTTTCTATAAAGCAGACTGTGATCATCTTGCCGGTTGAGTCCCTGACAACTTCAAGCTCAAGCTCTTCCCAGCCGATAACGGACTCTTCAACCAGTACCTGATGGACCATGGAAGCCTGAAGACCTCTTGCACAGACAGTCTTAAGTTCTTCAACATTGTAAACAAGTCCTCCGCCTGAACCGCCCATTGTATAAGCGGGTCTGAGTACTACAGGATATCCAAGCCTTGATGCTATCTCAACAGCTTCATCAACAGAATATGCAACCTGGGAGCGGGCCATCTCGATCCCCAGCTCATCCATGGTATTCTTGAACTCTACCCTGTCCTCACCGCGCTCAATTGCATCAACCTGTACGCCGATGACCTGAACGTTGTACTTTTCCAAAACTCCTTCTTTTGCAAGCTCGGAGCAGAGGTTAAGTCCCGACTGTCCTCCGAGATTGGGAAGCAGCGCATCGGGGCGCTCCTTTTCAATTATCTGGGTGAGTCTTTTAACATTAAGAGGCTCGATATAGGTAACATCCGCAGTCTCCGTATCCGTCATAATGGTTGCGGGATTGGAATTAACAAGGATTATCTCATATCCCAGCTTTCTGAGGGCCTTGCACGCCTGTGTTCCCGAGTAGTCGAATTCGCATGCCTGACCGATTATTATGGGACCTGAACCTATGATCAGTATCCTGTGGATGTCTGTTCTTTTCATATAAAAAATCTTCCTTTCCGCATGAATATAAAACCCTTCAGGGTGTTATAACACATCAATTCCCGACTAAATATATTACCACACAGGGACTTTTATCATCAAGGTATTTTCCAAACAAGAAGGACCTCGGAAAACGTTTCCCCTCTCTCTGATCAGCCATAATATACAGTACAGAAAAAAAGAAACCGGAGGAATAATTCCCCCGGTTTTTCGTAAAATTTAATCCATTTCCGCAAGCATCTGCACGATATATATGAACTGTGCCTTAAGGTCATCCTCCATAATGGCGGGATCTTTTGAAAGCCTCTCTATTATATCATCATAATCATATGAATCTGCAATATCCGAGTCTCTGTAGAGCATTCCCACCTGTGCCACGCCTGCTGCCCAGGAAGTATCAAAATCCATATTTTCGGTGAACATTGATTTTGTAACGGCATAGGTGCTGAGATGACTGCTGCTTTCATCGGGCTCCTTATACCTTATATTGAGCACACAGTATTCGTCAGAGGATGAAATACTTGTTTCTTCATCATCGCCGTACCTGGAATCAACCTCGGGAACATCCACATCGGCTCCCTTGGGAACTATCTCATAAAGGATCGTCACTGTCTGGCCGGAACCTACCTCTCCTCCGTCCTTTGTATCGTCTGCAAAGTCCTCGGCTGCCATCTTACGGTCCTCATATCCGATGATCCTGTATGCCGATACAGTCTCGGGATTGAACTCAACCTGGAACTTGGTATCCTTGGCTACGGTATAAAGGGTTGACCAGATCTCATTTTTGAGCGCCTTTTCGGCTTCAGCGGTACAATCAATGTAAAAATAGTTACCGTTTCCGTGATCTGCGAGAGCTTCCATCTTATCGTCCTTATAGTTTCCGTAACCGAAACCGAGGCATGAAAGGAACACTCCTGTTTCCCTCTTTTCTTCTATCAGGTCGATCAGACCGGCTTCGGAGCTTACACCGAGGTTGAAATCTCCGTCTGTGCAGAGGATGACTCTGTTATTTCCGCCTTCTATGAAATACTTTTCAGCTATCTCGTAAGCCTTGATGATGCCGCCTTCTCCGTTGGTGCCTCCCCCTGCTTCAAGGGAATTGATGGCCTTTTTGATCTCTTTGTGCTGGTCGCCGTGAAGGCCCTTTGCAACAACATCGGCGTAACCTGCATATGTAACTATGGATACCCTGTCGTTTTCGGTGAGATTTTCCTGAAGGATCTTAAGAGCTTTCTGTGCAAGAGGAAGTCCGTTGTTCCAGAACATTGAACCCGAAGTATCAACCAGAAATACTATATTGCTTCCGCCTGAGATGTCCACTTCCTCGGCTCTTACTCCAACCCTGTAAAGTAGCGTTTCCTCATTCCATGGACAGGGAACGATGGTCTGTGTTACGGAAAACTTTTCTCCGTCCTTTGCTTCGGGATATGAATAATCAAAATAATTGATCATTTCCTCAACCCTTAATGCATCGGGCTCAAGTCCGCCGTAGGAATAATATCCGTAATAACCGTAGTCGTCATCATCTTCACTGTTATTATATATTTTATAGTCCTGGTAGATCGTGCGTCTGAAGTTTGAATATGTTGCTGTATCAACATCCGCACCGAATGTGGAGAATCTGTTAGCGTTAACGGATGTAAATCCGGATTCGTTTATGCTGTTGTACCCTTCGGTGTTCCAGGGATCCTGTAAAAGAAGGTCCGGCTCCAGACCTGTTTCACTCTCCCTGTTTGATGAAACCTGGCCGGTGACATCCGTAGCGGCGGAATCTTCAGCGGCTTCAGCCTCATATGTTACCATGGGAGCTGTGGCATAATTCACGGTTCCGGAAGTTCCGAAAATGCCAAAAAGCCCGCCTCCCTTATCATCATCGAGGCCGTCATAATCCTTTCCTATGTCACTTATCCTGTCATCTATCTCCTCTTTGGTGAATTCAGGCTTATAACTGTCAGGGCCTGTGACAACGCCTGTATCCGCAGCCTGACCGCATGCCGAAAGCATCATCATCCCTGCAAGGGCAAGTACGCTGCAGGATCTTACGCTTCTGAAGATATTTTTTCTTTTGATATTTGTACTGATTTTTACTCTTTTCATAATTATCCTCCGTCTCATATTACATATATTGATCTTCTGTCTCCCGGGTCAATCTGACTTCCGGCCCAGCCTCTCTTCCTGGTCAATCTGCCTTCCGGACTATCCTCTTTCCTGACTGTCCATCTTCCGGCGGACTCGTATCAGGCATATCCGTCTTCGGTTTTCCCGTCCTCTGTAATATATGACGGAAAGAATAAAGCCGGGGTCACATTTTTATACGTTTTTTTTATTTTACCGTCTCAATGGATCAGCATCTGAACGCGGTTATAGTAATTTAAGGTTGACCCGCTCATATCCGTTTCAACCACCGCGATACCTGCCCCGGGATACCTTCTTTTCAGATACGGATAAAGCCCTCTTCCCTCACAGACATTTGGCATACATCCAAAAGGGGCTATACACAGGACCTTACCTATGTCATTATGAATGAAATCTATGACCTCGGCTCCCATGAGCCATCCGTCTCCTATGATGAACTTATGGTTTACTTCCTCCCTGGATGCTTCGTCCATATCTTTGTATGAACTCATGACCTTAAAGCCGTGCCTTTTCATGGTTTCCCGCATTGATTCCTGAAGCCCCGCAATCAGCCTTTTTACCAGTTCGAAAGCTCCCCTTTCGATATTCTTCTTTTCAGGCTTGTGGGAATCGATATAATAAAGCGCATACCAGCTAAGACCCGTCACACAGGCTTCGCAGTCATTATCTTCAAGGTAATTTACTATATCCCAGTTCCCGAGTCTGCAATATTTTACGTAAAATTCACCTACGATGCCCACAACTGTCTTTTTCACATCATTTACCGGGATTTTCTCAAAATCCGATGCGATAAGTTCAAATGTCTTCCTGATACTCCCGGGGGACATGTTCCTGCCGAGTCTTATATCCAAAGACAGCTTATCCGTCCATTTCTTAAAAAGGTCATCCGTATCGCCCTTATTTTTCTCATAGGGCCTTACCTGGTTTGAAAGCATCATCAGGATATCGCCGTAGAACATCCCGGCAAGACCCCTTATTGCCGTATCAAGGTTCATTCTAACCTGTATATCATCTTCAATATGCCTTACATTGATGGTCATGACCCTGACATCGCCAAAACCGGCCTTTGAAAGAGACCTTTTCATAAGGCCGATATAACAGGCTCCCCTGCATGCATCTCCGGCCGTAGGCATCAGTATGAAGGTCCTCTTTAAGTCATACCTGCCCGTCTTAAGAGCCCTGATTGTCTGCCCTGCAATGAGAAGATAGGGAAAGCAGATATCATGATTGGCATATTTCATGCCTTCCTGCCTGATTTCAAATTCATTAAAATCCTCAAGAGCCTCAACTGAATACCCCCTGCTCCAGAACATATATTTAAGCAGGGGAAAATGTGCATCCAGCGTAGCCGGAAGGATTATCGTATTTTTTTCTTTTTCTTTGCGTATTCTGTACATAAGACCGGTCTGACAGTTATCTTTCAAGGCTCGCATCAAGAGCAATCTGTTTTCGGTTCATATCAATCATGCAAATAATCAGGATCAATTCTGACCATCTCAGCAAGCGCTTTGTTTCTGTAATTCAAGTCGTCACGAATCGTAAATCCCTGTGATTCCCAAAACGCATTGCCTTTTTCATTCTTTTTAAATGCTACAAGCAGAACTTTATTAATTCCTTCTTCTTTCAGTGCAGTGAGTGCCAGATTTACCAACTCAGTGCCTATACCCATACGCCTGCAATCAGGTGATACACATGCATGCTGTATAATGCCGCGTCTTCCGTCATGACCGCAGAGAATTACGCCGACGACCTTTCCGTCAACTGTCGCGACAAAGGATGTAGCCGGATTTCTCTTTAAGTATTTATCAATGCCCTCTCTGGAATCATCCTTATCATTAAGCCCGTTCCCGCATTTGATCCAAAGGTTATAAGCGGCTTCATAATCATCTATAGTCATTATCCTGTAAACCGGCATTTCCAAAAAACTCCTTCTCTCTTAGTCTTTAATCACTTAGCTGTCCTATTCACAGATTGATGATCCATTCACCCTTCTTGTTTGACCCGATACGACGTATAACACTTTTCTGTACCATAGTTCCCAGTGCTCTCTTTATAGTCGCATCGGAGCACCCAAGAACTTCCGCCATTTTAGCTCTTGTCAAAGTCGGATCCTGTCTCAAAAGTTCAAGTACTTTTTTCTCTCTTTCACTAAGTCCTGCTGTATTTATTGGGTCATTTATCGGGTCATTTATCGGGTCATTTATTGGGTCAATGTCCTGTTTTCGCGAAAATTTACCACTTACATGCATTTCTCTGTTATGAAGCTCATTTTCCCCATCAATAAGAATCCGCTTTTCAGTTGCTCACTCGCTCGAGGAGCACGATTGTCTCGACGTTCGGTCGTGCGAACAAAAAAAAACTAAATTATTGAAGGTCCGTGTCTTTGTATCCCTTAGACTTAAGTATTGTGTATTTATCCGGAAAAATTTCCCTGCAAATTGCCAGTTCCAACTCCTGCCTGTGAGAAAAATGCTTTAGCATATCCTCTTCACCCGCCAATCCCTTTTGCTTGGCATACGGCGAATCATTGAAATATCCGAGCATCAGTGGAAACCACATTTCTCTTCCCTGATCATCCGTGCGTTCTTTTCTGATTACATCAATATTTGATCGGATATCCTCGCTCAATAGATATGCTATATGATAATCCCGCCCATCCAGAACTTTTTTGATCTCTCTGTAAAATGCAATGATCTCTGCGTCGGACGCATTTTGAAACAGGATCATGTCCTCTACGATATTCTGGAACAGAGAACATTCGAAAATATTCCCGTCCGTGTTCCAATTGGCAAGCCTGGTCAGAATTATATTTTTGAAAGATTGCCGCGATACACGAGCATTATATATCTCGTATTGCTCAAGATCCTTGTGGAATCCGGGTATGTCCGTGATGATCTGTGTATAGCAGATGATCATATGCCCATCTTCCTCATAACTCTTTGCGATTATATCTTTCTTTATTTCAGCATATTTATCCAGGATCGCCAGATATGCATCCCGAGTTGTATAAGCACACCAAGCCAGTTCCACCGGAGAATAATCTCCTTCCCGAAACACCTTGCATTCCGGATGCTTATCGCACATTTTCCTGACAAGCGTACTTTTTCCGCTCCCCTGTAATCCTTCAACAAAATAATTCAT
>ODAI012464316.1_pt1 | contig 23773 bp, 27 predicted proteins | sample 1539321 | NCBI WGS metagenome assembly ODAI01 (sample SAMN02144231, study PRJEB22623) | gut metagenome | biome: sheep rumen | host: Ovis aries | place: New Zealand | reverse complement strand
TGATTGACACTAAGGAGCAATTATACCATGGGCTTTACTAAGCCTATTGAACAAATTTTTATTATGTTATCAAGATACATTTACTGTATCTAAAAAATACTATACGAGGAGGATTCGATATGTTTAAAGCCATGGAAGAATGGGCCGCCGACGAAAGAGCCGAGGGAAGGGCCGAGGGAAGAGCCGAGGGAAGAGCCGAAGGAAGGGCCGAGGGAAGGGCTGAGGGAAGAGCCGAAATAGTAGAAAATATGCTTAAAAAGAAGAAAACAATAGAAGAAATAGTTGATTTTTGCAATCTCCCGGAAGACTTCGTCAGAGAGGTTGAAAAGAGGATGCACGTGACAGTGTAGGAATTGGTAAGAATGGGGAATGCTTTGGTTGTTCCAATGATAACTCGAATGGGAAAGAAAGAGAAAGAGTGAATATGAAAAAGTCCTTTAATAATGATCTGTTCTTTCTATCATCAGTTATATTCATTACATCAATTATTTTATTTCTATTTACAGGTTGCGCTTCCAAGGGACCTGTGACAATCCCTGAAGTATCAGACAATGAGATAACGGGACGCAGTGAAAAGACAACTGCGGTATATGATTATATCCGTGATAATTTCGGAACCCACATTTTGTCCGCCCAGCAGGAATCTACATGGATGGATTCCCCTGACTACGAGATGGATTATCTTTATGAAGTCACGGGTAAACTCCCTGCCATTAGGGGCCTTGATTTTATGAATAATGATTTCGAGGGCGTAGTGGAGAGGGCTATAGAGTGGGATGAAAAAGGCGGCATCGTAACAATATGCTGGCATACGGGAGTGGAAGTAAGCGGATACGAGGAATCAAAGAAGGAAAAGCCTGACTTTGATAAACTCCTTACACCGGGCACAGATGAGTACAACACTCTGATGGAAAGCTGGGATACTGCAGCAAAAGCACTTCAGGAACTTCGCGATGCAAACGTGCCTGTGCTCTGGAGACCGTTTCATGAATTTGACGGTAAATGGTTCTGGTGGGGCAAAGGCGGAGGAGAAAACTTCGTAAAGCTATGGCAGATGATGCATGATAAGTTTACGAATGAGTATGAACTGGATAATCTTATCTGGGTTCTTGGTTATTCCGAAAATGTCCGTGGCGGATGGTATCCGGGAGATGAGTATGTCGATATTATCGGATCCGATAATTATGATAAATCAACAAATAAGAAGGCGTGGGTAAAACTGACAGAGATTACATCAATGCCTATGGCATTTCACGAGTGCGGCATGGTACCTTCAGTTGAAATGTTTGAATCAGACGGCACCATATGGTCATGGTTCATGATCTGGCACACCGAGTGGCTCACAAAGAATGATTCAGAGCGACTTAAGGAAGTCTACAACAGCGAGTTGGTAATTACTCTAGACGAACTGCCGGAGTTTTAAATAAAAATGGCGTGGGACACCCACACCGTTTCGTTGGACCTGGGTCTTTCGACCAACCCTGATCTTTTCTCTGATTTAGTATTATTTTACAGTAAAGTAATCTTTTTTCAAGATATGCAATTGTACTAGTAATTCAATGACAAAATACAATGTATCAGGTAAACTGAAATGGGAGGATGTGGCTTATGAATAATTACCTGCAAAACAAGATTTGTCCGGCAATTAACTCAAAAGCAACAGGTCAGAATATTAAAAATTTAATGAGAGCCAGAGGACTTGTCGTAAAGGACGTTCAGGAATATTTGAAACTTGCCAGTCCTCAAAGCATATATCATTGGTTCGAGGGACGGAGCGTGCCAAGTGTCGATAATGTTTATGCATTAAGCCGACTTTTAAATGTATCGATGGATGCGATTATTTGTGGCGATTGGGAGTACAAGAACAATCCTCTTCCTGACTTGATGTGCGAACGGCTTAAATTTTATATTGAAAGATTTATTGCGTAATCATCTTATGATAAAAATTTGAGGATATTTCTTTAAGGTAATCAAACCTTTCCTTGCTTATATTTATGTCAGCGATTTTGTTGGCCACATCCCAGTCATAACCGTATGACAGTACATACTCGAAAAGTGAACAGAAATAAGAAATGTAGTTTATGAAAATAAGCCGGAATAAGTCTGGACTTCGAAAATTTTCCGAAACAGGGTGAATATCGGCGAATGATTTACAATATTTTTCATAATTACGATTTGCGATGTTTTCATAATAATCATTTTGATCTTTATAGATGAGATATTGTACAAATAAATAGTTTTCTCTAAATATTGTATATATTAAAAATTTGATATCATTGTCTGTTTTTATACAGGGTAATTTTTCCATAATATGATAAGCTGAAATGAATGCATGATGATATGTTTCAAACTTGTAGCAACAATCGGCGAGATTACTGATTTCATCTTTATCTACTGATGCCCAGTTCGCTAAATCATCACTTGATACAAAAGAGTATCCGGAAGGACTCTTTTGTTCTTTTTGAATAATATCTACTATCATAAGATATTTTCCTATTTCCCGTTGCTTCTGTATTTCTTCATTATCCATACTTATGTACCTTTCTTATATCTAATAATTTATAGTAGCATGCAGATTAAGGAATGGCTTTGAATTACTAATTCAATGACAGCGAGACTTACTGATAATAAAATTTAACTATCTGTATTCAAAAATGATTTATTAGGGAGTCGCTATTGTCTTGATATTAATTGGTGATGCCTATGAGGGATGAATTGTTAGAGAAATTGAATAGTGTTGAAGATACATTTGAAGGAGTGATTAAGAACGCAGAGTATGCAAAACGAGAATGGATTCAAACGGCACTTGATGACGGAAGAAATATTTGAAAAGTGGTGGGCGTGAAAGGTATGTTAAAGGAATATGATATTGATAAATTAAATCCTAGAAGGACTTCGTATGCCAAAGAGTTACAGCAGCAGAAAAGCATAAAATATTGTTTGGAGTGTTGTGATATGAGCGATTGGGACAAACTAAGAGAAAAATTAAATATGTCTGAGGAAGAAGAAATGATTATAGATGCAGAAAAGGACAAGTTGCGAATCATCTTAGAAAAAAAAAGGGGTGATAAAAATGACATGGGAAGAGTACAAAATAGAAGCAAAGGCTAAGAATCCTGATACCAGAGAGATACTTGAAGGAGCAGAGGCAATTTCTGAAATAGTAGGTATTCTCTTGCCTATTTTACAAAAATACAATGCGGAAAGTGCGGTGATATTTGGTTCCTATGCAAGAAACGAAGCACAAGAGGATTCTGATATTGATGTAATGGTTATAGGCGGTAATTCTTTTGAACCAACTGATATTTTTTGCGTAGCAGAAGAACTTCATAGGAAAACAGATAAAAATGTGGATGTATATGAAGAAAAAGAGATGGATCATAATGCGGAATTTTATAATCGGATTATAAGTGAGGGGATTAAAATTTGTTAAAACATACAGTATATTATCATATAGAAATGATTAAATATCATTAATTAATGAAGAATATTATGGAGGATAAAATTTTCCGTAATCTTGATGAAGATACGTTAGATTTAATTACCAGAGATACAAATCAGAGAGTAATATATGAGGAAAAAGAAAATATAAGGACTGCAGGAGGATTCGATATGTTTAAAGCCATGGAAGAATGGGCCGCCGACGAAAGAGCCGAGGGAAGAGCCGAGGGAAGAGCCGAAGGAAGGGCCGAGGGAAGGACCGAGGTAAGAAATGAAATAGTAGAAAATATGCTTAAAAAGAATAAAACAATAGAAGAAATTGTTGATTTTTGCAATCTCCCGGAGGACTTCGTCAGAGATGTTGAAAAGAGGATGCACGTAACAGTGTAGAATAGTGTAAGCTTAACTCAGGCATGCGAGAAATCGCATGCCTTTTTTTAATTCAAATTCCCACCATTTTGGTGGGAGCAGAGTCGAAAAATGGAAAGTATAATGACATTGCGGATGAAAATAAAAGGAGGATTTCAAAATGAAAAAAGCAAAACTGTTATTGGTTACCATATTCATTCTGCTTATTGTAATGGTTGCAGGATGTGGTGAAGGTACCGATAAGAAAGAAAAAGAAAAAATATCTGCGGATTACGGAAATGCTGAGGCTTTTGAAGCGGCATTAAATAACGGAGATGATGTGGAAGGCGCAATTGTTGTATTTGAGGCCGGAGAGGTTCACCCGGAATCAGTACTTGGTTTTAATGTATGGGCAGGAGAACATCTGAATTTTGTTTCAGATAAAGATACCGGCATTAAGGAGGGTGACACAGTATCTGTAAAGATTCTCACCGTAGAAAATACACTGGGATCATGGGTCCTTACATACGAGAAGGTTAAGCATGTTGAAATTACGGAAGACACAATCGTAGATGTCCCGAACGAGCAGGATGATGAAATCAACGGATTAAGCGAAGAAGAAGTTGCCGCTGAAGAACAGGATAATGCATCTGCCAATGATTCAGGAGACAAAGTTGACAATAATCAGCTTGAGAAAGAGCCTGAAGATAGTCCAAGTAATGTAGCTTCCAAGGAAGATAAAGAGGATGAGATTACATATGAAGTAGGTGATCCATATTATGTTACTTTCTCGGATTATGGTACCGATTTTGTAACCGCATATTTCCCCGTAACTAATACTTCAGATGTTCCGATTACTAAATATTCAGCAAGTATAGACTTTGAGGATGCAGATGGAAAACTCATTGAAACAGAAACATATCCGGAGATGGTACCTGATGCCATAAAACCCGGACAAACAGGATACATTTATACTTACTATCACCGGACAAATGGCGATATATCTGATGAAGTGGCAAATGTTGTTTTATCGGCAAAATTGGTAGAAGCAGAAAACTTCTATGAAATTGAGGTATCGGATGTGTCATTTAGTGATGGCTCGGTATGGGTTAATGTCATAGGTCGAGGAACGAATAATGGTGACAGCGATATTTTCGGTACGTTGCCCTGTGCAATATATTATGGAAAAAATGATGAAGTATTAGGTTTCTGTTACGGTGTAGAATCTTTTGATAGTGGCGAAACAAAATCATTTGAAATATCGGGCAGTATGCTTACGTATGACACTAAGTTTTCTGATATAGATCATGTGGTAGTCTATATTCAGGGCGATGATTGGGGATACTGATAAATTATTGGCTGTCCCGGCATGTGAGAAATCATATGCCGGGATTTTTTATTTTTAATCACACATTCCCACCAATATGGTGGGAGTGGAACTCATACCTCCAAAGTATAATGCCCTTACAGTTGAAGATATAAGAATCTTTTAAAGACGAAAGGAGAAGTGCTTATGGGCTACAGGGTAATTTACAATTTCAGTGATGGAAGTTCGGAGGATTTGCTTGGCGAGGTATTCCTTACGAAAAAGAAAGCTGGGATTGCGGCGAAGCAAGGAGCATCGGATTACAGACTGGGCAACAGATACCTTGCAATAACCGGGAAAGACTTCTGTGAAGACGAAATAATTGACTGGGATATAGAGAAAGATAGAGGAATTGGAGTAAAAAACATAATGGGTATAATAAGATCACTCCTTAGGGCTATAAATATAAAATTGTAAAGTTACATATTGTAACGAAAAAGTAACCTGCTTATCATGAAATAGAACCGGTTCACAGAGCATAAACAATCATATTTTGGGAGGACAAAAAATGAATGGATTAAAGTTTTTCAGAAATTATTGTTATGTCAGTACAAATGAACTTGCAGAGAAACTTGGTGTATCAAGAAATCTCGTGACTATGTGGGAGAACGGTCAGAAGGAGCTCCCTGATAAGAGGGCCGATGAAATAGCAGCAATCTTTGGGATTGATAAAAAATACCTGTATGAAATCGAAGAAGAGGACATACTTCGTTATGTAGAATTCTGTGAAAGATTCTACAACAAGGAAGAAGATTCATATAAGGTCACAAGGGGAGACGATACGACCGCAACGTGCCTCATCTCATTTAATAAAGACTATGATGTATTTCAAATGGAAGCGGAAACCAGAAAGGAAACAAATGAGTTTCTGGAAAAGATGAAAAATATGCTCACCAAAGCAGGAGAGTATGGCAAGGTTTCGGAGATCACCAATACAAATTACAGGTTAAAATCGATGAGATCGCTACTCCGGGTAATGGAAAAAGCATATAGCGGAAATGCCACACAAAAATCTATGGCAGATATGGTGATAGAGTCTCTCTGCAGAATATATGATGTAGACAGTGAGGTAAAAATTGGAAGGCATTACCATGAGATACCGGACAAAATAACAGCATGTCTGAAAGAACTGTTGCCGGAGACAGCCGAAGCATCCGTGAAAACCTGCTATCCTGATATGTCTAATTATATGGGCGAACAGGAATATGAAGACAGGAAAAAAGAACTGTTGGAAAATGAATTAAAGGCTTTTTAAGAGAGAAAAATCAGAATATGGTATAATAATAAATGCGACGCAATTTAACAAAAAATACGATGAGTATGGTGTTTTTCCTTTTGGTAAAAACGCATGCTCCGTTTTGGCATACTCATTGTATGTTAAATTGCGTCGCAGCAATAGGGGCTGCGGTTTTCGTGCGCAGCTCCGGCTGCGCATTTTTAATTGCACATTCCCACCGTAATGGGGGGAGTGGAGGGCTCGTCCGGAAAATATAATGTTAAAAAAGAGGGGGAGAGCCATATGCAAAATCAGGAAGATAACGAAAAAGAATTACTGAATAATATAGAAAAAGCAGCTGAAAAAGGTGCTAGGAGAGGTAGCTTTGGAGCAGATTTCATATTTAAAATTTTATCCCTGGTTGCTGTTCCGGTAGTAATAATAGTCGTACTCATCTTTATAAAATATTCCATAGAAAAGAAATGGAATAACTTTGCAAATGATTTCAAATCTCAGTTTACATTTGCAGATCCTTCAGTTTCCCACGATATGATTTTGGACAATGACGGCATATTGGGTTATACAGCGGCGGATTTCGCAGAAGCTGTGATCGGAGATGCAACCCAGTTAAAAAAGATTGAGGTGTATGAAGCAAAGATATCCGATGTTGTGACTCTCACAGATACCGGACTAATCAATTTAAACATCTTTACTAAAACCCAGCTGATCACATATAACGGAATAGCTACATATACAGTTGACCTCAGCCAGCTGACAGAAGATGACTTTGTAGTTAATGAGGAAGAAAAGACGGTTGTAATAAGTATTCCGCATTCCGAATGCGGTACGATAAATATCCCAAGTGATGAGATGGAGTTTGGAGATATAGACAGGGGCTGGCTTGCCTTTGGAGACATAAGTATGACGGCAGAAGATTCAGCAGAAATTGAAACACAGGCCAGAACAAGGATGGACGAGAAGCTGGTTGAGCTAAATGAAGTAGAAACAGCCGACAGGTTTGCGGTACTCACAGTATGGGAAATGTATCAGCCGATTATTTCAGCGGTTTCGCCGGAATACAAATTGGAAATAGCATTTTCTGAGTAATATTTTGGCCTAATTTATGGTAATTGTGGTATAATTTTATAGGGCAAAAATCATATAAATGGGGGGATGGTTTTTACAAAATAGTTCATTTTTTCGTGTTCTTATTCGGAACAAATTATCGCATAAGTTAAGCATTATAGTTGAACTGTGCCTCCTATGTTTTTTCATATAGAAGGTGCTGCTATATTATTTTCAAAAAATATTTAAGCATAAATAACCAATATTGTTAGTCGATGAGGAAATATTAAGGAGTTAGAATGAATAGTATCGAAAAATTAACTAGTGAATATACATATAAATTGGAGTTAAACGAAAATGCAAAAAAATGTCTAGATAAAATTATAAAAATTAGAAATACTTCAATTGATGTAAATGATATAAAATGCTTGAACAATATGATTAACGAATTTGTTGCTAATTTTCCAGAGTTTATCCAACATTCGGATATTATTTTATCTGTAATTAATAAATATATTATTTTTTTTGATTGTTTATCAAACTTTAAAAGGACTTTACAGAATAAATCTTCAGATGTAAAAGATATTTCGGATATTAATGAGGCAAAGGAAGACGTAATAGTATCAAAGGATAGATATGATAAAGAGTTATTTAGATTTTCAGAAAAAAGAAATAAAAATATAGATTCCTTTTCAGGATTATTTGAAGAATTGAGGGGGAATCTCGCCTCTATTATGGATAAAAATGATGAAGCGATAAATGAGATTATTCGAGAGGCGAGATTATGGCTTGATGAATCGGATCCATTAACGGTAAGAATAAACGATAGTAGTGATAAAGAAGAATTGCCGGAAATGTTTTTGGTTGCCAGATCAAAGAAATTTGACAATGATGAAAAAAATCCGTTATTCAGAAAAATAGAATATGGCGAGAACACAAGGAGGTATTGTTTAGAATACAGGCAAAACGGAAATCTTTTGATATCTGTGGATAGGGAGAACATAAGAAATCAGGCTGTGGATTCATTTATTCTTGCATATGTTTTCAGAACCATAGATATGTTCCCGACAGGATGTATAAGTGTACACATTTTTGACAAGAATCCAAATTATTTATATATGCGTATGCTGAATGAAATGTGTGCTAATGGGGCTGACGAGAAAGCAAAAAGAGTATTTAGGATACATGATAAATTATCAGATATTGTGTCTATAAAAAAAGTAATAGAGGGAGATATTTTTCATAAAACAAGTCCGCAGAACCCAGACTTGTATTCGGTATATGAAACAGATAAATCGGATCCGTTCAACCTAATCATTCTTCGTGAGGGTATGCTTGATGCAACGGGACATATTTCGCCGGAATTGATAGAAACAATAGAAAGTATGACTGCTCCAAACAACCAGGGGCATAGGTGCGGTGTACGCTTTTTAATAGTGGATGCCAGCAGATCTGCTGAAAGATTATCGTCCAATGTTGGGTTGTGTTTAGATAAGATTAAAGCCAACTGTGAACTGATTATAGATTATACGGATGACGCTTTTTCTATTAATGGAGATGAGGTTGACTTACTGGATATAAAAGATGAATTAGATGCTTTTGTGTGTAAAAAAACGCAGGTTATTGCGTCAGCTATTAATGCAAAGAAGAAAAACTACATATCGATTGATGAAACGGTAACGGATACACGATGTGAAGATGTGGGAGGTGTTCTGGAGATTCCCATAGGAAAATCTGGAGACGAAATAGTATCACTCCCATTTACATGTAACAACGGTGACTGCATAGGATATATGGTGATCGGACAAACGGGAACCGGAAAATCATCGTTTTTCCATAGTTTGGTATTAAATGGTTGTTTTAAGTATTCTCCTAAAGAATTGCAATTTTGGCTGTTGGATTTTAAGAATGGAGATGCATCTTCAAAATATAGAGAATCCGGTATCCCACACATAGGGAAATTGTCAGAGAATAATAAACTAGATGATGCTATATGTTTATTTGATATGATTTTGGAAGAAATGGAAAGGAGATCGGTATTACTAAGGGATACCTCTAATGTTGCAGAATATAATAAACATGCGTGTGAAAAGGGAAAAGAATATTTGCCGCGAATTATTATAATTGTAGATGAAGCTCAAGAATTATTCCGGGAAGAAAATGCTCAAGAAGTTAAAGAGCGTATAAGTAAAATATCCACTCGAATGAGATATGCGGGAATGCATTTCGTGATGATTGCACAGAATCTGAATGAAAAGGCATATATGTTGGAAGATTCTTTTCTCAAACATGCCAACGGAAGAGTGTGTTTAAGAGTGGGGCAGGACGTACCAAGAGAATCAGGATTTGGAGAGGATTTTGTCGCACGGGGAAGGGAAATTACCGAATTAGCAGATGGAGAAGCTTACATTAGAGATGGTATTAATTCCATTAAGAAGGTAAAAATAGCATACTCTTCTCCTGAAGAGATGAAAGGGAGTTTATTTGCAAAAATATGCGGTCTGTATACAGAGTATTCGAGTATGCATCCTTTAATAATTGGTTCAAAAGAGAGATTGGATGTTACAGATATAATACCAAGAGATAACGTAACATATCATGAAAGATTAAAGGGATTAGTTGAGAATAATGGAATTTATTCGGCCATAATAGGTGAAGATGTATACAGGATGAACGCGCTAGAAATGCATTTTTCACAGGGAAATGATACATCTGTTATGTTTGTTGGAAGTGATAGAGAGATATCTTCTTCGTTGTGTTCTTCAGTTGTATTGTCGTTGGTAAGACAGAGGGTGAAGCTTCATTTGTTTAATGGTGACAAGCAGGCAATTTCGAATGAAATAGGTAAGTATCAGCATCCGTTTAAATATATTTGCCAGTTTTTTAAAGAAAGGAACGATGTTATACAATATCATCCTACTAATGAATTCGTAGCATGCGTAAGAGACTTATATGAAACATATCTTGAACGTGAAGAGACGATGCAAAAAGCAGAAGATGAGGATGTAGAATTTTCACCCGTGTTTATGGTTGTCAATGATTTGTTTGGCATAAAAAGCTATGCAGACAACGAAATTGTTGAGGACTATGAAAGCGAAAGTAACAAAGATCAATGTCCTAAAAACGATTTAGATGAATTGCTCGATTTATCAAGAAATCCTAAGAGAAACAGGAATTCGTTTACGGAGGAAATACAGTCTATATTGAATAGACTTATGAAAAATGGATACAGATACAATATACATGTTGTAGTATCTGTGATGAATCCTTCAGAAAATTGGCGAGGTTACAGAATAATACCAGAAATAAGAAATCTTGTAATGTTTAATAAGACTAATTGTCAAGACAGCTTAGATTGTTCGCATATACTTAAAGACATGTTGGATAGTATTTCTAACAGATATGGAATTGAAACTATGGCAATATATGCGACAGGAAGAATATATAGCAAGATACGGCCAATTATATATAGGATAGATGAAAATAAAGAGATAGTGGATTCATTGATGGAAGGGGTATGATATGAAGAAATTATATGTAAATATTGAGAAAGTCAGAATAACAGGAGGACCTCAAGCGCTATATTCTGTCATAAATAATACAGATATGGCGTTACAGAACATGACAGAGAAAACAGCAAATATGGTAACATTTCTGTCGAAATACAGTGAGAGTAATAAAGGTATTCAGTTTGACAAATTGATTAACTCAACAATGCAGCTTCGCGACGATTTGTGTGATGCATCGGTTGAAATAAACGATATGTTGGTACAGATTGTAAAGTTTGTGAATAAGCTTAACCAATATGAGGATAGCAATGAAACACTTCCACTTCCAAATAATTATGTGATGACAAGAAAGGGCGTGAGTTCCGATGTGGGTACATTTCAATTTGGTTATGATGAAATGATTGAAGTGGAACGTGAATGTAGAGAATATAGAGAAGAGATTTATCAGAGTATAAAAGGGGTGAATACGAAAAAAAATAGTATGGCTAGTATTTGGATGGATCCTCAATACGATGATTATTCGGATTTTATACAGGACATAACAAGAAAAATAGTAGATGCACTCAAAGTATATGATGAGTATTTGCAGCATCTTAATAGCAAGATAAAAGATATGAGGTGATCGTTATGGAAGTGCGATTTGATTCTGAGGCGGCGGAGAAACTATTGGCACAGATGGACAGGTATTGCAAAGGAGTTCGCAAAGAATCAAAAGAACTTAATAGCATTATTAATAACAATAATGGTGGCTGGGATGACAATCAGAGAAAGGCGTTTTGTTCGAATATTGAAGTGATAATGAAGGGGTTAGACGTAGTAAACAGACAAGAAGAGGAATACATGGAGATATTCCGGCAGAAAGTTAATGAGTTGAAGGGGTAACTGCATATGAGTATATATGATATGTGTGTGGACTACGATATCCTTTGTGATGCAAAGGAGAAGCTTCACATTATTCAGCATGATTTGGATAACATTTCTATGCAAATGGAAAATTCTATAGATATTGCACAGGAATACCTGGCCGGTGTGCAGTATGAAAAAGCAAAACAGATTACAGTGTCATGCACAAAGAATACAACTAATGCGGAAAAAAATATAGAGTATGCAATGAAATATCTTGTGGATTTGATGGGTAAAATGGATGAATATAGCAGGTGTAAGTTTGAAAGGATGGACTAATGGGCGTACCTGATTTAAATGCGTTTACAGAGTGCAGTCGAGAATATAGCAGATTGTATAGTGACCTGGAAAGGCAGTTTGATTGTGAATGGGATGATAAAGTACATGACTCTTTTGCGGTCTATAAGAATATGATACATAAATATTCTGATAGAATTTGCGCTATAAAGCAAAATGCTGAAAAGTTACTGATAAAGATAGAAACAATTGAGGCTGAGGGCATAATAGATCGTAGTAAAGAGCTGGTTGCGGAGGCTGAATCTGTATGATAAAGAATATTAGAGTTAGCTCTGCGGCGGTAAAAGAGTTCCGACGAGCTATTTACTCAATAGAGTGTTATTCTCCCAAAATATCAAAGTGCATATCATGGTTTGAAGCTTGTATACAATACATTTCTCAGAGTATTATTGAGTATCGCACCACAGCAGAAGAACTGGGAAAGACCATGAATATGCTGGGAGAAAAGAAAGAGGAAGTTGAAGCGCTAATAGAGGATTTGATTAGCGAATTGAATGATTTGGAGTGTAAACTGGAAGCGCTAAAGGAAGATCTGGATAATACGCCTGAAACGATAACAGTAACCGATGATGGAGAAGAGTACGAGGAGGACAATCCAGAATATGAGGATATCGAGGATGAGATAGATGAAATTGAAGGAGAGATAGAAGAAAAAGAATCCAGAATAGATTCGCTTCGCCAACGGCAAAATAGGATATATTCTGTTATGGAAAGCATTAATGCCATGGAGGCCGAGATTTCGGAAAGTATAGAAACTTTTGACGACATAAAAGAAGAATGTCGTCGCTATATAGATGAAATTGAAGATCTTAAGAGTAATAGTATTCGAAATAGTGAAAACGCAGAGAAAAAGACAAGACGAATAGAGGAGATAATCTATGAATATCTCCGAATAAAAATGAAATATGAGAATTTAATGCAAGGAGAAGAAAAGGTTTTTGACCAAAGGCAAACTGGTGTAGCAAAGGATGAGGAGATTAATCCGACTAAAACGTTCTCCAAAGAAGAAATTAGTGCGCATGATATAAAATTTGACCAGAATGGTCGGGTAGTATCTTACGATGGAAAATCATTTGGAGGTGTTTACAACTCATATGATACCAGGTTAGGAGGAACCATGGCTTCAGATAATCCAATACTTGGGTATTACGAAGGAGAACGAGGAGAGTCGAAATTTATTCCATCGGATCGTTCAGCCGAAGGGATTGCTGTTATTGGATTGTTAAAGCATTATAACGTCGATGGAATAGAGTATAGAAATGCAGAGCCAGATTTTGAGGTGTGCGCTGAAGCAGTGGTATCAATAGATAATATGACCAAGGAGAGAGAAAACTATTATGATTCTTTTGGCATACCTCAGTTGGGGAATTTTGTTCAAGCAGATATAGCATGTGCAAAAATGTGGAATCAGCAAAAACGAGAAGGTAGAACAGACTGGGATGGACGAGAAGTAAAAAAGTATCGAAAGAAACATAAATTTACATGGCATGAGAAAAGTGATACTAAAACCATGGTGATGATGAGATCAGAAATTAATCTTTTTTTTAGTCATTCTGGTGGGTGTTCTGAATGTAGAGTTAGAGATGGTGAGGCATCGATGCAGGTATCTGAGGAGGGTATTTTTGATGAGTTATCGGATTAAGGTAAATATATGGAACAGGGATTTTGAATTGGATTGTGACTACCAAAACTATCCGGGTGAAAGTGTTACTGTCAATCAAGAGAAAGCGGTAAAATTGATCCCTAATGTTGATTTTTCAAAAGCTAAAGCCTTAGTTGAACAGTATATATACAAAAATAATCAAACAGAAGTTAAGGAGATGGAAATAAGTAATATTTTCAGATATGTAATGCCTAAAAGCTTTGTCATTCCTAGAGAAGATAATGTGGTTTTTGCTTTGTTTTGTGATTATAGGTTTGACATGGAACATGGGATTGCCATTGTGTTTGAAGGAGAAGACTGTAAGGAGGTCGGACCTGAAGATATTGTTTTGTGATATTGAAGAGGTGTATTGCATATGGCAGAAGAGTTTAAAAGTTTTGTGAATAGTGGAACAACAGAATTATTGGATATAATTAATTCGGGCTTAGTTAATCCTGAAGAGCGCGATGTGTTAATTTCATCGTTTATCGGTGGAATAGAGGCTTATATTAATGGGGACAGGGAACTTGTTAATCATAGATTGTTGATTAGCACAACTTATTGTGGTTGTATGGATAAGCGTATATCATATTATTCCGATATTTCTAAACTTTCATTGTTACAATGTAATTTGGGGATTTCTATATGCGAAGAATTAAAAAAACGAATGGACGATATGGAAGCAAATGGTTGGGATACGTCGTCTGTAAAAAATTATGATACGGAAAAGTGGATAGCTTATTTTACAAAAAAGAAGGATATAATCTGTAATGAAAATAAGGTGTTTTATTCATCGCTTCATCCGGTTAAATCGCAAGGGAAGTATGGGTTTGCAAATAATGAAAATCAAATAGTTATTCAACCTATATACGATAGAGTAAAGCCATTTTCTTGCGATAGAGCAAAAGTATACAAGGATAAGAAATATGGTTTTATAGACAGATCTGGTTATGAGGTTATAAAACTAATATATGACGAAGCGGATGATTTTGAAAATAATGTAGCACACGTATCATTAAATGGAAATACGATGTGTATAGATACAAACGGTAATACTATTGGTTAAAAATGAAAGGTACTAAAATGTCTGAATTCATTAACGAAAAAGATAGAAAGTCTCACGAGTTTCTGCAAAAGATTATTAGAAATTATAAGGTGTTTATCGATACATGTAGTATTCTATCGGTAAATGCGGACAAGTTTTGGAATAATGTTGTTCCAATTTTGAAATCAGAGCATACGGATATAATAGTACCATATCGAGTTTATCAAGAAGTTGACAAATTTGCAGGTGATCCGGATTTATGTCTGAGAAAATCACCTGATGAACCAGAATTAAATCAGTTGGCTAAAAATGCAAAAAACAGAGTATTGCAGCTTCACAACGAAGGGTTGGTTAGAATTTTAGGTGATAAAAATGATAATTTTGCAGATAATGTATTTCAGACTGTGTTTACGCAATATAGAATGAAGTACAATATGTTTTTAATTACTCAGGATAAGAATCTTGCTGATGACATTCTGAGAATATCACAGAGCAAAGCCGTTACTGTAAAAACGGAAATAGGTGTACGCAGAATAAATAAATACGGATATTTAAGTATTTATGATTCAGATAAGCCTGATGAAGGGAAAAAAACCTACAATAATACTTTTTCACCCAAGGATAAGGACGATACTGGTAATATTCCTGAAGAGGAAATGTTTGCATATGTTGACAAAATAGTAAATATACAGGGAGAAAATCCGATTACTTTGATTCCTAAAGAAGGTGACACCCTATATGCTGAGCGTGGAGGAGTAAAAAAAGAAATAAAACTCATTAGGGCTGGAAATTCCGGAGGGGAGGGTACAGTATTTGATACTGATATACCGAATGTTGTTGCGAAGATATATAAGCCGGGAAAGGTAGACAAGGCGAAGTTTCAAAAACTTCAGATCATGATGACAAAGAACATATATTGTGAGGGCGTGTGTTTTCCCTTGGCCCTTCTGTACAATAGTGTGGGTGAATTTGTTGGATACTTAATGGAACGAGCTGAGGGTAAAGAATTACAAAAGTGCGTTTTTATTCCGCAATTGTTAAAGAAGACATTTCCTTTATGGAAAAAGAAGGATACTGTGCAGTTATGCATTACGATTTTACGTAAGTTAAAATACTTGCATGATAGAAATATTATTCTCGGAGATATCAATCCAAGCAATATATTAGTTGTATCACCACAAGAAGTATATTTTGTTGATACAGACAGCTATCAGATTGAGGGATACCCTTGCCCGGTTGGTACAATTAATTTTACTGCTCCTGAGATTCAGAAAAAGAGATTTGATACATTTTTGAGAACGCGGGGGAATGAAAAATTTGCGGTAGCAACTCTCCTGTTTATGATTATGTTGCCAGGTAAACCACCATATTCCATTCAAGGTGGAGAAAATCAGATTGAAAATATTATAAATGGTGATTTTGCATATGCATCAGGAGAAAAATCTAATGGCAAGGCTCCAGAAGGTGTATGGAGGTATATGTGGAGTCATTTGCCGAGATATCTAAAAGATGATTTTTATGAAACATTCCATAAAAATGGAACTCACAATAATGAAAAAATGCGATTTTCCGATGCAGACTGGATAGAAAGGTTTGAACGCTATGCAGAATTGTTGAATAATGAAAACGGCAAATTTTTATTAAATGATAGTATGTCCGCAGACTTATTCCCGACACGTCATAAGAAGTATATAAATGCAAATTATATAAAGTGTAGACTGTGTGGAATGGATATAGATGAAGATAGAACTGAGCAAGGAATTTGTCCAGAGTGTTTAAGAAAAGGTGAGAAGTATTATTGCACACGATGCGGAACAGAAATGCTTTATTCAAATTACGATAAGCTTATAAGACACTCTCCCAAATTTGAAACATGCAGAAAATGTTTTGACCAGCTGAATTCAGTATTTGGTAATAGTATATGTATTGATTGTGGTAGTTCATTTTCTATAACAGTTAGGGAAAAAGAATTTTATGTTAGAAAAAAATACGATTTTCCTAAACGTTGCCCTAGTTGTAGGGCGGCTAAGAAAACAAATGGTTATTCTCAACCATCTCGTTCATATTCTAGAAACTATAATGCTTCAAATACAACTCAAACACAAAAAAATGGTGCAAAAGGATTTTGTTTCATCACTACGGCGATATGTGAGCATTATGGGAAGCCAGATGATTGTTATGAATTAACTCTTTTAAGGCGATTTAGAGATAATTGGTTGTTCAATCAGGAAAATGGAGAGAACCTTATAAAAGAGTATTATGCAGTTGCTCCTGACATTGTTTCCGAGATAGAAAGATCTGATGAATCTAATGGCGAGTATGGAAGAATTTTTACTAAATATATAGAACCATGTATAAAACTGATAGAGCTTTCTGCATATGAAACATGTAAAAAATTATATATGATGATGGTTTACGAACTTGAAAAAAAATATATAAAGTAGCGTTTGAATATTAGATTTAACAATAAGGAGGTATTTTATGAGTAACATTTTTAGCCTTGACGATTTGGAAAATAACCCTACACCGCGAGTTCCGGTATGTCTGTGTTTGGATACGAGTGCTTCTATGGGAAGGGTAGTAAGGGGGCAAACAACAAATACAGGTAGAACTATGTTTAAAGATGGAAAAACCTGGAATATAGTCGAAGGAGGAATAAGTGCAATTGACGATTTAAATGAGGGAGTTAATGAATTCTTTCAGGCTATTCGTTCAGATGAAGTTGCAGTATATTCGGCTGAAATAAGTATTATAACTTTTGGAGGAAATAGACCGGAGATATTATCGCCATTTGCTACTGTAGATCAACTTAATATAAATTTTGATATGCGTGCAGATGGTGATACATATATGGGAGAAGCTGTAAATATGGCATTGGACTGTTTGGAAAGGAGAAAACAGGAATATAAACAGAAAGGTGTTGATTATTTTCAACCATGGTTAGTCCTTATGACAGACGGAACACCTAACGGATCTCCCCGAGAACTTGAAACTGCTATAGCAAGAGTTCAGAAAATGGTGAACGAAGGGAAGTTAACAGTGTTTCCCATGGGAGTAGGACCTGAGGCAGATATGTCTGTATTGTCAAAATTTTCTCCTAAACGTTCACCCATGAAGATACGCGAGACAAAGTATAAAGAGTTTTTTACATGGTTAAGTCAAAGTGTAGTTGCTACTTCACAATCTATGCCGGGTGAAAAGTTGGCATTAGATGTAGAAGGAATAAAAGGATGGAGTGAGTTGTAGTTTGATGGAAAATGATGAAATGGTTTGGAAATGTTCCCAATGTGCAATACAAGGAAGGGGGCATGTAGATAAAGGAATTCCGTGTCAAGATAAGGTTGGAATACGCCATTCAAAAGGAACGCATGTTATGTGTTTGTCAGATGGGGCCGGCTCGGCTAAATTGTCGCATTTCGGAGCGGAGTGTGTTGTTGAATATGGTCTTAATCTTTTTGTTTCATCGTTTGAAGATGTGTTTGAAATTTCTGATGGTGATAAAGCAAAAACGGTTATTCTTGAAACTGTTTTAGAAGGTATAGAGGCTAAAGCTAAAGAACTATCATGTGATATCAAGGATTTAGCAGCAACATTCCTTGCCGTTGCGGTACATGAAGATAAATACATAATTGTACATGTGGGAGACGGCGTTATTGGTTACTTATCTGATGGAATTATAAAAGTTGCATCTTCTCCGTCAAATGGAGAATTTTCAAACGAAACATTTTTTGTGACGTCTTCGAATGCCGCAACGGCCATGAAGATTTTTAAGGGACATATTAACAATATCGAAGGATTTGTTATTATGTCTGACGGTACGGAGCAAAGTTTATACAACAAGAAAAATAATTCACTTGGAAAGGCGGTTGTAAAATTGTTAAAGTATAATGTTATGCTTAACGAGAACGCAATGGCTAACCAGTTACGTCAGACATTTAATGACATTATTATTCAAAAGACGAAAGATGATTGTAGTATCGCTCTTATGTCAAGAGAATGTGACCATATTCGCTCTATTGAAAGAATGTCGGAACAGGAAAAAAGTGAAGTATATATGCTTTTTTCGAATGACAACAGTATAAGAAAAAGAGTAAGAAGGTATGATGAGATTATTGCCATATTAGATGGCCCCAAGAGATGTGAGGAAATATCTAAAAAGATTCATCTTAGGCCAAAGCATACTAGAAAACGACTAGAGCATCTATGTAATTTGGGATTGATAAATTATAAAAATGGTTATTTTATTTCAAATGTTTAGTCTGATTTTGGTACGAGAATTTCTGGGCGGATTAATGAAAGCGTTATATGGTAGTATATAATTATTTGTTTTCGTTTTGCAGAAAAATGATAGACCTTGTTGGTTTGTCAGGGGAATACACTATATAAAGAAATGAAGCGAATATGAGGAGTGCTAATTCATGCTTCTATTCACAACCCTCCTTGATGTTAACGAACAGTTAACCAAGGAAGCATTTATAAATCTTATAATCAAATGGAACAATACGGCGAAGTACAAGAGCAATGTTATCCTTGATGTGGTCTGGAATGATGAGCAGGTCATACGTTATGGTAATGATGAACTCTGGATGGAAATTAGGCAGTATGAGAACATTGTTGCTGTGCGCCATGAGAAAATAGGAGAGGGTCGCATTATTTGGGATACAGATTATGTGCTCAATCTTAAAGAGCGTAAACTGGCTATTCGTTTGGACAGGAGTTATACCGAGGAAGCTTCTGTGTCAACGGTGGATTTCTCTACACCGCATTTTATTACGCTTCTTATTGAAGGAGGCTATCTTAAGAAAGATGGCAGATTGCCGGTTGGAAGGGACCCAATTCTTATATCAGAGGATAAGATTCCTTTTGTTGTATCTGTCATTAATGAAGAGACAAAATGTCGTTTGCCTATAGTTGTTGTATCAAAGACACGAAGGGATGAGAATCCTGTTGATGTAGGTTTTCTTGCTAGCAGACTTAAGGGTGTAGCTCACGTTCTCGTTCTTCCTGATAAAAAATTAGGAAGAGAATTAAAAGCAAAGTGTCCAGGCAGATTTGTTGACGGTGGATGTATAGGTGTTTATTTCCCGGAGAAAAAGATTAAGCATCGCATTTATCCATATAGGAGAAATTATGATATAGATACCCGCTTACTGGATAGAGTGGTACATATCATTGTCAGGTACTGCGTGGCGCATAATTTTAAACCTCTGTATACATGGCAGGGAGTGAGCAATACATGCCTTGCTAGAGATATTGAAAATCAGAGAATAGAACGACTGAATGCTGAGAAGGTATTAAAAGCGGACAAAGATGAAGCATATAAACTTCTGGAAGCATTTGACGATGATCAGATAAAACTGCAAAAACAGGTTGAAGAACTCAGCAATGCCAATGAAGCATTACTGGCGGAAAACCAAGGGCTTAGGAATCGCATCAGTATTAATGATAATGATCCGGTGATTTATTATGGAGAGGAAGAGGATTTCTTCCCTGGGGAGATTAAGGATATATTGCTTTCAGCTGTTAAGGAAGCTGTGGGCAACTGCCATACAGGTAGCAGACGATACCATGTACTTAAAGACCTCCTAGATAATAATGGATATGAAGACCTTCTTGGAGCAAGACAAAAGGAAGTAAAGAATATTTTCAAGGGTTATAAGATAGTTAACACAACGATGAAGCAACGTTTGCAGGAACTTGGATTTGAGATAACTGAGGACGGCAAGCATTACAAGCTGACTTATTATGGTGACAGCAGGTACTTTACATCTGTTGCAAAGACTCCCAGCGACAATAGAACAGGAAACAATACGGCAGGAAATATTTGCAGGGATATGATGTAAGAAAATGAGAAAGAATAACACCACCTGGAATTTCATAACCTCCGGCACTGACGGAGACGCCACCCTTTTCGGAGTAAACATCTTCGATTACGAGTGGCACAATACCGGCAAAACTGCAAAGGTAACTGATCCTCGCTACAAGCAGGAATTTGTCTTCCCAATCTACACTGTACAAATCGAAAACAAAGAGTACCAGTTTGCCTGCGGTGAATTCAGCAACTCCGTATATGGATTTTACATCAGGGATTAGCTCGGCAAAATCAATAAGGCGAGGACAAAATGATAGGAGACGGAATATTACCTAAATATTCATATTTCAGAAAAAAGGGACGCAAGTCCCTTTTTGAATTTACTTGACAATCGTCAAGCAAAATTTGCATTTAATTTATAAAAAAATAGAGTTACCGTGGCGCATCATGAATTTTAGGATTCCCTTGCCCAGACGTCTTATAACGCCTCCACGTTCTCCTCTATCTTAAAAAATAGTATATTATTATTTTATTGCTAAATCAATAGATTTTCCATAAACATCCACGAACGACAAACTCCCCAATCCGTAGTATCCTTACCTTAGTTATTGTCTAAAAAAACAGCACCCTGAATGTCAGACAACATTCGGTGCTTTTTCATGCTCTTTAAGGAGGTGGAGAATATATGAACGATGACTGCGATTATGCTTCTGTAGCTACGCAGGAAGGTTTGATTCGTTCTGATTGAAAACGAAATAACGTGTGTTATCATAATATTATACTTTTTCCATTTCATGACTAAAAAGAACGACTGGAGGATAAAAGAATGGGAGAAATGTTGAAATATTGTGATGACTGCAAAGGTAGTCTATTCATTAACGTAAAAAACTGTCCAAAGTGCGGGAAGGAATTAATCACTACAAATCTTGATAGCGATGTATATGACAGGTTGGCTGATTTAGATCGGATACAAATAAAAACAGCACTTTATAATGGCGATGATGCATACTCGATGTACATTGAAGCACAGGAAAAGCTAAAACAATATTATGCTGAACTTGAATACAAAAAAACGCATCCGCAGCCCAATGCAACAAACTATTCTGACGGTGGATTGATAAAATGGATTAAGAACTGTTTTGAGGGGATGATTAGTATCCTTTTCGTTATATCAATAATAGGATTTGCTATTGGTGGACTTATTATCGGCCAGGGACTCAGTAGGGCATCTGGTGGAACGAATCTTGCATTTTTTGGATTAATATTGGGAACAGCCATAGGCATCGTATTAAATGTGGTTCTGTTTGGTTTTTTCGCCACAATAATCCAAATCTCAAAAACAAATGAGAAGATTCTTCAATATCTGAATGATAAAGCAAACTAAGCGCTTGTTCATAAATTGCTTATTGGAGGATCAAAACTATGCCATTGATAAAAGCTCAGTGTACAAATTGTGGTGGTGTGTTAGAAGTTGATAAATCAAAAGATGCGGCCATATGTCCATTTTGCGGGACTCCTTATGTTGTTGAGAAGGCTGTGCAAAACTATATTACAAATAACACATATGTTGTAAATAATGAGAATAGTTCATATAATCCGCAAAAAAATGCATTTACACTTGTGAGAATGGGCGACTACAAAAATGCCCTTCCACTTTTTAATAAACTCGTTCAATCGAACCCGCAGGATTGGAAGAATTGGTTTGGAAAAAGCTTTTGTGAGCATGAAAATTTGGATTATAATTGCTTGGTTCGCGCTTATAACCTTGCACCATCGGAGTATAAAAAAGAACTTAAGGAAATGTGTGACCTTAAGAAAGTGGTAAATGTCAGAGACCCCAAATATGAATATACAAAAGAGGAAAAGGAAAAAATACTCAAAGAAGAAAAAAGGAAGGATATAGCAAAAGCAGTTATGATTAATGCTATCGCGTTGATTATGAGTGTTGTAGCTATTAGTTCCTTTGAATCTTCGGATCAGAATATAAGAGAACTCGGTATTCTCCTAATACCCGGGGTTTTCCTCTTTATTAAGGGACTAATTGCTATAAGTGATGTGATAAGATTTGATAGATTTATAAACCATCAAGATCTCATAATGAAAGAGGACGAAAAGAAAAAAAGAGCAGATTTGTTCTACAAAAGAAAAAAAGATAGCTGGAATAGAATAAACGACATAGCAAATAGTCTTTTGAGCAGAATATAGAAAACATTAAGTATTGATAAATTGGATCGCATCAGCGGTCCTTTTTTCATGCCCTTTAAGGAGGTGGTGAGTTTATGGCAAACAGAATAGCGGGTATCACAGTCGAGATCGGCGGCGATACTACCAAACTCTCCACTGCCTTAAAGAGTGTGAATTCGGAAATACGCTCTACTCAGCAGCAGCTAAAGGACGTAAACCATCTTCTTAAACTGGACCCGGGTAATACGGATCTCCTTGCACAAAAACAAAGATTACTTCGTGATGCTATTTCGGAGACAACATATGGCTTTTATCCAAAATATCCTGTGGCTGATGCTGGATATGGCTCGTTCAATAATTATATCTTTTGCGAGCAAAAAGGCATGGAAAAGTACATGAAGTTCACAATGTTTAAAAAGGAGACGACCGATAAGAAATATCACAACGATCCATTCAGAGCTGTTAATTTTGAGATCGGTGATGATGGGAAAATGCGTTGTCCTAATGGGAAGAGCTTCAACTTTCTATACAGGCAGCATGTAAAAGGAAACCAGTATGGCCGGCAAGAAGAAGTCTATCAGTGTGAAGACTGCAGTGGTTGTCCCTATGCATCGAAGTGTAAGAAAACAGATAAAAACAAGACCGTAAGAATAAACGAAGAACTGACCGCTATGCATCAGGAGGTTATAAATAATCTTGAAAGCATCCAGGGAGCACTCCTTAGAATGAACAGATCCATTCAAGCGGAAGGTACTTTCGGAATCATAAAAAATGATCGTTGGTATAAAAGAATAGTCCGAAAAGGAATAGAATCCGTAAAACTTGAGGTTCTTTTGGTATCAATAGGTCATAACTTATATAAATATCACAATAAAAAGATGCGTCTCCAAGAAGTTGCCTAATCAAAAAAGTTTGTAGTTTTTGGGGAAAGGGGTATTATACTCT
>ODAI011486784.1_pt1 | contig 23776 bp, 18 predicted proteins | sample 1539321 | NCBI WGS metagenome assembly ODAI01 (sample SAMN02144231, study PRJEB22623) | gut metagenome | biome: sheep rumen | host: Ovis aries | place: New Zealand | reverse complement strand
TTTCTGCATCCCTTGACGGATATGCTCCTTGTGGTCATAGGTCTTGGGCTTGCCTTTCATAGAGGCGCTGATTCTCCGTTTTACCTCGTCTGGGAGGTCTCTGTATTGTATTTTGTATTTCATTATGAATGTGCTTTTGTTATAAATAGTAGGTTCGGTAAGAAAAGTAAAGGGAACATACCGATTTTAGTTACCCGGGGCCATCCAACACGCCGAACAGACCTAAACCTGCCGGACTTACTGACCGGGTACCCCGATAGAATGAGGGACGACCGTTCTGTAAGATGTTGAGAATAGGGAGGTAGGAGGCAGTGACGATTATATGCCTCGAAGATTATGACTCGACACTATTCCTTCCTTTCCGTGGCACAAGAAATCGTAGATAGGAAAGGATTCGCCGGGTCCGGAATGATGAACCTCAACGCCCAAATCTTCTCTAAATCTTCGAGCATCTGGTTCGAGAAAACCTCGGTGAAGGGCACGAGAGCGACAAGAAGCGCTGGCATTTCATAGCACCGTCTGTGATTTGCCAGCGTTCTTCCTTTTTATCACCTCCATACCTGTCGCTCTCGCGCCCAAGGGCGCCTTTTTCTATTGAGGGGCGTTCCCCTCAAACTCCCCCCGTCGCTGCGCTCCGACATGGCAGCCATCGCCGCTATCTCAGTGCGACTGATCCCGAAGCGCCGACGGTACTGCTTTCCTCCAACGGACTGCCTGTCCTGCTCGCGCCCAAGACCGTTTTGCAAATCGTTGTCCACGTGAACCATGCTTGCAGCATCATCCAGCGCATGCCGGCGTGGACAACGAGCCAAAATCGGCTCGGAGTCCACACTCACATGCATTAGAAGGCACTGCAGGGCACATCAGCGTGGACAACCAATTTCAAAACTTAGTATCCACAAAAACAACGTGCCAATAAACGTCAAAATCCAAGGGATCAGCCGGCGGGATTGATCAACAGATAGAGAACGGCCAAGCCCACGACCAGGACAATCAGGGCGAGAAAGACAAGCAGACAGTACCATCCGGTCTTGATGGCGAGCCCGAGGCCTTTCTTCCACCGGACTCCAAACAGCTGCGCATAGTCTACAGTCAGAAGGACGGCCATGAGGCCGATCCCGATCTCGCCTTTATCTTCAGCGGCAAAAAAGAGGGAGAAGAACATGAAGAAACAGAACTGGCACAGGACATAGGCGGTGGTGGCGGCACAGGCTGACCTGCCCATGCCCTTCTTCCTAAGGGCAAAGCACATGGCGCACCATAGCAGCAGGAACTCCCCCAGGAACAAGTAGACGCCCTGGCTTCGCAAGGCGCCTTCAAACGCTGCGAGCGATGCCTTGGCCGGAGAGTCTACCCTCTCCGGATGCTTGTCCAGGCTCAGAAGTTCCACGAAATCCGATATGTTCAGAACCTTTATCGCCGCCTTTTGGGTTCTTCTGTCCACCTCTAAAGAATCGGGATAGTCGGCAGTGCGGTTGTACTGAACAAGGAGGGAGTCCCTGATCTGTCTCGATGAAGGCATTTCACCCGGTCGATATGCCGAAAAGTCAGGGTTGACTATCGATGAGACGAGGGCGAAAAAGGCATAGAATATGATCAGTGAAGTCAGCGGTGCCAGATAGCGTTCGTGCTCTCCCTTGATGTAATCCCTGATCATATATCCCGGACGCAACAGGAGATGGGCGAAAGTCCGCTTCGCGTCATCGTTCAGGAACGGGATGGAGTTGAAAGCTCCTTTGTAGAAATCCCCTTTCCTGGACTTTGCGCGAGGCTTCGACCAGGGCATGAAACCGAGTTTCTGCCAGATGGAGAAAGCCCTGAGCCGGACCAACAGCTTGTGTATGAACGGTATCTTATCTATCTTCATATTCTCAAAAAGTGCATGAAGCAGGACTATGCATCCGGCGGAAGGTCCGAGAAAGTCGGCGTGGCGACCGCCGGCGGGAGGGCACCCGAAGCCCGGCCGAATACTGTAAAATCAATGATGCCGAGCGGCGCCGAGGAAGGCCAGCCGGTCACGGTAAGCCGGACGAAACGACACTCCACCGGCGGGAACTCTTCGAAAACGGTGTTCTTCGACACGTCGTTGGCGGTGCGGTCAACCACGGTCCTGAAGGATTCTCCGTCAAGGGAGACCTCCAGCTTGTACCTGTATACCTGCGAAGCCTGGCCGCGCATGCCGAAGCCGCGGGACGGTGCGCCGAAAAGCACCCTCATCCCATCCACCGTGAACAATTGTGTCACATCGAACCTCGTGGCCGGAGAGAGCTCCACCAACAGTGAAGGCTCCTTGTCGTCCGCCGTCGGCATCCACAATGTCCCGCTGAAATCATCTACGGCATAGGAGCCGTAGAATCCCGGCTGCTCCGAAGACACCTTGGAGAGAGCGTTCATCGCACGTACCTTGTTGATGGTCACGGGGATGGAAGGCTCAAGCGGGGCCTGGGCGAGAGGTGCCGGCTGCGGGGTATCCGTGACCTGGACGGACATGTAACCGTCCGCATCGAAACGGACGCGGTCCATGCCGATGCGGCGGCCACCGGGCGGATTGGAAAGGACGATGGTATAGAACTGCCAATATCCGCCGTCGGGGCCCTTTACGATCGAGCCGTGCGCGGTACCTGTCACGAGCCCCTCCGTCTTGCGCAGGAGCGGGTTGTTGGGGGCGTACTCATAAGGTCCCAGCGGCGATCTGGCCGTGTAATACCCTTCTGCGTAAGTCTTCCACTGCGTGCCTGATGCGGAATACTCAAGATAATAGATGCCGTTCCTCTTGATCACCCAAGGGCCTTCTATCCAGGCCACACCCGGATACTCGTTCATCTCGCCGTAGCGCTCCCACTTATGCATGGGGTTGAACCCCAGGAGGTGGACAGGCTTGCCGGCAAAATGGGAGAGATCGTCCGGGTCCAGCCGCACGCCATAGATGCCGCTGATGCCCCTCCCCGGCCAGAAAAGATACGGCTGGCCGTCGTCATCGATGAAAATGTGCGTGTCGAAGGCACCGTTCCATCCATCCTCGATGGGGCCCGTATCCTTCCACTCACCATGGACCTTATATGGTCCGAGGGGATGGTCCGCCACATACAGGGGAGAGTCATTACCCGACATGTAATACTTGCCGCGGTACTTGACCACGTCCGGTGCCACGGGGACGTGCTCAACCGGATGGAAATCCCAGTTCAGAAGGTCGTCCGACACCCATGCGCCACCGCCCGTGCAGAACATGTAATATTTGCCGCCATCCTCGAAGACGGAGACGTCGCCCGAAGCGTTGCCGCCCTGGCCTATCACCATAGGCAGAGGATTGCAATACTGCCTTTCAAGATGCTGCGCATAAGCGCCCTGCTGCGCGGCAAACGCGGCAAACAGCATCAACAGGCAGGAAAAAAAGAATACAGTCGATTTCATGATTATGTGGATTATTGGCTATGCGTCAGCTCATGCCGCGCTGGCGTTTGATGGTCTCGTAGGCATCCTGGATCTGGCGGAATTTCTCCTCGGCGGCTTTCTGGACCTCAGGGCCGAGGGACGCGACCTTGTCAGGATGATTCTTCATCGCCATGCGGCGATAGGCGGTCTTCACCTCGTCGTCGGTTGCGTTGGGGGAGATGCCGAGCACTGCGTAAGCGGACTCGTCGGTCTCCTTGTAGAACATCGCGATGACGGAGTTGATGTCGGAATTGTTCAGGCGGATCACCGCGCCGATCGCCTCCAGGACGGATTTCTCAGACTTGCTGAAAATCCCGTCGGCAGTGGCGATCCGCACGAGGTAATGGAACAGCTGCAGACGCTGCGAATAATTCATGTTGTCGGCGATCTGCGGACCGACGGAATAGATATTGACCTGCTGGTTGTTGAAGCGGTCCAGCATGCTCATGGCTTCCGACACGGCGGATTCGCCGAAATTGCTGCGGATGAACTCCCGGACGCAGTTCAGCTCGGACTGGTGGACCTGGCCGTCGGCTTTCATGACCGCGGAGGAGAGCACCATCATGCTTATGAAGAAGCTGTTGCGCTGCTCCGTCGAGGAATACCCGCGGCCGCCGGTAGACTGACGGTAACTGCCCTGCTGGCCGTAATAGCCTCCCTGGCCGTAGCCGGAGCCATAACCGCCGGTACCGTATCCTCCCCGGCCATAGCCGGAGCCGGAGCGGCCGGAGCCATAGCTCCCCTGGCCGCTCCCGCTGCCTCCGGCGCCGCTGCCGGGCAGCTGACGCGCCACTTCGATCATACTGTCAACGGCCGCCCCGACGAAGTATCCGAGCAGGGCGCCGATGGGCCCGCCCGACACCCAGCCGAGGAAACCGACTATCCATTTCGCTTTTCCCATTTCAGTAGAATTTGTCCGCAACCTATCAAAATCCGGTCCAGCACTATCCGGCTGACATTATGGCGCAGTCCCGCGGAGAATGTTATCTCAGGGCGTCGGGATCGTTGTAGCGGATATTGACTCCGAAGTCGGTGACGACGCGGTTGAGATTGCCGTTGGAATGGTCCTCCGCTCCCTTGCGCTTGCCGGAGAGCACTTCCTGGGCCATCTTCTTCTCGTCGAGCACGCGCTGGAGGGTCTCGGGATTGTTGCCGTGATAGTGACCGGGATAGAGCTTGGTGATACCGTTCTTCTGCATGTATTCCGCTGTGCGGGTGCAGGTATTGATCAGCGTCGAGAAGGGGCCGGAGAAGAGCAGCAGGTTGGTCGAGCCGAAAGCATCGCCGCTGAAACCGTAGTGGCGGTCCTTGTCGAAGAAGGTGACGGAACCGGGAGTGTGGCCAGGGGTGTGCATGACCTCGATCTGACGGCCGCCAAGGTCGATGACCTGGCCGTCCGCGAGGTCATTAACCTTGCCCTTATACCGGGTTATCATACCCTTGTCGTCAGGATGGATCCAGACCTCGGGAAAGCATCCGATACCGCCGGCGTGGTCGCCATGGCCGTGCGTCAGGACCACGGTCACGGGCTTGTCAGTCAGCTCGGCCACGGCCTTGTCCAGATGTGCTATGCTGGTGCCGGAGTCAATGACAAGAGCCTTGTCGGTGCCTTCCAGCAAATAGATGGACTCGTTGTAGACGAGATGGCCGTTACCCTCCCAGGTGCAGTCGTCGATCTGGCGGAAGACCACGTCCTGGTCGCGGTAGACGAGTTTCTCGGCGTAGTTGCTGCGGTATTTCTCAGCCTGGTCGGCGCTCCATGTGAGGATGGCGTCGCCGTTGCGGAAATAGGTTTCGAGGCCCGGGCGGTCCAGCCCGGAGGGCTCGCTGGCCGCCGTGCCGGCCTCGATCTGGTTCACCAGCTCCTGCATCTGGCGGATATACTCCATGCCCAGCTCGCTGCCCTTGGGCAGTTCCAGCCAGTCCTTCTGCCAATAATGACCTCCATATACCCGAAGCTTGTCCTGGTTCACTCCATTGGCGGGATCATCCAGCCAGTCGATGAGGTGCGGCATGGCGGAAACGAAGTTGTAGAAGCAGTCTTCGTTGAATATCCACACGCCGTGGCCGGAGCCGATGGCATCGCCGGTGAACAGCAGGTCATGCCCCTTGAGGAAGTACACCGTCGAGCCGGGGGTATGGCCGGGCACGGCGATGGACTCGACGCTCATGCCGCCGAGGTCGAAGACCTTGCCCTCTCCGATGAACTCGCGGCGCTCCTCAGGGATGCGGTCGGCGAAGCGGCCGAAATCCTCACGCGGCAGCGCGAAGCGCGCCTGCGGGAGGTCGAGCATCGCCGGCAGCATGCCGGTGTGGTCGCCGTGACTGTGCGTGAACGCAACGGTCACGGGCTTCCCGCCGGCCCTCTCCGTGATGATGGAACGGAGCGACTCGTCGGCGTTGTCAGCCCAGTTGACGGGGTTGGAAAGGTCTATTACCAACGCTTCCTTCTCACCTACCAACAGGTAGATGTCTGAGCAATTGTTGAAATGCGTCTTGTTTCCCGCCTCATCGAAGGCTTCCCCTGCGGGGTTGGAGGAGTTGTAGTCCTGGATGTGGTAGACGTTCTTCTCGATGACGGAGACCGTGTAAGGTCCTACCTCGACATCCTTGGGGCCTGCGCATGCGGCAATGACGGCGCACAGCGCAAGGGCGAAGATCCTCAGGAAGTTGGTGTGATGCATATGGCGTAAATGATTGGTTTCCGGCAAGTATACAAATGCCAATATACGACTTTTTTCCCAAGCTTGGCACATCCTTCGCAGTAATTCCGCAGGAAATCGCTATCTTTGATTCCTGAGACCGTACGTCTCTTCCACAAAACAACAGAAAAATGAAAAGAATCGTCTTATTCCTCGCGGCACTCCTGGCATCCGCAGCCATCATGTCCGCACAGACCCCCGAAGAAATCATCAAGCGCATGGACGAAGTCATGGAGAAGGCCGACAAGTCCGGCATGGCCATGACCATGGACATCACCATGCCCATCATCGGCAAAGCCTCCACCAGGATGTATATGGTGGGAGAGAAAACCCGTGCCGACATGTCGTACAAGGACAAGACCGGAACGGTATGGATGGACGAGACCACTTCGTGGGACTACGACCCTGCCAAAAATGAGATAACCATCGAGAACCGCAAGCCTTCCGACAACAAGTCGGATGCAGATAATGCAGAGATGCTCAAGGGCATCACCGAGGGTTACGACGTCACACTCACCAACGAAACCGCCGACGCCTGGTATTTCGACTGCAAGAAGTCCAAGTCCAACACCAAGAAGGACGACCCCAAGAAGATGAAGCTTGTAGTGGCCAAGGGTTCATACCTTCCCATTGAGCTCACCGCCAAGATGAAGGGCGTGACCGTCTCGATCAAGGACGTCACCTTCGATGTCAAGGAAAGCGACGTGACCTACGATCCCAACAAGTTCCCCGGCGCCAAGATCACCGACAAGCGCTAAATGCCCGACAAAAGTACCATCCTCCTCATCGGGATCATCTTCGTCGCGGCGCTCGTCGTCGTGTGGGCGCTCACGCATGTGATAGTGACGCTCCGATGGAAGGGCCGCACGCTCCAGGCCATCTCCGAGAAGCGGGTGGAAGAGACCCTACGCAAGCAGCAGGCCGAGGCCCTGCAGCAGCAGATGGCCTCGGTCCGCGCCGAGATGGCCGCCCGCACGGAGACCATCCTCAAGGCGCGCGAGGAAGAGCTCAGCCGCAAGGCCAAGGAAACCTTTGAAGGCATCAGCGGCGGCCTTTCGCGCGACCTGTCGGCCATGAAGGAAGCCTTCGAGGCCGGCAAGAAGGCGCAGGCCGAGGACGCCGCGACGCTGCGCGAGCGCTTCGACGCGGCGGTCCGCGAGCTGGCCGCGCAGAGCCGCGAGATCGGCGGCAAAGCCGACCATCTCGCCGACGCGCTCCGCGGCCAGAAAAAGCTCCAGGGCTGCTGGGGTGAAACGGTCCTGGCCAATCTCCTCGCCGACGAAGGTCTGGTCGAAGGCCGGGACTACGACAAGGAAGCCACGCTGCGGGACGAGCTGGGTTTCGTCCTGCTGGGAGAGGACTCTGACAAGAGGATGCGTCCTGACTTCATCCTCCACCTTCCGGACAATAACGACATCGTCATCGACGCCAAGGTATCCCTGGCCGCATTCAGCGACTATATAATAGAGTCCGACGACCCGGAAGTTCGCGCGGACGCGGCCCGGCGCAACGCCGAGGCAGTGCGCGAGCAAGCCCGAAGGCTTGCCCGCAAAGGCTACGAGCGCTACCTGCGCCCCGGCCGCCGCATGCTCGACTACGTCGTCATGTTCGTGCCCAACTACCCTGCCCTGCAGCTCGCTTACAACGAGGATCCTTCCCTTTGGCGCGACGCTTATGCCCAGGGCGTGCTGATCACCAGCGAAGAGACCCTGATGCCCTTCCTCCGGATGATCTCCATCGCATGGACCCATGTCGAGCAGGTGCGCAACCAGCAGCAGATCATCGCTTCCGCTCAAATGATGATAGACCGCGTGGCCGACTTCGCCAAGGCCCACGCGGAGATGGGGCGCAAGCTCAGCGACGCCCAGGAGTATTACTCCTACTGCTCAGACAAGCTCAAGGACTCCGGGCGGAGCATCGTCCAGTCCGCCCGGCAGATCGTCAAGCTCGGCGTTCCGGCCAATCCCAAGAAACCGCTTCCGGAAGAATAAAACAAAACCCCGCCTTGCGAGCGGGGTTTCATTTTAATATGTCACAGTGGTTACTCTGCGGGAGCCTCGGCTGGGGCTGCGGCCGTCGCGGGCGCGGCAGCGGGAGCTGCCTCGGCCTCGGCCGCCGGGGCGGGAGCCTCGACCTGCTCCGCCTTAGGCTTGCGCTCTATGCCCATCCACTTGAGATTATTGGTGAAATAACCTACAGCGAATGCTACTACCAGCAGGAAGATGAGCCAGCGCAGGATACGCTTCCAGAGCGGAGGACGCATCGAGTACGGATCGTCGACATGCATCTTGGGATACTTGGCCACGGAGGTAAGTGTCTTTCCGAAGAGGATGTTGACGAGGACCGCGGAGTTGATGGCCCAGCCGTTGGCATTGAGCACCGGTCCGAGGTTGCGCCTGCGGAGTTTCCTCCAGGCGATGAAGCAGGCGGGACCGGAGATGATGAGCATGAGGACGGCGATAAGGATGAGCCATTTCCACCATACCAGGCCCTTGAGGGCATTGATGATGACGGCGAATACGCCTGCTACTGCGGCTATGGCCATGGTCACCATTGCTGCGATGCCGGCGAACTTGCCCACGTCGAACGGAGCTGCCTTGGTGGCGGCATTCACGCCGTCGGCAGGCTTGGCCGTGGCGCTGTCCGAGATCTTGGTGAGCGTACCCATGCCCTTGGCGTCCTTCTCGGCGGCGGACTTGTCGATCTTGTCGGAGATGAACTTGCCGAGCTTGCGGTAAGGGCTCCAGAAGGCCTGCCTGACGCTGATGGGGTTGTCGACCACCTTGGTGATAACGGCATCCCAGTCCTGTCCGTCACGGTCGTAGAACACGCCGTTGGTGCCGGGACGGAGGTTGCGGATGCTGCCGGCGGTCATGACGGCGACGATGTCCATGGTCTCGGCCTTGACCTTGGAGGTGCAGGAGCAGTAGATCAGGAACATGCCGCTGAGGCCCGCCATGTCGGCATGCTTGCCCATGTCCGCGACGCGGACACAGAGGTCGCAGCAGCGCTCGTCGATATAGAGCTTGCCGGCCTCGAAGACAGCAAGCTTCTCGGGATCGCGGGTATAGAAGTCGCTGAAGATGACGTAGTTGTTGAGGAGCTTCGCGAAATGGGCATAGAAGCGGACGAGCTTGCAGACCTCGTCGATGCCGCTGGCTTCCTCTTCCTGGGCCTTGTCATCCTCGATGAGGGCAAGAAGGGCCGGCTTGGGGTCGGCCGCGAGCAGGGCCTTGACTTCGTCAAGCCCGAGCGGCTCGACTTCGGCGCCGGCCTTGGCGGCCTTCCAGTCATTGTACGGGGCGAGCCCGGCGACGACTTCGTTCCACTCCGCCTCGGTCACGCCGTCCTTGCCGGCGAATGCCGGGACAAGGCCTTTGACCGTATCGACGGCCGCCTTCCAGGCGGGGTTGATGCCGGTAAACGGGAGCACCAGCTCCTTGCACGGACGTGCTATGGGATATCCGGCGATCTCGGCGGCCTGGTCGGCGAGGTTGCCGCCGGCGATGGCGCCGATCTTCTCGACGTCGACGTCAACGGCCGGGGCCGCGTCGCCGTCGAAGGCGATGAGCTTGCAGCGCATGAAGAAGTCCTGGACCTTGGAGCTGACGGCCTCGACGGCGGCGCTCACCGCCTCGGTGTCGGCGCCGTACGGCAGGACCTCGGCCCCGGCCGCCTGCCAGGCGGCGTAGCTCTCGGCCGCTGCGAAGAACTGCTCCACGAGCTCGGCGTTCACGCCAGGCTCGCCGCTGCGGTCCTCGACGGAGCCCAGCATCTCGATTATCTGGCCGATGACTTTCTTCAATCCTTCATCCTCGGTGGACAGGGCGGTGATGATGCCGTCGCCGTTGAACTTTGTGCCGGCAAATATCTTGGTGGTGTCCTCGATATCCTCGAGGGCTACCTCTTCCTTGTCGAGGCCGAGGTACTCCAGCACACGCTTCGCGGAGTCGTGGAGCTTCTGTCCGGCTTCGTTTCCGGTGTCGATGAGGGCCAGGGGAAGAGCCTTGCGTCCTTCGAGGATGGAGTCGCGGTCCTTGATGACCGAGGTGAGCCATTCGGCGGCGGAGACGACTTCCGGGACGCGGATCTTGCCGTCGGCATCCGTGTCCAGGAGCTCGAGTGTCTTTGAATCGAACTCAAGTCCCTTGGTGGGGCAGCTGAGCACGGTCCAGAGTTTCTGGTCCAGCTCACCGAGATGGGCGAGGTCCTCGCCGCTTGCGATCTTGACCCTTACCACTCCCCCTACGGAGCAGTACTGCCAATTGTATTTGTCCTTCTTTTCCATGATGAGAGATTTTGCGTGATTCGTAAATATACGAAAAAAGTTTCAGGATGGCATTCCTGCCACCCTGAAAAAAGCATTATCACGCCGGAAAAGCGCTAAAAATACGCTGTGGAAGCAGGTTCTCCGTCAATCCTGCCCGGGAACCGGCTTTTGCATCACGGCATCGGCCTGGGCCTCGAAGGCACCGCTGTACCAGCTCTTGTCGCCCTTCTTGGTCCGCTTTACCTGAGGCTCGACAGTCGTCGGTCCGAAGTTACCACCGTTCTCAGACCCATCGACATCCTCAAAGACGACGGTTACCGCATCCGGAGCTCCGAACACCGTCTTCGACATTTCGTACACTCCCTTGGAGTCGGTATAGACCGTATCGTCTTCGGGCCAGTCTTTACGGGGATTAATACCGCCGTATGCGTTGTTGGAAAAGTGATGCCGCCTGACTGCGACACGGATGCCTTCGATGGGTTTGCCGTCCTCAGCCTTCACAGTGCCGATGGCTTTGAAATCGGCATGCGGCTCGCCGTACATGGTAAGCCCTATGCCGATCTTTTCGCAGGAAGCGAAGCCGAGCAGGCCGAGGGCCGTGGCGGCCAGGTGTTTGAATATATTCGTTTTCATGATTCATTGATATTTTGCAACAAACATTGGACCAGCCGTCCGTCCTCATCCCGAAGATGCATGCCGTTACCGCGGCAGTACTTCCAGAAGCGGCAGGCGGCGCAAGCGTCCTTCTTCATCCAGGAACGGTCCCGATAAGGCTGGAAGCGGTTGTTCCAGACATCCATGAAGTCGTCCCTGTAGATATTGCCCTGGACATAGTCCGCGCGGATGCTGGGACAGGCGGAGATGGACCCGTCGGCAAGCACGGAGCCGACGTTCACTCCCGCTTCGCAGAAAAAGAAATGGTCCCTTACATCCCCTTCGTAATTGCCAAGGAACCCCTCGCAGGCAAATGAAGCCTTGATCCTCCCCTCTTTGCGGGTATCCTTTATGAACTCCATGAGGCTGCGGAGTTCCTGCCCTGACAGCCTGAGCTGCGGATCGCCTGCAGCCCTGCCGACGGGGAATATCGTAAAGAAACGCCACGCCTTAACGCCTAGACCGATGAGGTACTCCTTCAGCTCCGGCAGCTGCGGGAGGCTGCGCTTATTGACGCATGTGACGACGTCGAACTCCACCTCTCCGGACCCGGCGACCATCTTGATGGCCTCCGAGGCCTTGACGAAGGTGCCCGGCCGACCACGCATCCAGTCGTGGACTTCGCCGAGGCCGTCCAGGCTGATGGTCATGGCCCTGAGGCCGCTGGCCAGAAGGCTCTTGTAACGTGACGGGGTGAGCGCAACGCCGTTGGTCACCAGCCCCCAGGGGAAACCGCGTTCGTAGATGGCCCGGCCGCAGGCCTCGAGGTCCTGCCGGGCCAGCGGCTCCCCGCCGGTGATGTTGACCATCACCTTGTGCGGGTCGTACTGCCTCGCGACCGAGTCAAGGGCACGGCAGAAATCCTCCACCGGCATATCCTTTCCCTCCGACTGGACATGGCAGTCGCTGCCACAATGCCTGCAGGCGAGGTTGCAGCGCAACGTGCACTCCCAGAACAGCTGGCGGAGCTCATGCTTCTCCACCGTCTCGTCCTGGAGCTTCGATACTATGTCCAGCGCCAGCCTGCGCCGCAGTTTCAGACGTTCCATCGTACCATTTCAGACGTTCCATCGTACAATTATAACGCTTTCTCCCCGCCAATACTGCGTCCCTCCCGCAGGTTACAGCGTTTTTAGGCACAACCTGCGGGCATTTCCCGCAGGTTACGGCTGTTTTGGGGATAACCTGCGGGAGTACTCTCCGGAATGGAAGTACTTATCCATCTCTAAGTCGGAAGGGCACACCTTTGACTTGACCAGTGCCCTAAGTCGGGACATCAGTCGCACATCTGTTTGTTCGATATCGAACCTGTATTTTGTGAGATCGAAGCCTGCCTTGAGAACCACTTCATTCATCATCTCATAGTGACGGTAGTCCTCACGTGAAAAATCTTCATCCGAAGAGAATTCCGAACCCGTCACCATTTGCAATATTTCGGTGAAAGCCTCTTTCGTCTTCCATTTTGACAGGATATAACTATAGTCGATGATGTTGTAGACCGAAATGATATGGTCAATAATCTGTTTGTACTGCCCGTCATCAAGTCCTTGCACCAATGTGCTGAAGGTATTATAATCGATGTATCGCCCAGAACCGCGTAACTTATTTACCACAGACATCCTGGACATTATGTCCTCTGATAAAGAGGAATAATCTATCGGCTTGGAGAAAGGGGTCTTGGAATCCATGTAGGCAAGGAAATTCCAACGATACTCTATTGCTCTTGCGGTGGCTTTCTTCGGAATAGGATTGTTGTAGATGTAAATCAAGCAGTCGCGAATGGCATCATCCGCATATTTCGGTGAATTCCCGAATGACTTCTTGAAAAGTTGTCCTCTTCTATGGTGCCTCTGATTGTATTTCCTGGCAAAGACGGAGCATAATGCATTTAGAAACAGCTCCATAGTTTCTTTGGACGTGAAGCGTCCAAGAATATGGAAATGGTTCTTCATTATGCAGAAAGAAACAATCCGGACGCCGTACTTCACTGCTAAGCAGCAGAGCAGGGTGAAGAATACGACGTAGTCATCATCTGTATAAAAGATGATTCCGCGGTCGAAAGAGATTTGAAATACATGTTGCATTCCACTTTTGTAGAACTTTCGTTCAGGTGTCATAGCTTAAAGTTTTAAGATGATTGTATTATTCTGGTGTGACGAAGGCGAGGGTGGCTACGGAAATGCGGGTCGGGAGGGGGAACGCCTGCCGGAGCACCGCACGGCATGCATTGAGCGTAGACCCGGTGGTGAACGTGTCGTCCACCAGCAGGACATGCGTCGCCCGCAGGTTACAGCATTTTCGGGCACAACCTGCGGGCATTTCCCGCAGGTTACAGCATTTTCGGGCACAACCTGCGGGCATTTCCCGCAGGTTACGGCATTTTCGGGCACAACCTGCGGGCATTTCCCGCAGGTTACGGCTATTTTGGGAATAACCTGCGGGCAGGCGGAGGGAGAAGGCGCCGCGGACGTTGTCCGCCTTGGCCGAAGGCGCGAGGCGGACCTGGGAGCGGGTGCGGCGCGAGCGGCGCAGGATGTCCGTGCGGAGCGAAGCTCCCAGGACATCTGCCAGCTCGCGCGCGATGACCTCCGCCTGGTTGTAGCCGCGCCGCCACTGCCGGCTCCAGTGCAGCGGGACCGGCACGACGACATCCACGTCGGCGAAGTGCGGCGCGGCGGCCAGGCGCTCTCCCAGCATCCGCGCAAAGTGGCGCCCGGCCGCCAGCCCTCCCTCATACTTCAGGTGCCAGAGAATGTGCCTGAAGTCCGAGTCGGCATTGTAGAAGAACAGAGCCGCAGCGTAGGCATAGGGCTCGCGGCCGGCGCCAGGGGCGGAAGGAGAGTCTGAATCGGGAGGGGCGGCAGAAGCCGCTGATACAACTGGGGCGCCAGGGGCGATGCGGTCAAGGTCTTCCTGGAGGCGGGCGTTGAACTTGTCCGCCATGGGGTTGTGCGGCAGAAGCCAGAAGGAAGTATAGGGAAAATCTGCCTGGCAGTCCAGGCAGATGAAACGTTCGCGCAGGCCGAGAGGCCGGCGGCAGACAATGCACCGGCGCGGCATCGCTAGGTCAAGAAGGGCGGTGCCGGCATCCTTCAGCGACAGGCCGGAGAGAATGCTGTCCATAGTTCAAGTCGGGACTTTAGAGGCACAGAGCGACGGCTATCGCCCTGGACAAAAAGACAATGTTCAGGAAATCAATATGAAACGCCCCGGAAAGCCGGGGCGCGATCTACCGTAAACGGAGCCTAGCAGTTCATGCCGCCGCAGCAGTGGATGACCTGGCCGCTGACATAGGCGGAAAGGTCGCTTGCGAGGAAGAGCGCAACCTTGGCGACATCCTCGGGCGTACCGCCGCGACGCAGCGGGATGGTCTTGACCCACTGCTCGCGCACATCGTCGGGCAGGGCGGCAGTCATGTCGGAGATGATGAAGCCCGGGGCGATGCAGTTGGCGCGGATGCCGCGCGGGCCCATTTCCTTGGCGATGGACTTGGTGAGGCCGATGAGTCCAGCCTTGGAGGCGGAATAGTTGCACTGGCCGGCATTGCCGGAGACGCCGACGACGGAGGACATGGAGATGATGCAACCGCTGCGCTGGCGTGCCATGACAGGGGTAAGGGCATGGATGAAGTTGAATGCGGACTTGAGGTTGACCGTGAGGACGGCGTCCCACTGCTGCTCGCTCATGCGGAGCATAAGGCCGTCCTTGGTGATGCCGGCATTATTGACAAGGATGTCTATGCGGCCGAACTCTTTCTGGATCTGCTCCACCACGGAATGCGTCTCATCGAACGAGGCGGCATTGGAGGCGTAAGCCTTGACCTTGTGCCCGAAGGCCTCAATCTCCGAGACAGTCTGCTCGGCAGCTTCGTTGATAACGAGGTCCGTGAAGGCGACATCGGCGCCTTCTTCCGCAAATTTGAGGGCGATGGCCTTGCCAATCCCTCTCGCTGCGCCAGTGATGAGCGCAACCTTTCCGTCAAGTAATCCCATATCTTAACTTACAAATATACAAGTATATAATACATCATGAAGCCGGAGGCGATGAGCTTTACGCCCGTACCTCCGATAAATCCGAGGAATGCGCCTATGGACGACTTGAACGACGCCCATACGCCCTTGTCCTCAATGAAGAAATCGGCCAGGAACGCACCCAGAAGGGTACCCACGATGATGCCTATAGGCGGGACGAAGAGTCCGACGAAAAGGCCGACGATGGCTCCGCGGGCCGCGGCCTTGCTCCCTCCGGTCATACGCGTGAAATATGCGGGTATGACGTAGTCCAAGATAGACACTACGACCGTAATGACCAGCCAGACTATAAGGAGCTTGGTGGTCATGGGGTCGCCGGCGCCGTTGGTCCCCTTGGCAAGGAACGCCAGGAGCATGCCGGCCCAGCTGAGCGGAGGCCCGGGAAGACCGGGCATGACGCTGCCGATTATGCCTATGACACCGGCTGCGACTGCGAGGATGGCCAGGACGCTCATGGGCTTATGCTTTGTCTGCCGCCATGGCGGCCTCGACATCGTCCGGTGCGATGGGCAGGCGGTCGGCACCGAGCCTTCTGGCACCATCGGGGGTTATCAGGACATCGTCCTCCAGGCGGATGCCGCCGAAGTCGAAGTAAGCCTCAAGCTTGTCGTAATCGACGAAGCCCTTGTCGGTACCCTCACGCTTCCACTGCCTGATAAGGTCGGGGATGAAGTAGATGCCGGGCTCGTCGGTGACGACGTTGCCGGGGACGAGGGGCCTGGCCATGCGGAGGCTTCCGAGGCCCAGCTGCGAAGAGCGCTGCTGGCCGGGGCCGTAGCCGACGATGTTCTCTCCGAGGTCCTCCATGTCATGGACGTCGAGGCCCATGTTGTGCCCGAGGCCGTGCGGCATGAAAAGCCCGGCGATGCCGGCCTCCACCATGCCGTCGACATCGCCGTGCACCAGATGGAGGTCCTTGAGGCCCTGGAGCATCTTGTGCGCGACGCTGAGGTGGACGTCGAGGTAGGCGATACCCGGACGGGTGATGTCGAAAGCGTGCTCGTTGCACTCGTACACCAGCTGGTAGATGTCCCTCTGCATGGGGGTGAACTTACCTCCGGTGGGATAGGTGCGGGTAAAGTCCGATGCGTAGTGGTCGTTGGTCTCGAGGCCTGCATCGATGACCAGGAGCTTGCCGGGTTCGATGGGGTTCTCGTGGGAATGGCAATGGAAGATCTCGCCGTGCTGGGTGAGGATGGTGGCGAAGGACACTCCCCAGCCCTTGGCGAGGGTGAGGGCTTCCATGGCGCCGACTATCTCCTGCTCCTTGACGCCCACGACGATGCCCTTGCGGGCGATGGTGTGCATCTGCTGGCCGAGCGTGCAGGCATGGTCGAGCTCCGTTATCTCGATGTCTTCCTTGACAAGACGCATCCCGACGACGGCACGCACCATCTCGGCGGAGGCTGCAGGGCAGCCGGACTTGCCTTTGCTGAAAGTCTCGTAAGGGTCGAGCCCCAGCAGCGAGCCGAGCTTCATGGCGTTGTAATACCGCGAAGCGGGCAGGAAGTGGACCTTGCGGCCGAGGGAGCGGGCGCTGGCCACGGCGTCGTCGAGCGCGCCGTAAGGCGCAGAAGAGCAGACGCCTACGCCGGCCGCGACCGAGGCCACGGAGGGCATGGGGCCCATCCAGATGATGTCGTCGATCTCGACGTCGTCGGCATAAAGCGTCTCCGCCCCGCTGTCGAGGTCGAGGATGGCGGCGTAGCGCGGCTCGTCGATACCGAAATAGTAGAGCCAGCTGCTGTCCTGGCGGAATTTGTAGCAATTATCCCTATACTGGGCCGGAGAGTCGACATTGCCGATGAACAGGGCGATGCCGGACGCTCCCTGTGCCTTCATGCTGTCAATAAGCGTCTGACGCCTCCTGACATAAACATCTTTTGCGAACATAGCAAACAAATATAGGGATTTCCGGCCGCTTTGTCAAATTATTCCGAAGGTAAGATAGACGTCCCCGAAACTTCCCTCCACATCGTTATTCTTCTCGAAGTAATTGCGCGTAAGCTGTCCCCGCCAGACGATATCGTCCCTGGAGTTGAACGGAATCTCTATCTCGAAGCCGTAACTCTTCGATTTGATGGTGACCTTGGCCGATGTTTTCCAGGAAGTCTGCGTCCCGCCGTCGTCCTCCGTGATCAGGAATGCAAGGGACTGCAGCTGCTCCGTCCACTCCGATACAAGCACGGCATGGAAAGGGATCTTCTGCCCAATCTGGCTGCGTTTGACTACCACCATGAAGTCCGTGACGGAAGGGGAATAAAGCCTCATCTCCGCCTCGGTACTTGCATTGAAATCCTCCACGCAGCCGGCCTTTACGAAGAATTCGCTGCCTCCGGCAAACCACGAGTCGTAGTTGCGCGAGGCCTCGAACTCCTTCAGCACAAGGGTCTTCGTACCGGAAGTCTCACCGGCCTTGGTGTCCTTGCGGACGACTATGGTACCGCCCTTGCCCCAGTCCGGGTCCTCCCGGCGGAGCATCTCGATGGTGGGGTAAGCCGCGTCGTCGTTGCGGTTGATCACCCACACGGGCTTTTTCATGGCGGTTTCTTCGGTCACTACCACCTCCTTTACGGTACCGTCGGGACGCATCTCCCAGCCGATATTGGCATCCATCACTCCACCGGGGTCGAAAGTGATGACAGGCAGCGAAGTGCCGTCCCAGTCCTCGGAATACGGCCAGTAGATCTGAGCGTCCGAGCCGGTGAGCGCCGCGATATAGTCGGCGGCGCTCACCGGGGCGGGATCGCCGGCCTTGGTGGCGTACGACTGCTCGAGGTAGTCCTCGAGCAGCGTACGCAGCGGCCGCGACCAGCGCTCCGCCGGGGCCTTCGTCCCCGCGGAGCGCGACCCCACCCCCGCCCCCGGCGAGGCGAAAAGGTCCGCCATGGTATACTCCTCGTCATAGCCGTGCTCCAGCGACGAGCTCACGGCTGAATGCACCTCGTCGAGATGGTCCTGCTCCAGCGGCAGGCTGGAGAAGATCCTGGCAAGTTCCTCGAGGGAGACCGGCGAAGGATCATCCACGACTTCGACGGCAGGGAATCTTTCACAAGAAAAAAGCAGGAGGAGCAGCAGCGCCTTGGCAGCCACTCCGGAAAGGCAATGGTTCTTCATAGTCGCTCACAATTAACTATGCAAAGGGAGCGATTATTATCCGTTTACGCAAAATGGAAACGTTTAATTTACAAAAAGCGCATTGCAGCCCTCTCAAAGGGCGTTTTTGGAGAAAAGGACGAAACGGTTTCTTTCAAAAATGTCCTTGCGCACCAGCGTGTGGACGAAGCCCGCGTCGCGGAAAACCCCGGCGGTTTCATTTCCCAGGCGTTCATTGACCTCCACCAGCCCCTTCCCCTCCGGGGCGAGGAAGCGCTGTGACCAGACAGCTACAGCACGGTAGAAAAGGAGCGGATCGTCATCGGGGACGAACAGAGCGATATCCGGTTCGAAAACCAGGACGTTGCGCCGCATCAAGGGCTTCTCTGAGTCCATGATATAGGGAGGATTGCTGAGGATGATGTCGAACTGCCCGTAATCGAAAGCCTGCCCCGTGTCAAGGATGTCCGCCCTGACAAAACGCGGAACGAGGGCCCCGCGCGATTTGCATTCGTGGGCAAGGTCCTGTTTCATGGCCACTGCCAGCGCCGCCTCGGAGACATCGACCCCGACGACCTCCGTGCCGGGGGCCAGGAGGGCTACCGCCCATGCGATGCAGCCGGAGCCGGTGCAAAGGTCGAGCACGCGCACCGGCGCCGCGCTCCGCCCGTACGGGCTCCGCATGCGCCGCAGGCGCGATGCCTCCTCCACCGCCTCGAGCACCAACTGCTCTGTCTCCGGCCTGGGTATCAGCACGTCCGGAGTGACGCGGAAGCGGAATCCGCAGAACTCTGCATGGCCGATGACATACTGGACCGGCTCTCCGCCCAGGAGCCTCGCCATGGCGGCCTCAAGGCCCGGCAGGGATGCCGGGGCCACGGCCGTCTGCGGCTCGACTATATGCGTGTAGCTATGCGTCCCCAAAAGGGCCTCGCACAGCATCAGCACGATACTATGCGCCTCCCGTTCGGGATACAACGCGCCGAGGGACTTTGTCCCTTCGCGTATGAAATCGGCAAGGAGCATCCGTCAGGAATTCTCGATGATGGTGGAAAGGAAGGAAGTGATGTCCAACCCTGCGGTGCGGACCATGCGCGGGACGAGCGAAGCGCTGGTCATGCCGGGAATGGTGTTGACTTCGAGGAAATAAAGGCCGTCGTCAGAGGCGATGAAATCCACGCGGACCAGCCCGGCGCAGCCGAGCCGGCGGTAGATGCGCGTCGTGGTGTCCTGCACCAGGGCACGGAGCTCGTCCGGCACCGGTGCCGGGCAGATCTCCTGGCTGTGGCCGTTGTACTTCGCATCATAGTCGAAGTAGTCGTTCTCGGACACTATCTCGATCAGAGGCAAAGTCTTCACCTCGTCGCCGTCGGTATACGCGGCGCAGGTAAGCTCGCGTCCGACTATCCCCTGCTCGACGATCACCATGGGCCCCTCGGAGAATGCGAACTGGATGGCGGGGATGAGGCCTTCGGGACGGTCGACCTTGGTGATGCCGAAGCTGGAACCGCCGTCGGTGGGCTTGACGAACACCGGGAACCGCAGCTTCTTCACGACTGATTCAGCGAAGGACTCGAGGTCGGCTCCCTTGCGAACGAAAGCGTCGGGGGCGCACTTGACGTAGTCCACGTCGCGGAGATAGTTCTTGCAGGCGAACTTGTCGAAGGCCACCGCGCTCACGAAGGAGTTGCAGCCGCTGTAGGGGATGCCGAGCATCTCGAAATATCCCTGGAGCAGGCCGTTCTCGCCGGGGCGTCCGTGCTGCATGATGTAGACGAAGTCGAACTTCACCTTCTCTCCCAGGACGCGCACGGAACAGTCGGTCTTGTCGACCTCGGGGCGCGAGCCTTCGGGGAAGATGACGCGCATGGAATTCTTCTTGCGGTAGGCGACCAGCTGCCACCGGCCGAAACGTGCAAGGACCTCATACACGTCATAGACGTTCTCGTCGATGCGGGATGCGGTGAACTCCCCGCTGCGGCATGCCACCTCCCACTCGGAGGAGTCGCTGCCGTAGAATACTGCTATCGAACTATACTTGGACATATCAATCGAAATAATACTCTTCTTCTTTCTTTTCAGTGGTGTTGGTGGGTTCCTCGACGGAGCCGATGATCTCGGGCAGCAGCGCCATGCCTGCAGGCTCTATGAAGGAGTCGGCTTCGTTGATGCCGAGGGTGCCGTCCTTGAGGAGCTTCTTCATCCAGATGCCCCAGATGGGAAGCGCGGCGTTGGAGCCCTGGCCGAGGGCGGTGGAGGCGAAGTGGACCTGACGGTCCTCGCAGCCCACCCACACGCCGGCGGTGATGGAGGGGGTATACCCGATGAACCATCCGTCGGAGTTGTCGTTGGTGGTGCCGGTCTTGCCGGCAATCTGCCCGCGGAGCCCGTATACGGAGCGCAGGCGGCCGCCCGTACCTCCGTTGACGACGTTCTGCATCATCTGCACCATGGTGTATGCGACATTCTCGTTGAGGGCGTCGCGCTTGCCGCTGGTGAACTCGGAGATGACATTGCCGAGGTTATCCTCGATCCTCGTCACGAACAGCGGCTCGCAATACACGCCTCCCGAAGGGAAGGTATTGTATGCTGCCACCATCTCGTAGATGGAGAGGTCGGCCGCACCCACGCAGATGGAGGGCACCGGGTCGAGATGCCCTGTGATGCCCATGGTGCGCATGAGGCTGATCATCTGCTCGGGGCCGCGGCTGAAATAAGGGTCGCCCTCGCAGAGCTTCTTCATGATGGAGGCGGCGATGTTGTTGCTGCTTATCTGCAGGCCCTGGCGCATGGTGAGCGACCTGCCGCGGTACTGGGCGGCGTCGGTGGTCTTGGGCGTCCACTCCTGCCCGTCGGGGAAGACGAACGAGACGGGGTTGTTCATGAACTGCTCGTCAGGGGACATGCCGCTGAGGATGCCGGTGGTATACAGGAAGGGCTTGATGGTGGAGCCGACCTGGCGGCGGCCCTGCCCGACGTTGTCGTACTTGAAGAAGCGGTAGTTGGGCCCGCCGACATAGGCCTTGATGTGGCCTGTGGCGGGTTCGATGGCCATGAATCCGGCCCTGAGGATGGACTTATAATAGCGGATGGAGTCGTCCGGGGTGAAGGTGGTGTCCACGACCATGGGCTTACCGTCCTTGCCCCATGCGAAGACCTTCATCTTCTCGGGCTGGGAGAAACTCTTCATGATGGCGGACTCGGACACTCCGGCGTCCTTCTGCATGCGGTAGCGGTCGCTCCAGCGGCGGGCCTGGTTCATCAGGCGGTCGCCCACGGCTTCGTCGACGTCGGCCGCGAAAGGCTTGTTCTTGAGATTGCGCGACTCGCGGTCGAAACTCTTCTGCAGGGTCTTGCCAAGATGCTCCTCGACGGCCTCCTCGGCGTACTTCTGCATCTTGTAGTTGATGGTGGTGTAGATGCGGAGTCCGTCGCGGTCGAGGTCGTAAGGCTCACCGTTGGCCTTCTTGTTCTTGGCCAGCCAGCCGTAGAGCTCGTCCTGGATCCAGCGGAGCGAATCCCTGGAGTAATCCTCGCGGACGGAGTAACTGGAGCGCTTGGGTTTCTGCGCGGACATGACGCGGCGCAGCATGTCGCGGAAATAAGGGGCGTGTCCGGCGTTATGGTCCTGGACCTGGTAGTTGTCGACGTTGATGGGGATCTGGCAGATGGAGTCGCACTCCTCCTTGGTCAGATAACCGGACCTTTCCATTCGCTCGAGGACGGTGTTGCGGCGCTGAAGGGCCTTGTCGGGGTGCAGGCGGGGGTTGTAGCGGGTGGGTTTGTTGACCATGCCCACGAGCATGGCGCTCTCCTCCACCTTGAGCTCGGAGGGCTGCTTGTCGAAGAACGTCAGCGCCGCGGCCTTGATGCCGTAAGCGCTGCCGCCGAAGAAGATGGAGTTGAGGTACATGTCCACGATCTCCTCCTTGGTGTAGGTGCGCTCCAGCTTCACGGCGGTGATCCACTCCTTGAGCTTGGTCCACACCGTGACGACCTTGGACCATCCGGGGATGCGGCTGTTGACCGTCCGGCGCGGGTACAGGGTCTTGGCCAGCTGCTGGGTGATGGTGCTGCCGCCTCCCTGGCTGGTATCCATCATCAGCAGGGTCTTGAAAAGCACGCGGCCGAGGCCGATCATGTCGATGCCGGAATGTTTGTAGAACCTCTTGTCCTCGGTGGCGACCGCCGCCTGGACGAGGCTGGGGGCCAGTTCTTCGTAACTGGCATACGTGCGGTTCTCGATATGGAAGGTGGTGAGGATCTCGCCGTCCTCGGCGATCACCTGGGTGGCGAGCTTGGTGTCGGGGTTCTCCAGCTCCTCGAAGGAAGGGATCTTGGCGAAGATCCATACCAGGCACAGAAGGCCGAGGATCAGGGCCACCGGGGCGGTGACCAGGATCCAGAACCACTTGGTTATCTTCTTGCGTGTCGTATCTTTCATATTATATATTTTTCTCGACTACGTCGAGCGCTTGACGCCGGCGGACAATCCCGACAAAATTACGCATTAAAATTTGGAAAATTGCCCAGTTTGTGATTTTCTTTGCAGTCGATTGCTAAAAATGAACGACTAGTGATGGAGAATCTTTTAATCGTGGAGTCGCCGGCCAAGGCCAAGACATTCCAAAAGTATCTGGGGAAGGATTTTACGGTTAAGGCCAGTTTCGGCCACATCCGTGACCTGCAGGACAAGAAACTCAGCATCAATGTAGACAAGGGTTTCGAGCCTGAGTACGTAGTGCCCGCAGACAAGCGCAGGGTAGTAGCCGAGCTCAAGAAAGCCGCATCCGAGGCCGCCACCGTCTGGCTGGCTTCCGATGAGGACCGCGAAGGAGAGGCCATTTCCTGGCACCTTTGCGAAACCCTGGGGCTGGACCCCGCCCGCACGAAGCGCATCGTCTTCCATGAGATCACCAAGGACGCCATACAGAACGCGGTGAAGAACCCGCGGACCATCGACATGAACCTCGTCAACGCCCAGCAGGCGCGCCGCGTGCTCGACCGCCTCGTCGGCTTCGAGCTCTCGCCGGTGCTTTGGCGCAAGATCCAGCCCAAGCTCTCGGCCGGACGCGTACAGTCCGTCGCCCTCAGGCTCGTGGTGGACCGCGAGAAGGAGATCATAGCCTTCAAGAACGAGCCTTACTACCGCGTGGAGGCAGTCTTCCACCCCCAGGGAGCGCCCGCTTCCGTCAAGGTCAAGGCTACCCTCGGCACCCGCTTCAGCGGCATCGAGCAGGCCCGCAAGTTCCTCGAGGACAGTATCGGAGCCACCTTCACCATCGGCAGCATGGACTCCAAGGAAAGCTCGCGCTACCCCGCCCCTCCCTTCACCACCTCCACTCTGCAGCAGGAAGCTGCCCGCAAGCTCCACATGCCCGTCAGCGTGACCATGCGCGTGGCGCAGAGCCTCTACGAGCGCGGTCTCATCACCTACATGCGTACCGACTCCACCAACCTCTCTTCGCTGGCGCTCGGCACCTCCAAGAAGTTCATCGTGGAGAGTTTCGGAGACGAGTACTCGCATCCCCGCCAGTTCCATACCCACTCCAAGGGAGCCCAGGAAGCGCACGAAGCCATCCGCCCCACCT
>ODAI014768046.1_pt1 | contig 23783 bp, 25 predicted proteins | sample 1539321 | NCBI WGS metagenome assembly ODAI01 (sample SAMN02144231, study PRJEB22623) | gut metagenome | biome: sheep rumen | host: Ovis aries | place: New Zealand | reverse complement strand
CGGGATCACCGAAACGGCAGTTGTACTCGATGACCTTCGGTCCCTTGGGAGTTATCATAAGTCCGAAGTAGAGACAGCCCTCAAAGGTGCGTCCCTCGGCATTCATAGCGTTCATAGTCGGAATGAAGATCTTCTCCATACACTCCTTTGCTACCTCGTCTGTATAGTAGGGGTTGGGGGAAAGTGTTCCCATACCGCCTGTGTTGAGTCCCTTGTCGCCGTCGAGAGCTCTCTTGTGATCCATTGACGAGATCATAGGAACCATGGTCTTTCCGTCTGTGAACGAAAGAACGGACACCTCCGGACCTGTGAGGAATTCCTCGATAACGATGCGCGCAGAGCTCTTTCCGAACTTGAGCTCGTCGATCATCTCGTGTACAGCTGTAACAGCTTCTTCCTCGTTCTGAGCTATTATAACGCCCTTTCCGAGTGCAAGACCGTCAGCCTTGATAACTGCCGGATAGCTGTTCTGCTTTTTAAGGTAAGCAATAGCACTTTCGGAGTCTGTGAACACCTCATAGAAAGCTGTCGGGATATCATACTTCTTCATAAGCTCCTTCGAGAACACCTTTGAGCCCTCGATGATAGCTGCATTAGCCTTAGGACCGAAGGTCATAAAGCCCTCTGCCTGAAGAGCATCGACCATTCCGAGAACGAGCGGATCGTCCGGAGCTACTACTACCATATCCGGCTTGAGCTTCTTTGCGAGCTCAACTACTCCGTCAACATCGGTAGCGCCTACGCTGAAGCACTCTGCATACTTCGATATGCCGCCGTTTCCGGGAGTGCAGTAAATCTTGCCTACCTTCGGGCTCTCAGCCAGCTTCATAATAATGGCGTGTTCTCTTCCGCCGCCGCCTACTACTAATACGTTTTTCATTGGTGATTTCCTCCTGTGTACTATCATTATTTTACGCCGCTGAGATCAAGCGACTCAAGGAATTTTTCGATAATGTCCTTGTTATATTCGTAGTCATCTGTGTTTAAGCCGAAATCAAAGGACCAGATCTGCTTTCCAACATTTATCAGATAGACCTCTGCTCTTCTTTTTTCCTTGCTGTTTATGCCGCTTACGCATACAAATTCATTTGCCCCGAATGTTACCTTTTCGGTTTGCGTATCTTCATAGCCGTCAACGCTCAGCGACTCAAGGGCGCTCTGTGCCTTTTTTTCAACATCAGCTCCTAACTCATCGACAATTATACGCAGATCAGTATTATTATCGCTGAAATCCGCATATTTCTTCGAGTCATCGAGTTCGCGGTTCGGCTTCATCTCCGACGCGATCTCGAAAGAAGCTCCGCGGAAGGTATAGGCGGTGTATCGTGCTTCCTCGTGAGCCTGCTTTCTCTTGGCTATTTCCTCATCAGAGAGCTGCTTGATATTCAGATTATCAAGGAGCTTCTGTAAATCTGCGGTATTCACATCGGCGGCTTTCTTATTGATATTGCTTGATATTATATAGACATATCCGTTCGCATTGAAGTAAAAGTTTTTAATGCGCAGAGAAAGGCCCGAAGTATCGACATCAAATGTCAGAGTATCGGCAGTATAGCCGAATATCTCCTCTTTGTCACGCTGAGGCTCAGATTTGAACTTTGACTCTCCTGCGCTCTTGATCGACTTCTCAATAAAACGCTCGATGTTGTTCTTCTCATCTTCGGGAACTATTCTCACAGTCAGCTTGGGATACATATAGTGCTCCGAGTCCTGAGCGTATATGTATCTGACAGAGATATCAGTCTCCTCAGACAGCGCTTCGTTTTTATTGGTGTCCTTGATCTCCCATTCAGGTCCGCAGGACAAAGAGAAGAGGTCGCAGTCATAGGACTGCTGCTCGGTCGGGAGACGGAAATCGCCGGTGTACTTCGCGCTCTTCGCAATATCCCGCATAAGCACCTTCACGTCATCCTTATCATCAAGATCATAGAATGCGGATATGCAGAGCGACTGTCCCTCTGTCGAAACGTAAATATAGCTCTCTCCGCAGTAATCGTCATCGCCGTCGTTGACAATGTGTATCGCTGCTGCATTAAAGCCCGGGATATCGAGTTTTTCTGTCTCATACTCCTTGGCAGGATCGTTCTTTCTCGTCTTTATGGTGTTCTCGAGCGACTGAATGCTTACTTCGGCAGTACAGTAATTGATGCCATAGTTTGTGACTTCAAGCGTCTTTATTCCGTCGCCGGAAAACATATACTCATTTATCTTGCCGTCGATCTCATTTGTATCCTCAGTTTTCAGATCCTCGCTTGCTTCAAAGGTGAAGCCGTTTACATCGTAGCTCTTTGCCGAGCTGCTGTATAAGGTATTTCCGCCCGACTCTGACTTTTTAAGGCTGAACGAACAGCCTGTGCTTGTAAGCATAACTAAACAAAGTATAAATGCTGCTATTCTTCTGTATTTCAATTTTTTATCCCCTTATATCATTTAAAAGACAATGTCTCAAGTATTTTCTCGCAGTCGCCTGAAAAATGACTGAAGCCGTTGGTCTGTGCTATTATGGTTACAGAGTAGACCTTGCCGTTAACCTCAAAGATATGCTGCTCGCAGGTAAGCGGTATGGACTTCGCCTCAAGCTTCCACAGACTACTGTGAGACTCTCGTCCTAGGAACTCCTCTGTGCCCTCTTCAAAGCTCTTGGTATTGGTGTTCTCCCTGCGCTTCTTGCCGATGCTCTCCGCAAGCTCCTCGACGGAAGCAGCTTCCTCTGCTTTTATCGACATCTTGCAAAGATATTCGCTTGAGTCGTTGGCGAGATTGTACTTGACACTCGCTTCACCGCTGTCCTTTGAGTACACATAGAACTTGTCGCCGACCGTGAAGCTGAAGCTGTCGGTCTCGCAGGTCTCATCGCCGGTTTTCAGCGGAGCGCCTGCGTATTCAACAGAAGCAAGTATAGCGTCAAAATCCTCGTCATAGTTGTACGAGCCGTTGGCGTTAAGGGTAGCCATAAGCGTGAACAGGTCGCCGTTTCCGTACTGCACCATTGTGTACACGAAGACGAAATTCTGACCGTTATCAGTATAATTCGCCGCGAGCTTTGCCGCAGGAAGTCCGTTCACCTCGACCTCCTTACAGACAACATTATCAAACTTTTCCTCATAGGTCGGAACGATGCTTTCCGAGAAGCCTATCGCCGTCTGGTGCATATCTGTGACAGCCTTTATGCCGAGCATAGAGCCGTCATCTCCTGCACTGAAGGCATAGTCATATTCGCCGGAGCCATTCTCAACGAGCTTGAGATTGTCTCCGACCTTAAAGCTGAAAAGTCCGTCCGGGGTTTTGTATCTGCCGTCAGCTCCGACTGTCGCCGGAACGCTCTCCGCAGCTGTATCAGCGGCGGTATCAGCAGCCGTTGTCTGAGCCGATGTATCTGCTGCGGAAGCAGTTTCCGAAGAGACTGCCGCTGTCGTGCCGGAGGAGTCCCCCGAGCCTACCTTGCTGCCGCAGCTCCACGCGGAAGCGCAGAGTGCAGCCGTTATCAGCATCAATGTAATTTTCTTGTTCATAGTTTCTCCTATATCATATTCAGTTTATGACCACTGAATTGATTATCCTTTCAAATTTCGGGACATCGCTGCCATATTCGGCTTCATAGCTGCAAAAGCCGAACTCAATGTATCTGTCTCCGGCAGGGATAAAATACTCAGTAAATACCGAGCCCTCACCGCCGTGTGACTTGACTACGCCGACCTCTCCTACGGAGTATTCTGCTTTGCTGCACTCAACAGGAGCTAATTCACTTCTCCTGCTGCCAGCATATTCTTCATATCCGCCCACGCCAAGATTTTTCACCTCGACGTACAGCACCGGAAAACCGCTCTCAGCCCTGAAAAAGTCTATCTCCGTTCCGTCGTGAATGACCTCGTGCGGTGCATATACCCACACAGAGCTGTCCACCTTAAACGAGAACGTGCTTTCATCATTGATATGCATTGAATACTCAGTCTCGCCGGTCTTTTCAACAGAAGCTGCTTCGGTGAAAGCACCAGTCTCAGCGGAGATCGTTTCAGTCTTAGTTTCAGCAGCAGCCGTTTCAGTAACTGTCAACATCTGAGCCTCAGCGGCAGAAGAGGTTTCCGCTGCCGGGCTGCTTTCCGTGCCATTGCTGCCACAGGCAGCCGCCGTACTCATAAGTACAAGAGCGGCTGCCAATGAAGCATATCTTTTCAGCATTATTATCAGTGGTGGAAGAGACGGATACCTGTAAATGCCATAGCGATATTGTACTTGTTGCAGGTCTCGATAACGTTATCGTCACGGATAGAACCGCCGGGCTCTGCAATGTACTCAACGCCTGACTTCTTAGCTCTCTCGATGTTGTCGCCGAACGGGAAGAAAGCGTCAGAGCCGAGGCATACGCCGGTATTCTTAGCGAGCCAAGCCTTCTTCTCCTCAACGGTGAATACAGCAGGCTTTACCTTGAAAATACGCTGCCACTCACCCTCGCGGAGAACGTCCTCGTATTCGTCGCCGATGTAAACGTCGATAGCGTTGTCGCGGTCTGCACGGCGGATATCGTCAACGAACTGGAGTCCCATTACCTGAGGAGACTGTCTCAGCCACCAGTTGTCAGCCTTCTGACCTGCAAGTCTTGTGCAGTGGATACGGGACTGCTGTCCTGCACCGATACCGATAGCCTGTCCGTCCTTGACGTAGCATACGGAGTTGGACTGTGTGTACTTGAGTGTGATGAGTGAGATGAGGAGGTCGTCCTTCTTGTCATCGGGAATGTTCTTGTTGTCTGTAACAACATTTGCGAGGAGCTCGCGGTTGATGTCGAGCTCATTGCGTCCCTGCTCGAAGGAAACGCCGTATACCTGCTTTGTCTCGATAGGTGCGGGCTTGTAGTTCTCGTCTATCTTGAGAATGCAGTAAGTGCCCTTTCTCTTGGACTTGAGTATCTCAAGAGCCTCGGGATCATAATCGGGAGCGATAACGCCGTCGCTTACCTCACGCTGTATCATCTTTGCTGTGCATACGTCCACCTTGTCGGAAAGAGCGATGAAGTCGCCGTAGGAGGACATTCTGTCTGCACCTCTTGCTCTTGCGTAAGCGCTTGCAAGAGGAGTAAGCTCGCCGAGATCGTCTACCCAGTAGATCTTTCTGAGATCATCGCTGAGGGGACGTCCGATAGCTGCACCGGCAGGTGAAACGTGCTTGAATGAGGTCGCTGCACAAACGCCTGTTGCTGCCTTGAGCTCCTTGACGAGCTGCCAGCCGTTGAGGGCGTCAAGAAGATTGATATAGCCGGGACGTCCGCAGAGCACCTCTATCGGGAGCTCGCTGCCGTCAGCCATATAAACTCTTGAAGGCTTCTGATTAGGGTTGCAACCATACTTTAACTGCATTTCGTTTGACATAATAATGTCCTCCTTGTATATAATTGATTATTGGTAATGCTTATTTTTTCCGGTTTGACCGGCTTTATGTTATTTCCATTCAAACGGACCGAACAGCTTTATCGCTATAAAGGCTGTGACAACAGCTGCCGCAACGTCTATGAGAATGAAGCAGATATCCGTTACCTGATACGGCGGCTTTGGCTCGCCGGTCTCGCGCCACTGGCTGCAATAGGGGCATTTCACCCGCCACTCGCCTTTTTTGTATTCAACGTGCCCGGAACAACCGGAACATATCAATTCCGGCATAGCTTACTCCTCGTCGTCGTAATCATCGGTGTATTCTTCATCATCTTCATCATCGTCATAGTCTAAGTAGTCTTCCAGTTCTTCGGGATCGGCAGGTATTATCTTCCAGCCGTCACTGCCATTCAGTCTGACGGCACAGCAGTAATCGTCGTATTTCTTGGACTTGCCGTCCTCTTTCGGTTTCGCAGTGAATACTGCGTGGTAGCCGTAGCCCACCGTTACCTCAATATCTTCATCGAAGCGCTCCCTGAAATAGGCTTCCGCTCCGGCTATCTCATCACCGGTGAGCTCGTCGAGCTGTTCGATCTCCTTTAAGTCTATGTCGTAATCTTTGAGAGCAGCGTTGGTGTGAGCTTTCTGATACTCGACCATCATAACTGTATCATCGCTGTCCTTGTCCTCGTCCCATATGTCGTCCGGACTCTGTACTTCGTATGACCAGTACAGTTCGTCATCATCAAGGGAATAATTCGACTCGAACCACCTGTTCACGACATCATCTGCGTCATCGGAATACTCAGCAGCTTTCTTTTTGCTCTCTTTTTCGCTTTCGGGATCGTAACCCATTATGACCGCTATGACCGCTCCTACTATTACAGCAATCACAACCGCCAGAGCTCCAACCGCGTAGAGCGCCGCCGTTACTCCGGCTTTTTTGCCGAATTTGGAAGCGGACGAGTCCGCATCGTCCCGGACGGGATACTTTGCTCCTCTTACGATAGGTGTGACCAAAAGTATGCCTGCCGCTATTATTATGAGAGCTCCGCCGGTCATCTTGTGCCAGAACAGGATAAACAGCTCCGCAAAGGCCATTAACAGCATCAGCAAGCCGAGGAATATACCGTTGCCTGTCTGCCATTTTTTCTTCTTTTTGACGTACTCTTCAGCTTCCGGAGAATACTGCTGTCTGTACCCGTAATTGATATTTCTGAGCTTTGCGAGCTCAGCCGGATCGGTTTGGCTGCCGAAGTGGAGCTGCGAGCCGCAGTAGGGGCAGACCGTCAGGTCGCCGCCCCTGAAGCTCACGTCCGCACCGCAGCTCGGACATCTTAATTCATCCATTGACATTTTCCTTTGCGTATGTTATGCTGCCGGCGTAATACTCCCCGGCGTAATAATTGAGCCCCGAGGCTTGCTTTTTGGCTTCCTTTTCTTCATCAGTCTCGTAGCCGAGAGCAAAGGAGATGATAGCTGCAAGAATTATGGACAATACCGAAATAGTAAGAGCCGTGCCGTACAGGGCAAGCACCTTTTTGAGCTTCTTTCCTCTGCCGTAAACTATCTTGCACGTCTCCTCGTCCAGACACGGGAATGCCGCTCCGAGGAAAGCCGGTGCAATAAAGAAGCCTACTACTGCAAGAATAAAGAGCGATGCTCCGACATCAATGTAATCGAACGACACCAGTACGAAGCCGATCATATTTACGACACCGATACCTAAAAAAGTCCACCACTTGTTCCTTGTCCAGTTTTTCAGCTTTTTCTTATATTCAGCCTTTACTCTGTCCTGCCGCGCATATTCGTAATTCTCGCTCCTGAGCCTTCTGAGCTCGTCTGCATCTGCGAGCTCCCCGAAATGGAGCTGCGAACCGCAGTATGGGCACTCACCGAATTCCTCGCCGCTGTACGAGACATCAGCGCCGCAGCTCGGACATCTTAATGTATTTATTGACATACCTGACCTCTTGGTTTAGTTTTTTCAGCAGAAGAACGGCAAGCCCTGCCGCAGCCAGCTTCTTCATAGTATTACTTGTTCTTGTTTACGATACGAGTCTCCTCGCTGCCGTTCTCAAGATCAACGTAGCGGACAAAGAGTGATACCTTGTTGTCAGCATTGAGGTTGTTCCAGAGCATATCTGTAAACTCGTCGATGCCGCCCTTGATCTCAACGAGCTTGGGCTCGCCCTCAAAGCTCGGGAGCGGTGAACCGTCGCCCATATAGGTATGGATAAAGTGTCCCTCGCCTGCAATGGGGTTAGCATAAGCGAATGTATATCTCTGGCAGGAGGAAGGATCACCGTTAGCGCTCTTGAGAATTGACATAGCGTAGTTGAAGCCCTCGTTCTCGAAGCGGAGTATGCCGGAGATACGGGGTGTGTAGTTTGGAGCATCGTCCTCGAACTCCCTTGTGCGGAGAGACTGCTCGAATGTGAACTGCTTGTCCATAAGCTCATAGATTGTATCGGTCTGATCGCCGTTTGTGACGATGAGCTTGTTGCCGAGAACTCTTACGGGTGCATAGATGATGAGGTGGGGATCGGAGAGCTTGCTCGGATCAAATGCCTGAGTGCGGATACCTCTTCCCTCTTCAACGAAAACGCGGTTGCGGCTGTTCTCGCTTCTGCCCATAATGAAGTAAGCAGTTACAGCGTGTTTGCCGTCAGCTGATTTACCGATAACTATTCCTCTGCCGGGGTAAGCATTTGTGCTGAGTTCCTTTGCAAGATCGAGTTTTTTCATAGTGATTTCTCCTTAATGATTATTTTATTATGATCGTACATACTGCGTCGATGCACACGATAACGAGCACTGTGAGCGCGATGTACTTTTTTGTTTTGCCTGATGGTTTTGCGAGCAGCCAGTCAAAGAACGGCTGAACGAGATACATAAAGGCTGTACCGCCGAGTCCGAAGCGCACCGACGTTGACAGCGCTATCCTCGCCTGATAATTGTACTTGTAGTCTGCGTATGTCTGCCACGGCCACGAACCCGTTGCGGCTTCGAGTATGTACGAAGCGATGAGCTCGATGAGCGTCGCGACTATCATACAGCCGAGGAATATCAGAAACGGTTTGGCTATATTCAGCCATTTCACATCTTTCTTTACCATAAGCCGGTCAAAGCAGAACAGGAAGCACAGCGCTCCCACTCCATACACCGGACAATATGGTCCGAAGAGGACTCCTCTGTTTGAAAAGCCCCAGCGGTAGACCACCGTCTCCAAAAATACTTCATAGCACCAGCCCATTACAGCATACATCCAGAAGCTGAGGAACAGGTCTGCTGCTGTTCTTTTTTTCACCTGAGTCATAATTTTTTACCCTATTCGTGCGGCATAATTCATCGGATCGTCCGGCGGGAATTCGTCCCACGCGGAATAGTCCGCGAACGGTCCGGCGTAAATGAGCTCTCCGCCGAGAAAGACCGCCTCCATACCGTGTTCCGGTTCAAAGTCGCAGTCAAACTCAACGCTGTATCCTATCTGACCGTCCTGAGACTCCCTCACGGACAGTATGACCGGTCTGAGACAGTTGAGTATCTTTTCGGAAGGCATATCGGGCGTGAGCGGAACGCTTAGCTTCGCCTCTATCTCGTCGCGCTTGTCTATCTCCGCCCAGCTGTTGAGCGATGCAAAGCAGTACAGAACTGCTGCCCTGCACAGCCTGCCGAGCAGCTCGCCGGAAATATTATTGAAGTCCCTGACGCAAAGCTATGCGTAGTCCTTGTCGGCACTGCTGTATATCAGCACCTTCATATCCCTGCGGAAAGGGCTGCACACGAACTTTCCCTCGCTCCAGAACCTTCCCTCTGTTATACCAACGATCATAGCCTCATTCCCTGACGTATGCCTTGCCGTCAGCGATCTCTATTTTATCCTGACAGAAGAGCGAAACGGCTTTCGGAAGGAGCTTCCACTCAACGTTTTCCATAATGCGCTTCTGAAGCACCTCGGGAGTATCTCCCTTTTCAACGCTGACTGTTCCCTGAAGGATTATCGCGCCTGCATCGGCTTTCTCATTTACAAAGTGTATCGTCGCACCGCTGACCTTTACTCCGTATGCAAGGGCAGCCTCGTGGACCTTGAGTCCGTAGTAGCCCTCTCCGCAGAATGACGGGATAAGTGCCGGGTGGACGTTGATTATCTTATAGGCGTATTCCTTTGTGACGCACTCGTCAAGAATGGTCATAAATCCGGCGAGCACAACAAGGTCAGCCTTTTCCTCATTGAGAGCTGCAAGCACAGCCTTGCTGTAGCTTACGCTGTCGGGGTACTCCTTACGCGGTATGACTCTTGCAGGGATACCGCTGTTCTTTGCCCTTTCAAGAGCATATGCGCCCTCCTTTGAGGATATGACGCAGGTTATCTTTCCGCCCTTGATGATACCGGACTTCTCCGCATCAATGAGCGCCTGCAGATTAGTGCCGCCGCCCGATACGAGAACTACTATATTCTTCATTGGTTCGACCTCCTGTCGGAATTTTCATATGTATGAGCTGAATGTGCCGCTTTTTCCGATAACGAGCAGGAATACTCCGACTGCAAGTATAGCCGTCCCTGCAAGGAAGACCGCGATACCGCCGGCAATGCTCTTTTTCTGCGGACGCTTGTCCTTTATCATATAAACAGCACATAAGTCAAGGAGCGCTCCGGTAACGGCTATCATTATCCATACCGGCACATTATCTTTGATGATACTCATATTCAGGCAATAAATATCTCTGAGACTATCCAGAACACGAAGCAAGCTCCTCCGATGATGAAAGCAGCTATCGCCTTCGTCGGGATACCGTCATCGTCATCGGCAAAGTAAAACGTCTTGGGAAGCTGCGGATAGGCTCTTATCACTATCTCGTCCCCGTCCGAATAATGATAATTGGTCTCGTAGATGAAATCGCTGTGCTGAGCAATTATGTCACGCTTGCCGTTGTTGTATTTAACGGACGGACGCACGGCTGTACGCAGCATCGAACCGCGCTTGACGCGCTTTCTCTCAACGCCGATTATCGTTGCCGTGTAGACCTCGGCGTTTTTGACGCGGTCGTTCCTTGCATAAAGAAACGCAAAGCCAACTCCGACCGCTGCAAGTGCGCATATAAGTATAAATATCATATCTTGACCTCTTTCAGGCAAGCTTTATTATCAGCATCAGCAGTGCCGCTGCACCGCCGTAAATAATAAAGCGGAAATAATCTCTTGTAAGCTCGTCCTCACGTCCGGAGAAGTAGAAGAACATCGGCTCGTCTGGATCGTAGCGGACAAGCACCTCTTCACCTATGGAATACTTCTGCTTCCGCTCCTCGACCGTATATACCGAGGTTATCTCTCTGCCGCCGGCAGTTGTGTACTGCACGACCGGAAAGCTGCCCCTTACCTTCTGCGAGGTATGGTAGTCAACGACCGTACCGAACACCTCGACGCTCCCTTTAAGGCTGCGGCGCTTTCTCCATATGTGGTAAGCGAACAGTACAGCCATAAGGGCATATATCATCAGTATGCCGTTCGGTATATTTCTTCTGCGCATAGCGACTCCGAGTATTATCATCGAGACCGCTGCCCATAACATATCTATCTTTTCAACTTTCATATCTTACTCCGGAAACTGTACATTGCCTCTGATTATCTCAGTGTCGTCATATGACAGGGGGATATCCCTGTCGATTATCTGCTGACCGTAGATGTCCGTGATGCGGAAGGTAAACGGTCCCGGTCCCATAGCCGACGCCTCGAAATAGTTGTATCTGCGGCGCTTTATCTCAGTCCAGCCGCCGTCCTCGTTGAGGTATTCGAGCTTGGTTATAGGATAGCGGTGGTTGCGCACCTGAACTCCCATCCAGAAGTCGGACGTTCCCTCCTTGTACTTGTAGTACACGGGCAGGTGGTCTGCGGTATCCATCGGGATTATCCTCCAGCTCACCGGAACTCTGCCCTTTTCAACGGGAGCTATCAGCGGAAAAGCGTCAGTGAACAGATCGAGGTCACCCTTCTTGCCCTCCGGCAGAAGGTCTGTGACGTACATATTAATAGTGCCGAGCTCGCCTGTGACTTCTATGTAGGCTCCTGCGAGCTGTCCCTCGTTGTAGTCAGCGAGGTTCATCGCAACTATCCAGTAATTCATAGGTACCGGATCGAGCATCGCACAGCCTCCGACATAGCCTCCGCCGTAGAACGTTCCCTCGCCGGTGTGGACAGTGCCCTTGGGTTCGAGTATCAGCTCTTCATCGACGGTGTAATCGCCGTCGTACTTTCCCCTGCCGAGGATATGGTCCGTGAGGGCTTTCAGCTCCTCTGCCGGAACGCCCTTCCTGCGGGCTGCTATAACGTCGAAGCAGTTTATCCTGCCGTCCGGGACATAGTCCATAGGATCTGCAGCGTTCGCGGACGGCATAAGCAGCATTGTCATCGCAGCTGCACAGGCAGTCATTGCAGTAAAAATCCTGCGTATCATATTATCACCTTTTCAGGATAGTCGTTCTGCCGGCAAAAAACTTTACCGGCAGAACAGATTTATTTCATTTTCAGCAGATGATAACGCCTTCCTCTGACTCAACGAGCTCGCCGAGAACATATGCGTCCTCGCCGGCAGCCTTGATAGCTGCAATTGCCTTGTCGGCGTCGTTCTTGTCAACGGAAACTATCATACCAACACCCATATTGAAGGTGTTGAACATATCTCTCTCAGGAATATCGCCAGCCCTCTTGATAAGATCGAATATGGGCAGTACCTGAACTGCATTGCGCTCGATCTTTGCAGCAAGGTTCTTGGGAAGAGAACGGGGAATGTTCTCATAGAAGCCGCCGCCTGTGATATGCGAGATCGACTTTACCTTAACAGCGTCAATAAGGCTCATAACAGCCTTTACATAGATGCGTGTAGGAGTGAGGAGAGTTTCTCCGAGAGTTGCACCGAGGTCGTCGAAGTGCATACTGAGCTTCTTCTCGTTCACGTCGAATACTCTTCTTACGAGTGAGAAACCGTTTGAGTGTACACCGCTCGACTTGATAGCGATGAGAACATCTCCTGCCTTCTGGGTATCGGGCTGGAGTATCTTGTCCTTGTCAACAACTCCGACAGAGAAGCCTGCGAGGTCATACTCGTCCTCGGGCATAAGACCGGGGTGCTCGGCAGTTTCACCGCCGATGAGTGCGCACTCAGCCTGAACACAGCCCTCTGCTACACCGGATACTATCTCCGCGATCTTTTCGGGGATATTCTTTCCGCAGGCGATATAATCAAGGAAGAACTGAGGCTTTGCTCCGCAGCAGATGATGTCGTTCACGCACATAGCAACACAGTCGATACCGACAGTGTCGTGCTTGTCGAGGATAAATGCGATCTTGATCTTTGTACCTACGCCGTCTGTTCCGGAAACGAGAACAGGCTTGCTGATCCCTGTCATATCGAGCTCGAAGAGTCCGCCGAAGCCGCCGATGCCTGAAAGCGCACCGGGGATCATTGTACGCGCGATGTGCTTCTTCATAAGCTCAACTGACTTGTAGCCGGCAGTAACATCAACGCCTGCCTTCTTGTAGCTTTCGGAAAAACTGTTGTTCATTAATATACCTCCATGACATAAACGTAGGGGACGACGTCCTCGGCGTCCCGCAAAGTGTATATATTCACGGGCTGTCGAGGACGCCAGCCCCTACAATCGTTTACAGTTGATTACTCCCTGCCGCTCCAGCAGTAGGTGCAGAGCTTGCATTCGGGAAGTCCCACAGCCTGAACCTTTCCGGGGAGCGACTGGAATTCCAGTGAGGTGAGCTTTAATCTGCGGCATATCTCATCGCGCATACGCTTGCCTCTCTCGGTATTTGTATCGCTGTACTCTGCGAGGTACTTAACGCCCTCGGCACCCTCGAATTCGTCGATTATCTGTCTTGCGATAAGCTCGAGCTCTGAGTGGCTGCGTGAGAAGTTGAGATACTTGCAGCCGTACATTATAGGCGGACAGGCAGAACGCATATGAACTTCCTTTGCGCCGTTCTCATAGAGGAACTCAACTGTCTCTCTCATCTGTGTTCCGCGGACGATACTGTCGTCAACGAAGAGGAGACGCTTGCCCTCGATGAGCTCGTGAACGGGTATGAGCTTCATCTTAGCGACCTGATTTCTCATACTCTGATTGGTCGGCATAAAGCTTCTCGGCCATGTTGGAGTATACTTGATGAAAGGTCTTGCGAAAGGTATGCCGCTGCGGTTTGCGTAGCCGATAGCGTGAGGAGTACCGGAGTCCGGGACACCGCATACATAGTCAACATCGGGGAGCTTTCCGGCTTTGATGTCGTTCTCAGCCATTATCTCGCCGTTGCGGGTACGCATCACCTCAACGTTCACGCCCTCGTATACTGCGTTCGGGTAGCCGTAGTAGGTCCAGAGGAAGGTGCATATCTTCATCTTGGAAGGATCACCTGCGCTGAGCACCTCACAGCCGTCGGAGGTGAGCTTGACTATCTCGCCTGCCTCGAGCTCCTTATAGGTATCGTAGCCCAGCTTCTGGAATGCAAAGGACTCGGTCGAGAGACAGAAGCCGTCGCTGCGCTTGCCTATGATGATAGGAAGTCTGCCGAATTCGTCTCTTGCAGCTATAATGCTGTCCTTTGTAAGGATAATGAGGGACATAGTGCCCTCTATCTTGCTCTGAGCGTAGCGTATACCGTCAACGAAGGTGTCGCGCTGAGCGATGAGAGCTCCGATGAGATCGCCGGAATTTATCTTTCCGCTGCTCATAGTCTCGAAGTTTGCGCAGCCCTGTTCGAGGAGCTCGTCCACGAGCTTTTCAGCGTTGCGGATAATGCCGACTGAACATACAGCGTAGAGTCCGAGCTTTGAACGGACGAGGATAGGCTGGGGATCTGTATCGCTGATACAGCCGATACAGAGCTTGCCGCGCATATTCACAACGTCGTTCTCGAATTTTGTTCTGAAAGGAGAATTCTCGATACTATGGATATTTCTCTGGAAGCCGTTCTCCTCAGACCACGATGTCATACCGCCTCGTCTTGTACCGAGGTGAGAGTGATAGTCTGTACCGAAAAATACGTCAGTTACGCAGTCGTTTTTAGAAGCTGCACCGAAAAATCCGCCCATAGATCATTCTCCCATAAGTCTCTTCATAATTTCCTGATATGCTTCTTCAACACCGCCCATATCTCTGCGGAAACGATCCTTGTCGAGCTTCTCGTGAGTTGTGCTGTCCCAGAAGCGGCAGGTGTCGGGAGAGATCTCGTCAGCGAGGATGATAGTTCCGTCGGAGGTCTTACCGAACTCGATCTTGAAGTCGATGAGGTCGATGTTGAGTCCCTTGAAGAACTTTACCATAAACTCGTTTACCTTGAAAGCGTACTTAGCAATAGTGTCGATATCTTCCTTAGTAGCGATACCGAGTGCGAGTGCATAGTAGTCGTTGATGAAGGGATCGCCGAGATCGTCGTTCTTATAGCTGAATTCGAGAATAGGACAGAGAAGCTTCTTTCCCTCTTCTACGCCCATTCTCTTTGAAAAGCTGCCTGCTGCAACGTTTCTGATGATTACCTCAAGGGGAACTATCGAAACCTTCTTTACGATAGTCTCGCGGTCGCTGATCTCCTCTACGAGATGTGTAGGAACGCCTTCCTTCTCAAGCATCTTGAACATGAAGTTTGTCATCTTGTTGTTGATAACGCCCTTGCCGGAGATAGTGCCCTTCTTCTCGCCGTTGAAAGCAGTCGCATCGTCCTTGTAGTCAACGATAACGAGATCGGGATCGTTAGTTGCGAAAACCTTCTTAGCCTTGCCCTCATAGAGCTGTTCCTTCTTTTCAATGTTTGCCATTTTGAAATTCCTCCTTGAGAATTATGTAAATGATGTGTATGCAATCCCGCTTCATTACGGGAATTGTAAGCTCAAATTAAATCAATAATCCATAATGAATTATAATGCAGCTATCTGCTCCTGAAGAGCCTTGTCCTTTGCGATAACGCCGTCAGCCATTGCCTTCTTCTCGGCAGCAAGCTTTGCAGCGAGCTCATCGTCAGCAGCAGCGAGTATCTGTACAGCGAGGACAGCAGCGTTCTTTGCGCCGTCAATGCCGACAGTTGCCACCGGTACTCCGGGCGGCATCATAACTGTTGCGAGAAGAGCGTCAACGCCCTCGAGAGCCTTTGACTTCATCGGGATACCGATAACGGGCAGAGTCGTATTGCCTGCAACTACACCTGCAAGGTGAGCTGCCATACCTGCCGCGCAGATGATCGCACCGAAGCCGTTAGCCCTTGCGTTTGAAGCGAACTCAGCCGCTTCGGCAGGAGTTCTGTGAGCGCTCATAACTCTGCACTCAAACTCGACTCCGTACTTCTTCAGCTCTGTAAGAGCTGACTTTACTACCGGGAAGTCACTGTCGCTTCCCATAATAACTGCTACCTTCTTAGCCATTTTCTATTCTCCTGTTCTGTGGTCAATATCCACTGTTTATATTTTATATTCTCTGCTGTCAAAGAACTCACTGTCCGTCCTCCGGCAGCTGTTCCTGATAGTTTTCCTGATAAGCGCCCTCGTCCGGTACCTGAACGGGCTCTGTTTCCGCCTCGGTCTCAGGCTCGGGATACTCAGGCTTCTTTACGGGGAAGTCTCCCTTCACCGCCATAAGATCATTCTCTGAACTGCCGCTGAATTCCACAGTCGCCTTGTAATCATCGCGGAGCTTTGCCGGCTGGTCACTGTCCCCTGCGTTGTAGGTTATCTCGGTATCAGCCGAAACTGATACGGCGTAATGCGGGACTCCGTCATCAGAGTTGACCATATAGAACGAAACGCTCTTTATGCCTGCCAGCTTCTTTGCGATTATTTCATCTTCATCAGGGAAGAGCTTTGTAAACACAGGTCTGCCGCCCGTGCGTATATCCTGAACGTAGCTTCCGTCACCGGTAAATGCAAACGCGAGGTAGCGTCCCACAGCCGACGACATATATTCGAGCATAGCCGGATCGAGTCCTTCGAGCAGAGGCTTGCTCCTTATCGTGAAGCTGTATGTGCAGCCGAGCGTCTCTCCGCTGACCGCTGCATTTATGAAGCTCATACCGTTCTCTCCGACAATATAGGTATATGTTCCGGAAGAGCTTTTCAGGCTTATGGTATCTCCTGCGATATTGCAGGTAGTCCACACCTTTCTGAACATCGGAACAAATTCCGTATCATACACAACAACAGAGTCGTCCGATGCCGACTCAGCAATGTATAGAGTCTGCGAGCCTGCCGAACGCGGAGTAATGTTCCGGTATATGAACGGCACCGCGATATTTCCCTCATAGTCAACGCAGCCCTTCATAACGTTTCCGCCGACGCGCTTAGAGGCGATGCATCTTCCCTGTCCGGCAAAGCTGAGCTCGAGCCATTCCGGCTGGACTATCACTCTGTCGCTGGGATCAAGAACTCCGTAGAGCCCGTTGCCGTCCTCAAAAATACAGTTGCCGGACTTGTCAGACTCGATCCTGCGTTCGATGTCGGTCTTGACCGTGCCGTGTGAGGTACTCTTGCTGGTATTGGAATAAAACCGCGTGATAGCGATAGCCAGCAGGATAACTACGATGAAGAGTACAGAGGCAACACGCCGAATATGCTTGTTCAATACAGCCGCACCTCCGGTCTGTTATCTGTCAGCCTTACCGCTGCTGCGTTCCTTCTGTTTTTCGCGGTAGCTCTCGGCAGTCTCCTTTGAAATGTATATCGGACGGTTCTTGGTCTCAAGGTAGGTCTTGGAGAGATACTGTCCGAGGATACCCGTGCAGAAGAGCTGGAGTCCGCTCAGCAGGAAGATAACGCAGATCGTTGTCGGATAGCCGGCAACGTCCTCGCCGAATGCTATGGTCTTTATGACCGTGATTATCATAAGAATGAAAGCTATGACACAGCTTATTATACCGAGCAGTGACGATACAGCGAGGGGGGCAGTCGAGAAAGCCATGATGCCCTCGAGCGAATACTTGAAGAGTCCCCAGAACGACCACGAGGAGGTTCCGGCAGGTCTCTCGACGTTCTCATATTCGATGTATCTGGTATTGAAGCCTACCCAGCTGAATATTCCCTTGGAGAAGCGGTTATACTCGGACATATCGAGTATAGCGTCCACCATCTGTCTGCTCATAAAGCGGAAGTCCTGAGCGCCGTCAACGATCTCAGTCTGCGAGATCTTGTTCATTATCTTGTAGAACTTCCTTGCAAACCACGAGCGGACCTTCGACTCGCCCTTGCGGCTTACGCGGCGTGTGGTCGCACAGTCGTACTCTCCGTCCCTGACGTAGCTGTACATCTCCGGCAGGAAAGCCGGCGGGTGCTGGAGATCGGCGTCCATAACGACAACGAAGTCGCCCTTGGCATTTTCGAGTCCGGCGTACATACCGGACTCCTTGCCGAAGTTTCTTGAGAATGATATATATCTCACTCTCTCGTCCTTGAGTGCGAGCGAGCGGAGTATGTCAAGTGTTGTGTCCTTTGAGCCGTCGTTGATGAACAGGTACTCGAAGGTGAGCTCGGGGTAGTCTTTCGACATCTGATCCGTCACCTTGGTGATCTCCTCATAGAACATCGGGAGCACCTCTTGTTCGTTGTAACACGGCACAACAACTGAAACGAGTTTCACATTATTCCTCCTGTCGGATGATAGTTAGTGCAGGCGAACAAACAGCAGTCCGCAACATCTGCAAATACACTATTAATAATACTACAAATCACACGATAATGCAAGCGTTTTTTCCATTTTTTATTATTTTACCGAAGCGACTGCATAAGCTGCGGAAAATTTTTGTAAAGCTCTTGAAGTTCCGGCGGATATGTGGTATAATATATTTGTATGTATACATTCACGAAAGGAACTGAAAGTATGATTATTCTTGACGAATTAAAGGTTGAAATGATCGGCTACCGCAAGGAAATGACCGAGCTCGCCGATGTTCTGAATATAAAAGCCGCCAAGGAAAGAGTCGCTCAGCTTGGCGAGGAGACCGCAAAGGAGGGCTTCTGGGACGACCTCGAGAACTCTCAGGCTGTCCTCAAGGAGCAGAAGTCCCTTGAGCGCAAGATCGAAAAATACAACAAGCTCAACGACAGCCTCGAGGACCTCATCACCCTCATCGAGCTCTCTATCGAGGAGGACGATGAAAGCTCCATTGACGAGATAAAGCAGGAGTCCGAGTCCTTCAAGCAGAAGCTCGAGGAGGAGAAGCTCGCTACCCTCCTCAACGGCGAATACGACGGCTCAAACGCTATCCTCACCTTCCACGCAGGCGCAGGCGGCACAGAGGCTCAGGACTGGGCTGAAATGCTCTACCGTATGTACAACCGCTGGGCTGAGCGCCACGAATTCAAGGTCGAGCTACTCGACTACCTCGACGGCGACGAAGCCGGTATGAAGTCCGCTTCTATCCTCATCGAAGGCGAAAACGCCTACGGCTATATGAAGTCCGAGTCCGGCGTTCACAGACTCGTCCGCGTATCTCCTTTTGATGCTCAGGGACGCCGTCACACCTCTTTTGCAGCTCTCGAAGTAATGCCCGAGCTCGATGACTCTATCGAAGTTGACATTCGTCCCGAGGACATCGAAATGGAGGTTTACCGTTCAAGCGGTGCCGGCGGTCAGAAGGTAAACAAGACCAGCTCTGCCGTAAGACTTATCCACAAGCCCACAGGCATCGTGGTCTCCTGTCAGACTCAGCGAAGCCAGTACCAGAACAAGGACTACGCTATGAAGATGCTGCGTTCAAAGCTCATCGAGATCAAGGAGCGTGAGCACCTCGAAAAGATCGAGGACATCAAGGGCGTCCAGAACCAGATCGCGTGGGGCTCGCAGATACGTTCATATGTATTTATGCCCTACACCCTCGTCAAGGACACACGCACAGGCTTTGAAAACGGCAACATTCAGGCAGTTATGGACGGCGACATCGACGGCTTCATCAACGCTTACCTCAAGTCGCTCTCACACGGAACACTCGAAAAGTAAGAAACAAGAGATCAGATCTCAGAAATCAGATAAAAGATTAAAGGCGCACAATTGTGCGCCTTTTAGTTTTATTCCGGAATGTAGGGAACGCCGCCCCCGGCGTTCCGCAAAAAACGAAAATGTATGATGAACCGATTGTAGGGGCGCCCTTTGGGCGTCCGCCCTTACAAATTTGGTTTTTTATACTTACGGAACGCCGAGGGCGGCGTTCCCTACAGTTTTTGTTATAATTTCAATATTCACGGGACGTCGAGGACGGTGCGGGTGTCCGGTGGACACCTCTGCCAGAGGCAGAAGCACCGACCGAGCCGACAGGTGAGAACGTCCCCTACAATAGTAGCTAATTGTGCAGGACTCGCCACAACTCGTGGGCTGTCTCCATATTCACGCCGGCTGTCTCCGCAAGCTCCTGCGGTGTTGCCTGAAGCAGGTTCGCCTTGGTCTTGAACCTCATCATTATCTTCGCAGCCTTCTTCTCACCGATGCCTTTGACTGTCAGCAGCTCGGAGCTGTAAGTCCTCTTCTTGTGCTTTGAGTGCATAAACCGCACAGAATAGCGGTGTACCTCGTCCTGTATCTGCGTCACGAGGTTGAAAGCCGCCTTGAGTCCGTTTATCTGTATCTCACCGCCGCCGGTCGCGATAGCACGGGTGCGGTGCTTGTTGTCCTTGACCATTCCGAAGAGCGGTATATCGAGTCCCAGTTCGCGCATAAGCGGAGCGACAGCGTTGACGTGTCCCTTGCCGCCGTCGAGGAGTATCAGGTCGGGAGTCCGCCTGAAATACTCGTCGCCCTCCTGTTCAACGATGTGCATAAGTCTGCGTTTGAGCACCTCGCGCATACTGCCGTAGTCGTTCTGCAGCTCGAGCTCCTTGACCGTGAAGCGCTTGTAGGCTTTCTTAAGCGGTCTGCCGTCCTCGAAAACGACCATTCCTGCGACCATTGACTCCGATGAGAGGTTGGAGATGTCGTAGGCTTCGATATAGCGCGGCGGCTTGCTGAGTCCGAGCGACCTGCCGAGCTCCTCGAGAGCTATTACCTCCCTGCCGGTGCGGTCATTCCTGAGCGCCGCATACTCCGCACTGTTATTTTTGGCAAGGCGCAGAAGCTCAAGCTGTCTGCCCTTCTGCGGAACGTGCAGCCTGACCTTTCGTCCGGACTGCTGTTCGAGCAGCTCCTCGATGAGAGCGGTCTCCTCCGGCAGGTGGTCAACGATGACGCTTTTGGGTATATCCTCGCGCCCGTGGTAATACTGCTCCATAAACTGTCCGAGAACGTCCTCGCCGGAGCGTTCCAGCTCAAAGACAGCCTTGTCGTAGAGCCTGTCGGAGCGGTACATCAGCACCGAAACATATATGCCGCCATAGTATTCAACAACGCCGATAACGTCCGCCGACTCGACTCCGCTGTTTATCATCTTCTGCTTCTCGGCAGCCTTTTTCACAGCCACGATGCGGTCACGGAGCATAGCTGCCTTTTCAAAATCGAGAGCTTCCGCAGCAGCATTCATCTCCTGCTCCATTCTCTCGACCGAGCCTGCACTTCCGCTGCGGATAAATTCCACAGCCTGCTCAACGCTCTCGAGGTAATCGCTGTGAGCTATCCTGCCGCGGCAGACTCCCATACAATTCTTTATGTGGTAGTTCAGACAGGGACGTCCCTTGCCTATATCCTGCGGAAATTTTTTCCGGCAGGTCGGCAGCATAAACACGCGGTTAGCCTCGTTCACTGCCTCTTTCGTTACAAAGCCGCTCGTGTAGGGACCGAGATAGCGTCCCGGAGCATTTGTGTTGTTCTCGCTGGTTATGCGCGGATACTCCTCAGTGGAAATGCGGATATAGTGGTAGCCCTTGTCGTCCTTGAGGAGGATATTGTAGCGCGGCTTGTGCTGTTTTATGAGACTGCACTCAAGCACCAGCGCTTCGTACTCGCTGTCGGTCACGATGAAATCATAGTCGTAAACGTGCGATACCATTGCCGCGACCTTCGGTGTATGGTCAGGATTTTCGCGGAAGTAGCTCGTAACGCGGTTGCGGAGGTTCTTCGCCTTGCCGATGTAGATGACAGCGTTCTCCTTGTTCCGCATTATATAGACTCCAGGCGAAGTTGTCAGCTTGGAGGTCTTTTCTCTGAGGTAAGGAAGTCTTGTATTCATAGTTCTGTTATTGCTTGTCGAAGTATTTTCTGCCGCCGTTCGGACGGAAATAGGTGCGTATGTAGCCGTCCGTCGAGAGTATTACAAACTCGTTGCTGTCCTCGAGGTAGTAGACGCCGTCGCCGTCCTCGGACTCGTGCTTGAAGAGCGCGTCCGGATCGTTTATGACGTCGCTCGCCCCCTTTTCGTACTCCTTAGCGGTCTTGTAGCCAAAGTCGTCCTTGAACTCAGCGCCGTGCTTTTCAAAGTGCTGGTTCAGGAGCTTGTCATTGCGGAAATGGTACTCCACATAGGCTTCCGCAGACGCAGCGGCAGTAGTCTCCTGAGTTGTGGGAGCAGCCGTTGAGGGCTGAGTCTGCTTAGTGGACTTCTGCTTCTTATTCTTTTTGGACTTGGCTTTAGTTGTGGCTTCGGTCGGAGCTGTTGTTTTGGTCACCGAAGCACTCTCCGTCTCAGCAGGAGCTTCGGTCCCGGTGACGGTTGCCTCCTCCGTCTGCTGTACTGCCGTTGTGACAGCGGAGGACTTCTTCTGCTCCGACGAGGACTTATTTCCTCCGCAGCCAACAGCGCACATAAGTACAGCTGCGATGATTATGAATAATGATGCAGAACGCATCAGTCTTGCCGTATACCTGTTCATAAAAACGTCTCCTTGTTAAGTATTCACTAACATTATACTATATAAATCCACGATTATCAATAGCCATTTGCAGAATTCTGTTATCCGCTTTTAACGTCGCGGACGGGCGCACAGAATATGAACAAATTGTAAACTTTTCGGCTTATTCAATGCCTTTCCGTTGAAAATCCGCCGTTTCGTGCCCATATGTAGGAGAATACTGCGGAATTCTCCGGAACGGAGGAAAACTATGGAAATATTCGCCAAGGGCAAAACTATCCCGACCTTCAGCTTCGGTAATCTGTTCACTCAGGGCGAGCACTTTGCTGATACTATCGACTTCATTGTTGACAGGTACTACTGCGGAAAGGATCTGTCACTCTGCTCGTTTGTACTCAGAGGCGTTACCGAAGAAAACTGGGAGATCGAGCAGGTGCTCATACCGCTGGTCTCCGAAAGGACGCTCAGGCTCAGCTGGCACGTCTCGGACAGCTTTACCCACAACGCCGGCAGACTCGCTCTCGAGCTGAGAGCATCGGAGACTGTCGATGAAAGCAACTATACCATTATCAAGTACGATATGGCGCCCGTCACCGTCAGAGCGACTATCGCCGGTCAGAACGGACCGCTCCCGGAAACAGCCGAACAGCTCATCAGTGAGATAAACGAGGCGGCTTCCGCCGGTGTCAGCAGTATCAATGATGCAGCAGCAGCCGATCTTGACCTGCTCCAGCAGAAAATGGACGATTTCGACCTCGAAGAAGTCGAGGCGCGTCTTGACCAGATGGAGGAGGACACCCAGACCTATCTCGCACGTCCGGAGGTAGTTGCACTCACACGCAAGCAGTACGATGCTATCACACCGAAACATAATTCGCTCTACGTCATCGTAAGAGGAGGTGAATAATATGACCGGTACAGGTACACAGGCTGATCCCTATATCATAACTTCCGTCGCTGACCTCTATTCTATGGAAACACTCGGCGGTGCGGCAGTTTACTTCGAACTCGGCGCAGACATTGATTTCAACGGAACCTCCTACGCCGAGAACTTTTCTCCCATACCGCTGAAATGTCTCAGCTTTGACGGCAAGGGACACTCTATAACAAACATTTTCGTTTCTGACTCCAGCAGTAATTCCAACCTCTTCGCTGTGCCGTTTCAGGACAGCCAGACTATAACGTTCAAAGATCTCACTCTTTCAAATATAAGTCTCACCGGCAGAAATATCACTTTTTTCAGCTATTCCGGCAGCGGAAGCTGCACGATAAACCTTTACGGCTGCACTTTCTCAACGGTCATCGACCTGAGAAACGTCTGCTGCGTTATGAAAAGCAACCTCGGTCTCAACGCTGAACTCTGCACCTTTTCATTCTCCGGAATGATATGCTCAAGTATGCCTTTCTTCATAAGCGATAGATTAAGGCGCTGCCATATCCACCTCGAGCTTCTCCAGCTCTCCGGACCTGACCATGAGAACAGCAATACGGAATACTGCTTCTTTACCGGAGGCTGCTCAGTATCAGACTCCTACATCACAGGTTCTTTTACAGCCTCTGCAAGCTTTAATCCCAACGGAGCTTCGTGTATGAGCGGCTGGGAGTGCAGCTTCAGTAATTTTTACAGTGCTCTCGCATTTTCGGGAATTCCGTACTGCAT
>ODAI012069221.1_pt1 | contig 23786 bp, 17 predicted proteins | sample 1539321 | NCBI WGS metagenome assembly ODAI01 (sample SAMN02144231, study PRJEB22623) | gut metagenome | biome: sheep rumen | host: Ovis aries | place: New Zealand | reverse complement strand
GACCTCGTGCTCATCCTCTCCGGCGACAATGCCAACAAGACACGCGTGCAACTCTGCACCCTGCGACTGGAGATGGGCGACAGGCTTGGACTGCGGAGCAAAGACAAGTTCGAGTGCCTCTGGATTGTCGATTTCCCGCTGTTTGAGTGGAGCGACGAGGAGCAGCGCCTTATGGCCACCCACCATCCCTTCACCATGCCCAATCCCGACGATATCCCATTGCTTGACGAGCACCCGGAACAGGTGAGGGCCAAAGCCTACGATTTCGTGTGCAACGGTATCGAGGTGGGCGGCGGCAGTCTGCGTATCCATGACGGTAAGTTGCAGGCCAAAATGTTCGATATCCTCGGTTTCTCCCCTGAAAGGGCCATGGCGCAGTTCGGCTTCCTGATCAACGCCTTCAAATATGGCGCACCGCCTCACGCTGGACTGGCTTTCGGCCTCGACAGGTTCGTTTCCATCTTCGCAGGACTCGACAGCATCCGCGACTGCATCGCATTCCCGAAAAACAACAGCGGGCGTGATGTGATGCTCGATGCACCATCGGAACTGGACCCCAAACAGTTGCAGGAACTGCAGATAAAGATTGATGTAAATCAAGAAAACAGCGAAAACTGAACAAGAAAAGAGAAAAACGGCCTTTTTTTAGTAAAAAATTTGAATTGTTTGAAAGAAAAACTGTAATTTTGCAGCAAATTTAAAACGTTGATACAGAATAAGTTCAACTATGTTTATTTTTGGTTAAAAAATTATGGCAGAAAAGAAAGCAACAACAAAGGCCGCTGCTACCAAGGCAGCAGCTGAGAAGAAGGCAGCACCCAAAAGGAGTGCAAAGAAGGTAGAGGTCGTTATCAATGCTGAGACCGTCGGCTTCAAGGCCGGTGACGTGTATCAGGCTCTTTTCGCAGCCGAGAAGGCTATGAGCGTGAAGGATATTGCCAAGGCAGCCAAGATTTCTGAGCAGGAGACGCTGCTCGGTATGGGATGGCTCTTCAAAGAGGGCAAAATCAAGGATGAGGAAGGTCTTATCACCCTCGCTTAATCTCTGACAACCACATAATCAAATGCCGGCCTCGTTTGCGAGACCGGCATTTTTCGTGACTTTTATTGTTGGTTTCACCGTGAAAACAATGCCTATCCTACGTTTCAAATTGTTTATTTTTTATTCCATCCACACTTTTTAATACTCCTTTCGTGCGGCGTGTCGTTTTTTTATCGTAACTTTGTTGACTGAAAAACATCAACAATCGGTTTAATTCCATTAGTATGGCAAGAAGATATTTATTAGGTTTCGATGTCGGCAGTAGTTCTGTCAAGGCATCACTCGTGGATGCGGACTCAGGAGAGTGCGCAGCATCCGCGTTCTTCCCAGAGAGTGAGGCTCCCATCAAAGCCGTCAAGGCAGGATGGGCTGAGCAGGACCCCCAGTCATGGTGGGACTATGCGAAGATGAGCCTTCAGAAAATCATGGCCGACACTGGTGCCACGGCCGAAGAAATCAAGGCCATCGGCATCTCTTATCAGATGCACGGACTGGTGTGCGTCGACAAAGACCTCCAGGTCATCAGGCCGTCTATCATCTGGTGTGACTCCAGGGCTGTGCCGTATGGCGAGAAGGCTTTTGAAGCTCTTGGCTCTGAAAAATGCCTCGGGCACCTGCTCAACTCACCGGGCAACTTCACGGCTGCCAAACTGGCGTGGGTGAAGGAGAACGAGCCTGAGCTCTTCGACCGCGTGTATAAGTTCATGCTGCCTGGCGACTACCTCGCCATGCGGCTCAGCGGGACGGTCAACACCACCATCAGCGGACTCAGTGAGGGCATGTTCTGGGACTTCAGAGAGAAACGCGTCGCCGACTTCCTCATGCAGTATTTCGGCTTCGACAACAGTCTCGTACCCGATATCGTACCGACTTTCAGCGTGCAGAGCGAGGTATGTGCTGCTGCGGCTGCTGAACTCGGCCTCAAAGAGGGGACTCCCATCTCCTACCGCGCAGGCGACCAGCCCAACAATGCTGTTTCACTGAATGTGTTCAACCCGGGAGAGATCGCTTCCACCGCCGGCACTTCAGGCGTGGTCTATGGCGTGCTGGGTGAGATCAACTACGACAAGAAAAGCCGTGTCAACACCTTCGCACACGTCAACTACACCAAAGACCTCGACCGCCTCGGAGTGCTGCTCTGTATCAACGGCACCGGCATCCTCAACGCATGGGTGCGCCGCACCGTGGCTCCGGAGGGTATCTCGTATGCAGAGATGAACGACTTCATGGCTTCAGTGCCCATCGGAAGCGAGGGCGTCACCGTCATCCCGTTCGGCAATGGCGCAGAGCGTGTGCTTGAGAACCGAGAGGTGGGATGCTCTATCAATGGCGTCAATTTCAACAAGCATGGCAAAGCACACATCATGAGGGCCGCACAGGAAGGCATCGTCTTCAGCTTCTGCTATGGCATGGAGATCATGCAGCAGATGGGTATGGACATCCGCAAAATCCATGCCGGAAAGGCCAATATGTTCCTTAGCCCGCTATTCAGAGATACCCTCGCCGGTGTCAGCGGCGCTACCATCGAACTCTATGAGACCGACGGCAGCGTGGGTGCCGCCAAGGGCGCCGGCATGGGATGCGGCATCTACAAAGACCATGACGAGGCTTTCGCCACGCTCAAGAAGTTGGCCGTCATCGAACCTGATGAGAGCCGCCGCACGGCATATCTGCAGGCCTATGCCAACTGGAAAGACCAATTGGCCGCTATCGTGAGAAATAACTAATTTTTTTTATTTTACAACTTATTCATTATCAAAAAAAATTATGGCAAAAGAGTATTTTCCGTTTACCGGTAAAATTCCTTTCGAAGGAACAGAGAGCAAAAACGTAATGGCATTCCACTATTATGACCCGGAGAAGGTCGTGATGGGAAAGAAAATGAAAGACTGGCTGAAATTCGCCATGGCTTGGTGGCACACGCTGGGTGGCGCTTCTGCCGACCAGTTTGGCGGACAGACCCGCAGCTATGAGTGGGACAAGGCCGAGGATGCCGTGCAGCGCGCAAAAGACAAGATGGACGCTGGCTTCGAGATCATGGACAAGCTGGGCATCGAGTATTTCTGCTTCCACGATGTGGACCTCGTCGAAGAGGGCGACACCATCGCTGAGTACGAGGCACGCATGAAGGCTATCACCGACTATGCGGAAGAGAAAATGAAGCAGTTCCCCAACATCAAACTGCTCTGGGGTACAGCCAACGTGTTCGGCAACAAGCGTTATGCCAACGGCGCATCCACCAATCCCGACTTCGACGTTGTGGCTCGCGCCATCGTGCAGATCAAGAACGCTATCGACGCCACCATCAAACTCGGCGGCACCAATTACGTGTTCTGGGGTGGACGTGAGGGCTACATGAGCCTGCTCAACACCGATCAGAAACGTGAGAAAGAGCACATGGCCACTATGCTTACCATGGCCCGTGACTACGCCCGCGCCAAGGGCTTCAAAGGCACCTTCCTCATCGAACCCAAACCGATGGAGCCTTCCAAGCATCAGTATGATGTCGACACCGAGACCGTCATCGGTTTCCTGCGTGCTCACGGACTTGACAAGGACTTCAAGGTGAATATCGAGGTGAACCACGCCACACTCGCCGGACACACCTTCGAGCATGAGCTGGCTTGCGCTGTCGACGCCGGTATGCTGGGCTCGATCGATGCCAACCGTGGCGACGCTCAGAATGGTTGGGATACCGACCAGTTCCCCATCGACAACTATGAGCTGACCCAGGCTATGATGGAGATCATCCGCAATGGTGGACTCGGCAATGGCGGTACCAACTTCGATGCCAAGATCCGTCGTAACTCCACTGACCTCGAAGACCTCTTCATTGCCCATATCAGTGGTATGGATGCCATGGCACGCGCCCTCATGAACGCTGCCGCCATCCTGGAGGAGAGCGAGCTTCCCGCCATGAAGAAAGAGCGCTATGCCAGCTTCGACAGCGGCATCGGCAAGGACTTCGAGGATGGCAAACTCACTCTCGAGCAGGTCTATGAGTATGGCAAGAAGGTGGAAGAGCCCAAGCAGACTTCTGGCAAGCAAGAGAAATATGAGACCATCGTGGCTCTCTACGCCAAGTAAGTCAATCTTGGAAACTTATAGAAAAAAGAAGGATGCGCTCAGCGGCGCATCCTTTTTTTGATGACGAAGTAGATGATGGCAAGCACCACCAGGGCGATGATGCCCCATTTGATGTAGTCGCCATAGACCATCAGCTGATCGTTGAGCTGGTCCTCGGGCACGAAAGAGTGCAGATACCAGCCCAGCAGGGCCAGGATGCTGTGCCATACACCAGCACCGATGGTGGTGTAAAACAGGAACTTCCAGTAGGGCATCTTGGCCAGACCGGCGGGAATGGAGATGAGGTGACGTATTCCCGGGATCAGACGGCCGGTGAGGGTGGCCACCACACCGTGGTCATAGAAATATTTCTCACTCTTCTCCACTTTCTCCTGATTGAGCAGGCAGAGGTGACCGATGTGGCTGTTGGCAAACTTGTAGATGATGGGCCGTCCGAGGAAATAGCCTGCCACATAGTTGATCGACGCTCCGACATCAGCTCCCAGGGTGGCGAAGAGGATGACGAGGAAGACGTTGAGGTTTCCTCCCGCGGCATGGTAGGCCGCTGGTGAGACGACAAGCTCAGAGGGCACAGGGATGACTGTGCTCTCAAGCAGCATGAGGATGAAAATGGTGGGGTAGTTGAGATTTCCTAATAAGGTGGATATCCAGTTCATTTTTTTTCAGAATGGTTGAGTGCGTATGTGTAATAGTCTGAGATCTCCATGCCTTCAGGGAAGAAGGATGACAACAGCATCCGTGAGGCATAGGGGGCTTTTTTCACGGCCTTCTTCAGATTGTCGAGGTAGGCGGCCCGCTTGTGAAGGTCGTGGGCGCAGATGGCCAGATAAACGTAGGTACTGGGATAATGGGCCAGTTCTTCGTCGCTGATTTGGGAGAGGATGGAGTAGGCGGCCTCGAGATAGTCGTTGTCGTAAAGTGAGACAGCGCTCTGGAGCATGATCAGACCTGAGTACTGGGAATGCTCGATGGCCTCGATGAAGCATTGGCGTGCCTCTGCCTCATCGCCGTTTCCCAGGTGGATATGCCCTCGCAGCACCGTGGCCTCGTCGGGATCACAGCCTTCCTCCACCATCGACTCCACGAGGTGAAGGGCATGGGTGATGTCGCCGAGTTGGCTGTAGACGAGCACTTCCTCGCGCAGCACCTCGACAAGTTTGCCTGTCTGCACCCGCCGTGCATGACGCTCAGCCGTGCGCAGTTCCTTCAGGGCTTCCTCATGGCGCTTGAGTTGCAAAAGGCAGAGTCCGGCATTGAGGTGACTGTCGACATTGAGCCGGCGGAGGCGGGCGTTGCGCTTGAAATACTGGTATGCCTCCTCATAGTTCTGCAGGTGCATCAGGGCCTGGGCTTTGTAGAGCAGGGCATCTTCGTTGTCGGGGTCGATAGCGATGGCAAACTCACTGCTGCTGATGGCGTCGTTGTAGCGTTGGGTGGCCATTTGGTTGCCGGCGAGCATATTCCAGTAATAGACGTTGTAGGGGTCGTCGTTGATCAGATCATTGAAGATGCGCTCACATTCCTTGTAGTTGCCCTCGTGATGGCAGATCCGGCCCAGGGTCTCACGGTAGTCGGGACTGTCGGTCTCGGAAGACCGTGATAACCACTTGCGCGCCATGTCGGGCAGTTCGTAGTCGACAAAGAGAATGGCACTGTCGATCACAAAATCCGGATAGTCTTCGTCGTTGATAAGTTTCAGGGATTCCTCCAGAAATTGGTCGGCTTCCTCCACCTGGTCGCAGGCAATCATGATCTCGGCCTTGATGTAGAAGTAGTCGAGGTCGTATTTGTCGGTGATCTGCTCTGCCACGCTCATGGCCTTCTCCGGGTCTTTTCCCACCAGCAACAGCAACCTCGCCTTGAAAACCAAGGGCGCTACGGCATCGACGAATAATTCGTGGGCTTTGTCGGCGGCACGCAAGGCCTCGGCCGAGTAACCATGGTAGTGGTAATACTCAGCGATGTCCATCAGCTGGTCGCAGTCGAGATAGATCGGCTCACCTGTAGCCGACGACCTCTCGTAAGACCGAAGGGATTCGGCGAAGTCCTCGTTTTTGAAATAGTTGCTGTCCACGAACTGGCGGGTGTAGGGTCATTTGTTGTTCTTTGCCCAGGTGTCCCGGAGTCCCACAGTCTTGTTATACACGGGGTGCTCGGGAGTGGAGTCTGGGTCGGCCATGAAATAGCCGATGCGCTGGAATTGCAGATAGTCGCCTGCTTTCATCTGTGCGGCGAAAGGTTCCACATAACAGTCTTTCAGCACTGTCAGGCAGTCGGGGTTGATGATCTGTCTCATGCCGGTCACGTTGTCGCATCCTTGTTCGCTCATGATAGAGGCCAGGGCGTCGCGGGGGTTCTCCACTTTCCACAGGCGCTCGTAGAGGCGCACCTCGGCCTTCACGGCGTGGAGGCAGCTCACCCAGTGCAGGGTCTTGCCCTTGATCTTGCGGTTGGCCCCGGGCATACCGCTGCGGGTCTCGGGGTCGTAGGTGCAGTAGATGGTGGTCACGTTGCCGTTCTCGTCCTCGTCGCAGGGATGGCTTTCGTCGCACTTGATGATATAGGCATTCTTCAGCCTCACTTCCTTGCCCGGGGCAAGACGCATGAATTTCTTCTCGGCTTCTTTCATGAAATCGTCGCGCTCGATCCACAGCTCACGGCCGAATTCCACGGTGTGGGTGCCGTCGGCTTCGTTCTCGGGGTTGTTGATGGCGGTCAACTGCTCTGTCTGGCCTTCGGGATAGTTGGTGATGACCACTTTCACGGGGTCAAGCACCGCACTCACGCGGATGGCACGGCCATTGAGGTCGTCGCGGACAGCACTCTCGAGGAGGGCCATCTCATTGAGGGCATCGTAGGTGGTGTAGCCGATCTTGTCGATGAAATTGATGATGCTCTCCGGACTGTAGCCGCGTCGGCGGAAACCGCAGATGGTGGGCATGAGGGGGTCGTCCCAGCCTGACACGAGGCCTTCTTTCACCAATGCCAGCAGGTTGCGTTTCGACATGAGCGTATACGAGAGGTTGAGCTTGTTGAACTCCGTCTGCCGAGGACGGTTGTCCTCGATCTGCTCAGTCTCACCTTTGTATTCCTTCATCCAAGTGACAAACAGGTCGTAGAGGGGACGGTGCTCCACAAACTCCAGGGTGCAGAGCGAGTGGGTCACGCCCTCGAGATAGTCGCTCTGGCCATGGGTGAAGTCATACATGGGGTAGGCGTTCCATTTGTTGCCTGTGCGGATATGGGGCATGTTGAGCACACGGTAGATCAGCGGGTCACGGAACAACATGTTGGGATGCGCCATGTCGATCTTGGCGCGGAGCACCAGGGTGCCGGGTTGTGCCTGGCCGCTGTTCATGAACTCAAACAGACGAAGGTTTTCTTCCACCGGGCGGTCGCGGTAGGGACTGTTGGTGCCCGGACTCGTGGTCGTGCCTTTCTGCTGGGCGATCACCTCCGAACTCTGCTCATCGACGTAGGCGCGGCCTTGCTTGATGAGCCACACGGCAAAGTCCCAAAGTTCCTGGAAATAGTCGCTGGCATAGAAAATGTTGGCCCACTTGAAACCAAGCCATTGGATGTCGTGCTCGATGCTCTCGATATATTCGGTGTCCTCTTTCATGGGATTGGTGTCGTCGAAACGGAGGTTGCACTGACCATTATACCGCTCGGCGATGCCGAAGTCGATGGCGATGGCCTTGGCGTGACCGATGTGCAGGTAGCCGTTGGGCTCCGGCGGGAAACGGGTCTGCACCCGTCCTCCGTTCTTGCCTTCCGAAAGGTCTTTTTCCACCTGCTGCTCAATGAAGCTTAGACTGCGTTTCTTCGTGTTGGTTGTTTCTTCCATCGTTGCCATAATTCTTGATATCGTGTTTCTGGGGGATGATTGATTTGTCTTGTTGATGCTATGGTTTTGCAAAATTACATAAAATATCTCATTCTGTGAAATCCTCATCCGAATTTCATTCAACTTTTTATGTCGACCCGATGGCTGCTGTTTACAGGTGAGTTACAATTGTTGCGGACTTTGTGTGGAAAAACGAAAAACATGTTATATAGCATAAAAAAATATTTGCGGGGATGGTAAAAATAACGTACTTTTGCTCCCGTTATCCTGAATACAATCTTTTTACCTTAAAAAAAGCTAATACCTATAGAAATTGAGACGCCTCCTCTGTGAAGAGGGGGCGTCTCATTGTTTGTATGTGTTGCATGACTGTGGCGCTGCTTGGGCCTCACTTGATGCCTCTGGCGTTCAGGGCCTGGTGGTAGCGGCGTGCATTGGCCATGTGCTCTGCCTCGGTGCGGGCGTAGTTGTGGGTGCCGCTGAAATCCTCCTTGGCACACATGTAGATGTAGTCGTGGTGCTCGTAGTTGAGCACGGCGTCAAGGTCTTCCTTCAACGGGATGCGGATCGGTCCTGGAGGCAGTCCCTTGTATTTGTAGGTGTTGTAGGGATTATCGGTCGACAACATGCGGTTGAGGATGCGGCGGATGGTGAAATCGTGCATGGCGAATTTCACGGTGGGATCGGACTGCAGGAGCATGCCTTTCCTCAGGCGGTTGATGTAGAGTCCGGCCACGGTGGGCTTTTCCTGCGTGGCTCGTGTCTCCTCGGTGACGATGCTGGCCAGAGTGCTGACCTCCACAGGTGTCAGGCCCACGAGCTTAGCTTTCTGCAACCGCTCGTCGGTCCAGAATTTCTCACACTCCTTTTTCATCCGGTCGAGGAACTCCTCCACCGACACGGTCCAGTACATGTTGTAGGAATCGGGAATGAACATGCTGGGCATGGTCTCGCAGGTGTAACCGTATTTGCGGCAGGTGGCTGAGTCGGTGATGGCCTTCAGAAGATCGAGACTGTCGAGTTCCAGTTTCTTGGCCACGGCACCTGCCAGGCGGTCGAGGGTCCTGACTGAGGTGATGGGCACGTTGAGCGGGGTCTGCTCGCCACGGTTGAGGATGTTGTATAAGGCCCAGGCACTTGCGTCGGGCTTCACGGCATAGCGGCCACGTTTCACGTTGTCGGCATATCCTTTGAAACCGGCGATGGTCTTGAATCCTGTCATCGTGTGTGGCTTGGCCAGGACCGACAGTTTGGTGTACACGGAGTCGATGGTGTCGTCCCGGTCGACATAGAGGTACTGGGTCTCATGTTCCTTGGAGAAAGCCGAGAGGAAGTAGTAGTAGCCTGTCGCTGCACCGGCCAGCAGCAGGATGACCAGCAAGGCGGCGATGGCTTTGATGCCTTTGTGTGATTTCTTTTTCATTGATGGTTATGATGTGGTTGAAGTCGTAAACTTGCAATTTCGCTGCGAAGTTACGAAAAAACGGTCTCTTTTGGTGATGTTTTTCTTGAAAAACAAAGGCAGCGGTGAAAAAAAGTGGTTTTTTGCGAAACACGAACTTTTTTCTCCGTATTGTTTGTGGATGCCAAAGCAAATTCGTAACTTTGCGTTGCAACGAGACCGCTCGTGCAGTTGACAGAATACTTTGACTATGAAAATCAAATTCCATATCCACTACAATACCGCCTGGGGACAGAACCTCTTCGTCAATATCACCTATCGCACCGACGATGGCCGCACACGCGACTATCTTCTGCCTATGCTGACCGATGATGGCGAGACATGGTCGCTGGAGACTTCGGTCATGGAGTCAAGACAGCGCCCCGTCACTTCCATCACCTATCGCTATGAGGTGATCGACAGCGAAGGAAGGCTCCTCCGGCGCGAGTGGGACAAAGTGCCCCGCTGCTACGCCTTCGACAGCACGCGCGACTATGAGTTTCCTGATGTGTGGCGTGATGTGCCGCTGCAGGCACACCTCTATTCCGAGGCGTTTCATGTCACCACATCGAAAAGACGTCATCTACCTGTCGAGGCGCACCGGCTTCCTCTCTTCCGCCGCACGGTGATTTTCAGGGTGTCGGCACCACAGTTGAGGCCGGGAGAGTCGGTGGGACTTTGTGGAAGCCATCCTGCGATGGGCAGCTGGAGTCCGTCGCGCTTCTTGAGAATGAACCCCATCGGGGATGGTGACTGGATGCTGTCGGTCAATATCGAGGGCATGCCATTGCCTCTTGAATACAAATACGTGGTGATCGACGACAAAACCAATCATCTGAAAGCATGGGAGGATGGCGACAACCGCTCGACGAGAGACGCTGAGATGAGAGACGGACAGGTGCTGGTGCTCTATGGCGAGGCCCTGCGTATCCGCGAACCGGAATGGAAGGCTGCTGGCGTGGCTGTCCCGGTCTTCTCTCTTCGTTCGGAACGCTCCTGTGGCGTGGGGGACTTCGGCGATATACCGGCTTTGGTCGATTGGGCCGTGGCTGCAGGCATCAGGATAATCCAACTGCTGCCGCTCTGTGATACCACGACAACCCACTCCTGGACCGATTCCCATCCTTACAGCATCATCTCTGCTTTTGCCTTGCATCCGCATTACATGGCCCTCGATCTCCTGCCGCCGTTGAGCAGTGAGGAACGCATCCTGGCCTTCAACCGGCAGAGGAGGGAACTCAATGCCCTCGACGACAGCGACTATATGGCGGTCGACAGGGTGAAGATGGCTTACCTCGATGAAGTATTCGCTGAGTCGGCGCAGTCCATCTTGTCGTCAGAGGATTTCCTGTCGTTTGTGCATGATCATGAGGCATGGCTGGTGCCATACGCCGCATTCTGCATCCTGCGCGACAAGCATCACACGGCACGCTACACCGACTGGCCCGAACTGGCTGTTTATGAGGAGGCCGCTGTGCGTGCTTTCCTCGACCGGCATGAGACGGAGCGCGACCGGATATTCTTTATCCAGTATCATCTCCATCGACAACTGCAGGCGGCGGCCGACTACGCTCATGAGCATGGCGTGGCACTGATGGGGGATCTCCCCGTCGGCATCTACCGCGACAGCGTGGAGACTTGGTGTCACCCTGCCTTTTTCCGCCTTGATGCACAGGTGGGCACACCGCCTGACCAGGAGTCGTACCAGGGACAGAATTGGGGATTGCCGCCTTTCAGATGGGAGGGTGATGATGGCTATGCTGAGACTGAGACTGCCGGGGGACTTTACGAATGGTTCAAGTCGCGGCTGGCTCATGCCGGGCGGTTCTTCGACGCTCTGCGTGTCGACCATGCCGTGGGCTATTTCAGGATATGGGAGATACCCGCTCATGCGGTGCTTGCCAATATGGGGCATTTCTCTCCCGCTCTGCCGTTGTCGGAAGAGGAGATCTCACGCTATGGACTGACTTTCCGCAGAGAACTTCACACACGGCCATTCATCAACGACCGTATCCTCGAACGGCTCTTCGGCATTCATGCGGAGTATGTGAGGGAGCATTTCTTGGTCAAGCAGTCCTATGGACTCTATGCCCTTCGTGATGAGTTCGACACACAGGTGAAAGTTAGGGATTATTTCGGCGGCCTGACTGATGAGAACAGTCTGTGGATCCGCGACGGACTCTACCGTGTGATCGCCAATGTTCTTTTCCTGGAGGATATGGCACAGCCCGGTATGTATCATCCTCGTTTCATGGTCTACAACGAACCGATCTACGAGATACTCTCCTCGGAGGAGAAAGATGCGTTCATGCGGCTCTACAACAACTATTATTACGAGCGTCATAACGGATTCTGGGCTGAAGGGGCGATGCGGAGATTGGGAGCTGTTTTCTCGGATACGCGCATGCTCGTCTGTGCCGAGGATTTGGGCACACTGCCGGCCTGCGTGCCGCAAGTGCTCGACAATTTGCGCATCCTGTCGCTGGAGATACAGTCGATGCCCAAACAGCCTGGGTATGAGTTCACGCACCTGGAGACCAACCCCTATCGCAGTGTTTGCACACTCTCTACCCATGATATGCCGCCACTGAGGTTGTGGTGGGAGGAGAACATCGGAAGGGCACAGCGCTATTTCGCCACCATCCTGCAAAGGGTGGGAAGGGCTCCCCTGCAATTGCCTGCTCATGTGGCGGAGCAGATCATTGCAAGGCAGATGTACTCGCCCTCGATGTTGTGTGTCCTCGCCATTCAGGATTGGTTGGCGATGGATGCTGATCTGCGAGGCAAGAATCCTGCAGAGGAGCGCATCAACTCGCCTTATGATGTCTATAACCAATGGAAATACCGAATGCGTCCGTCGCTCTCGCAGTTGTTGGCGGCCAGCAAGACCAACGCCAAGATCCACACCATGGTGGTGCACAGCAAGCGGCTATGAAAACAGACCTCCTCACACAAAGAAAGAGATATGAGCTTTGATACTTTTATTTTCGACCTCGACGGGACGTTGCTCGATACACTCAACGACCTGGCTGACAGTGCTAATTATGCGTTGCGCTCATTTGACATGCCGGAAAGGACAGTCGATGAGGTGAGGCGTTTCGTGGGGAATGGCGTGCGGAAACTCATCGAGCGTGCTGTGCCCGAGGGTACTGATCCTCAGATGATGGAAAAAACCCTGGCCGTTTTCCGCCAGCATTACCTGGTGCACAGCCTTGATACGACAAAGCCTTATCCGGGCATCGTGCCGCTTCTGCAAGTGTTGAAGGAAAAGAAAATGAAGGTGGCCGTCGTGAGCAATAAGTTTGATGCCGCGACCAAGGAGTTGTGCGCCCATTTCTTCGGACCGCTGGTCGATGTGGCGATAGGTGAGCGTGAGGGCATACGCAAGAAACCGGCTCCTGATACCGTGGAGGAGGCTATCCGCCAGCTCCATGCCGAGCGCGACAGGGTCGTCTATATAGGCGATAGCGAGGTGGACATCGCGACGGCCGCCAACTGCCGCATCCCCTGCATCACGGTGCTGTGGGGATTCCGCGACCGCGACTTCCTCCGCTCAAAAGGTGCCACCACGATGGTCTCCACGCCCGGGGAAATCATGCGCTATGTCCCGTAAGACGTGGTATAGAGTCGCAGCTGGAGACATGCGGCTTCGTTTCAGTCTTCTTGGTAGAATTTCAACATATAGATGTTGTAGATGGTCGTGTATTTGCTCTCCAGCTCATTCTGCTGGGCTTGCACCAGATTGGTCTTGCCGGTCATCAGTTCCACGATGTTCTTCAGACCCAGGCGGAACTGTTCGCTGAGCAGCTCATAACTGGTTTGTTGGCTTTCTACGGCCACTTTGGCTGATTTGAACTTGCTCTGGTTGGTGGTGGCGTCGATCCAGTATTTCTCTATGGTGTTATAGATGGTCTTTTGCTTGTCTTTCAGGTCAAGCAGACTGTTCTCGCGCTGCAGCCGCGCCTTGTTGACGGCGGTCTTCGTCTGGCGGTTGTCGAGGATGGGGATGCTCAGGGTCGCTCCCACCGAGAAGTCGAGGTTGGTCTTGAGTTGGTTGCCCCATCCCTTGTCGCTCATCGAGGTGGTGTTGGTGCCGAAGCCGCCGCTGATGCCGATGGTGGGCGCTTTGCCGGCCCGCGCGATGTCCATGTTCACCTCACTGCTCTGAATGGCCAGCAGGGCACTCTTGATCTCGGGACGTTTCTCCAAAGCCTGGGCGTAGACGAGGGTCAGGGCGGGTATCTCTTCCAGGGCTTGAGCGTCGGTGTAGGTGGGGATGGCGATGTCGAAGTCGGCTGCTTCCGTGAGCTCGAGCAATTGCTTCAGCTGGAATTTGTAGTTCTTCACCAGACTCTCGGCGGCCACCACGTTGTATTCGTCCTGTGCCCGCTGGGCGGTGAGTTGTGCCAGGTCGGCCTTGCTCATCTTGCCTACTTCCACCATGGTCTTGCCGCGCTGCTCGTTGAGCGTGCTGGCTTCCAGACTCTGACGGCTCACGGCGATGGCCTCGTTGGTGTAGAGGATCTGCACGTAGAGTTGCACGATACGTTCCTCGATGTTCTTGGCTGTGATCTCGCTTTCCACCTCTGCCTGTTGGGCTGTCAGTTCACTCAGCTTGATGTTGTTGCGGTTGCGGTTGCCGTTCCACACGGTCCAGTTGGCATTCAGTCCGTAGCTGCCGCTGTAATAGACTTTGTCGATGCTCGATTGCACATACCCATTGGCCACGGTGCTCTGTCCGGAGGCAATAAAGGGCCTGTAGACAATGTTCTGGCTGGTGTTGGCTGTCACGGAGGGCAACAAGGCGGCCTTCGACTGCTCCACGTCCTCAAGGGCCGAGAGATGCTGCACTTGGTTTTTCTTCAGGCTGATATTGTTTTGCTTGGCATAGTCGATGCAGTCTTGCAAGGTCCATTTCTTCGTGGTGGCTTGGCCGAAAAGGGGAATGGTGACTGTCAGCATCAGACAGATACATGCGGTCGTCATTTTCTTCATGTCAGAATAGATTGATGTTCAACAGAAGGGTCTGCCCCCTCCGACGAGAAAGACGGATGTGGCAAACATTGATAAAATCATGGCAAAATTAGGAATTTTGCCGATAAATCCGAAATAAAATCGCTTTTCTTTCTCTCTTAGTGGTCTTTTTGCGGATATTTGTCGATAGATGGGATGGGCTTTAACAACAATTAGCTTGGTTGTGGACGGACAAAAACGCAAACTGTTACATCAAAGCATCACTTTGTAACAAATCCAAACCTTCGTTGTGGCAAAAAATGCGTAATTTTACACCCGATAAAAAAATAGCTGACATGAAAACATCGAAAACCCTTCTTATCGTGAAGCATTCTGTGCGCTTTCCTTTGTTTCTCTCCTTGGTGCTCACCCTGATGACTCCACTTCTGGCAGCTGCCCAGTCGGATGGAGCAAAGGTGAGCATCCAGAACCCGATGCTGTGGGCCGACGTGCCCGATCCGGATGTGATCCGGGTGGGCGATACTTTCTACATGGTGTCTACCACCATGCACCTCATGCCTGGAGCACCAGTCATGCGGTCGAAAGACTTGAAAAACTGGGAGACCGTCGGTTATATCTTCGACCGCTTGACCGACTCGCCCAAGTATGACCTGCTGGAGGGCACCGTTTATGGGCGTGGACAATGGGCCACTTCGCTCAAATACCACAATGGCCGTTTCTATGCTTTGCTGGCACCCAATGAGCGGGGGGCGATGGGCGACACCTATATCTTCTCCGCCGAGAAGGCCGAAGGGCCGTGGAGCATCGTGTCAAGGATGCGGCATTTCCACGACTGCTCTCTCTTCTTTGATGATGACGGCAGGGTGTATGTCATCTATGGCACCGGTGAACTGATGGAACTCAAACCTGACCTGAGTGATGTCATCGAGGGCACACACCAGCAGATCTTCCAACGGGAACCTGACGAGACAGGATTGCTCGAAGGTAGCCGCATGATCAAGCACAATGGCAAATACTACCTCCTGATGATCTCTCATGTCTATGCACCAGGCCGTCATCGGCGTGAGGTGTGCTACCGTTCCGACGACATCCACGGGCCTTATGAGAAAGCCGTGATCCTGGAAAGTGATTTCGGCGGCTTCCCTTACGTCGGACAGGGTACGATCGTCGACACGGAGGATGGCGACTGGTATGGTATCATCTTCCAAGACCGTGGTGGCGTGGGACGAGTGCTGACCCTCTCTCCCTGCCGTTGGATAGACGGATGGCCGATGATCGGTGATGAGAACGGCAAGGTGCCGGAGACCATGCGGCCATTGAAGAGCAACCAGCCATCGACGGCTATCGTCAAGCCGGATACATTCGACGATACCACACTGGGACTCCATTGGCAATGGAACCACAACCCCGTCGACAAAGCTTGGTCGCTGACCGAACGTCCTGGTTTCCTGCGCCTCAGGACATGTCGTGTGGTCGACAACCTTTTCCTGGCTCCCAACACGCTCACACAGCGCATGGAGGGACCGGGGTGCAGTGCTACTGTAACCCTCGATTTCTCGCATCTGAAGGATGGCGACTGTGCGGGTTTCTCCGCTTTCAATAGCGATGCCGGCGTACTGGCCATCAAAAAAGAAGGCAAAAAATGTTTCCTGGAGATGAATGAGCAGTCGGTGGCGCTCACCGATAGGGAGAAAGCCGTGACAGGAGTGGAGGTGAAGACCGTCGAGCGGATCGAACTGAAAGGGAAAAGCATATCACTCCGTATTGATGCCGATTTCCGGGCTGGAGAACGGGGTGGTCGTGACCTCGCCACCTTTTATTATAGTAGCGACGGCGAGCAGTGGACGAAAATCGGCCGCGACTATCGGATGACTTTCGATTGGAGAAGGCTCTTCATGGGGTCGAAATTCGCGATTTTCTGTTATGCCACGAAACATTTGGGGGGATATGTCGATGTGGACACTTTCGGTTATCATCGTGAGTGAAAATGACGTAAACTGTGCCCGAAAGATAAAATTCAACGAAAAAACAGAACAAAATGGCGGGTAATCCAATTTTTTTCGTTATTTTTGTCGGGTCTCATGTGCTTATGTGACATGCTTTTCAACTATCTATGTTTAATTAAAATTCGTTTGTATGAAAAAATTTTTGTTCGGAACGCTTGCCCTCGTACTCTGCCTGGGCATGAACTCATGTAAGAAAGAAGCCGCTCCCGTAGAGAAAGCGGAAGCTCCGGCTACAGAACAGGTGGCAGAAACTCCTTCTCTCGCTGATGTCGTGGCCAAGGCCAAGGCTGAGGGTGCTAACTGGAGTGTCGACGAGTGGAAAGAGGCTTTCAAGAGCTTCGCTCTGGCTATCAAACCGATGATGGTGAAACTGTCGGAGGTCATGAAGAAGATGGAAGCCGACCCCTCCAAGGCCGCTGGGTTGGCCGCTGATATTGAGAATATCCAGAAAGAATTTCCTGATGTCGATAAACTCATGGACGAGTTCACGAAGTTTGCCGAAAGTACGGAAAACGGCAAGAAAGTGATCGACGATGAGGAGTGGGGCAAGAAGATGTTGGAGGAGCTTGGCGTTCCAGACGTGGACCTCTGATAAACTTTCTTTTATTCTTCCCGCCGGATATCCTGCCTGATGCATCGGCAGGATATCCGGTGCTTTCCTTTTTTAACCGATGATGAAAAACATGGATAATATCAAGATCTACACCGTGACCTCGCCTTTGCATGACGAACAGTCTGTGGCGGCAGTCACAAAACAATTTCTCGACGGACTTTCAATCGACTATGAACTGAAGGGGGGTGATTTCGTGGATTATGGTGATGATGGACTCCACCTGATCTATGTGCGCACAGGAGGCACCGAGGGGGTGTTCCGACGGCTCTTGCCTCACCTCATACCACAGTCGCATCACCCGTTTTACCTCCTGACCTCTGGCAAGAGCAATTCTCTGGCGGCCTCTATGGAGATCCTGTCGTATTTACGTCAACAGGGCCTCTCTGGTGAGATCATCCATGGCTCGCCGGCATATGTCTCTCACCGCATAAGGTTGCTGGCCAAAGTGGAGGAGGTGAGGACCGCTCTTTATGGAAACCGGCTGGGTGTTGTGGGAGATCCTTCCGACTGGTTGATTTCCAGCGTTGCCGACCCTGATAGCGTTCTGAGAAAGACGGGTGTGACCTTGGTGGATATCCCGATGAATGAACTCCTTGACCGTATTTATCAATTGCCTGAGCAATCGTCGTCTCAAGTCTGTGAGAACGAGGCGATTTGTCAAGCACTTCCTGGTGCGGAGCGTATTTACCGCGCACTGAAACACCTCGTGGGGCAGTATCAGCTTCAGGGTTTCACGCTTCGTTGCTTCGATTTGCTGTCAGCAGTGCACAACACGGGGTGTCTGGCCTTGGCCCGGCTCAATGCCGAAGGCATCGTCGCTGGATGTGAGGGAGATGTGCCGGCTATGTTGTCGATGCGCATCGCACAGGCCGTTTGTGGCGTCTCTGGCTTCCAAGCTAATCCGGCCACCATCGACGCTGAGACGGGTGAACTGCTTTTCGCCCATTGCACCATCCCTCTCAACATGGTGGAGCGCTATGAGCTCGACACCCATTTCGAGTCGGGTATCGGTGTGGGTATCAGGGGGTATATGAAAGAGGGTCCTGTCACCATCTTCAAGGTATCGGGCGACCTGTCGCACCATTTCGTGGCTGAGGCCCAACTCGAGAGATGCCAGGCCGAGAGCGACCTATGCCGTACTCAATTGGTCATCCGCCTTCTCGACAGGCATCAAGCCGATTATTTCCTCACCAATCCCATCGGCAACCATCACATCATCCTCCCGGGGCATCACAAAGAGGTGCTGCAGACGTTAATGTGTCAACTATAGTAGAGACGCCCCAGTGTGACGTCTCTACATTTTGGGGATGATTAAATGGATTTCAGGCTTTCCAGACGGGCGATGTATTTGCCCAGGATGTCGAATTCGAGGTTGACAGTGGTACCGACCTCGATGTCGCAGAAATTGGTGTTTTCCATGGTGTAGGGGATGATTGCCACTTGGAAAGTACGTTCCGTGGGATTACATACGGTCAGCGAAACGCCGTTGACAGTGACGCTGCCCTTGTCGACGGTGAAATAACCGCGACGGGCCATCTCTGGGTCAAAACCATGTTCGAAGGTGAAGTAGGTGCTGCCGTCGGCATCCTCCTTGGCCGTGCAACGGGCAGTGCAGTCGACATGTCCTTGCACGATATGTCCGTCGAGACGGCCGTTCATCAGCATCGAGCGCTCGACGTTGACCCTGCTGCCTACCTCCAACTGTCCGAGGTTCGACCGGTCCAAGGTTTCTTTCATGGCGGTCACCGTATAGCGGTCGCCGTCGATCTTCACCACGGTGAGGCACACACCGTTGTGACTGACGCTTTGGTCGATTTTCAATTCCTGGGTGAATGAACAGGTGAGGGTGAGGTCGACGTTGCCGCCGTCACGCACGAGGCCTACGACTGTGGCCATTTCTTCTACGATTCCTGAGAACATGATGGATTTGTTTTTTAAAAAAAGGTCGTACCGGTGATGTGATGAAAACTCCGTTTTCAGATGATTTGGGAGCTTTCTGCCTTTGTAATCCACCGGCTCGTGAGAGCTGTCCTTTCGGATGTGGCCCGCCATTGACAAGAGAAGTATTCCCGGTTTTCGAAATAATTTGATGAGTATCCCGATCTAACCCGATACGACCTATGGTTGTCCTTTCGTTTGCAAAAGTAATGCTTTCCCGACAATCTTCCAAATGTTTTGAGAAAAACATCGGTTTGATCACCTCACTTCGGCGAGAATCTCCGAGAGGGTGGGGTGGATATGCACGATATCACGCAGCTGTTGGAGGGTGGCATTCATCGCCATGAGTGATGAGGCTTCTTGCACAAGGTCTGCGGCATGGGCACCATAGACATGGCACCCGATGAGACGGTCATCCGGCGAGACCAGCACTTTCACCATGCCTTCCGTCTCGTCCATAGCCAGGGCCTTACCGTTGGCACGGTAATAACCCTTGTGGCAACTGTAGGCCGTGCCAGCTTGTTTGCAGGCATCCTCGGTGATTCCCACACAGGCTGCCTCGGGATGAGTGAAGATAGCGGCGGGGATGAGGTCGAGACGGATGTGGTCGTTGCGCTTCAGGATCGTGTTGACGACGTGGATGCCTTGGTAAGTGGCGGCATGGGCGAGCATCATGCGCCCATTGACATCGCCGATGGCGTAGATTCCATCGACATTGGTGCGCAGATCATCGTCGACGACGATACCTGTCTTGCCGGTATCCACTCCTGCTTTCTCCAGTTCGAGTCCTTCGGTGTTGGCGGCCCGGCCTGTAGCGATGAGGATCATGTCAGCCTCTACCACGGCCTCCTTGCCTTTCCTTTCGTAGACCACGCCTTCTGGCGTGATCGCTTTCACAGCCGATTGCATCTGGAAGGTGACACCGCGCCGGGCGATGGTCTGTCGCAAACGTTTGGCAATGTCGCTGTCGAGGGTGGGCAGGCATTCTTTGAGGAATTCCACGACTGTCACCTCACTGCCAAAACTGCTGAAGATGGACGCAAACTCCATGCCGATTACGCCTGCGCCTACGATGCACAGCCGATGGGGGATTTCAGTGATGTCAAGGAGTTGGGTTGAGGTGACTACTCTTGGGTCGTCGATGCCGGGGATGGGCAGCATTTTCGCTACCGAACCTGTAGCGATGATGATGTGGGGCGCCGTGTATACCTCGTCGCCGACGGCTACTTCCTTCGCAGAGAGGAAATGAGCTTTCCCTCTCACCAACTGGATGCCTGGTGCGGACAGGAGTGTCTCGACGCCGTTGCGCAGAGCGTCCACCACTTGCCGTTTCCGTTCCATCACCTTCGAGAAGTCAAGGCTGAAAGAGAGGTCGTTCAGACCGAAAACCGAAGCTTTATGGAGCGTGTCGAGAATCTCGGCATTCCGGCAGAGTGTCTTGGTGGGTATGCAACCGCAGTTGAGGCAGGTGCCACCTGCCTGGGCTTGTTCGATGATGGTCACCGTCAGTCCGTTGGAGGCGGCATATTCAGCGGCCCTGTACCCCCCAGGGCCGCTGCCGATGATAATCAGATCTGTTGTGTTCATATCATTGATGTGGGTTTCTCAAGACTCGCTGCTCAGTTGACGGTAGGTGAGCACAGGGTGCTTGGCTGCCAGCACGTCGTCAACACGGCCGATTGGCGTGCTGTGGGGAGCGGTCTTCACCAACTCGGGATCGGTGGCGGCTTCCTTGGCGATTTGCCGCATCACCTGGATGAATCCCTCGATGGTGTCAAGACTCTCGCTTTCGGTTGGCTCGATCATCAGCGACTCATGGAAGAGCAGCGGGAAGTAGATCGTCGGAGCGTGATAGCCATAGTCGAGCAGGCGTTTGGCCACATCCATGGTGGTGACACCGGTCGACTTGTCTTTCAGACCGTCGAACACGAACTCATGCTTGCACAGTCCGTTGATGGGCAGGAGATAAAGGTCCTTGAGCGACTCTTTGATGTAGTTGGCGTTGAGTGTGGCCAATGGCCCCACCATCCGGAGGTTCTCCTTGCCAAGGGAGAGAATGTAGGTATAGGCACGCACGATAACGGCGAAATTACCCAGAAACTCTCCGACGTGGATGGCCTCGCCGTCGGTCTCGATACGGTAGGTGTCGCCTTCGCAGATCACCCGAGGACGGGGGAGCAGGTGCTCCAGTCCCTTGCGCACGCCGACCGGACCGCTGCCCGGGCCACCACCACCATGTGGGGTGGAGAAGGTCTTGTGGAGGTTGATGTGCATCACGTCGAAGCCCATGTCACCGGGGCGGCAGGCCCCCAGCAGGGGATTGAGATTGGCTCCGTCGTAGTACATCAGACCGCCGCAGTCGTGCACCAACTGGGCAATCGTGGGAATGTCGCGCTCAAACATGCCGAGGGTGTTGGGGTTGGTCATCATCATGGCGGCGATGCTGTCGTCGAGCAAAGTCTTCAGATGCTCCACGTCCACACTGCCGTCGGCGTTGCTCTTCACTTCGACCACTTCCAGACCGCATACGGCTGCTGAGGCGGGGTTGGTGCCATGGGCCGTATCGGGTACGATGACTTTCACGCGCTTGTCATCGCCACGGCTTTGATGGTAGGCGCGGATCACCATCAGTCCGGTCAGCTCTCCATGGGCTCCGGCGAAGGGATTGAGTGTGAACTCACTCAGTCCGGTGATGGCCGAGAGGGATTGCTGCAGTTTGTAATACACCTCCAGGGCTCCTTGACAGGTCTCTGCGGGTTGCAGAGGGTGAAGTCCGGCAAAACCTGTCATGGCGGCTGTTTCCTCATTGATGACAGGGTTGTATTTCATCGTGCAACTGCCAAGGGGATAGAAACCGTTGTTGACACCGAAATTGTTGGCACTGTGGTTGGTGTAGTGCCGCACGACTGTCATTTCGTCGCATTCCGGCAGTTCCGCGTCATTGGAGCGCCGCATGGTGCTGGGCAGGGAATATCCGCCCATCGTGGCTTCGGGCAGCGAATAGCCTTTGCGTCCTGATTTCGACAGCTCGAAAATCAGATGTCCGTATAATTTGTTGTTCATCGCGTCTCCTCCTTCGTTAGTTCTACCAGTTTGTTGATCTCCTCCTTCGTGCGTTTCTCTGTCACGGCAAACATGATGGTGTGCTCGCCAACCTTCACGCCGCCGAGGATGCCGTTGGCAATCATCCGCTGTTGCAGCAGGTCCACATCACCGTCATAGTCCACGCAGAACTCATTGAAGAACTCCTGGTCGAAGGTCTTCTTGAAATGGCCGGTGGCAATCAGTTGGTCGCACAGGTAATGGGCGCCCTCAAAAGAGCGTTGGGCAGCCTCTTTCACACCTTCCTTGCCCATGACAGCACAATAGATGGTGGTCCAAAGGGCCATCAGACTCTGATTGGAGCAGATGTTGGAGGTGGCTTTCTGACGGCGGATGTGTTGTTCGCGGGCTTGCAAGGTGAGCACGAAGACCCGCTGGCCACGGTTGTCCTTCGTCATGCCGACGATACGGCCGGGCATCTTGCGCATCAGTTTCTCATTGCAGCACAGATAACCCACGTAGGGACCGCCGAATGACATGGGAATGCCCAGAGACTGTCCGTCGCCCACGGCGATGTCGGCTCCCCATTCTCCAGGGGTCTTCAAAAGGGCAAGGTCAAGGGCAACGCTGTTGATGATCAACAGGGCTTTCTGGGCGTGGACTTTCTCTGCATAGCCGGAGAAGTCCTCCACGATGCCATAACGGTTGGGCTGCTGCACCACGACACCGGCCACGCCACCTTCCGACAGGAGGCGTTCCATCTCTGAGGAGTCGGTGACACCGTCTTTGGAGGGGATGAGGCTGAGGTCGACACCATGGAAATGGGCATAGGTGCGCACCACTTGGAGAATCTTCTCGTCGACCGTCGAGGAGACGAGCACGCGGTTGGCTTTCTTCGCATTGGCAGCGGCCATCAGTACAGCCTCCGCAGTGGCGGTGCTGCCGTCGTACATCGAAGCATTGGAGATGTCCATGCCGGTGAGCTCGGCCATCATGCTCTGGTATTCGAAGATATAATGCAGCGTGCCCTGTGAGATCTCTGCTTGATAGGGGGTGTAGCTGGTGAGAAACTCCGAGCGGCCCACGATGCTGGGCACCACGGAAGGTGTGTAGTGGTCGTAGACACCGGCACCTGCGAAGACGGTCAGCAGACTGTTCTTGCTGCACAGGCGCTCAAAGGTCTGGCGGATCTCCAGTTCGCTCTTGGCACTGGGCAGGTCATACGCTCCTTTGAAGCGGATGCTCTCGGGGATTTCTGAATACAACCCGTCGAGGTCGTCGACACCTACTTTCTCAAGCATGGTGTCGATGTCCTCTTGGGTATGCGGAAAATACTTATACATGTGTCGGGATGGGGATTGGTGCGTTTTATATGGGTTATTCCTTGCAGTGGGCTTCGTAGTCTTCCGCACTCATCAGGTTGTCGAGCTCGGTCTTGTCAGTGAGTTCCACCTTGATGATCCAGTTGGCGAAGGCGTCGGCGTTGAGAAGTTCAGGGGCATCGGCGAGTTTGTCGTTCACCTCCACCACAGTGCCGCTGACGGGTGAGATCAGGTCGCTGGCGGCTTTCACGCTCTCCACGGCACCGAATTCCTCACCGGCTTCCACTTCGTCGTCCACTTCGGGCATGTCGACATACACCACATTGCCAAGGGCATGCTGGGCATAGTCGGTGATGCCGATGTAGCCAAACTCGTCTTCCACTCTCACATACTCGTGTGACTCTGAATAAAAGAGTCCTTCCAAAACTTTTGCCATAATATCTAAAATTTTATTGTTTATAATGTTTCTCGTAG
>ODAI011048464.1_pt1 | contig 23789 bp, 12 predicted proteins | sample 1539321 | NCBI WGS metagenome assembly ODAI01 (sample SAMN02144231, study PRJEB22623) | gut metagenome | biome: sheep rumen | host: Ovis aries | place: New Zealand | reverse complement strand
TGCCGGACGCTACACCACATCGAAAATGATATGTATCACCGGCTCCAATGGCAAGACCACGACAACCAGTCTGATTTATCACATCTTCAAGTCGGCCGGCTATGATGCCGGACTAGCCGGCAACATCGGCAACTCCCTGGCTTTGCAGGTAGCTGAGAATCCTCACGAATACTACATCATCGAGCTTAGCTCGTTCCAGCTCGACAACATGTACGACTTCCGTGCCAACATCGCCATCCTGCTGAACATCACACCTGACCACCTGGACCGCTACGACTTCAAGATGCAGAACTACGTGGATGCCAAAATGCGCATCATTCAGAATCAAACGCCCCAGGATGCCTTCATCTACTGGAACGACGACCCCATCATCAAGAAGGAACTGGAGAAATATGACATCAAGGCAATCCGGTATCCGTTCTCTGAACTGAAAGAGAAGGGCAGCATCGGTTACATAGAGGAAGGCCAGTACAAGATTGAACAGCCGGAGCCTTTCAACATGGAGCAGGAATCGCTGAGCCTGACGGGCAAGCACAACATCTACAACTCGCTGGCTGCGGGTATTGCCACCAACATCTCAGGCATCAAGAAGGAGATCATCCGAAAGTCACTAAGCGACTTCCCCGGCGTGGAGCATCGGCTGGAGAAGGTTTGTGTCGTGCGAGGCGTACAATACATCAATGACTCTAAGGCTACCAATGTCGATGCCTGCTGGTATGCCCTGGAGTCTATGCGCACCAAAACCATCCTGATTATTGGCGGCAAGGACAAGGGCAACGACTACGAACCCATTAAGCCTTTGGTCAGGGAGAAATGTGCAGGACTGGTCTACCTCGGAGCCGACAACCAGAAGCTGCACGACAACTTCGACGGCATGGGCATCCCCGTGCGCGACACCCACTCCATGAAGGAGTGCATACAAGCCTGCTACGAGATGGCTGAACCGGGCATGACGGTGCTTTTGAGCCCCTGCTGTGCCTCCTTCGACCTCTTCAAGAACATGGAGGACCGAGGCGAACAATTCAAGGAATTAGCAAGGAGTCTGTAAATGAACAAGCATATCGGCAATCTTTTCAAAGGCGACAAGGTCATCTGGATGGTGTTCTTCTTCCTCTGCATGATCAGTATCGTGGAGGTCTTCTCGGCTTCCAGCGGACTGACCTATAAGAGCCAGAACTACGTAGGACCCATCGCCTACCATACGTTTACCATTTTTATAGGCGCACTGGTGGCGGTCATCACCTTGAACATTCCATGTCGCTTCTTTAAGCTGTTGACGCCCTTCCTGCTGCTGGTAACGGTCATCATGCTGCTCATCGTCATGCTGGGCGGCGGAAAGAGCACGAATGATGCCAGCCGCTGGATTAGCATCATGGGGTTCACCATCCAGCCCTCTGAAATTGCCAAGGGCACCATCGTCCTGGCCGTGGCACAGATTCTGAGTGCCATGCAACGCGAAAATGGTGCCGACAAGAAAGCATTCAAATGGATTCTGTGGATTACCATACCCGCTTGTCTGGCCATTGGCGTGGAGAACCTCTCCACGGCGGCCCTGCTCTTTGCGGTGGTATTCCTCATGATGTTCATCGGTCTGGTTCCGCTCCGACAGTTGGGCAAGTTAGCGGCCATCATAGCAGCTATAGGCATCTTCGCCATTTCAATGGTGATGGTTGTCGGCCATGACATCACGGATGAGGAAAAGAACCAGCTGACGAAGGTAGAGCAGGTGGAAAAGAGTAAGCAGAAAAGCAAGATTGAGAAATTGCTGCACCGTGCCGACACATGGAAGGCCCGTATCCTAAATTTCGGCAAAGAGGACCCGTCTCCTCAGCAGTATGACCTCGACAAGGATGCTCAGGTAGCTCACGCCAATATCGCCATTGTGTCGAGTGGCATCGTAGGCAAGGGACCGGGCAAGAGCGTTGAGCGCGACTTCCTGGCGCAGGCTTTCTCCGACTTCATCTTTGCCATCGTCATCGAGGAATTGGGAATCCTGGGGGCTGCCTTTGTGGCATTCCTCTATATTATCCTGCTCTATCGGTGTGCACGGATTGCCTCACGATGCGAAAACAATTTCCCGGCTTTCCTGGCCATGGGGTTGGGACTGCTGCTTGTGATACAGGCGACCTTCAACATGATGGTGGCTGTCGGACTGGCACCCGTCACGGGACAACCGCTTCCGCTCATCTCCAAGGGTGGCACCTCAACCATCATAAACTGTGCCTATATCGGCGCCATTCTTAGTGTCAGCCGGTCGGCAAAGAAGAAAGAAAAAACAAATGAAGAAGAGATATGACTAACGAATTAAGAGTGATTATCAGCGGTGGCGGCACGGGAGGCCACATCTTCCCAGCCGTGTCAATAGCCAATGCCATCAAGGTGCTTCGTCCTGAGGCAAAGATTCTGTTCGTAGGAGCTTTAGGGCGCATGGAGATGCAACGCGTACCCGCTGCAGGATATGAGATCGTAGGGCTGCCCATTCGCGGATTTCTTCGCCCACTATGGAAACCGGGCAACGTCGGGGTGGCTGTCGACTATCTCCGAAGCAAATGGAAGGCTAAGAAGCTGTTGCGTGATTTCCGCCCGCAGGTGGCCGTGGGCGTCGGAGGCTATGCCAGCAGTGCCGCCTTGGGTGCCGCCAATGCGCTTGGCATCCCCACCCTGCTACAGGAGCAGAACAGCTACGCGGGACTAGCCAACAAGACCCTGGCCCGTAAGGCCGCCAAAATCTGTGTGGCCTACGAGGGTATGGAGCGTTTCTTCCCCGCTGAGAAAATCATGCTGACTGGCAACCCCGTACGTCAGCAACTGCTGGAAACGGCCGTCACACGCGACGATGCTGTACGGTCTCTCGGTTTCGACCCTCTCAAGAAGGTGGTCCTGCTCGTTGGTGGCAGTCTTGGAGCACGCACCATCAATGAGAGTGTCTTACAGCACCTCGATCTCATCAAAGGCAGCAATGTTCAGTTCGTCTGGCAAACAGGCAAATACTATAGTGCAGAAATCGCTGAGCGCATGAAGGGTCATGATATTCCCAACTTGAAGGTCACCGATTTTATCACCGACATGGGGGCTGCCTATCAAGCTGCCGACCTCGTGGTAAGCCGTGCGGGAGCAGGAAGCATCAGCGAGTTCTGTCTGCTCGGCAAACCTGTCATCTTAGTACCGAGTCCCAACGTAGCGGAAGACCACCAGACCAAGAATGCACTGGCTCTGGTGAACAAGCAGGCTGCACTCTACATCAAGGATGTCGAAGCAGCCAAACTGCTTCTCCCGTTGGCTACCGACACGGTCAACGACGAAGCGAAACTGAAGCAGCTCAGTGAGAACATTCTGAAAATGGCCCTGCCCGACTCGGCCGAAATCATAGCCAAGGAAGTCATAAAATTAGCAGAAAATGGAAATTAAGGATTTAAAAGCTGTCTATTTCGTAGGGGCTGGCGGTATCGGTATGAGTGCCATTGCCCGCTACTTCATCAAGAAAGGCCTGATAGTGGCAGGCTACGACAAGACGCCCAGCAACCTGACCCGCCAGCTGGAGCGGGAAGGTATGCTCATACACTACGAGGAGAATGTGGACGAGATACCCTATGCCTGCAAGCAGCCGGCAACTTGCCTGGTCATCTATACGCCTGCCATACCCGCTGACCACAAGGAGTTGGTATTTTTCCGTGAAAGCGGGTTCGAAATACAAAAGCGTGCTCAGGTATTAGGCTCGCTGACCCGTCGGCATAAGGGGCTGTGCGTGGCTGGCACACACGGAAAGACCACGACATCAACGATGTGCGCACACATCATGCACCAGAGCCACCTGAACTGTAATGCCTTCTTAGGGGGCATCTCCAAAAACTATGGTTCCAACTACATCCTTTCTGACAGCGACTACGTCGTCATTGAAGCTGATGAGTTTGACCGCTCGTTCCATTGGCTCTCACCCTACATGACCGTTATAACCAGTACCGACCCGGACCATCTGGACATCTATGGCACCAAGGAAGCCTATCTGGAGAGTTTCCGCCACTACACCGAACTCATACAGGCGGGGGGAGCGCTAATCATCCATCGCGACCTCGAGATGAAAGAACATCTGAACAGCGGTGTACGTCGCTTTGACTATTCCCTGAACGAGGGTGACTTCCATGCCGAGAACATCTGCATTGACAATGGCGAAATAACCTTCGACTTCATCTCACCCTTTGAGACGGTCAGGGACATCAAACTGGGACAGCCGGTTCCCATCAACATTGAGAATGGCATCGCAGCCATGGCCATGGCTCAGTTGGCAGGATGTACGGCCGACGAGCTGCGCTTTGGCATGAAGACCTATGCAGGAGTGGAACGACGGTTCGACTTCAAGATCAAGAACGAGAACATCGTATTCCTTTCTGACTATGCCCACCATCCGAAAGAAATCTACCAGAGTGCACGCAGCATTCGTGAGTTGTATAAGAACCGCAAGATTACTGCCATCTTCCAGCCTCATCTTTACACCCGCACACGCGATTTCTACAAAGACTTCGCTGACGCACTGAGCCTGCTGGACGAGGTAATCCTCACGGAGATATATCCCGCTCGTGAACAGCCCATTGAGGGGGTCACGTCAGCGCTCATCTATGAAAACCTGCGACCCGGAATCACAAAGCAGATGATACGGAAGGACGACGTACTGGAACTCGTCAAGAGCCGCTCTTTCGACGTACTGATTGTGCTTGGGGCCGGCGACCTTGACAACATGGTGCCACAAATGACCAAAATATTACAAGCAAAAGTATGAACATCAACTGGAAGAAATGTGCCATTATCGCAGCAGACGTAGTCCTGGGCGTCTATCTGGTGCTTGCCGTCACGGCGTTTAACAACCCTGACGAGCAATCAGACGTGTGCAACGAGGTAAGAATAGACATCAAGGACTCTGTGGTGAAAGGCTTTCTGACGGCCAATGCCATCAAGGCGCACCTTCAGAATATCAGACTCTACCCCTTGGGCGACCTCATGAGTGATGTCAACGTCCGCAAGATAGAGGAAACACTGCGCCATAATCCCTTCGTGGAGACGGTACAGTGTTACAAGACACAGACGGGACGGGTCTATATCAACATCACGCAGCGCATACCTGTCATACGGGTTAAATCTGATACCGGCGATGACTACTATGTAGACAACCACGGTGCCATCATGCCTGACACGCAGTATGCCAGCGATTTGGTCATCGCAACAGGACACATCCAGCGCAAATATGCGCAAAAGGTGCTCTCGTCCGTTGGCAACATGCTGCTGCAAGACCCGCTATGGCGCAGCCAGGTAGAGCAAATCAACGTATTGACTGACGGCAGCATCGAGATGGTGCCTCGCGTGGGTGACCACATCGTCTATCTTGGCCAACCTACTGAATTAAACAGAAAACTCAACCGGCTGGAGAAGTTCTATAAGTACGGACTATCGCAGGCCGGATGGAACAAATACTCTTACATCAATCTGGAGTTCAACAACCAGATTATCTGCAAAAAGATAAAGAAATAATAAATATAATACGTTACAAAGATGCCAAAGGATTTTATCGTAGCAATCGAATTGGGGTCATCCAAAATGACCGGTATTGCGGGCAAGAAGAACCTCGACGGCAGCATACAGGTACTCGCCTATGTGAAAGAGGACTCTTCTGCATGTATCCGCAAAGGTGTGGTTTACAACATTGACAAGACAGCCCAGTGCCTTACAAACATCGTCAACAAACTGGAGGCACAGCTTAAGGTCACCATCACTCAAGTCTATGTGGGGGTTGGCGGACAGTCTATTCGCTCTATTCGCAATGTCATCACCAAAGAACTGCCCGTCGAGACGCTCATCACACAGGAGATGGTCATTGAACTGATGGATGCCAATCGCAACATGAAATATGCCGACCAGGAAATTCTCGATGCAGCAGTACAGGAATACAAAGTAGACTCACAGTTGCAACTCGACCCTGTGGGCATTCAGTGCCAGCGCATCGAGGGTAATTTCCTGAACATCCTGCAACGCAAAACGTTCTACAAGAATCTGAACAAGTGCTTTGAGGCCGCTAACATCAACGTCGCTGAAATGTATCTGGCACCACTGGCACTGGCCGACAGCGTGCTCACCGAAACTGAGCGTCGTTCGGGCTGTACACTGGTAGACTTGGGTGCAGACACGACAACGGTCTCTGTTTATTCAAAGAATATCCTGCGACATCTGGCTGTCATACCGTTGGGCTTCAACAACATCATCAAGGATATTGCCTCATTGCAAATTGAGGAGAGCGATGCCGAGAAAATGATGCTGAAGTATGCTACTGCCTATACCGAGAACAACGACATCGACAACAACATGAAGTACTCCATCGACCTGGAGCGACAGGTGGAAACGCGCAAATTCATCGAGATTGTCGAAGGACGACTGGAGGAAATCATTGCCAACGTCTGGTGCCAGGTGCCTGAGGAATATTGCGACAAACTGTTAGGCGGCATCATCCTGACCGGTGGCGGTTCCAACATGAAGGATATCGAGAAGGCCTTCCAGAACTATACACACATCGACAAGATTCGCATTGCCAAGACAGTTTTGCCCACCATTGTGTCGCAAATTCCTGCCATCAAGGCCAACGACGGTAAGTTGAATACCGTACTCGGGCTTCTGGCCAAGGGTGACATCAACTGCGCCGGAGGCGAGTTCAATCCCAACGGCGACCTCTTTGCACAAAAGCCCGCAACAGAGAGTACGGAGCGACGTGCCCGTCAGGCGTCCGAGACACCTGCCGGTGTAGTGCGCACCACTGACGAGATACGCCGTGCCGAAGAGGAAGCTAAGCGAAAGAAAGATGAAGAGGAGCGTATCGCACGTGAGAAAGCTGAGGAAGAGGCCCGCGAAGCAGCTCGCATCAAGAAGGAGAACAACCCTTGGAACAAGTTTGTCAAGGGTCTGAAGGAGTTTGGTAAGAAAATGGTAGAAGACGAAGAATAGGAGGATTTGATTATGGCAGACAACAATGTATTGCTCGATTTTGGCGAGCCCGAGAAGGAGAATAGTATCATCAAGGTGGTCGGCGTAGGCGGCGGCGGCGGTAATGCCGTCAACCACATGTATCGGGAAGGCATCCACGACGTGTCTTTCGTACTCTGCAACACAGACAATCAGGCACTCAACGACTCTCCAGTACCCGTTCACTTGCAACTGGGCAAGGAGGGACTGGGCGCAGGAAACCGCCCCGAGAAAGCACGTGCCGCAGCAGAGGAGAGCATCGAAGACATCAAACAGATGTTCAGCGACGGCACTCGCATGGCCTTCATCACGGCCGGCATGGGCGGCGGCACCGGTACGGGAGCTGCACCGGTCATTGCCCGTGTCTCGAAGGAGATGGGCATTCTTACGGTGGGCATCGTCACCATTCCTTTCCGCTTTGAGGGCGACCGCAAGATTGACCAGGCCCTCGATGGTGTCGAGGAAATGAACAAGCACGTTGACGCCTTGCTTGTCATCAACAATGAGCGACTGCGCGAAATCTATCCTGAACTGACGGTTCTGGATGCCTTTGGCAAAGCAGACGACACGCTCAGCATCGCTGCTAAGTCCATTGCAGAAATCATCACCGTACACGGACTAATCAACCTCGACTTCAACGATGTCAAGACCGTACTGAAAGATGGTGGCGTGGCCATTATGTCAACAGGCTTCGGTGAGGGTGAGGGTCGTGTCAAGAAGGCTATCGACGATGCGCTCAACTCACCGCTGCTCAATGAGAACGATGTCTTCAACTCCAAGAAAATCCTGCTCAGCATCTCTTTTGCTGGCAACAAGGACGGCTCCGGGTCGCTGATGATGGAGGAGATGAACGATGTCAACGACTTCATGGCAAAGTTCGGCAACGACTTTGAAATCAAGTGGGGACTGGCCGTTGACCCGGAACTGGGCAAGAAGGTGAAGGTTACCATCCTGGCTACCGGCTTTGGCATCGACCGCGTAGACGGAATGGCCAACCACCGTCAGCGCCACAACACGCAGGAGGAGGCCACACGTATTGCTGCTCAACAGGAAGAAGAGGCCAAGCGCATCGACCGCCGCAACCGCTACTACGGCAGCGACGGACAGACGCGTCGCTACAAGCGTCGTCCGCACATCTACTTGTTCAGACCTGAAGACCTCGACAACGATGATGTCATCTCAGCAGTAGAACAGACTCCGACGTACAAGCGTACACGCGAAATCCTTGACAGCATCTACGAACAGGCAAGCGGTGAAGAGCCCCAGCAGCGCAATGACCAGCCGACGCCCGAACAGCCCATTCAGGGGACGATAGTGTTTTCCTGATTAGCTGATGACACCATTACTGTTGGTTCGTCTTATAGGTAAATAAGTATAGCTATACCCATGAGACGAACTTTCCTTTTAGCTGTGCTGGCGCTGATGGGCACAGCAGTGCAGGCGCAATTGTCCGTCCAGACGGAGCGCCAATATTTGAGCGGTCATGGTTGCGACGACATGGTGGAGTGGGACTTCCTGTGCACAGACGGGCGCAACAGTGGCAAGTGGACAAAGATTGGGGTGCCGTCGTGCTGGGAACTTCAGGGCTTCGGTACCTACCAATACGGAATGCGGTTCTACGGCAAGGCCACTCCCGAAGGCATTGCCGATGAAAAGGGGAAATACAAGACGGAGTTTACCCTGCCACAGGCGTGGGCAGGGCGACAGATTCAACTTGTATTTGAAGCAGCCTTTACGGAAATCCGCGTGCAGATTAACGGTCGTAAAGCAGGTAACGGCACGTATCAAGGCGGCTTTACACGCCATACGATAGACGTGTCGGACCGGGTGTTCTTCGGCAGCAAGAAGAACCGCCTGGAGGTAGAGGTGCTGAAGGAGAGCACCAATCCGCAGGTGAACCTGGCTGAACGCCGTGCCGACTACTGGAACTTTGGTGGCATTTGGCGGCCTGTGTTCATCATCTCCAAACCGGCGCTGAACATCCGTGGTGTCGCTATTGACGCCAAGGCCGACGGCCGCTTCATGGCTGACATCTTCCTGAACCGTGCCCTTCCCGGCAGTTCCCTGTGCGTCGACATCGTCGACGCAAAAGGAAAGAAGGTAGCCACCAGCCCTTCCTTCCCTGTCAGCAGCGATGGGGCTAAGGCAGACTTCCAGGTAAAGGGCCACAAGACGTGGAATGCCGAGCAGCCCAACCTCTATACCGCCGTCTTTACACTCAAGGACGCGCAAGGGAAGGCCCTCCATGTGGAGCGGCAGCGCTTTGGCTTCCGCACCATCGAGTATCGACACAGCTACCCTCTCTCAGCAGCCAGCAGGAAAGAGACGGGCAACCATGTCTACGGCTGTCAGGAAGACGGACTATTCATCAACGGGCAGAAGGTCATCGTGAAGGGCGCCAACCGACATTCGTTCCGCCCGGAGACGGGTCGAACGCTCTCAAAGGCAAAGAATATCGAGGACGTCAAACTGATCAAGGCGATGAACATGAACGCCGTCCGATTAAGTCACTACCCTGCCGACCCGGAGTTCTTAGATGCCTGCGATTCATTGGGACTCTATGTGGAGTGTGAACAGCCGGGCTGGCACTGGCCCCATGAGACCATCATCGGCAGCCAGATAGTAGAAGAGATGGTGACGCGCGACGTCAACCACCCCAGCATCATCTTCTGGAGCAACGGCAACGAGGGTGGTTTCAACTACGAACTGGAGCCCGTGTTCTCGAAATTTGACCCTCAGCAGCGCGTCGTGCTCTACCCCTGGGCCAACCGCAATGGTTTTGAGACGAAGCACTATCGTTCCTGGGGAGAGACAGCGGAGTATATGCGGCAGAAGGAAATCTTCATGCCCACAGAATTTCTGCATGGTCTCTATGATGGTGGGCATGGTGCAGGACTGAAGGACTACTGGGACCTCATGATGTCGAATCCACGCTGTGCAGGCGGCTTCCTCTGGGACCTCATGGACCAGGGCGTACTCCGCACAGATATGGAGCCCGGAAATCCCGGAATCATCGACTGCATGGGCAACTTCGGCTCTGACGGCATCGTTGGCCCCCACATGGAGAAGGAAGGCTCATTCTATACCATCCGCGAGGTGTGGTCACCCATACAGATAGCTATGAAAGCCGGACGATTAGTCATCAGCAACTGCTATCACTTCACTGACCTCAAGGACTGCCATTTCACGTATCAATATTTAGAGATGCCCGCCTTTGGCAAGTCTGACGTCAAGACACTCAGCCAAGGAACGCTTAGCACTGGCAGCGTAGCACCATTTGCAAGTGTTACCATCGACAAGCCCAAGGGTAGCGGCGACGTGTTGCAGGTCACTGCTACTAACCCGCAAGGCGAGGAGGTCTTCACGTGGAATTTCAAGTCGGAAGCCTACACCGTCAGCCACGGTGCCGGCACAGAGTACACGCAGACAGAGACGGCTGACGAGCTCTCCGTGACTGCCGTGGGCAGAACTTACACCTTCTCAAAGAAAGACGGACGCCTGATGCAAGTGGCCATAGGCGGCAAGACCATTAAGTTCAGCAATGGCCCCCGCTTCGTAGCCGCCAAGCGCAGCGACCGCTCGCAGGATGGCTTCTACAACCACGACGACAAGGAAGCCTTCCAGAAGAAGACCGACTATACGGAATATCAGGACCAGGGTATTTTCGCAGGCTTTGAGATGAAGAGCGGCATATTGTATGCCCACTATCGGCATGGGTCGCTCAACACCGTCACATGGGCGTTCCGCAATACGGGTGAGGTCAGCCTGCAGGCCGACTACACCTTCAATGGAGTGGTCGACCTGATGGGCATCGCGTTCGACTATCCCGAGCAGCAGGTGAAGAGCAAGCAGTGGGTGGGCCGTGGCCCGTATCGCGTCTGGCAGAACCGCATGGAAGGTCCGCAGTACGGCTATTGGCAGAACCGCTACAACGACCCCATTCCCGGCGAGTCGTTCGAATATCCTGAGTTCAAGGGATACTTCTCCGATGTCACCTGGATGCAGATAGAGACGACAGAGGGAAAGATAGGCATCAGCGGCCCCTCCGACTACGTGGGCATCTATACGCCTCGCGACGGTCGCGACCACCTGCTCTACACCCTGCCCGCGACAGGCATCAGTATCCTCAAGGTTATCCCTGTCGTGCGCAACAAGGTGAACACCACCGACCTTAACGGTCCCTCGGCACAACCCTATTGGAGTAAAGGAAAAGGATACATTTACGCAACATTATCATTTGATTAGATATGAGAAGATTAACAATATTATCGCTATTTGCTATGAGCTGTTGGCAATTCGCTATTGCTGATACCACGAAGCCCTGGACATTCTGGTATTGGATGTATGGTGCCGTCACCGAGCAAGGCATCAAGGCCGACCTGCAAGCCATGAAGGATGCAGGACTGGGAGGCTGCTACCTGATGCCCGTTCGCGGCACTCAGGAGCACCCGGAATACAATGGTCAGGCCAATGCCCTCAGTGATCACTTCTGGCGACTGGTAGACTACTCGCTGGCTCAGGCCGACTCGCTTGGTTTGGAGATGGGCATCCATGTCTGCGACGGGTTCGCACTGGCTGGCGGCCCATGGATTAAGCCAGAGGAGTCGATGCAGAGGATTGTCTTCTGCGACACCATCGTTCGCGGCGGCTCTCACCATTTCGCCATGCCAAAGCCTCAGCACTATGAGAACAGTTACGAGGATATCGCCACCTATGCCATTCCCGTAGCCGAGCTCAATGAGGAAATCTTTGCCTATAGGGAAGGCGATCTGCAGATGCACTACTCTTTCAAGGATGGCAAGAAGACAAGCTGTTCCCCTGAAGTCACCATCAACGACAAGGGGGTCTATTGTGCCGACAAGCCTTGCTGGCTGCAATACGAGATGAAACAACCCACACTGATTTTCAATGTGGAGATAGAACCGTCGGGTAACAACATCCAGTGCCAGCGGCTGCTGGTGAAAGCATCCGACGACGGCATCACGTTCCGTGAGGTGAAACAGCTGACGCCACCAAGACAGGGCTGGCAAAACACCGGTTTCAAGACCACCTTCAGCATCCCGCCTACGAAAGCCCGCTTCTTCCGTTTCGAATGGACACCGGAAGGAACGGAACCCGGAGCAGAAGACCTGGACGCTGCAAAATGGAAACCGGTATTACGACTGAAGAATCTGCGCTTGGGCACCATGCCGACCATCGACAACTGGGAAGGCAAGGCCGGCTACGTATGGCGCATCGCCCCTGACACGCCCTCATCAGACATCCGTGAGAAGGACTGCCTCTATGCCTCCGACCTGGTACATATTCCCCTGAATGGCGACATTGTTGACGTGAATCTGTTAGGCGGCACCTACCGCATCCTGCGAATGGGCTATACATCAACGGGCCATACCAATGCAACGGGCGGTGGCGGAAAAGGCCTGGAGTGCGACAAGTTCTCCCGCGAGGCTGTCGAGAAGCAGATTGACAACTGGTTTGGCAAGTTCATGCAGCGCCCTCATCATGAGGTCATCAAATACATACACGTCGACTCTTGGGAGTGTGGCAGCCAGAACTGGAGCCGCCTGTTCCTGAATGAGTTCATCCGCCGTCGCGGCTATGACCTCAAACAGGTATTACCCATCATGGCCGGTGTCGCCATGATTGAAGGCGACTTGATGCTGCGCGAGGTACGTCAGACCATCAACGAACTGACCAACGAGGTGTTCTTTGCCACCTGCGCACAGAAAGCCCGCCAGTATGGTGTGCTGCTGTCTTCGGAAAGCGTAGCTCCCACGATGGTTTCCGACGGTATGGAGCATTACAGATACGTAGACCTGCCCATGGGCGAATACTGGCTGAACTCGCCTACCCACGACAAACCCAACGATATGCTGGACGCTATCAGTGCCGCCCACGTCTACGGCAAGAACATCGTACAGGCTGAAGGGTTTACGGAGGTGCGGGGTGTCTGGAACGAGACGCCGGCCATGATCAAGCCCCTGCTCGACCGTAACTTTGCACTCGGCATGAACCGGCTCTTCTTCCATGTCAATACGCATAATCCCTGGCTCGACAGGAAACCGGGAATGACGCTCGACGGCATTGGCCTCTTCTTCCAGCGCGACCAGACCTGGTTCGCGGAATCGAAGGGGCTTGTTGACTACATCACCCGTTGCCAGAACCTGCTGCAACAGGGCCGACCCGTAGTGGACATCGCCGTCTATACGGGTGAAGAGCTCCCCAGCCGTGCTTTGACTCCTGACCGCCTGGTGCCCATGCTGCCGGGACTCTTTGGACCGGAGCGGGTAGCCGCTGAACGTGCCCGTCTCGCCAACCAGGGACAACCCATGACGGAGTCGCCTGTCGGCGTACGCCATTCGGCCGGCATCCTCGACCTGAAGGATTGGATCAATCCCTTGCACGGCTACCAGTACGACTCCATGAACAAGGATGCCCTGCTCACCCAGCCCTTTACCTATAAGGTATTGGTCGTTCCGGAAGGCACCGCCCTGACGAAAGCCGTACACCAGCAACTGTCAACGCTGGCCGATAGGGGGGTGCTCGTTTTGTATAAACCCTACAACGGAAACTCCTTCGACCATCTGCCCCAAGACGTGGTGCTGCCTGAAGGCATCGCCTACACCCACCGTGCCGGTGATGACTTCGACCTCTATTTCCTGTCGAACCAGACGAACCGGGAGCAGACCTTCAAGCCACAGTTCCGCCAGACTTCCCAGACGGCCGTCGTGTATAACCCGCTGACTAATGTGACCACACCGTTCAACGGCAGCATCACGCTACCTCCATACGGCTCGCTGTTTGTCAATATGGGTAACAAGACTTTTTCCGTCGAGGGTGAAAAAATCTTCACGCAGGTGGGAACCATAAAACCAAAGTTTGAGACCATCGAACAGCCTTGGGACGTGGTATTCAAAGAGACGGGCCAGAAGCTGAAGCAGCAGTCTCCCTTCGATTGGAGCAAGCACGGCGACGACCACATCCGCTATTTCAGCGGTCATGCCACCTACACCACCAGCATGAAACTGAAAAGGAGCCAGATTTCAAAGAGCCGTGTCTGGCTGACCTTCCCGGATGTCAAGGACATCGCCCATGTATGGGTCAACGGCAAGGACTGCGGCTATGCCTGGACAGCTCCCTACGAGGTGGAAATCACTGATGCCGTGAAAAAGGGCAACAACAAGATTGCCATCGAGGTCGTCAATACCTGGCACAATGCCCTGCGTGGTGCCGACCAAGGCAAGGCTCCCTACGACGGCATCTGGACCAACGCCAAATATCGTGCCGAGGGCGACGGCCTGCTGCCTGCCGGACTGCTGGCACAACCCGTCATCAGAATAGAAAAATAGCATTATGAAAAGACTCGTCATCGTTCTCTGCGCCCTCTGCGCAATAGCTGCTGCCGCCAAAGTTCGACTGCCGAACTTCTTCGCTGACAACATGGTGCTGCAACAACAAACCGACTGTAACATCTGGGGCTGGACAGAACCGGGGAAGAAGGTGCTGATTCTGACTCCTTGGGACAAGAAGACCTATTCAGCGACTGCCCGGAAGGACGGACGCTTTCAGGTGACGGTGAAAACCCCGGAGGCCGGCGGCCCCTACACCATCAGCTTCAGGGATGGCGAGACGGTCACGCTGAACAATGTGATGATTGGCGAGGTGTGGATATGCTCCGGCCAGTCGAACATGGAGATGCAGATGAAGGGCTTCAAGCAGCAGCCCGTCGAGGGCACCACGGAAGAACTCCTACGCTGCAAGGACAGCCAACTGCGACTCTTCACCGTCAAGCGTCATGCCTCACTGACACCCACAGACAGCGTAACGGGCCACTGGGACGAGGCCAACAGTGCCTCGGTACGCGACTTCTCGGCTACGGCATACTACTTCGGACGGGCCCTGCGCCAGACTCTGGGCGTACCCGTCGGACTCATCGCCACCTCCTGGGGCGGTTCGGCCTGCGAGGCCTGGATGCAGGCCGACTGGCTGAAGGCATTCCCCAAGGTCAACCAGCATGTGACGGAGGCTGACGTCAAGAAGTTGCAACAGCGCTGTCCTACGGCGCTCTACAACGGACAGCTGAGACCTCTCATCGGCTACACCATGCGCGGGGCCATATGGTATCAGGGCGAGGACAACATCCCCCGCTACGACTACTACGCGCCACTCATGGCCCGCATGGTGCAGGGGTGGCGCGAGGACTGGCAACAGGGCGATTTCCCCTTCTACTACTGCCAGATAGCTCCTTACGACTACAGCCTCATCGGGTGGAAGGACAGTCAACTGTTGCGAGAGCAGCAGTTGAAGGCTGAAGCCATGATACCCAATGCCCGCATGGCGGTCCTGATGGATGCCGGTTTGGAGTACGGCATCCACCCACGCAAAAAGCGACAGGCCGGCGAGCGGCTGGCCCTCCTGGCACTGGCCAACACCTATGAGGTGAAGGGCCTGCCCGACTTTGCCGTCTATAAGGAGGTGGCCTTCCGGAACGACACCTGCGTCATCGCCTTCGACCGCTCCAAGGAGTGGGTGTATCTGGAGCATGGCCCCACGGTGTCCGACAATTTCGAGGTGGCCGGACCTGACCGCGTATTCCACCCGGCTTCAAAGGTATGGGTATCGCGCAATCACGTCTATGTCATTTCCGACCGGGTCAAGCAGCCCGCAGCCGTGCGCTATGCCTTCAAGGACTGGGCCGTAGGCGACCTGATGCACGACGGACTGCCCGTATCCTCCTTCCGTACCGATGACTGGAACACCAGCACCATCAATGGTCAAAGCAAGGGCGACTATAACGAACCGAAATAGCCCCCCCTCTTACTGAGGGGGCTTTACTATCAAGAACTAAAAAATGTAAACATGAGAAAGATACAAGCCTTATTCCTCCTCTTTCTGGGTCTCTTCTCCATAAGTCCCCTCCACGGAAGGGGGTTAGGGGAGGTTTCTGTTGCCGGCCTGTTTCCCTTGGAGAACAGCGGTCGCCTGGTATGGAACTTCAACAGCGGCTGGCGCTTCCACTTGGGCGATGCCGCCGGAGCCGAAGCTGCAAGCTACAACGACCAGTCGTGGGAAGTGGTCAGCACACCTCACTCCGTCCAGCTGATGCCTGCCGAAGCCAGCGGCTGTCGCAACTATCAGGGCATTGCCTGGTATCGCAAGCACTTCCGCCTGCCTGCTGAGTGTCAAGGTCGCGACGTCACCATCCATTTCGAGGCCATCATGGGCAAGCAGACCATCTATGTCAACGGTCAGCAGGTGCTACAGCACGAAGGCGGCTATCTCCCCGTCACCCTGAATCTCACCACCCTGGGTTGTCATGTCGGCGACGAGCTGGTCATCGCTGTCAAAGCCGACAACAGCGACGACAAGACCTATCCTCCCGGCAAGCCTCAGGTAACGCTCGACTTTGCCTATCATGGCGGTATCTATCGCGATGTCTGGCTCATCGCCAAGCAGAAGGTGGCCATCACCGATGCCTTGGAGGAAAACAAGGTGGCGGGCGGCGGCATCTTCGTCCACTATGCCAACATCTCTGAGAAGAGTGCTGAGGTATTCATCACCACGGAAGTGCGCAACGCTGACACCAAGCCCCGGACCATCACCGTAGAAAACACCCTGTCGCCTGATGCCGCGCCCCTGTTGTCTGATGCCGCGCCATTGTCGCCTCCCTCGTCTCCCTCGTCCCCGTTGTCCCCCTATGCTGAGACATCGTCTCAGCCCTCCCATGCCGCGCCATTGTCTCAGCGCACCAGGCTCCGCCTACTGCCTGGCGAGACGCGCACCGTCACCCACCGCCTGTTGGTGAAGAAGCCCCGCCTCTGGTCCCCTGAATCGCCTTTTTTATATCATATAAATACCCGCATACGTGACGGCAGGCAGCCGCTCGACGGCGGCATCACCCGCATCGGCATCCGCTCCTTTGAATTCGTAGGTACCGACGATGCACAAGGCCGCCAGCCGGGGTTCTACCTCAACGGCAAGCGCTACCACCAACTGGTGGGCGCCAACCGCCATCAGGACTTTGCCTACGTGGGCAACGCCCTGCCTAACTCGCAGCAGTGGCGCGATGCCAAACGGCTGCGCAATGCCGGTTTCACCATAATCCGCACGGCCCACTATCCGCAAGACCCTGCCTTCATGGATGCCTGCGACGAGCTGGGACTATTCATCATCGTGGCCACCCCCGGCTGGCAGTACTGGAACAAGATGGAAGGCTGGGCCGACAAGGTACAGCAGAACACGCGCCTCATCATCCGCCGCGACCGCAACCACCCCAGCGTGCTGATGTGGGAACCCATCCTCAACGAGACGCGCTTCCCGGAACAGTTCGCCCTCGACGCCCTCCAGATTACCAAGGACGAATATCCCTACCCCTACCGCCCTGCGGCAGCTGCTGACGTGCATTCTGCCGGTGTGGCCGACAACTATGATGTCGTCTACGGCTGGCCGGGCGACGATTTCAAGAGCGACAAACCCAGGCAGTGCATTTTCACCCGTGAGTTCGGTGAACTGGTAGACGACTGGTATGCCCACAACAACCTGAACCGCGCCTCCCGCTCCTGGGGCGAGCGTCCCATGCTGACGCAAGCTCTGTCGCTATGGAAAAGCACCGACGAGCTCTTTCATACGACGGGGCAATTCATTGGCGGCTGTCAGTGGCATCCCTTCGACCATCAGCGCGGCTACCACCCCGACCCCTACTGGGGGGGCATCTACGATGCCTTCCGTCAGCCCAAGACCGCCCTGTCGATGTTTGCTGCCGCACTCTCTCCCTTCACCTCTCACCCCTCACCTCTCGTCACCATCGCCCACGAGATGACGCAGTTCAGCGAAAAGGACGTGACGGTCTTTACCAACTGCGACTCCGTGCGCCTGACCATGTATGATGGCGAACACCACTGGACGCTCCCCGTTCTCGACGCTGACGGCAACGCCGCCGGCACCTCCGGAAAGATTCCCGCTCCCGTCGTCTTCCGCGACGCCTGGGATTTCTTCGAGGCCCGCAACCACAGCTACACCCGGAAGTCGTGGCAGAGCGTCAAGATGGTAGCGGAAGGCATCATCGGCGGAAAGGTAGTCTGCACCGACGAGAGGATGCCGTCACGCCGCAGCACCAAGTTGCGCCTTCGTGCCGACGAGATGGGTAGCCAGCTCATTGCCGACGGCAGCGACTTCATCGTCGTCATCTGTGAAGTCACCGACGACATGGGTCACGTACGCCGACTGGCCAAGGAAAACATCTGCTTCACCGTCGAGGGTGAAGGCAGCATCATTGGCGATGCCGCCATCCATGCCAACCCCCGCGCCGTGGAATGGGGCTCGGCACCCGTGCTCATCCGTTCCACCCGCAAGGCCGGCAAGATTCGCATCAAAGCTGAAGTACAGTACCCCGGCACTCATGCCCCCACGCCCGCTGAACTGGTGATAGAGAGCGTGCCCGCTCAGGACAGCTTCTGCGACGGCATCAACCTCCCTACCTCCCCTACAACACCTACCCCCCCTACCTCCCCCACCTCCCCTAAAAAATCCCTCTCCGACTCCGAGAAAGCCCAGCTTCTGCAGGAAGTGGAAGCCCAGCAGGCCGACTTCGGCATCCAGAAATAAAAAAACGACTACTGCTGATGACATACTAAATCATAAAACGTCTTAAATAACGTAAAGCTTTATAGTTTATAAACTACTAAATGGACATATCAATGTTAAGGAGATGCCTCTTGGCAGGGGCTTTCGCGGTGTTGGGCACACTGCCGCTTGGCGTGTACGCTCAACAGCAATACCGTGTGGCGGCCTGCGACTGGATGATGCTGAAACGACAGAAAATTGGAGAGTTCAGCCTGGCCAGGGATATCGGGGCCGACGGCATTGAAATGGACATGGGACCGCTGGGACAGCGGACTATGTTCGACAACAAGCTACGCGACGAGCACTTCCGGCAACTCTTCCGCCACACAGCCGACTCCCTGGGCATCCTGGTGCCCTCGATGGCTATGTCTGGCTTCTTTGCCCAGAATCTGCTCAAGCGCGACAACTACCTCGAACTCATCGACGACTGCCTGCAGTCGATGCAAGTCATGGGGGCCCAGACAGCCTTTCTGCCCTTGGGCGGCAGCGGCCACGAATGGAAGCAGAAAGGCACCGCAGCACACACCGAGATGGTGAACAGGCTGCGCCTCATTGGCGAGCGCGCCATAGCAGCAGGCAAAATAGTAGCCATCCGTACCGGACTGGATGCCAAGCAGAACCGGCGCCTGCTCAAGGAGGTCGGCAGTCGCGGCATCCGCATCTACTACAACTTGCAGGATGCCGTCGACCAAGGTCTCGACCCCTGCAAGGAACTCAAGAAGCTCGGTACGCAGCATGTCGCCCAGATTCACGCCTCACTGACCGACAGCGTGACGCTGGACGAAGACCCCCGCATCGACCTGCACCGGTTGAAGCGTACCCTCGACCGTATGCACTGGAGCGGCTGGCTCGTCGTGGAGCGCAGCCGCAATGCCAAGGACGTCCGCAACGTCCGGGGCAACTTCAGCCGCAACGTGGCCTATCTGAAGGAGATATTTCAGAAAGAGAACGAATAAACTATTAATAACAAGTCAAACTAAATGAAAGATTTTATGAAGAAGAATCATTTCTTTACGTGCAGTAAGATGTGCGTGCTTGCCCTCACAGGAGCAAGTGCTCTTTTCCTTGCATCGTGCGCTAAGGATGGTTACGACGATGAATCGTTCGACAGTGGCGTGTCTAATGTGCAGGTAGAAAACATCTCTGCCGACGACATTACGATTTCGTCCAGTGCCGATGGTAAGACGCAAACCATATCTTGGCCCGTTGTCATGGGAGCAGGAGGTTATCGTATCAACCTGATTGACGTGGGCAACCCCGATGAACCGTTGATCAATGACAGCATCGTCGACGGTTGTTCTGTGACCACCAAACGTGAGGAGGATGTCAACTATCAGCTAACCATCTTAGCTTTAGGCAACAAGAAGAAGAACAACTCCGATGCATCAGAAAGTGTCTTGAAAGCTTTCTCTCCCTTTCCTCCGCCCTACAAGACGATTCCCGCCGGCAGCAACCTGAATGAATGGTTTGAGGCTAACCCCATTCCCGAAGGCATGACTGAAGAGAATCTGAACTACGACCTGGAGGCTGGTGCTACCTATACGATCAGCAGCGTGCTGGACTTCAATGCTCAGCCCGTCACCCTGCGCTCTAACAGCAAGGACAACCATGCCACCATTAAGTTCATGAATGCAGCATCCATCAACTTTGCTTCTGCTTTCAACTTCAAATACCTGGATGTAGACTGTTCTGAGCAGGCCATAGGTACCAACCATGGCATCTTTGCCTTCAGTAAGGAACCCGTCTCGCCCACAGGTGTTGAGATTGATGCCGCCAAGTACAAATGGAAAAATCCGCTGATTCTCAATCCCGTGACATTCACCAATTCCAACTTCCAGAACGTCAAGGGCTATTTCTTCTGGGACAATCAGACTGCCGTATGTGCCATGACCATGTTGGTAGAAAACTGCGTGGTACACCTGGCACCTGAGACCAGCATGTCAGGCGGCGTGTTCTGGACCAACAAGGGCGGTCACATCAACGACCTGTACATCAACAACTCAACGTTCTTTGAACTGCCAGACTGTGCTGGCGACATCAAGTATTTCTACCAGGCCGGTATGGTCAGCGGTGAGGAAATCTATGCTGTCAAGGAAAGTGCCACCAACTCGGTGAACTATACCAATTCTACCTTCTATCATATCGGCTGGAACAGCGGTCAGTGGGGTAACTACAACCGTATGAGTGGTCGCGCCTGCTCTCATTGGGTCATGACCGACTGCATCTTCGTAGACTGTTCTAAGGCCGGAGGCGTTGCCCGTCGATTCCTCCATGGTAAGAAGGGACAGGATGTGAAATTCAACAACAACACCTACATGGCATACGACGCTGATGGCAATGTCACCTTCCAGGATCTCACCAGCGACGGCCAGCACGACTACGACCTCTCGGGCACCGTTATCGAGGAAGACCCGCAGTTTGCCAACCCCGCAGCCGGCGACTTCACCATCAGTGGTGCTACGCAGGTAGCCCGCAAGACCGGTGACCCACGCTGGCTTCCCTAATAGTTAAGTAGCTAACAAAGTAAAAAGGTAAAGACTATGAAAAAATATATGAAAACCTTATGCCTCGGCACGATGCTGATGTTCTCGGCATCGGCAGTGGCTCAAAACGAGACCATCACGGGTCAGGTGCTCGACGAACTGGGCGAACCTGTTATCGGTGCTACCGTGACAGTGGCCGGCACGAAGAACGCCACCGTGACCGACCTGGACGGTAACTACAAGATTTCCGTCCCCAAGGGTGGTAAAGTGACCATCTCCTATATCGGCTATCTGCCCGTCACCACGAAAGCCGGCGGAACCATTTCCTTGCAGGAGGACAAGCAGAGCTTGGAGGAAATCGTCGTCGTGGGTTACGGTGCCCAGAAGAAGGCTCACCTGACGGGTTCGGTGGCCACCGTCGACATGAACGACGTGCAGGACCTCGCCAACGGCGGACTGGCCAGTTCGCTGTCCGGACTGGTCAACGGTCTGTCGGTGTCGGGTGGTGACGCCCGCCCCGGCGAGAATGCCACCATGCGCATCCGTGACGTCAACTCGTTTGGCGAAATAGGCTCTTCGTCACAGTCGCCGCTCTACGTTATCGACGGCTACATCTACCCCAACGACGTGAAGGTGGGCAACGTCTACCAGAACCTGGGTGAAGAGGCCTTCAACAACCTCGACCCCTCAGAGGTGGAGAGCATCTCCGTGCTGAAGGATGCCTCGGCTGCCGTCTATGGTTCGCGCGCTGCCAACGGTGTCATCCTGGTCACCACCAAGAAGGGTAAGATGGGTGCTCCCAGCATCTCCTATAGCGGTACGTTCGGTTTCACCAACGAGGTGTCGCGCCCCAAGATGCTGAACGCCTACGACTACGGACGGCTCTTCAACGCCGTGACGGCTGCCGACCCCACCAACACCAGCCTCAACCACACCACGGCACTCTTCCAGGCCGACGAGCTGGAGGCCATGAAGGGTCTGAACTACGACCTGCTCGACAAGTATTGGGAGACGGGCTTCACCCAGCGCCACGCCATCAACATCAGCGGTGCCACCGACAAGGTGAGCTACTTTGCCGGCGTCAGCTACTTCAAGCAGGACGGTAACCTCGGCAAGCTCGACTATGACCGCTGGAACTACCGCGCCGGCGTGGACGTGAAAATCAGCGACCACCTGTCGGCCAACCTGACCGTCAGCGGCGACTACGGCAAGAAGAACAAGCCCCTGCTGAAGGTGGGCGGCACCAATGCCGAGAAGGACTACAACCTGATGCTCACGCGCCCGCGCTACATGCCGGAGAATGTCGACGACTATGCCGTGCCCAGCTACGGCCCCAGCAATGCCTCCAAGGTGCAGAACCAGAACTATCACTTCCAGGTGCTGCAGAATAACGGCGACTTCTCGCGCAGCATGACGTCGAACATGAACATCAACGGTAGCCTGAGCTACGACTTCGGATGGAGCAAGATACTGAAGGGCCTGAAGCTGAAGTTCACCTACTCGAAGAGCATCAACACCGACAAGACCAACGAGTTCGGTACGGCCTACACGCTCTACACCATGCAGCGCCGCTACGGTTCCGGTCAGCACATGTACACGCCGACCGCAGGCGACGATGCCTCCTTCGACTATCTGGACTACTCCAACTTCAACCCCATCGGGTATGCCAACGGCAACTACACCAGCCGACAGATGGTGCGCACGGACAACTACCAGATGAACTTCACCGTCAACTACGCCCGCGACTTCGGAAAGCATCACATCGGTGCCCTCTTCTCCATCGAGAAGTCGGAAACGGAGAGTGAATACGAGACGGGACAGGCCAACGAGCCTTACTCGTTCTCGACCCACCAGTCGAACTCCACCAAGGGCGACCAGTCGGTGGTCTTCAACCGCGCCGAGAGCGGTACGCTGTCATACATCGGACGCGTCAACTACGCCTATGCTGACCGCTACCTCTTCGAGTTCCTGCTGCGCTCGGATGCTTCCACCAAGTTTGCTCCCGAGAACTTCTGGGGCACCTTCCCCGCCTTTTCGGCCGGTTGGGTCATCAGCGAGGAACCCTGGTTCCAGAACATCAAGGCCCTCAAGTGGGTTGACTTCCTGAAGATTCGTGCCAGCTGGGGTTTGACCGGCCGCGACAACCTGTCACCATGGCAATGGCTCCAAGTCTACACCCTCGACAAGAACAAGAGCATCATCTTCGGTGAGGGCACCAACATCGACCCGAGCAAGAACACCCGTATCTCTATCAACAAGACCACCTCGGCCGTCAACCGCGACGTACACTGGGACAAGTCATACAAGACCAACATCGGTCTGGACTTCCAGGTGCTCAACAAGCGACTGGCCGTCAACATCGACTACTATAACGAGAAGAACCGCGAGATGCTGCTGAACATGGCACAAAACGTTATCTCGCCTATCGGTACACAGTCGGCATCCACCAACATCGGTAAAATCAACAACTGGGGTTGGGAAATCGGCATCAACTGGCGCGACAAGATCGGCAAGGACTTCAAGTACCGCATCGGACTCAATACCGGCTACCACGACAACGAAGTGCTCGTCATGGACTTCGAGGACGACTACATCTACCGCCAGATTGTCTACGGCGGACGCACCGACATCGGCACCTGGGGTATGCAGTGCATCGGCATGTTCCGTTCGTTCCAGGACATCGAG